>JAABUP010001803.1_pt1 | contig 43843 bp, 49 predicted proteins | sample 5559201 | NCBI WGS metagenome assembly JAABUP01 (sample SAMN10711887, study PRJNA513373) | rock metagenome | isolation source: Antarctica rocks | place: Antarctica
TCCCCCCCCCCACAATTCTGGCTGGGAAAGCTGCAGTGCTTTGAGAGCTCAAAGCAAGCAATGCAGGTCGCTGTATGCACCCTGCACTCTGCTACTGTCTAGCCCTGAAACAAAAGAGAGAGAAGGCACTCCTCATCACACTGTGCTCATGCTGAGTAATCTTCTGTACGCTAACCTGAGCGTATTGCTGCCTGCCGTTTGAGATGGTCCTCGTCATCCTGTATGCTATTCTGTGAGACGCTCTGATGGTGCGGCGCCTGAGGAACAAAGCTTGAACTGCTGCTGCCGCCTTCGTGACCATGACTAAAGGATTTGGAGATATGGTCCAATGTAGACTGCACATCAGTATGGCTGTCAAGCACTAAAGAATGTCGAAGTAGCAACTGACAAAATTAGCTTATGATGAAACATGTTTGGGTGATGCCACACGACACAGCAGGCAAAGTACTCCTGAACTAAGTCAAAAAGGCTGATGCTCTGACCACTTCATGCTGAAAGCATATAAGGCTTGCAGCGCATGAATGCTGATTCTCTCACCTGTCCCAAAGCTGAACTCAGGTGCTTATGCCCAGCAGCAAAACCCATGCCATCAGCTATCCCGGCGCCTGCGCAAGGCAGCCAACATGAAACACATTGTCAGACGCAGGAACTATCTCATCCAGGGGTAGCAAGCAGTCAGCAAGCACTTGTAGCTGCAGGGCTCGTTTACAGGCAACATCTTAACACCAGCAGGCATAAACACCTGTGTCAGCGGCCATCGGCTCTTCGGACGACGTGAGCTTGCTACGGCTGCTGGTTGCAGCCGCTTAGCCGCTCCTCAGCCGCTGCTATCCGTATGCACTAATTGACAAACATACCAAGCCTTGGAAAATTGACTACGCGTTTCATGAACAAGAGCGCATGATTGATGCTTTTCATGTACGCCGTACTTGTATACATACATAACCTATGACCCCTAAGGAATGGGGCCCTCACATGTGATGTGTGGTAACATGATGTCACTGTCATGTCCGCCGCATGTAGGTGCATGTAAAGGCTACAGTTCTGCAGGACAGCTGTTGTCGGAGTGTGTTCCATCTTTCATGGCGATAGCATAATATGTACGCTGCAGCATTATATGATACATGCATTTGCATGCAGATGCATGCAGGGGCTTCCAGCATGACAGGTCTAGAAGGCAATCGATCTGACTAAGCGCGATTCAATACTCATCTAAGCTAAGCATACAATCTGGAGTCACGACATTACAGTGCTGGCAGAGGTCAAGTTTCCATGCCACTGTCCATGGCTCTATGTCTCAAAAAACAATGAGGTGCTGCTGCAGAAATCATTGCTTGACCTGCAAGCTGAATTTCCTGGAGAAATTCGTCATAGCAAACCCCACAACACAACACTCTGAATGCACAGCACAACACCATCCAGGTTCAGAGCTGAAACCCTGCTGCATGGCCTGCATCCTGCAGCACGCTCAACATATACATTTGATGATACTGGGTTTCATTCCACATACATATTGCTTGACTCGCTATGATCCGTTGTACATTGTACCAGATTCTGCAGATCAGTGCAGCAGTGGGAATGTGTATCTGGATCCAATCTAGGTCACATCCTAAATGACCTAAGCCCCTTCTTTTTCTATAAGCACATATAGCTTTGCGCCCGCATCTGTCACCTTCTTGCGTCCCTTTAGCTCTGGAAGCTCAATCACACAAGCAGCCTCAACTATTTCAGCCTGGACTTGCTGCATCAGCTTGATTCCAGCACCAAGCGTACCGCCTGTGGCTACAAGGTCATCAATCAACAGAACACGCTGTCCTTTCTTGATGTGGCCAGTGTGCATTTCGATTCTGTCTGAGCCATACTCAAGGTCGTATGAAGCCCCAATGGTCTCTCCTGTAGCACCGTCTTAAGAAATCAGTTCCCAGCATAACACAGTGCTTAGAGGCATGAGAGGTGGTCACCATGGTGCAAAATGTACATGCAGATACTGGCTTGCCTGGGAGCTTTCCAGGCTTGCGCAGGGGCACAAATGCACAATTAAGCTCGAGCGCCAATGGAGGGCCAAAAATAAAGCCCCTGGCCTCAAAGCCTGCAGCAACACATGACTGCATGTACTGCTAGGCATACTTTTGAGCTTAGCACTCAACCGATCATCGTGCAGACATGACCTTGCTATGCTACCTGCTATGACATCAATTCTCTGGTCCCTGTATCGCTCTGCAAAAGCTTCGATGCAGCAACGAAAAGCTGCAGGGTCAAGGCAGAGCGTGGTGATATCCCAGAACATGATGCCCTTCTTAGGAAAGTCTGGCACACCCCTGATGGAGTTAGCGACAAGCTCTTTTTTCTCCTCCAGCAACATGGTGTCTGCGCTGTGCTGTCCTCTCAACACGACTGATGCCCGGTTTGGTCGTTCGAAAGCTGCAGAGCGCTGGAGTGGCGGCCCTTGTTGCGATACGTCCTGTGTTCGCAGAAGTTGGGAAGGCGACGCTCTGCAGTACGCTAACATATGACAGGGCTTGAGATGCGCAACGACAGTTTCGAATTTTGCTTTTTACTGCGCTATGGTGGTCATTCGTTTCCTATCACTGGCTCTTTGAGCAGTTTACTTTTCTCTCAATCAATCAATCAATCAATATATTTGATGTCATGGGGGGCAACTGGGACCCAACAGACAAGAAATCCAGTTCAGTGAATTCATACAGACAAGATTTGCTTCCTACATGCAAAGCATTCCCTAAGGAAACCACCACATGCATTTGGTTCACACAAAATCAGAAAGTCTGCAATAGTACAACAGTGCTGCAGGAGGTCCAAATGCTGTGACCTGATATGGCTGTACGCTGGGCAATCAAAAACAAAGTGCTGCTCGTCCTCCACACACTTGCACACTCTCTCTCGTACGACCACAACGAGCACGTGGTTGCTTCAATTGCCCTGCTCGTCCAACAACGAAATAGCTTTCATCTTACACGTTTTCGTCATCCAAGCTCCAGAGGCTCCATTAGTCTAGCAACGAGGTGTGTTGTTGATCCTCCCAGAGCGCTGCGTGTAGCTATTTTACAACGAAACATCGGTGGTTTTGTTTGCCAGGCCTGTCACACATCGGTCGAAACACTCAACCACCTGTGGCGCCCCTCCACCTTTGGCAACAAGAATACCTACATTTGCGGCGACACAAGGCCGCAAACAGTCCACAGCAAGACCTTGCCGTGCCGGTCTGCAATCCAAGCCTGCAGGTTAGCGAAGCTAGCAAGCCTTGCAGCTTGCGTGTTGTCTCATCGACAGGCTGTATCACAGAGTTGTGCCAGCAGGCGGCAGCTCTGCAATGATAGTATGTTTATCACTGCAGCGTACCCATACTTTCATGCCTGGTTGCTGTACAACCAAATCTTTGTGCAGGGCATCAATTTCAGTCAGCTGCAGGGGGGTGAAGGCAGCTTACAAGCCTTGCAAGGGAAAGTCACTGTGTTCACAGTAATACAGCAGGCTCACGGAACCCTGACGCGGCTGAACAGGTAGGAAATAGATTGGCTGCATGGAAGGAGTTCATGATTAGCAAGCTAAAAGCACTAGGTTGGCTTTGCTTGCACTGTTCCCTCATCCTTCTCTGCACAAGTCGCGGCTGCACCTCATTGTCAAGAGTGCATGCCCTACTGATGTTGAATTCCGAGGCTCCAAGGTCCACCTTCCATAATGCTGTTCTGATTGTGCATGCCAACTGAGCAAGTACTGTAACTTGCAGAAGCACATCTTGTGGAAGTGTCCAAAGTTATTTGCGCTGTCTATGCAGAACTTTAGGCATGGCTCGCTCTGGAAGTGAAGCAGAACTAGCGGCTTTCCTAGGCAAGCTTGACCCAGACTATGCTCAGTATGCACTCGCATGGTGGCAGAAGGGTATCAGGACTCCACAGCAGCTTGCAGACTTCAGTGAGCCACATCATCCCGCTTGTGATGTGCCAGAGGGGCACATTGATAACATTAAAGCAAGAGCTGATAGTACAGGTGAGCAATTGGCCTATAGCAGTTTGCAGCATCATTCCATTAAATCACTGAGCTCTTCAACGCACAGCAGTCAAGCAAGCTGTGCAGTCTCTGGGTGAGTATCTAATGTGCCATTGGCTCAAGGTGCCCACCAATTGATCTAAGCACCATCACGTCTCACACCGTGATCACTTGCGGCATAAGGATTGTTTGCTGCTGTGTAATCAGCATGGAGCCCAATTCTAGCGTGCGGCATCACGCAGATCTTGCAACATCGCCCCTGCTTGTGCATCTCTGCTATGCCTGTCTGACGTCTTTGTGGGCACCAAACACTCTTGTGTGGTGGTGTCCGTAGACTTACGCATATGACAGCGTTGGCAAGTATCAATTGTAGGTGGATTCTTATACTGGTGCATACGCTTACATTGACTGAGCTCTTCTGTACAACCACCCTCGTTTAATTGTGCAATTGTGCAGTTGCAGGGTCTTCACCTGGAGGCATGGCTGCAGAAGGCAGAGTCAGAAAATGGGGTGAGTCTTGTTAATATATCTTGTTTGATGCTGCTACAGGCTAACGCACAGAAACTATGTCTGTTTAGGGAGCAACATGGTGAACGTCAAGATCTGAGGGAAGACCACCGAGCCCACTCCAGTTCAGCTGTATCTTGCAGCTAAAGAGTCAGACCAGTCAGCCACATCTGGACATATTTTTATGGACAACCTCAGGACCATAATGCATGGACTACCAGCGGATGTGCCAATCATGGTCTGTGAAGATGTCCATGCTATGGTTTTGAAGGGAGTACAGTTGCAGCGTGATGTGAGTGACTTGTCTCAGAAGCAATTTACAGCAGGTGCCGAGCTCGTTATATGGCCAGGTGAGCGTCAAGTCACAGGCGATTTGGAATGTCAACAGTTCTTCTGTGCTGTGTCATCTGCATTCTGACGTTGTCTATACTACTTCAGTCTGTCCCCTATGCAACTCCTGACTGTGGGTATCAGCACACGAGTGGTGTTGAAACTTGTAGATCTGACTCATGCAGGCACACTGGATGCAGCAGTGTTGCAAATGCTGCAACCAGCATACGACACGGTCACCAACAACTGCCAACATGTTGCGGCTTTGCTCACAATAGGCATCAAAAACAGCAAGGAGGACTGAGTCTTCTGCCTTGTGTTGCGTGCCAGTGGGGCTAATTACAGGCAGGCCAAGGTTGCCAAGTGGCTTAGGCAGTCACGAGGTGTAAGAAGGATCATAAATAGTACACCGTCAGCCAAGGTAGTGTCAAGTCAAGCATTCAAGCAGCACATCGCTCACAACCTGCAGCATCACAGCACGGTCAGCTTGCACTTCTATGCCAGAAGGTACAAGACTCTGCGCTGGTGCACCTACATCCGCCGGCAGAGGGCAATGGCCAATATGTGCAGCGTTGTCACAGGCAACAGCGCTGCCACAGTAGTGGCCTTCGGCAACGGAGATTTGCCCACAACAGTAAAGGCAGAGTCAGCAGCCTCACCAAAGGCTTCAAGAGCAAGTTGGGAGAATCATGCCACTTTTTTGAAGTGGATGAGCACAGAACAAGCAGGCTGTGTTGTGCTTGCAATGATGCAAATGGCATGCCAGGCATGGGACTTGGCACAGGTGAGATAGTACAAGCTATAATGTGTATATATGAATAAAATTGTTGATGCCCTAGCGACAGGTAATTCAGCATGCATTCACTCATAGTACACATTTGTTGACATGGTGAAACGCCAATCATGCATTCATCGATCTAAAATCTGCATGATTATGAAGCACAAAATTACGAGCATAATGCAATGATTGTCATGACATGCACTTGCACTCATGGTCCTGTTAACAATGTTGTGTACTCTTCAACTGCCTCAATATTATGTTGCGCATGCAGCCCCAAACAACAGGGGTGACAGGGATCACGACTCTCATAGCTACAGCGTACAATTGTGCATGAATACAGTATGTTATCGTACATTGTGGAACAGAGATGTCAACGCTGCCATCAACATCCTGAAGTTGTTCCTGATATGGGCATCAGGACTTCCACGCCCTCCAGAAATTAGGCGTGCTTAACAAGAAGTTTGGCAGCAACTATAGACAGTGTTTTGGTCAGATGTGTTTGCCTCTCTAGTGTGCCTGACATTGTCTAGCCTAGCAAGGCATGTGCATCGATTACACAGCCAACTGATCGCTCCATCTTGTCTGTTTTTTTGTGTGTGTTGACAACTTTCATTCTCGGGGTGGCGGAGAAGTTTTTTGACGCCTGACCTCTCAAGGCAGGTCTAGATGGGGTAATCTAGACTGCTGAGGCAGGTCTCGGGGGCCATGGCTGCCATCCCGAGCCCATACCGTATTGGGGATCATAACAAAAACTGTACTGCCGGAGTACTCTGCCGAGTACTCCACGGAGCGCCGTGATGGTCGTTACTGCGCGAAAGCTTCCCAACGGTGGTAACTGTTACGACCGTAATACGAAATTGACCGTATGCCTAGACCCCATCTAGACCGGCCCCTCTCTCTCCCTTAGCTGGTGGATATAGTTGCAAATATCAATCGACAGCTTCAGCTAAGGCTGTAGTGACTACAGCAACTTTAGCAGGTGACTGCATAAGTTGCTAGCTTGTCTGTCACTGCCACGGGCCTCAAGGAGAAGCATGCCTATGCCGGTGCATTATCTATGCAGGTCAAAATGTGCCTTGGCATGCAGATGCGCAAAAGCTGAGAATCAGAGGTCAGCTGAATGCCATGCACCAGTGCTTGTGTAGGCCTGTTACAGCTTTATACCAGAAAGTCATGACATCATGTATGATACACAAAACTATGCTCTCTGCATGCAAGGGGGATTGTGGGGGATCTGCAGCCGTACATCCCACGTAGCCCACTCACAAAACCAGCTTTCCCTTGTATCAGCCTCAACAGCTGGCCAGGAAGCATCAGGCACGATTCGCCAGGTGCGGCACCTGTCACATTGCACCCAGTGGTCTGTTTCTGCCGGCTCCTGCTGTGGTGCCTGTGGCTGCTGTTGTTGCTGCTGTACTGCAGGCTGAGGTGCTGGCTGCTGTGTCTGCTGCGGAGGAGCCTCTTCCTCCTAAGAGATCAAGGTCCAACTCTCACAGCCCAAGACAGAGTGCTTGAAGCAAATGTGATGCAATGCAGGCTTGGCTGCTGACATGTGAGACGTGGACAGTCTGTCACCTCTCAGTACTGGGATGTTTTGAAGCTGACATACATTGTTGGTTGACCCAGGTCAGCATGCTGCCAGCATTCCAGCTCAGGCTTGCCAGTTTGACCAAGCATGCAACAGTCAGGGAAGTGCAGGTGTCGCAGGGGCAACACGCCTAAGGGAAGGAAACATGGCAGAGAGGATGGCAGAGAGCATGGAGACAAGTGTTGCTTTGTTTGTACCTGAGCAACATCATCACCATCCAAGCCGCTCTCTTGAAAGTACTTGCGCCTGTATGTTTCCAGGGGCTGGCCCTCATAGAGCGTGCTCTTCCATCCGTCATCACCCTGCTTGTTTGGAGTTTGCATGCGCTTGCAATGTATACTAAAAGCCGTGGCACTCCCAAACTTTTTGCCTGGAATATGTAAAAGGCATGTGTTAAGTCATGCTGCCTGGTGTGTAGGACTATAGAATAATTGTCTTTCAGTGAAGCAAGGAATGTGTAGCTCCTGAACCACTTGAAGCAGATGATACAGCAACGGTCATTTCAGGTCACTCAGACATAAGCAGCAACACAGGAGCTCCTGACCATCTCTCACTTCAGGTCAACAACATGGTGTACAGCACAAGGTAGATCAAGCTGAGAGGCAGCAGGCAAATGCAGCACGCTCAGCATTCTAGCAAAAACAGTAGATGACCTGAGGACACTGCTTGTGGTCAAGCAATTGCATACTATCTATCACAATGCATGATTACATACCTTGATATACAATAATGCCATCTTTGCCCAGGCTGGCAACGTAGTTGATACCCTTGTAGAATACACTGATCTTGTTACGTCCTGGTAGTATGACCCCAACATCAACGAGGTCTTTGAGAGTCATGCTTGCTCTTGCCTTTGCATTCTTGCCTTTCTTGCTGTTGCCACTGCTGGGACGTATCCTCTTTGCATAGTCCTGAATTGTCAAAGTGTGCTTCAACTGCTGAGCTTCAAGACAACTTGACAGCACATGCCGTTGCAATGCCAGAAGCAAATTCTGACCATGATGAGGTTGCATGGAGTGCAACTAGCACAAAATGTAAGGCACAAAAGCAATTATGCCAAAGCCTATGAATCTGCTGTGATGCATGCATCTGAAGTGTAGAGGTCACCTCATTGTCCCCAAACTCAGACTTGCGCTTGCTGTTTGCTGCTGTACCTTCCTCATACAAAGAATTCTGCACTGCAAGGCCGCTGGCTTTCAGCAGATAAGCCAGGTGCCTCATGCAAAGCAACTTGTGGGTGTTGCAGCACCACTATGCGTCTAGGGCAAAGTCCCCTGACATGACTTACATGGAATAGGCTTCTGCCCCAGTTGCAGCACAACGTGGGTCAAGGCACTGACAAAAGGGCCTGCTCGACTGGTGGACAGAGGGAGTCTGCCCTCCCAGTCCATGATTGTCGAGTGAAACTGCCTGTTGTTGCTTGCGGAGTGACTACACAGCAGCACTCGGGAGTGTCGCAAGGGCTCGATAAGGCCCACAGTCGGCAGCAGTGTCCAAGGTCGCTAACCAGCGGACGCCCTCTGGGTGAACTTGCCTTTGCAACTGCTGACGCGTAAAATATGATGTCAGTCTTTGCGACGCGTTGTATCAAGATGAACGTTCAATGCTGCAACTCACAGACAGCTGAGTCAAGGCGATTTGACTTGTCGCTGCAGGAAAGTCGCAAGAATGTCTGAAAACTGCCGGGTGCTTCTTCTTCATGCATGGCATGGCACAGCATTTGGCATGCATGGAGCGAAAACGCCATAGTAATGCATTGAATCGAGCGTGCGAGGTGTGCAACAGCAAGTTGCGGATGTGCGTCGACAACAGACATCTTACATTTGCACCAGTCATCGCAATTTCACACTAACGCCCGCAAAGATGTCTTGGATCCACCGGCAGGTAAACACTCTGGCTGACTGAGTCTGTGCTGATGGCCAGTAAGCCATGAGGTTTGTTCAAGCACTATTGTGCATAACAAGCACATAGATTCCGCATGCTCAGATGCCAAGCGGCAGGACTGACTTCTGTTTGACGTTTGACCGCATGCAGACATGGCACCGTCACCGATATCGCAAAAGAGCAAGGACTATTTCAGATCAAGCAATGGAGTCGTACCTAAGAGAAGATGTGCCGTGTGGTTTCCCGATGTGCAACATGTGCAGCCCGACGCTCCCTCATTTACCCAGGACTGCAAGTCACTTTGTGATCCCAGATTGCACTATCCTGGAAACCTACCTTGAGGTCTTCCAACTGCCAGAGCTGCAGGGTGTCATTTACATGACAAGTGTTGTAAAACAGGTGGGAAGTATGACCGCAAAGTGCTTCCTCAAGTGCGGTATGTTGAGCCACTGTAGCCTTTGCAGGTTGCAGCGGGCGGCAATTCGAGGAAGGGTAACAAGATACGTGAGTTGTACCAGGATGCCCGCAGACAGTCTGTCTTGTTTGATGATACACATTGTGTCTGGACTGCTGGTGAGCCAAGAGAAGTTAGCAGGTAAGCAGTGAAACGCAACATGTCTTTTGCTTGCGCAGGGTCAGGCGCATTCCACTAAAGCATCTACTCAAGGCTCTATGTCAGTTCTGCTACTGGTCATATCAAGGTTGTAGGTGAAGCTGTGGTGCCAACAGTACCGCAATTGCATCTGCTGCAATCCACACATGATACTGCAATATCTTATGCAACTTACCCAAAGAGGGAAGCGTACAACCAGCTGCTTGCATGCAGCTCGTCAAACTTGCAGCTAATGCGTGCAGCCGAGTACTACTTTCAGCACCTGGGCTGCAACACCCCAGTCATACTCCTTTCAGACGACTCCTCTTCTCAGCAAGTACAGCTGGGTAGCGCCACTGTCAGGCCCAAGTCACCCCTTGCAGCGGCACCTCAGTGGGCTCAGACAGACATCCCAACAGACTCAGCACAGCACAGTGCAGTACATAATGGAATGGGTGATGACGAGCTTGACAGCTTGTTGACAGGTGGTTCAACAGATGACTTTGATTTTGAGGCTTTGCAGCAGCCAAGTGTTATTGGCAATGCACCCAGAGATGCTACCTCAAAGGTCTGCAACAGTCCAGATCTTCTGCATCGGCTCTGGCCAATCTGTGCATGGCTGCAGGCTCCATGATGCCTGACAAGACACAGCTGATGACATCAAGCTGGCTACACACTGCTTGTCCAGTGCTCTTGAATACAATGCATCAACACACTTTGGCTTGTCTGGCACTGACAATCAAAACACTATGTTGCATACATGACCAACTCACTGTCATGCCATATCACATTGGTTCAGCTTCTATCATTTTGTTCATGCTGAGCAGTACAAACATTAATGAGCTTTAAAACGGATGATTGAATGCATTGCAGGGTGTGCAAGTCTTGACCTCAGCACAGTACTTTGCACAATTCTGGGGTCATGTACCGGTGGTCACAGATCTGTATGAGTCCGTACAGCAGAGCAAGCAAGCAGCTGCGAGGGAGGAATCACCAGACAAGGAATCAAAAGGCTACAGAGCCCATTGGAGCACACCTACTGTTGACCAAGGGCTGAAAGCGGGGACTGTGTTCCAGGTCTGTGATACACCTTGGCGCTTGCAAGGATCGAGACATGCATTCTAGTCATTTTCCAGTATGGTCAGTACAGAGGAATCATGCATACAGTATTCATTTTGGAAATGCAGTAGTCATCATGTATGCTCTTTGTTTGTAGATTTTCAAACTTGCTGAATTTGCTGTCAAGCATCAAGATATCCTTGCTTCCTAAATAGAGCAAAGGTGGTCTGGCACATCATGCAGCAGTAGCCTACCCTTCAGCAGATACACAATCAGGCCGAGGTATACAGAGCCTTCAAGCTGTCTTTCAACGGTGTTATTGTCTATGGTTTGGTCGACAAAAGCTATGCAGACACTGAGAAGATTTTCTGCCTTGACAACAGCTAGTCAGCAACAGCACAACAGCAGTGCACAGGACCACCAGTTCGTCGAGTGGTGCTCCAGGGTATGTTACAGTGTGTGCATCTTTTGTCTCCATCCTAGATCAGCTGCGCAGCTTGTGAGCCTAGATCAATATTTTACTCACAGACTGCATGCATCACAGGTCACGGTATCAGCTGACTTACCAACAAGCTCAAGATCTGCTGGATGGCAAATCACCAATGACAGGTCCCAGGGACATGGCAGTTGATCCCAGGGACCATGCTGAGCTGAGAAGCAGGCTGCAGATGTTGGACAAGCTGACCAACAAGCTGAGAGCAGCAAGAGTTGAGGTCAGCAAATGAGAGCTCAGGCATCTGCACTATGCAGAAACGTTTTTGACTGGTCTCAAGGCAGTTCTGAGGACACTTTTCCAGCATGAAACAGACATTCCTCAGGGAGTTGTGGCATTTCTGCGCCCCCAAGAGCTGCTCTGTCAAAGCTGACTTGGCATCAATACCTTGAACATTGTCAGGAATCGGTATTGACTTGCACATTGTCTTTTGGCTGAGCTAATGCACAATCGTGCATTGTGCACGATGGTGCATTAGCTCAGCCATTGAGCTGTAACTGCATCGAGCCAGTTCATGAACGCAACATACAGACGTGCATCAGGATGTCTTGTACTTTGTGCACCATATTCTTTTCCATTGTCAAGTGCTGCTGTTGAACAGACTAGCTTAGCATCCACCATGCTCTGTTGCACAGAGTAAACATGCATAAGGATACTATATGAGTTCTAGTTGATGGCAGCTCCATGGTCCTGAATTTGTTCAACAATGTATCTGTTCTCATGCCTTCAGTGTTTGCTTTGATGCAGAATGCTGCGCTTGAGTTAGAGGGCGGCGAGTTGAGCTTTGAGGCAGGGCCAGATGGGCGCCCCAAAAAGGTGGAGGGTAAGACCCCCCTGCCCATGATGGCAGTGGTGGCCGAGATGATGATCTTTGCTAATGCAGCGGTGGCTCATCGCATTGCTGGGGCCTTTCCTGGAGCTGCCCTGCTGAGACGACATGCCCCTCCTCGCCCTGAGGGCTTTGAGCAGGTAGCCATCATTCCATTGCTGCTGCTTCTTCATTTACTGCTACTCTGCCTCTTCTTCTGGGTCTTTTCCCTGGTCGTCTTGCTCTTCTTGTTTTGCCTTGTCTGCATGTCTTATGTATGTATGGTCAAGGTGCTTGATCACATGTCGTTGTTGTGATGCGTTATGTCATGACCATGGTCTATTTGTATTGCTGTCCATGCATGCCATTCCTAGACGCTGCATGCTGCCAATGACCAACGCCTAGTCTGACCTGCATGTCATCTATCGGTGCATGTGCAGGTCAGAGAGCTGTGCGAGGCTGCTGGTGTGACCCTGAATGTGTTTTCCAACAGGGCGTTGGCAACTTCTCTGGAAGCTGCCTGCTCGGCTTCTCCTCAGGCAGCTTCCTTGATCAAATCCCTGGCCACAAGAGCAATGTCAGAGGCTGAGTACTGCTCCACAGGTCAGCTGTAGACTGTGGTCAAACCTTGCCTGTCTTGCAACCAATGCATGGGCATGTGCTGTCCTCAACTGTGTGTTATGTAGTTTGAGCTGTGTTTGCTGTTGATGTCACATGACTGTTACATGCTGCAGTACGGTCAGTCTGACTTTCCACTTCATACTTGTTGGGTATGCACCAGCTCAAGCAAGGGATTGCCTGCGTGTTGAAGTTCAAATGCATGCCTTTACATTGTGGTAATTGTCAGGGGTGCATGGTCAAACATGGTCATAGCCAAACTTCCCAGTAACCTGGCATACCCATCCTAGCCCATAGCAGCTGAAGCAGAATTTGGATATGAAGATGCTGATGTCTGTGTGCCATGCGGTGTTGCAGGGGACATAAGGCCAGGGGGAGGGGGCATGTCACACTTTGGGTTGGCTTTGGAAGAGTACACCCATTTCACATCTCCCATCAGGCGTTACGCTGACATAGTCGTACACCGTCAGCTGTTACACGCCATACAGTCAGATGCTGATCAAGCCATGCAGCTCAGCCTTCAGGGATCTGAGTCTGCAAGGGCAAAGCCTGTCATGAGTCATGCTGAGCTGGCGAGCGCAGCTGGGATTATGAACGAGAGGCATAGGGCATCTAAACGGGCGCAGAAGGAGTGCTCAGATCTGTACCTGTTGTTGCTGCTTCACAGGTGAGTTGCAAATCAACAGCATGACGTGATGCAGTGGGTTGCACACACGACATATGCATGCGAAGTGCATCGTGGCTACTTTCAGACATTTTGCAGACGCTAGCAAAAGCTTTTGCTGTTGCAGATACTCAGAGATGCCCTCATTCCTGTGGCTCACACCACAGTGGACGTTACCAATGCTTGGTGCATAAACCTCATAAGCAATGCAGGGCCCAGCTCTCCACCAACCTAAGCTCTACATAAACCAGCCAGGGGCTTTGGGGAAGGTGCCCCTGTTGCATGTGTCACGTGTCACGTGTCACACATGTCCCAGGCAGTTGTTTGTGACCAAAATTTCCTGCTTGATTGCAGCGAACCACGCACTGACAAATTTACCTATTTGATTGCAGCGAGCCGCACATTGAGGCAGCAGTGGTGTACGGTGTGAGGCCGACCAGTCTGCTGGTGTTTGTGCCCAAGTTCCACATGAAGGGCTCTGTGCACCTGACAGACAGGGCAGGCCTGGTGAGGCTGCCCCTCACAGCCCCTGGTCAGAACACAGATGATGCGTTTGCTGTCAGTGATCGGCGTCAGTTCCGCTTAGAGACAGGTATCCTCACGTGTGTCAGGGCATTTTGTCTGGGTCGACATCCATCTTTTGTGTATGCTCAGCAGGGCAAGGATGCAATGTGCACCCATCACACAGCAGCCAGGTGACAGCTGATAAGATGACGCAATGGGAACAGGCTTGCTAAGTAGGCTGCAGATGCAGGAAATGGCCATCAGTGCAAGTTTCTTTGCTCGACGCTGCTGCTACACACCTCTTGCGTGCTATACACTCGCTGAGCTGCACTGTGTCACAGACAAATAAACAATAAATACAACGGTCACATGAGCACATGCATGCTTGCAACACCAAGCATGCCTGAGGACACAGGCATGCTCTCAGGACAACCTACATTGTTATGTAGGTGGTTATGTGTTTATACAACATAGGGTATATAGGTTATTCGACCAGTTATATAGGCGGTTGTCAAATTGTGTAAGGGAGTCTGAGTCTCTGTTTGCTACTTGACAGGGGACAAGTGTGCCAGCATAGTAAATGTAGCCTCAGGGCAAGTGACCTTCAAGGCACAGCCCATGGACAAGATCTGGGTGGAGCTAGCCGCAAGTGGCTCAACAGCTCATGGCCCCACGTTGCGCATCAGGCTGGTATCAGATCACCATCCAGCTGTGCAAGCTGCCAGTCGGGCTGTGCAAGCTGCCAGTGAAGCTGACTATGCACAAAGGGCTCAAAGGGCAGAAAGAGTTTTTGGTGGGCAGCCTGCGGCAGAAGCATTAGGGGATCAGCAGGCAAGTTGGCTCTCAGCCTTTGCAGCACTCGCCTGGATTGAGATTTTTTTAATCTTTGTAGTGTACCAGGTTGGGGGTACCATGTGGGAGACGGCATTGCTGACAGCAAGTATGCATGCAGGGTGGTGAGTCATTGGGAGGGAGAGGGCAGACACCACAGGGCAGTTCAGTCAAGGATAAGGATGACTCAGCTGACAGGCAGTTGCCTGGTGCTGCTGAGCAGCAAAAGGCAGGCCGCAAAGGGAGAAAGGCTGCAGCTGAGGCTACAACTATTGCTGCAGTACTTGCCACCCATGGTGATCTGCACAACAATCAGCACATGGGCGGCTTGGATGACTGTGCTAGTGATACTGATGTCTCGGCATATGCAATGCAAAGCTGTCCTGCACAGCTTGTCAACTATGAGGCTTGTCCTGGAGTTGGCTTGTCGACAGAGACAGACAAGGCCAGCCTGCTGCATACACTGTGGTTGTCACAGCTGAGAGCTGGCAAGCTTTCGGCACGTGCTGATGCAGCTGTGACAGATTCCCAGCGCTTGACAAGGTTGCAGACAAGATTAAAAGGGCTGTCGCTAGAAACACTTCACCTGCAGAGACAGTTCCAAGCCATGACGTGTGCATTGTACACATGATCATGTAATGCGTACATAAGACGCCTTTCACACGTGACAATGCGCCTTTTGTTTGCCAAGCAAGTTGGCGTCCTTTACACTGAGAAGGCTAGCTCACACTACCCACATACGAGATTTATCGCGATCGCGCTTCCATGGAAGGTCGAGTTTCTTTTGAACATTTCATCTTCCCCAGAATGTAGAAATGGTCTGGGCCTAGTCAGGTTCTGGCTCTATGCATACAAAACCCTAATTTAAAAATGATCTTGAAATCTGTTGCAGCATGCCATGGCGAATACTTTATTTCCCCATTCCTGTGACATGGTTTGAGGCCTAGTCAGTATATACTATGCTGAGTATACTCATCCAGTATACTCAGCATACACAGCAAGCTTAATCTCTCGCTTGTATGCCATGGCACCTTTGCTGATCGCTGAGCGTTCAAGAGACCATCCACAAGGTGCCCTGAGCAGAAGGCTGGTTTCGGAGCGTTGCATTCCACATGCTTTAGTCATAGTTCTGCATCGAGAATTGGTCATCGTTCTGATTTGGCTGTGCAGTGGTGCTGGTACAGGTCATTTTACAGCTGCCCCGAACGCAGAGCACCCGAAAACAATATGCTGTCGCTGACACATTTTGCGTCCAGCGCCGTTCGTACGGCGGTGCCGAGTAAGGTCTCTTTAGCTGCACAGCGTCGCTCGGTCCTCAGCCTCTCATCTTTGCCGATCAAGCGAGCAAGGGCCGATGCACGCACTTGTCAGCTGGTGCACACCCACATGGGAAACACGATCTGTCGATCGCACTCTGTTTATGCTGGCTCGCCGAAGGTCGAGGGCCAGGTATGAGAAGGGCTCTGCCGTTCGCTTAGCACGATTGCGAGGTCGTCGAAGCACAAGCTTTGAATTTGGCATACGCAGATCCGGATAGCTTTCATTGGTGCTGGCGGCATTAACTTTGGATCACCAGAAGGGCCATGGAATCACAGTTCTCGCCTGCAGCTCCTGCCGGATGTTACTTTTTCAGCCATAGTAGACCCTAACAACAAGCTAGCTCAGGAACGGATTGACATCCTACAGAAAGGTAGAACAACGCCTGAGTGCTCGAGCGGCTCTCTGACTGAACGCGGCATCCCTCTCTGATCAGCAGGGGATTCTTTGTACTTGCAGGGGAGCATGGGGACAAATGGAAGGACACCAAGGTGTTCACCACATATAGGGATATGCTGGATGATTCATCTGCAAAGCCCACAGCAGCCTTCATCGGCTTGCCTCCCATGTACCACGGTGCACTGGAAGATCCAAATGCAAACATTGAGGTACTAATTCATTGCACGATTGTGCCTCTTGCGTGCTTTCAGCTGACTTTTGCTTACAATTCGCCCTTGTATGCTGGTGAAGGCAGTTGACTGCAACAACACTCATTGCAATAGCTCTGGTACTTGTGTAAGGCTGGTTAACTCAATCGTCAGTCTGCATCAAGGCAGCGTCAGATACTCTCATATCAAGGTCATATCAAGGTTAGCTGTCAAGCACCTGGTTTGTCAATGTGGAACAAAATCACCACTTCTCTCGCACTTGCTTTCCTTTGGCACCAAAAGCGTGCAAGAGCATACTGCTTTGCCCCCAGCTAATGCACTGCCAGCAAGCAGAAAGCAGCCCTGAAGCTCAGCAAATGCCTTACATGCAGTTGGAGATGGCCAAGGCAGGGGTAAACCTGTTTGTGGAGAAGCCTCTGAGCGTGCGGCCTGCTGCTGAAGTAGCGCAGCTTGCACACGAGCTGAAGCACATCCAGGAACAGAACAAGTGATTTCACAACCCCTCACGCAAAAGCAAAGCTCCACCACACATGCTGTCCGTGCGTCATGATGCATTTTGCATGCCATGCTGCTCTCAATCATGGGCTTTGCAGGCAGGTCTGGAGGTTGCCTCCATGGAGTTGCCTTTTGCTTCACAGCCTTATTGGCAAAGTCTTATCATCATGTCTCATGAAGACAGCCTATGTATAGCACAATGAAGTACTGCATCATATGCACTCCTACTGCTTGAAAAGTTGCTGCTTACCTTGGTGCACGTACCTAGCTCATCATGAGCTGGAAAGCGTTTTAATTATTATTATTTATTATTATTATTATTATTACCTTGGTGTCAAGGGGGGCTCATCACACTTCTCACCCAGGGTATCTGCTTACAAGGCCTTCTATGGTATCTGCTCATCTTGTGTGTTGTACCCGATTCACAGCCACATCAGAAACACCATGCGGTCAGGGCGCCAATGCTGAACCTAAAACGGCTGCCCTTGTGCCTCAAGCCTTGGCCCTGTGACTCAAGCCTTGGCCCTGTGACTCAAGCAGCAGGCTACCCATGTTGCTTGCTGTTTACTCACTCACTGACTCACTTGCTCACTCAATCAATTACTCACTCTCTGACTCACTCACTCAATCGATCATGTAGCCCTCACCAGCGCCTGTTGCAGTTACCTGCTGGCAAACACCTCTGGGTGTTTTGCTACATGTGCATCAACTTTTGGTTTGATGTGCAGTGTCGTCATAGCTGTGGGGTACATGTTCCGTTACTCTGCCATGGCTCAGGCTGCCAAGAAGATATTGAAGGAGCACAATGCCACTCCTCTGGCGGTCATTGCCAGATATGCTTGCGGCTATTCTGATATCAAGAAGAAAGACTGGTCAGTGTTCTGATTATCTTTGTGACGCTTGTGGCAATCGCTGTGCATGATGCAACAATCATGCCAGCTTCGCTGCTTATCATGCATCAAGTGTTTGCTGCTTTCCTGCCGGGCATTGCCAAATATGCAGTGCCAAACATGCAGTGCCAAATATGCAGTGCCAAATATGCAGTGCCAAACATGCAGTGCCAAATATGCAGTTACATCACAACGGATTGGTGAGTGTGTTCGTCTGGGTGCCCACTGCTTTCATGGTCACTTCTCATCATGGACTTGTCCAAACACTCCATGGGCCGTGGGGATGCCCATTGTGGCATTGGCTGAGCACATGCCCCTACACTTTGAGCATCAGCCCACTTATATATGCTTGCAAGCCAACGTGTGTGATGAGTCACAGCTGGCTCCACATCCCAAACTCAAAAACAATAAGTGGAACAAGCACTGCTGCTGATCTTGCACACTCTCTGGCTGATGTATCAAATGTGAGAATGGCTTCAGACAATTCCCTCCCTGCAATGCATGCCTAGAGAACGCACTGGTGCACATTACAGTAAGAGCTGCATATACCATACATACAGTGACCAAATGGAGCGACTGCTGTGCCTCGCTCATCAGGTGGGACGTCAGTCTGTGTGGAGGCCCGATTGTGGAACAGGCTACACACTTTGTGGACCTCATGCGCTTCTTTGCTGGTGAGATTATCGAAGATACAGTGAAGGCGGTGGCAGTTGGACCGCAGCAGAAGCTTTCAGACATGCCTGAGCCACCCCTAGCTGAAGCTGAGGTGACTTGACCATTCAGATGTCAGTTTTCAGACCCTACTATTGAGCTAAGAGTCAGGCTGGAGGCAAAGTACTTTGCATGAAAGCTGTCTCTGTGTGGAGGTGTTGACCTGCTGAGATCTGCGACTCAATTACACAAGGTGTTGAGTTTTCAGCACAGACTCATGCCTGCTCAGCACATGAGCATGGAGTGGCGAGCACTGAGTCATACGATGCCAAACAGTTACATACGCAAGAGAGCTGCACCTCAGAGGGCATGTTGAACACTGTGCGTCATGTGACACTCCAGCTGTGCAGTTGTGGTTCAGTGTTTGGCTTGTGAGTAGGTACCAATGGAGCGGCGCATCAACAGAGTGACTGCAGCAGTGTGGCATTTTTCCAGTGGGGCTGTAGGCTCCCTCACCCACTCCCTAGTGCTTCATACCAGTCACTATCAGACAGGTCAGCCTTCTCACACCTCACCTCATGCCTCTTGGCAGCTGATGCTCAGAGCTCGGCTCATCCCTCTTGGCAGCTCAATGCTCAGAGCTCGGCTCATGCCTCTTAGCAGCTCAATGCTCAGTGCTTGGCTCATGCCTCTTGGCAGCCTAATGCTCAGAGCTCTGCTCATGCCTCTTGGGCAGCTCAACGCCAAGACACCCTGAGCCTTGTTTCTTTTACGAACTCAGGTTTAGGATTCCAATCAGGGTTTTGAAAGTTCAAAGTCATGACTTGTCGAGCATTTTCAGCCCATGCTAAAGTTTGAGAGATTGCAGAGTAGGATGAATGGTGTAGGGTTTATTTGAGCTAGCATGGGATGAGAGGTTTGATGTATGCCCTAAGAGGCTGATGCACTTCTCTGCACTGCAGAACTGGAGATTCTGGCAGATGGCTTGCACCTCATACTGATTGACCCCTACAATGAGCCCAAGCTGAAGGTCCGGTACCCCCACTCAGCAACATATGAAGAGGTACGCCACGCGTTAGAAGGTATCTGTGTTGTGTGTGATTACGCTGTGTGTGCCTGTCCCTTCTCCATTGCTTACGCCCAAACCTGGCTCAGACTTATTCCCACGGCTGTATTGAGGCTTCATTCATGCACACCTAGTACGTTCTTTGCAAACACTGGTGGAATCTGTGTCATGCCTGAGCGAATGAATTTTCCATCTGTACTGAAACCACGCTGTAGCTGAAGCTGAATAGCCGAAACATTTTGAGTGACTGAAGCGTGACAATGCTGAGTCAGCTCAGCATGCAGCTTGGCAGCTGAAGAGATCTTGCATGCAGTCTGACTCTGATTTCTGTCTTGCAGGTGCCCTTAGATGACAGGGACGTGTACTTGATCGAGGCGGAAGCTTTCGTCAATGCCATCAAGAGCGGCAACACTGATGACATCCAGAGCCTGTATGAAGACTCTGCTTTGTCGTATCAGGCAACACAATGGATCACTGCTGCATCATCCCAAAACATACATGAGAAGTCAGACCCCCATGCTTGAGGCCAGCTACCATTTGACCTTGCCCCAAGGGGTGTGTGCTACAGTGGGGCTGTTCCATACACAGCAGGGCTGTGCTGAGTTGCATTCACGTATGTTCATATGCTGTCAGTGAACAAGTTCTGAAGTATCAACTGGCAGCATGTGTTTGCTGCAATTGTTGAGTGTATTATGCAGTCTGAGGTACATCTAATCTTATAGTTTGGTGTCTGGTTCTGTGTCAATACAGAAATCTGTTCTGGTGTTTCAACACTATGTTGATGTTGTTGAGTTGCCCGGTCTTTCCTGGTCGGTCTTTCCTGGTCAAGGTCCTAAGCACAGCATTACGTGTTTCTTGATGCTACCTTTCCCGACGCAGCAGCCAGCACTGAATCAGAACGTATGAAGAGATCCAACAAGTGAGATGATTACTATTTGAGCACCAAAAGAGTTTGCAACAAACTCGTTCAGTCAGCCTTGAACTTTACACAAGCAATGCTTGCGCCAACTTTTTAGAGCAATGCATATGGCTCCAACTGACAGTGCACATGCTGACAAACATACACACGGCATCTGCAAAAAGGTTCTTGGCTCAGGAATGTATTTCAGACGTAGCACTTGTATGTGTGCAGGCATGACCAGCATGACCAATCATAGACTGCCATTGTCTTGTTGCGGGGTTCCGTTGCAGAAAACATTTTATGTAAAGCACAATGCAATGCCTCAAACTTGCATGTCTTTTGCATGACTAGACTATTGAGCTCCTTGCCCATTTCATGCGCACCCACAGGGCAAATGCAATGCATATGCCATGTGCAAGACTAGACCTATGCCATGTGCATGGGTGGGCAGCTTCATCAAAACGGTGTTGTCCAAAGAATCTGTGCAACATGTGCCAGTTTGTGGGGCCAAGCTGCTTTGGTGGCTTCAGGCCACCAACGATGCTCAGCTTTGGCGCATGCAGAGCCGCAAATCTGCCATCAGATGGGTGGACCCAGAGGCCATCAGAAAAACTATCTAAGCAGTGTGTCCTTGGGAAAGTGTATCCGAGATCCAATCTATGAAGGAAACACTATCTAAGACAGAGTACACCACACATGTATATATCTGCCCAACCGAGCATTGGTCTGAATGTCCCGTTCTCATGCAAAGCTGAATGGTTGAATCTCTCGGAGGATTATCATTTGTGAGTCAGTAGTCAGCAAGGTACTTATATATGTGTGCTTCCAAGTTGTCTGTCCATGACTTAGCTGTCACGAAGTGCCTGTAGACAGCTGCACCATCTAGCTGGTCCCATCCATCTGAAAGTCCAGAAATGTGCAGTGAATTTCATGCCGTTATAATATCAGCTAAAAGGGAGGCGACAAGTTAACTTGCACTTGCAGAGGGCAGACCTGTAGCAGCTGCTTCCTCTCGAGCCAGGTCAGAGCAGGTCCATATGTAGTATGTAGCTGTCATGAGGTGCTTCATTTATAGCTTAGCCAGCTGCTCTGAGCGATCAGCAGCAGTCAAAACAGCATTGATGAAAGCAGCTCGCACACCAGCCTTCTCTAGTGCATGCACTGCATGAATTGTGGTGCCTGCAGCAGTAGCATGGCACCCCGTTTCCTAAACGTACTCACCCGGTCTGGCAACTTAGCATCCATGCTGGATGACATAGTCACAAAGTGCATCACAAGTATTGCAGAAAACATGAACTGTTTGCCACATCAACATGGCCAGGTCAATGCGCACTCAGGTCAATGCGCACAGGCAGACAGGCGCTGCCTTAATGCAGCACCAGCACACTGCGGCATTGCAGTGTAGGGACAAGCACACAGCAGTGGTCAAACACCTGCAGGTGAGGTGACCATGTCTTTGAGCTGTCCAGGGTGTTTGCCGGTTTCCAGCACCATCTTGGCAGCCCCCAGCACAGTCTGTGCTGCCAGCTTCTGGGAAACATCCCTAGGGAGCCCTGCTTTGACCCCACCATCGGCCAGGGCCTCAATCATGATGAAGACATATGCTGGTCCGCTGCCACTCACTCCAGTGACAGCATTGATTAGGTTCTCAGGGACAGGTGCACAGTATCCTACTGCATTGAAAAGTGCTGAGACTAGTTCACTGTCCTCCTTTGTGGCTTTCTCGCCAAGGGCGATGGCTGATGCAACCTCTCCCACAAAGACTGGGGTGTTGGGCATGACCCGTACCACACGGGCCTCCTTGCCTGCTGCTTCCTACATGGCATAAAGGGTTGTGCATGACAGATGCGAGTGCTTTGTGCACAAGCAGCTGGGAGGATGTGAGGGATGCCTTGCCTGTAACACGTTCAGAGGGATGCCGGCTGCGATGGAGACTATAAGGTGCCTGTCTTTGAGGTGCTGCTTGAACTGCTTGATGACCAGAGAGACGTACTGTGGCTTGACAGATATGAAGACGATGTCGGTGTTTTTAACGACCTGCAGGCAGCAGTGTGGGGTTGTTGCAAACTCCGTTTCACGCGACAAAGGATACCAGCGTTCGCAGATCGCAAGATGGCCGACCTCAGCGTTCGACTCGGTAGCATTCGCGCCAAAGTCTGCGAAAAGCTTCCTGCGTTGTTCACTGATGTCAGTGGCCCATATGTCCTTAGCTTCAACCTTTTGCTTTGAGATAAAGCCTTGTGCTAGTGCTTCTGCCATGTTGCCTGCTCCGATAAATCCGATCCTTTTGCCGATACTGCTGGACGACGGCATCTTGGTGACCTGCCAAGATTCGGACAGTGGCTGTGGTGTGCTCACTTCAGCCTTTACGCACGTAAAACTTGTTTTTGTAGTTGTCGTTGAATACAGTCAAAGCGGCTGACCTAGCAGAGCCATCATGTTGACTGGTCCGGTTTAGTGATGGCCATGTCCTGGTTTAGGCAATTTGATTTGACAATGATTGCACCACAACTTGCCTGGCCAGGCGTTACTTACCGGTTTAGTGATGGCCTTGCCCTGTGATCGTCTTCGGTGCTCGAAATAGCATGCGGTATATGAACCTTTTCCATCAGCTTAGCTTGCAAATCTGAAAGAGGTCTGTTTGAAGGCTGCCTTGTGTGCATAACTGCATAACACACTTTGACCTAGCGAGAACCTGCAGCTTGCTAGGTTCCGGCACTGCGACATGAGCTCAATTTTGCCAGACAGTACGTCCCGTGCGATGTCAACCGGAGAACCTACTGGTCGCGCCTCACCTGCCCCAGAAGTTGCTGCATGCCCAACTGCAACTGTTGAAATCTCTTCTACTCGTCGGAAAGGCTCGCTGGTACGACAACTTCTGCCGCTGTTCTTTCTGGTGTCTCACACCTCGAATCGGCTGTAGTCTTTCTTGTGTCGTAGTCTGGTGACGTGGCGGATCTTGAAGACCTCTCAGAGGACACTGTCGTTCAAGTGCGAAAATGTTTGCTGTGCGGAATGTTGCTGAAGCGTGGTCGCATGGAAGCTGAATATCCGTGCGCCTGCAGTGTGAGAGGCTTATTGATCAGTCGTCCAAAGCCCTCAAGAAATGTGACAGTGCAGAAGAGCAAAGCAGTTATCTCTGCAAGCGCAGCAGAGCATTTGCAAGGTGTGTTTGACTTAGGTGTGTTTGACTTATGTTGCTTCTTGCCTATCTTGATCAGTTTCAATATTTGTGATGAACATAAAACTGTGCATGGTGCAGACTGAGCAAGTATCTTCGAGCAATCCCAGCAGCACAGTCAGAAAGGCAACAGCTGTCAGGCTTAGATCCCTTCCACCTTGCTCATCTTGCTCTCAATGATGCCTGCAAGGCAGCAGAGTTTGCACCATCAGCTAGGGCATATGAGCTCCAGGCAAATCACATTTGCTGCTGCATTATCCATCGTTTAGCTCCAAGTAGCAGCATACTTTGCATTTTCACTTTGCAGTCTGCTCAAATCTCTACACTCCACATCTCCCAAGCATGTTTGCCTTCACAGCAAATTATCAAACCTTGCTTGATGGCCAGGATGCAGCTCTGTTGCGGACAGTTTTGTACCCTGCATGCATGGCTATGACGTGTCAAGCCTCGCATGGCATTGTGTCTGTGCAGCATGGGACATGTATGTTGTCAGCAGCATGCAAGGTGACAGATAGGGCACTGTTAGCCGGCTGCTGCTGTTTGTTATTGTCAAATGAGAGTTGCGTGGTGTCTGTTCAGGGTGCAGCACATCTGCTATTAGAGGCATACAGAGCAGCAGAGTCTGCATTCTTAGCTGGCTTGGGCATTGAGCCCACTGATCAGGCACTAATTGATGGCCTCAAGTTCACCCACAAAGCCATTTCTGAGGCAGACAAAGCAGAAGGAAACCCACACAAGCGGTAAGAATGTAGCTCACAACCGTATGCATAGAAACCTAAGCGTGCTTTTTGATGCTGGTTGTTAGTGCATTGCTTATGCTGCGTGCAATTGCCAAACATGGTCAGTCCAACTGTATGATTATGTATAACAGAAACACTTGATTGCTGCAAGCCAGAGCTGAGCCTTGCAGACTATGAGGTGCTGGCACATTTGCAGAGTCACTTGCAATGCATATTGCTCAGTGGACATAGCAATGACTTGCGTCATTGCCAATCAATGGCTTGGCAGCATCTGCATGTTGAGGGCTTACCTCAACTACAATGTGGCAGATCTGGTTTTGAAAGCTGGGACTGTACAGGCCTTGTACAAGATGTCAAAATCCTTCCCAGTGTTCCCATTGACCAGCATTTTGTCAATACAACGCATACCTTACAATTTCTGGTTGTCACACCTGAAACATTGGTCTCACCATTTGCCAAACCGATGCACAGGCCGAGAGTTGCAGAGAGGGTGGACGAGTTTGAATGTATACTGTGTCTGAAGCTGCTGTACCAGCCGGTGACTACTCCATGTGGCCACACATTTTGCCGGGACTGCTTCTTGAGGGCTGGGGACCACAGCAATAAGTGCCCTATGTGCCGTACAGTAAGCTCTTACTTCACTCTCAATTGGTGTTGCGACTAATTGCTGACCAGGTGCGCAGCAACAAGTAGCATATCACCAATGGGCCAGCTGGTTGTTGCTGCCAATATTTCATGGTGTCTTCCATCAAGGCAAAACGGGGAAAATGAGGGAAGGCTGGTAGTAACGCATTTTAGACGGCCATGCATACCATGGTGTGAGTGGCAACAGACATGCCAGAACACAGCATGACTTGATGCACAGCAAATGCTGCACATGTTGCTGTCTTGCCAAGACAGGCCACATCTGCTCAATATATGCTGGGATCAAGGGCAGGGATTTGAGCATGAGCATGAGATGTAGCATGACATGTAGCTTGAGCATGAGATGTAGTATGAGCACGTGCATGACATGTAGCATGACATGTGGCATGAGCATGACATGTGGCATGAGCATGAGATGCAGCATGAGCATGAGCAGACAGCTGTTCTGGTGTTCCACAGTCTTCGTAAAACTCCATGCTTGTTATGACCACATCCGTACTTTGGTTCAAGGAGTGTTTGTGTGCCTACAGGTGCTGCATGTAGGCAGGAAACTGCCCATCACCATCACTCTTCAGAACATCATTGAGAAGAGCTTCCCAGAAGAGTATGCTCTGAGGAAGGCTGAGGTGGCAGCCCAAGAACAGGGGCACCAGCCGGGGGGCCCTGAGACGCCCCTTCCCCTCTTTGTCATGAGCTGCATGATGCCAGGTGGGTTTGCCTTCTGTCTGTCTGTACGTGTATTTGGTGGCATGTGCACACGAGATTTCGTACTTCGTATAGCTGTGAGGCATGTAGGGGTTATGTAGGGGTTGCAGTACTCCTCTTGGCATAAATGTCCAGATCAACCTCTTATTTGGTTTCTTACTGAATGCAGTGATATAATTGCCAAGTCACATAGCAAAGTTTGCTCATGCACATGCAAATGCCACATCAACATCTCTCCCTTTCAAAAAGCCATTGGATTGTTTCTCTTTGCCACAACCTTCATGCTGTTGGTGTAATGCTGTTAGTCCATCAACAAGCCAATCTGCAGCCAGTACAGTTTTGTGATGTTCATACTACTAAAATCTCAGAAGCAACAAAAGCAAGCTCAGACAAACATCAAATGCAGGGGAGAAAATGGAGCTGAACATCTTTGAGCCACGGTACCGGCTGCTGGTACGGCGCTGCATGGAGGGCAACCGTCGCTTTGGCATGGCCACTGTGAACCAGCGCAGCCAGCTCAGTGCTGTCGCCTGCCAGTGTGAAATCTTGGAGTGTTTGCCGCTGCCTGATGGGTAAGCCCACCCTGACTGTCTCCTGTGATGTGCCATTGAGATGGGGAGACACTGCCTCGGTCTGCAGTGTTATTCCATATTTTCTAGAAACCATTGTGACAAACACGGCCTTGCACTTTGGAAAAAGTGGCTTGCCCATCAGTGTGAGATTCTGAAGTGCCTGATCAGCTTTACTTATGCTGGTAGCAATTGCAGTCATGTGTGTGTTCTGTTCTGCCTATGTCTGACGAGTGAGTGTCATTTTGATCTTCTGAAGTTCCTGCCGGCAACATAGACTGAAAAGCTTTTGTCTGCTGCTGTGACAAGAAAAGATTGTCAGTCTGAGATGTTACAGCGCCTGCCTTTGCCTGATGTCTGCGCCTTGCAGATGCCTTCTACTGTTCCTGCTGGTTTCCTGCACAAGGGCAAACGCTGTCAATTGTGTGGTGCCATTGAGAAAATTGTTCTTTCCAGTGTGGGAAGCTGAGCTGCCTTCCCTTGGTTAATCCAGTTTTCTCCCCCAAGTGCCTTATCATAACTTGCGGAGCAAACAGCCAGCACGCTTTGAGTGCTTCACAGACATACCCAGCCCATGACAGCCAGCGCGTCTTTGGCATCTCTTCCTGCACAGGAAATAGAGGGCAATCAGAGATTCAAGCTTATGGACTGTGGAGAACAAGATGACAGCCAGAATGTGTTCATCTGAGTCATGCATCTCTTTCTGCACAGGCGGTTCTACCTGGAGATAGAGGGCAAGCAGAGATTCAAGGTGGTGGAGTGCTGGGAGCAGGATGGGTACCGAGTAGCACGTCCTGAGTACTTCACAGACAGCCTCCCACCAACAGTCTCTGAGGCCCAAGTCAGCCTTCATGCCTTGTGCCAGTCTGTGGACCAGCTTGCAAATGTCTGGCTGGACAAAGTCAGGTATTATGCTCAAGACATTGTTCTTGTTCGGGTGCTCTGCATAGCTGTGTTGCTGTCATGTAGCCGGCCATCAATCTCTGCTGCAGTTTCTGTACAAGAATCCCACCATATGGTGGAACAGTGTTGTTCTAAACACAGTTGCTCTGATGTTTTGGGTGGCGTTTTGCCGTGAATGCAATTCAAGCAATTTTGCTCTGAGGCGGTGCATGCAGGGCATCTGTTGCGGCAAAGTTGCTGAATGAGTGTCAGTCTTGTGTACGTGTAATGCGTGCATGCCAGAATTCTCTTACAGACTTGTACACTGACCTGATAGCAGAGAGGTGTTGCAACATTGTTTGTACTGTTGTTTCAGGGCCATTGCAGTGGGAAATAGCCATTCTAGATTTGCAGAGCTGGTCGCAAGAGCTGGGGACAGACCATCATCCTCAGATGCTGAGAAATTCAGCTTCTGGGTGGCAAACTTGATCCCTTTGAACCCCAGTGACAAATACAGGCTACTCAGTATGACATCCAGTGCTGACAGGTTGAAGTTTGAGCACGATATGCTGAGAGGAGGCGTGCCCGGAGGGTGCTGTATCATGTGAATTTCTTTGCAAGATAAAGTCTCAATTTTGCAGACTTGAGACTTCATCTGAAGCTTTGTGTGTTTACAAATCTCACACGCATTTGCAGTGATATAGAGTGTACAGCACCTTGATGTACTGAAGCCTCGGGATTCTTTTGTGAACCTTGCTTAGGGATTAGCAATACGGACACATCTGTCTATGGATCTAGCCATACTTGTACTTTGTAGCATGTTGTGGCTTGCATGTGTCACTCTGCTTCTGAGAGGCAGGCAGGCGGTCATATGATTTCTGGTTGTTCTGGCTCTCCAGACTTGCATCTTTGTACTCTGTATCTGTGTGTCTCTCATTTTGTCGGAACTTGCAGCTCTATTATCCTATTCTGCAGCTACATGCTATTCCCCATGTTCTTTCTTTCTGTAATTTCTGGTCCTGGATCATGGCGTTTCAGTGCATCATGCCGCGCAGTCATGTAGGTGTCAGGTTGGTGCAGCTGACGGCAGTGCGCACCTAAACACTAAATGCTGACGAAAAGGGCTTGTCTCGTCCCATACCCTAGCTCGCAGTGCCGCTTCCGAGCTGGGTACATAAGGGCCGCAGTAAGCCGTGAAAACCATCTTTGCGCTTGGGGCAATGTCGCAGTTCATGAGGTCAAACCGAGACGCGACTATTGCTGGTTGAAAACTATTTCCAATCCCCCGCTTCCTCTTGCCTCGGCAAGGTTAGCGAATTTCTGAACGGAGGGCCCTTCGGGTGTACCCCTCCAAATTACAAATTACAACTATATCGACTTAGCCTCGACATAGTATGACATTCACATGACAGCACAAGCCACCATTGCATCAGTCATTATTCACGTCTGGCGTATGACTCACTGGTACCCAGACTTGTCCATGCTCTGAATGGTCTGGCTTCTGCTGCCTTTTCAACTCTTGAATTGTCTCCTGAAATCACAACTTGGCATCAATAAATGGGAGAAGGAGCTTGATGTCATGCTAAATAACCTTTTGCAACGCACAATTATGCCACAATGCAAGACAAACACCAAATGACAAACATCGCTTTCTTGTGTCATATGTGCAAACCAAAGCAAAATCCACATCCAGTTTACAATCAGCAATGCTAGACTAGTGTGGGACAGTACTGAGCCTGAGCGGGCCTGAGGATACCAGGTGCAGCCGACCTACCTGACTCAGCTGGTTGCCTGCATGGTACCCCCATCGTTCCAAAGCATACCCATTTTATCGAGTCTCACCTGTTTGCCCCTGAGTCATATGCAGCTGTATAAGCTATCAGATAGTGTGTGTGCACAAGTCACAGATTGAAATCACGAACTCACTTGATACACTCTCTTACGCCTTTCATCTTGTTTGAAACAAAGTTGCTTGCAGGGGTGGCCTTTGTCTTGACTCGGACTTCAGGGTCAGCTTCTGTCCAATGGTGGCTGTCTTCACTGTTACAGTACCCTTCAATCTCTTCCCTTTTGCTCGCATGTAGCGTAGACTTTGCTTTGATACCTCTGCACTGACGAATGAGCCTTGAATAGCAAGGTAGAGATTGGCAAAACACAAGCACATAAGTCGGAGGATATACTATGTGTTGACAAACAGAGGGCATCTTTTCTTGTACTGCTCTGTTCTGGCATCATGTACTTCAGCCGCTTATTGGCAGCTGCAACATGGCAAAGGACAGCACCTGTGCACATTTACAAGCCCTGGGATGGAAACTTACCTCATAATGGCTTCAGTGGTCATAAAGGTGCCCTGCGCTGACAGCACTTCTTCAATCAGCTGGGCCCAAGTGGCCCCTTTTGGTGATGGGTTATAACCGAGTTATTTACATATGTGCTGCCAGTCAGGCAGGTGGTTGGTGGTGTTTCAACAAGAGATGATCTGTACGACCGCTTCGCTGCTCCCTGTAGCTGTTGCAGGCCTTGGCAGGCTGCTGATCAACAGTTTTGTGGAAGCCAAGCCCTGCGTTTTCATAACCCAAACACCACCGCCTTCAACAAAAACTTCTGGCTGGGCAGAAGCATCTGCATTGCGTAAATCACAACAGGGTTATCTCATGCTTACCTCCTCCCTGAAAAGAGCCATCAGAAAGCATGGCCACAGCCTTTGCCCTGGAACCAAAGGTCTTGCGAGGCATTTCCTCAGCAGCCTCCTCTCTGTGGGCTGTACGAGGCTTGTGACCATTGGTTCGCTGCAGCCCCAGTTACCAGTCCTGTGACATTGTCATGGTGGTCAGTGCACAGCGAGAGATTATAGTATAATGCCCAGCAGCATAGATCAGTAGACACGGCCAGCTGCAAGTGCACACGGCAACGGCTGCTCGACATAATGCAGGGCCAAACCAGAAAACTGCTTGCAGTCAAAATGCAACAAATACAGAAAAGCTATGCATGGTTCCCGGGTGACATGATTTTGAGAAGGTCACAAGCTGTCTTGCAAACAGCAGAAACACTGCAATCAATTTAGGTAGTGCCTTTTGCCGGAAGCTCGATGTAGAACCTGTCAATTTTGGACTGTAGATAGGAGTCTGGTTTTGATGGAGATGGCCAGCCAGCCTGACCAGTGTCTAAGGGGCTGAGGGGAGAGACCTCATTAATGTTCACAAGTGCAGCATGGGAGACCACAACACCACAGAAATCACGCTCTAGCAACAACATTATGTGAGCGGTCTTCGCAGGCAGATGCTGCAGTGAGCAAGGAACACTTTGTGCAGCCAACGCTAACCTGTTTTGGAGCTAAAGCTTGCAGCATAGCATTTGGGTCCCTGGGCAGCAGTGCAGCCTTAACCTGCTGTCGTGTCCTTGTCATACAGCTGGTCAGACCAAAACGTAGCTATGTAAAGAACAGCTTTCGAAAGGACAGATTGACATTCCACATGGTGAAAAAAATCCGTTTCACAGTGATGCTTGAGTGCACTCTGTGACTAATTTTGATGCACACATCTCAACAGGCTCAACAGGCATTCTTGAGGGCATCTTTTTGGCTCTCAGTTGGTAAACAAATCAGGAAACGGTATCTGAGACCAGGATGCTGCTGTTCATGTCCTGAGGCCATCATCATAACAGTACTGCTTACACACTTCTGAGCACAGCTGCATGCCACATGCTGTGCTGCGCAAACAAAGAGGCATGCCTGATACCAGATGAAATGTGAGACCAAGGCAGCAGCACAATTGGCTTTTGAAGGGTCACGTTGAAACGTAAGTGTTGCACCATGCACTGCACACTCAGGCGCAATCCTTGAGCTTCTGCTCATACACAATTTCTTGCAATCTTTGGAACCTTGCCTGGTACCAGATGCAACATGGCACCAGCAAACATGACTAGGCCTGATGACGCACTTCCGCCGTATTGGTATCAACTGAACTGACAATAGGCAAGAACATGTCAGATTATGTTTACATGATCCAATGCAAGAAAAGCTAACAGGTGGGGCATTCAAGAGAAAGTTGTGGGTGGAGGCTTGATGAGTGATGACTTGTAGCGGCCACTGCGTTGCTCCCTATAACTGTCGAATGCATTAGCAGGCTGCTCCTCAGCAGCACCATGGAAGCCAAGACCTGCGTTCCCAAACCCTAAACCACCGCCACCTGCAATGAGGTGCGAAACTTACCATTGACTGGCCACTTTTGCATGGATGATGACTGTATCTGTTGGTGGACAGTACAAACATAAGGATGGCTGTGCAGAAAATGGGATCCAATTGCATATAGTGTCAAGCTGGATTGGGATGGAGAGGATGTCCGATCATCTTCACTAATGTCATATGCAGCGCCAATTGCGGCTGATGCATGTTCCTCAGCCTCAAGATGCAGCATTTGCAGGCATGACAATTGCAAAAGGAAAGCTTCACCTGATCCCTGAAAGGATCCGTCTGAAGGCATGACTGGAACTTCTGCCCTGGGGTCGAATGGCTTGCGGGGCTTCTCCTCATCCAACTCCTCCTTGAGGGCCCTTCTGGGCTTGCCCCCATCAGTGCGCTGCACTCCTGGCCGCCAATCCTAAATCACACCATACCGTCAAGACATGCCAAAATGGATAAATTAGTCAATGAACAAATATAAACATAAATGAATGGATAGATTAAGATATGGCATCAATGCATGTTCCAGCTGTCATTGGCATCAGTGCAAAGGGACAACATGGAAGTTAGGCGGTGACTGTGTGATAATGATGCGGGCTTTTGAGACTGCTCACCACCTGTGCCATCTCTGTGCAAGCACAGTATTGACCAAGAAGCATTGATGGCAAGGGTGATTGAAGCAGGGTGCAAGAGGCTGGTGACCTAAATAAAGGCTGAAGCATTCTCAGCAGCAACAGTGAATAGTGTCTCAGTCAGTGTGTCTCAGCTTTTGTATCAGTAGACAATGCAGCCTTTGCTCATGAACACCAGTGTTTGTGAACATCATCAAAGTCACACCACGGAACTCGTCTGCTGCTGTTACCTGAAGCTCGGCATAGAATCTGTCAATTCTAGATTGCAAGTAGGAATCTGGCTCTGATGTGGATGGCAAGCCAGCCTGGTCAATGTCAAGGGGGCTCAGGGGGGAGTAGGGGGGATCGGTCTTCAGCTTCTCGGCCACTAGCTGAGGTATGAGACCTGGCGGGAAGGACATGGGGTCTGTCTGGGGCTTGGCGGGAACAGCTGGTGCTGCTGCCGCCAAATCAGGTGGCGGTATGTGCATGTCTGCACCACAATGTTGATGTTCTTGCTGCTATCTGTGCTTATGACATCATGGAACAAAAGCCGAAACTGTTACAGGCTCTGCCATGAGTCTAACACGATTACCTGTGATGCACTCACAAGGTATCCAGGCATTAGCACATGACAAATCTCACTGATGGTTCACTGATAATATTCTACACAGTTGTGCATGCTGGCAGAACATGTGCACTAAAGGCAACCATGTAGCATTTAGGAATGCTAACAGTTGGTTGACCTGCCACCAGGCAACATTGTCAACTGCATACCTGTTACAGGCTGCACTGGCACGTTCTGGAATGGCCCTGCATGATGCTGGCCCTGCAGCCCAGGGGGTACACCTTGCGCCCCAGCCCCAGGAGGGGGGTACCAAGCACCGCCACCCATGTGCTGCTGCGTGTGCAGCTGAGGCATCATGTGCTGCTGATGTTGCATCTGAGGGGGAGGCATGTACTGCTGTCCTGGCATCATGCCTGCATGCAATGCCAGTACTAATGGTAGGATATCAGACAGGCTGTGAGGTGGCTGTACAGCTAACAAATGCAGCAAAGAACACATACATGAAAGTGTATATATTCCTGACTGTGGACAGCACGCTCATGGAATACAATTGTGATCTAGCCAGTGAGGCATTTCATGTCCTGACCTGTGTTGACGTAACCCAGCACCATGCAGCTTTGAGGTGAATGAGTTGCTTATTGCTGGGTCAACACACAGCACACCTCCAGGATGCATTGGCAATTGTAGCCCTGTCACATGTCTGACTTGAACACATACGTGTTCTTCGACACAGCCAAATCTCACCTGGCATCTGCTGATTCATAGACATGCTCCCCATGCCTGGTTGGGGGTACTGAGCATAGCCAGGGGCCTGCCCAGGCATGCCCCAAGGTTGTTGCTGTTGCGCTGAGTCAGACTGCCAAGGTGTGCCAGCCGGCATGCTGTGCATCCCCATACTGCCAGGTGGCACATTGAAATTAGGCATTCCAAAGCTACTGCTGGGCGTGCTGTGCACGCTTTGCATTCCCAGACTACCTGGATGCTGCTGATAGGCCTGACTGAAGCCTGACGGCTGCATCTGTGGCTCGTGGTACACAGGCTGTGACACTGGTGGCTGCTGTTGGTATGCTGCATGGGACAGAGAGGACAGCTGCTGAGCTGCTTGCATGAACTGACTGACAATTGGAGCGGTGTCTGAGGCTGCAGCTGCAGCTGGCGCCGGCTGGTCCCATTTCCTCTTTGCTGATCTTGCTGTCTGCAAGGATCGAGCAGTGCACTTGTGTTGAGCTGTTGCAGCCAAGTGTAAGCAAGCACCAAATAGCCTTGTCGATGTGCATGGGTGCAGCATGGGACATTACAAGACCACAGAATGTCAGGTTTATCAGCCACAAAATGTCAGCAGCCTTTGCAAAGAAATTCTGCAGTGTGCAATCAATACTTTGTGCAGCCAATGCCAACCTGTTTTGGGGCTGGAGCTTGCAGCATAGCATTTGGGTCCCCAGACAGCAGTGCAGCCTCAAGCTGTTGCATGGTGTCCTTGTCATACAGCTTGCGGTCAGACCAAAAGGTCAAGATCTTCAACAAACGCTCCTTCACCTGTGGCAAGCTCTGAACTGGGAACATGTCGAGCTTGACAGACATCGTCAAACGATCCTTGTCCAACCAATACATTCGAGACCCAAAGCAGACAGCAAGACAGCTGCTCCTTGCACATAGCACGCCTTTGCACCATCTCAATTAGCTGCATCAATTAGGAGGACAAGAGTGTCAAGGCATTGTCATCTAGTGGGGGACCTGATCAGTGCGCCCCCCTGTGGAGAAGGCCATGCCAAGAATGCCGGGCAGCCAGGGCTTGAAAGCTTGTGCGACTTCATCGACATCAGCAGCACTGCCTGGCGGCCGTTGTGATAGCCTATCAGCATCAAACACACCGCCAAAATTGGGCCTTATACAGAAAGCTATTCAGGTTGTATGTATCTCACGCTGTGGGAAGACACATGTTTTAATGAATGAGTGCATGAGTATGATAGTACTTCACCAGCATGCCTTGCAGACAGACAGCTGAAAGGCGACACAGCAAGCCCAAGGCTCAGTGCCCTACAGAACGCCATCCTGAGCAAGACTGAAGGCATGATGCACATGCTGAACAGCATCCAGATGCAGATGGCGTTTGCAAATTGAGCATACTGCTCAAGTCACAAGACTCTGTAGCGTGCGGCTGTCAGGTGATGAGCTGTGCAGATGCAAAGCCCCATGCAGATCATTACAGACTAAATCAGCCATGAAGACTTGTCATGGCAATAGATTGTACTAGCAGCACACCTCTTCAGCAAGATGTCATTGGCTAAGTACAGCACATGCAGCTGCTTCTCATAGTCTGGCATGTTGCGCACATGCAAGGCAAGGGCAGCTGCCATGCCTGGCGCATATGGCAGGCACGCCATAAACCACTGTTGGCTTTGCTTGATAGATTCCTGCATCATCACACGACATGCAGTGAAGGTGCCCGCTGGGGATGACCTGTTAGGATGTTAATATAACACACATGTGATTCGACTGACGTGGTGCTTAAACTGCGTTCAAGCTTCTGCAGATTTGCTGAATCTGAGACGATCAGACCAACCTTGGAACCAGAAAGAGCTGCCAAAACTTGCGAAAACCCATCCCGGACCTCAGGGCTGCAAGTTGCCAGGGCTTGCTGAAGCATTGCCTCCACATCTTGAACAGGTGCAGTTTGAGCCTCGCCATATGCCGGCTGTGCTACTTGCTGATTTGCTGGCTGTGCAGCAGGCAGGGGCTGGTCAACTGGCAGGTTATGGCAGCTGCAGAACAGGATCCAGCGATAGTAATCAGAGCCTTCTCCTCCGAACAGAAACTGGTACTCAGGATTGTCTTTTTGTTTGACTTTGATCAACTCTACGAAACTGGCTCCGTTTTTGGCTGCAAACTGAGCAAGCTTTTGAATGACATCTGCACGCTTTGAGTCGCTTGGCGGGCTACAGAAAGGCGGTGGTGGATCCCACGGGCTGAAGAACTGTGCTGCGACACTTGCCGACTCAGTCATGGTCCCTGACGCAGCAGATCAGCCAAGCACAGACAGCAGATCACCACTGTAAGTCAACTGTAACAAGCTGTAACAATACAACGAACCGTTTCGTCTCCCAGCACCCTTTCAGTTTTATGATCCCAGCAATCAAGGCTGAGGCTGACAATTGTGAGTTCTCATTGTGCAATGTCAAGGCGTCAATCTTGACGAGACCGCACAATGCTAGATGTTGTGGGGAAGCTTGATGCACCAAGCTCCTGCTGCGCCTGTCGCTTACACAAACGGTCAGCCTTCCGTTTAACCAGGCCTGCTCATACACCACGGTGCAGGCAGAAGATAACAAGAACGCGTGCTGCTGGAGACAACGGCGAACAAGATGGTGGATCTGACAAGGACAATCGCAAGTCAAAGAAAAAGAAAGCAGCCGTCCTTGACGACTTCAATCCTGTCAAGCTTGGCAGAAGATCAAGGAGTGCCTTGAACGAGCTGTTGGCCGTAGCAGAAAAGGCTGACAAACGCACGCAGTCTACCACAGCCGCACAAACCGCCACAAACGACGACCCAGGCATCGGTGCCGTCAACCCGATCAAACTTGGTCGGAAGTCTCGAGCTGTCTTGGACAACCTTTGGGGCCAGTTCACCAGTGTTACCTCTCCTACTCGTAGCTTGCCAGTGACTGAGGAATACTCTTCAGCTGGAGAGGGTCTGACAGAGTTCGAGACCCCGCAAGCAGCTTTTACGACTGTGCTTGTTATTGGGGCAACAGGCAGAATAGGCAGAGTGTTGCTTCGCAAGCTGTTACTGCGAGGCTACAAGGTGAAAGCCTTGATACGGCAACATGCCACAGAAGATGAGGAAGAGGCACAGCGACCTGCAGGCATTCCCCAATCTGTTGAGATTGTCTACGGCGATGTGTCAGACTATGCATCATGCAGAGCAGCTGCTAAGGGAGTTGACAAGGTAATGCAGCCGGGCTTTGTGACACATGCCTTCGATTTCTTGCAAGCACGCGCAGTGCTGTTTTGGCAAGCTGATTGACCTCAAGTGGTGCTCAATGTGCCAGCGTTTTGTCCACAGATCATCTATGCTGCTAAGTCCAGAAGCACATACAATGTAGAGCTTAAGAAGGTTGAGGAGACTGGTCCCTTCAACCTGGCAAAAGCCTTCATGGTGAGTGCATCAGTGGCAGGCTGTTGTCATGTGTCACTGTGCAAATGATTGTTTTACATCATCCGTTTTACATCATCCAAGGTCAAATCCACTCATCCTTTGTTGTGTTGGATCATTTGCCCTGGATGCACTGATTACACAATACCCTGCTGTTTCCAAGGAAACGGCTCAGGGGCAAATTGTGCCGACTCGGCTGCCGCAGACTTGATTGCACACTGTTGTCTACCAAAACAGGTTTTGAACAGTCTGTGTCAGTGAACAGCCTGTCTACATTGCTGACAGATCTCTGCTGATATATCACAGGATGTCCAGAACCAGCAGGCACAGAAAGAAAATTTGCTGCCAGCTGTTGCAAAGCGTAGTATAGCAGATTTTGGCAATGGCGTGGATCATGTGACTTGGAAGGTGACAAGAGTAGGTGCAGAAGAAAGTGCTACTTCTAAAGTGTTTGATCGGGGCCAGAACAAGGCCACAACATCTCTCAACAAACATGGCAACTTCAGATTCAAAGGTATTGCAATCGTGTGACTTGCTTTTGACTTTTGCATGCTGCTGTGGACAAATTCAGCACCGTGTATGCGCAATAGCTTGTGCTGCCCTTTTGAAACCCCCTCAGCATCTCGACCGATCATGCTATTGTCTGTGCACTTCGGCCTCAACATGAACTTTGCATTGGGCTCAAATACATGCAGCATGCACCACGCAGGAAGTTTTCAGCAAGCAAACTGGCCTATCTTTTCATGTTCCTCGCTGCGCTAGCCTTTGTGAATACCAGAGCAGACTTGTTGTCTACATTTACCGTTTCTTGTAGCTCCTCGCACGTGTCGCTCTCGTTTGTTTGCTCTTCACAGTCCTGCTGAACTTCTAAGTCTTCCATTTGTGTCCTTTAGTACTGTACTCCCTAGACATCTCACTTGTTTGCGGCCTTCTCCTCAAACAATATCCTGTCATGCTGGATGTAAATGAGTCTGTAAGTGTCTGGACAGGGCAAATATATGCCAGAAATGGGATCGCAGAGACAGCTTCACCGCTTGTGGAAGAGCAAGCAGAGGAGCTGGCAGATTGTGAGGGCTTGGTGGTGCGAGTTAGGGGCGACGGCCAAGTCTACTCCATTGTCCTGACAACAGGTGATCTGCAAACATGCTCAAGACTATGCAGCACATCAAAGACTTTCTTGGCTTCAAGTGCTGCTCAGGGCCACAGACTGTGCCTTTCAGCTTTGGTTCTTTGCTTTTTAACCTGAATGCTTTGCTTTGTGTGAGCATGCTGTGACACATTGTGCACAGCTTTTCAGCTTGGCATGCAAGACACATGCATTGCTGACAAGCATAGCAATCAGGGTCGGTCAGCTGAATGCGACAGCCTGCTGGTTATGTCAACAGGCATGTGCAGCAACCATTGTACGTCGTCAACACCAACTGCAATATTCTGAGCAGCAACGCAAATCCAACTCAGTGCCCTGCATCTTGTTTGGGAGGGCATGCAGCACAGCAGCTGCACCTTAGCACACTTCAACTGCACATATGGTCTTTCTGCATTGCGCAACTGTCGTATAAGTGTTGTTGATGTGTCTACTTGAGAGAGCTGCCCTGCACTTTGTGTTGATGGTGTGTTGCCAGGCTTGCAACTGCTCCTTTTCATTTGTGCACGCAGGCACTGGCGCCGCATACACATTCAGATTCCCCACCAGGAAGGGATACACAAACACGCGCATGCCCTTCAATGCCTTCAGACCCCTCACACCTGGAGAGCCTCCGTTAGATGCCAACACCCTCGATTTGGCTCAGATTGCGATACGATTTGAGGTTGGCGGCAGGTATGACTAATTCCTCACATTCAATGTGTATAGATGCACTTCCCAGCCTACATCTTGGATTGCAAACTATACAGTCACCCCCAGCATCACTGCATTGTATTCTGCATGCTATTGCTGCTGCTGGTGGAGCTAGTGCTATTTGTACTAGGCTCAATGCATGCTCTGTGACTGCAAAAGTTGTTGTGTGCAGGAACATGCCATTGAATACAGCCAGAGGAAGCAGGCAAATGCTGGTCGATGATGAAGCCCTTGGCAACAGTTTTGACATGGAGGTGGACTGGATTAGGGTGAGTCATTGCTGATCATCAGTCTCTGTTGGGCTTGGGCTGCAATTTGAGTTCTGACATTCTTGTGTAGCATATGATGCACACAGAAGGTACACATGGGTGGTCGAAGCAACTGTATGCACATGAATCCCTCTGCAATGATGTGAGCATTGCCTGGCACTGACATGTTGCTCTCACCAAGCTTGTTGGGTCTAGGTCAGCAGAAAAAACTCCAGCATCATCTCAAAGCTATGCATTGTTCAGCATGAGCTAGATCCTCACACGTTTCAGATCACTTTTCACATCTTTCACGCGTTGTCACATCTGTCAGCTGCATAATCTGGGGCATGTTTGATTTGCTGATGTGGAAGTAGAATACTTCAGACATGCTTCTCTCACCTGGTTGCTAGTGACTATTGCAGGGGCGACTTCCTTGCCAGCATGCATACCTCTGATGTTGTCACAGAGCTGTTCATGTGCCGCAGGCCTTGCCAGGTGGTGATGAGACTGACTTCATCATGGTTGGATGCGCTGGCATACCACATTCTGTCACTGACATGGCTCAGCATGAGAAGATGATGGCCTCAAAACGCCGAGGTGATGCTCTTGTATGTGATGCCAGAGGGCTGCATTGCATATTATGTAACAACTGCAGCTTTTGCTGTGCCTTGCTTTTTCTGACTGTGTATGATGCAAGATGTGTGATGCAACACTGGGCACTGTTAGAGAGAAAATACTATATCTGACCGCAGGCGCTGCTTTTCTTGCAGCCTTGCATAGCACATGCTGGATTGATGTGATGACCCTGGTGCGATGAGATACTGCAGGGCAGCATGATGCTTGTGTCTGGATCACATGTGCTGCAATCAGTCAATGGAGCAGTGTCAAAAGCGTGTACACAGCTGCCTGTTGCAGCTTTTGTCGCAAGATCGTTCACACACCTGCTGTTGAATGCAGGGGAGAATGTGTTGAAGAACACAGGGCTGGGGTACACAGTTATCAGGGCAGGGCCCCTCCTGGAAGAGCCTGGCGGCTATAAAGCCCTCATATTTGATCAGGTGTGAACACAAAGCTGATCTTTTGCTTGCTAGATTAGGCAGCGTCATGCTTGCACATTCTGACAACAGGGTATAGCAATGTCTCCATGGGCATTGCATGGTTAACAAGTGCTGTGTTGTAAAGCCATGACATGCTTACTCTGCTTTGCTTCAGCAAGGGGGGATCGCGAGTCTTTCAATTTCTAGTATTTTGCAGTTGCACATTGTCACATGAAGCTGACATCTTCGATAGCAAAATGTATGAAGTAAAGTGGTGGGATGCAGTAAAGAGACATGTGACGAATATACGCTTTTGTACCCTGCATTCTTTGCTGACGTGGCCACTGTACATGCTCTCAAGAGCGTAAGCATGCTGTAAATCACAGCATTTGTGATTGCAGGGCAACCGCATTACTCAGGGCATCAGTTGCGCAGATGTGGCAGATGTGTGTGTCAAGGCGTTGCATGACACTGCAGCACGCAACAAAACCTTCGAGGTGTGCTATGAGTACACGCCAGAGAAGGGTCTAGAGATGTACGAGCTGGTGGCCCATCTTCCAGACAAGTCCAACAATTATTTGGGACCTGCACTTGCTGGCTTGCAAAAGAATACGTGATGTTTGAGCACATAGTCGTCCCCGGCTTCCTGATGTACGCTTGCATCTGACGTTTCTGAGGTTGTCTTCAGACTTTCTGAGTGTCACTGAACTGTATTTTGTGGTGTTCCTGACATAATCAAGAGGGCCAAGATTGTATTGGCATATGTGCATTGTGCATGTGCTGATCATGCAAGACCAGCCTTCTTGGACATGCACTATCTGCTTCATGGCCTGGCTTTCTATCTTTGTGTGTTAGACTTGCACGGGTTGACATTATCATGAACTTATCTATATGCTAGGCTAGCATCTCTGAGCGATTGTCTGTAAAGACTACACACACCAGGACTGCTGTGCATTATAGATGCTTGCTGATGAGGCTGCTTGCATCTTGCCTGTCTCTTTGCTACTCTACAATGACAGCTAGCTGTGCCATGTACTTCAAATGTGGTACAACATACGCCTTATGCCCAGCAAACAGCAGATGCCTCCTGCTCACAGGCAGAACATGCTGTACTGCAGCATCAGGTGACTGTAACTTTCAGGTGTGCTGAATATTGCTCACAGTAATGCTTTGTCTTGTCACTCACATAAAATACGCCTGCTTGTGCACACACCCTCATGTCTGTGTCTTTATGTGAGAAGTTCATGCCCATGCAGCATCACAAAACCATTGAGGTGCTCTGGCAGGACTCTCAGTGGCATGTGTATATACAACCTGCTTCAGCATGCATGAGGTGGCCTTTCAAACAGGAAACTAAATACCTGCTGCTGGAAAACTGTACTTGCATGGTGTTGATGTGGTGACCATGGTGTTGGACTTGTTGGGGCATATCTCAGTGGTGTATGTGCATGGTGAGGATGCCACAAACAGGTGGTGTGTATCACCATGGTAAGAAAAGGCAATGCTTGATGATGGTGGGATCACAACGTCCTGCACAGCAGAGAGTCTGTCTTATCAATCAGAGGGCATGTTGACACTGAAGTGCATTCAATGTAAATGAAAGCGTCTGTGATGTGTTGCTGGCACCCCATATGCAGCTCAGGTTTGTTGCTGAAGTGCCCATGCGCAACATGCATGTACCTGGCAAGTACCTGGCAATTTGGACAAAGGCTTTCCCAACAAATTCCAGGCAACTTGGACAAGTCAACAATGTTTGACACAGTCCTATATAGCTACCTTGAATGTGCAGCCCATTTTGGTACTGTTGCTTGCCATTGCACCACTGCCACACTTGCCACAGTTTGGGGCCACTTCAGAGGATGATGAGGTGCCAACTAGCCTGCAAGATCAGATTGCAGCTCGCGGCATCAAGATGGCTGCTGTAGCCCCGTTGCCCCCTCGAGCAAGAACGGTGGAGAGCTGAACAGGATTCTGGGAAAATATGGGTGAGCAGGGATGACCAAGACTGTCACTGTCACACTCAGTCTGAGCTTGGGAAGCAGAAGCTTACGTGCAAGGCCTACCCCAGTCAAAGGCTAGCTGGCCTGCGAGAGTGACCTTGTGTTCGATGTGCACGTTTCCCGAAGACAGACATGACGAAGGGACAATCAACAGCCAGCTAACCTGCTACAGACGGTGTCTGTATGATCACAAGCAACACCGTGAGCAACAACGCGGACCACCCGGTGGCGGCTGTACGTGTGTAACCTTCCATGCCTCTGTGTCAAAGAGCAGGTCTGCCCGGGCACAGAACGAGTTGAGGCGCTTCAACTTCCGTAGGCGGCCACTCTTAAGAAAGCCTCAGATCGCAAAGTCTTTCAACATAACTAACACTCAACAACGTGACCAATTCAGCGACTTCTGCAGTGCAAGATTCGCGGCATTTGTTGGACACCTGTTGCTGACGCCTGTTGCTGACACCTGCCGGGCAGCGTCACGTGTTGGGCATGGCTTGATAAGACGGCGTCTGGTCCAAGAATTTTGAGCCAAGCGAAGATGCTGTGGCGATCAAGCTTCAACAGATCTCGAACAGGGTGGCAAGCACAGGCAGCTGACGCGCTGAGCAAATGCGTCCCATGTGGTAGCAGTGCAACTTGCCAAAGGAGCCTAGCCGCAGCCGTTGTGCCCCAGCAATATAGCTCTACAATGCAGGGCTATGCTGTCAGATCTGTTACCGGCTGGACCACCATTGTCTTGCTGGCGATGCTGACGGCGCAGACACAGACCGCTGAAGGTAGGTCGATGGCTATCTCAGCGGTTCTTTCATGAATGCCAATACATAAACAAGATAACACCTAGGCTTGTGTTGCAGGCCAGCTGGCTTTCGACTGGGGAAGGCCTTGCACGTAAGCGCCTGCGCACTCTTGCTGCACGTGCCGTGATGCTCTAGCTCGTCGACACCACCCTTGCACACGCAGGTGACTGCTTCTGATAAGTATGCTAAAGTACCTGATTGACCAGTGTAGGTTGGTGGGCACAGCAGCAGCCAATCAAGTTGTCCCGAGCTGCGGAAAATGCGGTAGTGGCGCCATGGCAAGCAATGCTACAAAGACAACTTGCACTTTCAAGGTAATTTGGTGACAACGAAAAAGGTCAACTTATGCGTTTCAGGCCAAACTTTTGCTTTGTCAGGAAATTCCATGACCTGTGTTGTAAGCTGTATGACTACAGCAGTGCAGCCTGTAAGATGTGTCATGTTTTAAGAAGCATCTTTTGGCCATCAATATGCCTGTTGGACATGAAGGCAGTGCCTTGCTTATGTAGGACATCGTAATACCACCTTCCTCAAGCATTGCCTTTTCCTACAATGGCAACAGTCATCACTTGTACATGGCACCCACTCCCTGTACCTATACGACTGAGATATGCGCTGACAAGAACGCCTCTGCCTTCACGACAGCTTCTCCATGCACCTACACTTTTCCAGCATCAGGTAGGGGTCTTCATGTGCATGTTCCTTTGAACTACACAAAGGTTATCTGCATGGCTTTCAAAGTATGTTCAAAAATTGCCGTGCCCAAGCCTCTATCGCATCATGGGATGTCCACAAATCCTTAGTATGCTGTGTCATCTGTAGGGGTGTTCTATGTGAGTGACAAGACAAAGCACTATTGTGAGGACTACTCAGCTAATCTGAAGGTCACAGTAACCTGACACATGACCTCACCAAGGCATGCAAAGAACACACGTAACTGTTCACATGTGAAAGGAAGCAAGCTCAGGATTCAGTCAAAGCTCCCTGTAGTTGCTGGTGCTTGCATGTTCATGCGTTACTGCTCCCAAAGGAATGGATGAATCAGCAAGCATTGAGAGCAATGTAGCAGGTCATTGTAACAGGTGTTTGTGGTATTGATCA
>JAABUP010001804.1_pt1 | contig 43840 bp, 68 predicted proteins | sample 5559201 | NCBI WGS metagenome assembly JAABUP01 (sample SAMN10711887, study PRJNA513373) | rock metagenome | isolation source: Antarctica rocks | place: Antarctica
CAGAATTGTCCAGGATGAGCATCCACCCTTACCAGAGGACATCTCACCCGGCATGCACAACATGCTGCTGCAGTGCTTCAATAAAGATCCTCAGAAGCGGCCAGATGCCCGCACCTTGCTGCGGCATCCCTGGATACAGCACAACAGGCAGACGCTGCGCAGCTCTTGGTCCCGCACTCAAGGTCTGCATCATGTCCATCAGTGTGTACCTGCATTTGGACATGCTTCAGGTTTCCCATTACTGGAAGTTGCCTCAAAGCTGCTTCTACCTCACTACCTGCCTCACTAACTTTGCTTCCTGACGGCACCTGCAGCATGCAAGCCATCAACTTGCCTGAGCATTGAGTGTTGACACCTTGAGCATGGGCAGCAGCGCATGTAGCAAGTGATGTATGCATGCAGGTCTGAAGGCTCGTGGAGCAAGGACAGATGCACATGTCAGCGTGAACAGTGTGGTGGAGCGTATGCTTGCAGCAGAAGCTGAGGACGCTGCCCTTGCTGGTGAGCCTCTGCCAAGCCTGGAATCAGCCACTAGCCCTCACCTCCCTGCACCAGCCCGCCAGAAACAAGGTCAGTCCTGGTCTTCTTTTTCAGCTCTTTATCCGCATTTCAGATCATGTAACAATCCGCTACACAAGCCATATCTGTCCTGGGTCTGATTTTCAGATGCATACTCAGCTTCTGTCTGTGCATGTGTTATGAGCTAATGCTGGTGTGAAGAAGTATGAGTCGCTGGTGGTGCATATCATTGCTGGCACATGTAGGCACTCCTGTCATACGGAAGACTCCTAGCTTCCGTGACAGCGCCATGGAAACAGCCTCTGTTGACACAGCCTATCAGCCAAGCAGCAGCCAGCATGGCCACTCTCAGTATGCACCCTCAGCCTCCCCAGCCAGTACCTCACGCCGCCCCAGCAGACACAGTGACTCAGGACCCCCTGCTCAGATACGCATTGACATTCCTCCGACCCCCACTGTCCCACCCTCTGCTGCCAGCAGCTATGACAGTACCTACTATGCCAGTCAAGCGCCGCTTGAGGCACCCCTGGAGGCATCAGAGTCACCTGCTGACGCCACAGCCCTCCCAGGCCAAGCTGGCAAGCTTCAGCCTAGCACAATGCCTCAGTCTGTAGCAGGCAGTCAGCAGCCCACCACGCCAAACCCAACTTCTGCGGTGCAACCCAGACAGCAGACAGATGCGCGAGCACAGAGCCCACTGGGGGGCTTGATGGGGAGGCTGGGGAGCCAAAGCCCTGATATGGCTGCTACCTTGCATACTGAAGACCTGCTGGCTTGGCTTGAGACCAAGGACCGTCAGGTGGCGCCCCCACTGCATCTTGGGGCGGCTCAAGCTTTCCGGCAGCCTTCAGCAACCATCTCAGAAGAGCCGGTGTTCAAGCATCAAGAGGCTGCAGAGGTGAGCTTGCTTGTGTCTGCACACACTCCACCAGAGCCACCACCTGCATTGCATCACCAAATTGCTGGTGGCTGCTTGTCATGAGGAAAACATGCATGGCAGGTTAGACCTGACTTTGACCTCACAATCAGCTGTAGACAAAGGTGCAGCAGTCATTGCATGTTCCTGCCTGGTCTGACTGGTGTCCTTTCTGTCATGTGCTTTCAAACACCGACTGGTTCCACCCCAACTGGTGTCATTCCTGTCTTGTGCATTCAAACAATGACTGGTTCCACCCCAGCTGCACTCCTGTTCTGTGATGGCAGGTACGGCGGTTGGTGGGCAGCATGCGTATGGCCTCCAGTCGGCAAGCTGCTGCTGGTAGCGTTTCAGCGCGTGAGACCCCTGTTGTGGAGGCCTGCCAGGTGCTGACCAGCCTGGTTGGTGAGGACGCAGACAGGAAGCCCGTCTTCCTGGCTGAAGGCGGTGTCATTGCCCTCATGGAGCTGCTAGAAGAGCGCAGTACAAAGGTCAAACCTGTGTTCTCATATGTCATGAGCACTGCGTGCAAGTGGCTGTCCTCAAGTGTGATTTTGTGCAGAAGCACAGCTGGATTCAACTTGCTTGCTCGCAGCTTGCCTCGTGAATTTGACCATGTGGACCAAATGAGCATGAATGCTAATTTTTGAGCAGACACACGTCTATTGTCTTCGGGGTTGATGTTCAGCAAGCACAAGGCGTTCTGCGAATGATTGATCATTGCTTGCTTGACAATTGAGCGGCAGCTGACAGCTTACATCAGTAACAATGTCTAGCTTCTACTGGACTGAGTTATATCTGCTTTGGCATGTACTGTAACAAACTATGCACACTTTAGTAGCAGGGCAAATGGTCATATAGTGATATGCTCATATGTAGGCTTGACTTGCAGGTCGTACTAGCAGGCTTGGAGCTAGCCAACGCCTTGGTTGCTGGCGATGCCTCAGTGATGGAGACCATGTGCCTGGTGGGCATTGTGCCCACAATAGCACGCTTTGCGGCTGCTTCCTGGGCTCGTGGTATTCGCCTCCAAGCTGCTCTCTTTGTGCAGCAGCTCTGCAGAACAAGCCTGGCCACTGCTCAGATGTTTGTTGCCTGTCAGGTACACCCTCCTGCCTCACATTCGTTTCTTTGGCGTCCTGTCAGCATTGTTGTCAAGTGCCTGTTAGGTGCATGCTGTCTGTTGGTTGGCAATGTCAAAATGGCAATCCCCCATTGTTGCACCATAGCAAAAGTCGAGTAAACAGCTGTACCATGTGCACTGAAGCTATGATGAAGCCAATGCATGCCTTCACAGGCATTGAAGTGTCTGTCCTGAGCACCAAATGCATCTGCACCTGCCATGAAGTGTCTAGGGCATTTTGCCATCAAACTTGCAGGGTCTGCCTGTCTTGGTCGGGTTGATTGAGGACAATGTGGCAGAGAGTGGCAAGCTGACAGGAATAGGCGTGGACTGCATATGGCGCGTGCTTGAGGTTCATGGAACCAGTCCTTTGAATCATTTGTGCCGCCTGCTGGCAAATGCTGGTTTGCCAAACAGGCTCATGCGAGCCATGCTCACCTTCAACCAGGAGTATCAGCTCCTTCTAACACACGCTGAGGTTGGGCTTCATTCCAACCCTGTAAGGCTGTGCCACATCTTCCATGCGCACCTTGCATCCCAGCATCATCACTTCAATGAGCATAGAAAACTTGATGCTCAACCTGCCTTTGCAAATGGGCTTTGATCCACATGCTGCAGCCGTTCATCATCGGTGTTCTGACAGTTCACGTTGTAATGTACTGAGCACTTATACTGTGCACTTCACTTGCCCTGTGGTTGCATCAGGCTCCTGCCATCACCACACACCTTTGCTTTTTCAATAAGTCCACATGTACGGCTGGATGCATGAGTGCACTGAGCATCAAGTCCACGGTTGTGTACTGCAGGCGGCGCAAGACAGCAATGTGAGGGGTGGGAAGCATGCCAGGTCGGCCTCGCACCCTGGGGACATGCAGCAGGCTCTGCTGGGCGTGGACACTGATGACTACCATCGCAGTGCCAGTCATGCTTACGCCTCCACCCGCACCGGCGGCTTCAGCCCCACAGCAGACTTTGTTGGGCGCGCCCCCTCCACTAGGGTAAGCACATGCTGCTTTGCGCATCTCTGCTGTTTCGATTCTTGGTACAGTTGTTTTTTCGGACAGGAAGCATATCAGGCTTTTTGCATGATGACTCTGTTGGGGGCCACATCTATATCGCAGACATCTGTGTGGGAATTGGTGCATCAAGTCATGTTAAGCTGCAATTCATGACAGTTTTGGGGCCATGATGTCTATAGCTTTTGATTTGATTTGGGGTGAATGGCATACCCCAACAATGGCCGGCATAAGTTATTGCTACAGCTTGGCACAGACCTGGTGTGAAACAACACTGCGCAGGCTGTCACCTGCTCATCTTTGCTGCAATGTGGCTGTTGAGTTAGACTTGTTGCATCAGACTGTTTTACTGTCTCAAAGCCATGCTTGTTCAAGGTGAGACTGTTGCGGCTTGTATGCTGCCGAGTTTCTGCTGTATTGGATAGCATTCTGCAGCAATCTTTTGTGCATGCCAGCGAGGCACTCAAGTCAGCAACCCCACATAGCACATTGCAACAAGTCTGTAGTTTGAGTTGGGCAATACAAAAGCAATAGGTGTGTTGACAACACAAAACCATGCAGCATGGAAAACCATTTCAACTCAACAAGCTGTAGTTCGATGCTACTGCCGTTCCATTGTGGCTGCTTCCCACATATGCTAAGTTTGTCTGATAGGATGGCACCCACATGTACATGCAGGGTGGCAGACCGCCCCAAGCGCCCAGAAATGCGTACAGGACAGCCCCTTTGGGGTCATCACGCCCAGCCTCCCCTGACTGGGGCCCCCAGGCCCTTGATGTCGTCTCCGGCCTGCTGCAGAAGATGGGCAACCTGCTGCTGGTGCTGTCTCATGCTGATACAGCTGTCAAGGGGCACCTGTGCAGACAGGACAACCTGCTGTGCCAGTTTGAGCTCATGCAAGCTGTGGAGCCTGGTCTGCTGCTCAAGCTGCTGAAAAGCCTGAAACACCTGACATTAGACCCCAGCACTCTGCCAGCATTGCAGGTCATAGTCCTACTCTGGACCCTGGCATAGCTTAGCTCTTGTCAATTGTGGAGTGTTGAATGTGCTGTGCACCATTGCTTGGCAAAGCCGTGTGACAGTGAGGTTTGCTTCAAGAACAGCCTGCAACAGAGTGGCAGACATGCAGAACAGAGCTCAATCATGAACATCAGCTCCTGCTATTTGCAGCATGCTCACATGTGGTAACAAATACAGTGATGCAGACAAGCACATCTGTTCTTAAACATTTGCCTTTTGTCATTGCAGTCAGATCTGCTGTTGACTCACCTTTGGCTTGTGTCACAGGATGCGGGAACAATCCAGGTTCTGCCAGTCTACCTACAGCGAGGCTACTCCACTGACGTCCAGCTAGAAGCCCTGCACGCCATGTACAACATGTGTAAGATCAGCCCCACCCGCCAAGAAGCTGCCGCCCTAGCCGGTGTCGTCCCCCTGCTGGTCAAGCTGGCAGTCTCACCCCCCTCAGAAAGTGGGGAAGCCCCCTCCACCGCCCCGCAACCCCCTGCACAAATGCCTGGAAGCAGTGCAGCTACCAGCAATGGAGAGGAGGTGGCCACAGTGTCGGGCAGGGGGCCATACCCACTAAGACCCCTTGCAGTGTCGCTGCTGTGTGGCATGGCGCATTCCACACACCGAACGCGCCATGAGCTGTGGGCACACAATGTGGTGGCTCTCCTGCTCGATCTCCTTAAGGAAGAGGTGATTTTGAGCAACAGCCCATCAAGTAGCTGTGTGCAACTTTACCTTGTTGTGACCTTCTGCTGGCTTCACATTTGTGGTTGTGATGGGCGGCTTTGCCGTGCAGCATTACTGCAGTCCATCTAACAAAGTTCCTGGCTGTACCGCTCACGTCGCCCAACCCAAAGCCTGTTGTTCCTCCCTTCTCGTCCCCTGCCCCCCTCCCCTGCTGCTTCACATCTTCCAGGTCGTATAGGTCAGAGGGTCTCCACCTATTTCAGCATGTGTATGACATATGCTTGTACGCTCTTGCTGCATGAAGTAGGTAAGCTGGTGGGCAACGCTGTGCATGTGAGTGCAGGTGTGGCAAGGCCCGGCATTGGATGCACTGGCAGCCTGGCTGGGTGAGGACCCAGGCCGCATTGAGCCACGCCTCAGGCAGCAGGACGCTGTGCAGCGCTTTGTGGCTCTGTTTGCCAGCTACAGTCAGAACGCAGATAGTGAAGCCTTGGCTCGCTTGCTTGACCCTTTCCTGAGGATCATGAAACGCAGCCGCAAGATCACGGTATGCCTGTCCCCCAATTGATTCAGCTGTCTTACTTGATGCACCCCTGCCTGACAGGATTCTTTGAGGAAGCCTGCAAAGATAGCAGGATGCCTAGCAGCATCCACACAGTCTTGCATCATGTCATGCGAAGGCTGTGACATGTGCAATGCAGTTCGAGTTCAGCTGGAATTTGTTTGTATCTTGCAGGTGGAGGTGTCCCTGAATGGCATGGCGCCGCTGCTTGTACAACTGTTGAAGCAGCCCAATGCTTTGACAGCGCTCAATCTGCTTCAGATAGTCCGGTGTATGTATGAGCAGCATCCTCGCCCAAAGGAGTTCATTGTCAAGTTCAGCATAGCAGAGCAGCTCAGACGGCTTGCTGCAGCCAGCAGTCAAGCTGTGCTGGTTCGCAAGCAAGCCCAAAACCTACTGGATGCATTTCAGCTGAATGTCGTGTTCTAGATTCCCTTGTTTCGTATAGTTGGTGTCCTTTTTGAATTGTGAATGAGGGTATAACTGCAAGAACTGTTCTCCAGGCCTGACTTTGATAGTGTTGTAGTAGGTATTTTTAGTATTGTCCTTGATTTTGAGCTCAAGTGTTTACACTATATGTGCTATCGGGTACTGTAGCCCTTGGCCAAGTAATAAGGCTGATTGGGAGCGATCAAAACTGACAGACACGGTTACGCTTCTGAAGCAGTTGGCTTCTGAAGCAGTTGGCAGAATGACTCACCCATGGACCCCATAACGCCCACCGTATCTGCGTTACACTCACACATCATACCCATAGGACTTGAGCGCCTCTTCCAACCGCAAGGTGACTGAAACCCTGCCGTATCCAAGCCAAACGGCAACATGCAGCTTTCAACGTAGTACACCCGTGTGCCAAGGCTTTTCAAGGTCCGTCCTTGTCCATACTCGATGGCCCAGTACCAACAAACTACCGGTTGCTGCTGCCCCGACGGCAAGCGGCATTGTGTCTGCATTATGTGTCTTCCTCCGAAGGCTTCTGTATATGTCTTGTTTGGCACTCTTGAGAAGACTAAAAAAGATATACCAGTTTCCGGTGGGTCAGACGCTTGTCTCTGCAGGGCCGACCCCTCTTCGGTTGGGTCATGGAGCAGAAACCAGAGGACCCAAAAGAAGCCGATACAGCCGCTACTAACCAGAACCGAGAGTTGTTCAAGCGATTTGAGGTATGCATCAGTTGCTGCTAGCTGCTGCCGGTTTGTTTCTGCAGCCCTGATGCTACAAGGAGCTGTACCTTCCACTGCAGGTCCAGAAACTGTTGGGAAAGGGTAGCTACGGTATTGTGTATCGAGTCAAGCGACTGTCTGATGGCGGCGTATATGCCCTCAAGGAGGCAGATGTTCGCAAAATGTCGCCGTTAGAGCGTGCAGATGCTGTGAATGAGATCAGGTTACTGGCCTCAGTCAAGCACCCAAATGTTGTCAGATACCATGAAGCTTTCCTAGATGGTAAGGCTGGCCCACACTCTGCACGCAACAGCTACAAGGCTTGCTACACATGCTGGGAACTTCCTCTTACTCATTGGTCGCTGCTTGTTGTCACACTTCCAGCCTGCCACTGTCGATTCAGACTCCCCATGTGTACTGCTAATTGACATGTCTGTGCATTGTGATGCCCTGTCTTCCCACAAGCAGCAGCTGTTTCAGCACAGGCTTTGACATTATCATTTGTCTTCCTGCAGGCAATCTGCTGTGTATTGTGATGGAGTATGCCCCCAATGGGGATCTAGGTAGATTCATCAAGAAGGGGAATGAGCTGAAAAAAGCTTTCCCAGAAGAGATCATCTGGAAATACTTCATGCAGATCTGTGAAGGCTTGCAAGCCCTGCATGCCGCCAAAATCATCCACCGTGACATCAAGCCCATGAACATCTTTGTGGGTGATCATGATGTGGTCAAGGTGTGTATGCTCTTTCATGCCTGGACAACTGCCAGTTTAGGCGCACATGGCTTGCAATCAGACTTGTATCATGTAGGTGTCTGATAATGAGAAGCCATATTGTGATGATGTGCTGCCAGTAGATCCAGAGATGATCACATCACTGCATAGCATCTTTACATGCACTGAACTCATGCAAAGACACCATGTATGCGCTGTTCCCAGCACACCTGCAACAGCATGCTGAGCGTTGAAACAATTGTGTAGACCAGTGTGAATTGTATTGCTTGCAGTGCCAGTGTAGGCTGGACCCCTTCTGCATTGGCAATATCCTGGGCAAAAAGTGCTGCATGATGCAAAGAGTATGTGAGGCCTCAAGCAATATAGTCACTATGCTGATTGAATGCTGGTTTGCAGGTGGGTGATCTTGGCATTGCCAAGATGATCAAGGAGGGGGTTGCCAACACCCAGATTGGCACCCCACACTACATGCCGCCCGAGCTGTGGCAGAACAAGAAGTACACCTTCACTAGTGATCTGTGGGCCTTGGGGTGCCTCCTGTACGAGCTGATGACATACAGGCATGTTCACATTTTTGTACTGAAGCTGTAATTGTTTACAAAATTCATTTCTCAAGTGCTTGTCTTTCCTGAGGGTTCAGGTACTTCCTGTCCTGAGTAGCTCTGGAAGTCAGCATACCAAGGCAATAACGTGTGTTGATGTGCATTGAAGCAGACCAGGCAATGTCAAGCCAACTTCTGTGAGTATGGTCTGGGTGTCTGTTGCCGTCAACTTGACAGAAACTAAAAGCTTATCAGGTAGCCCAAGTGGTCTACAATATCAGCAGCACCAACTTTTGTCTTGCAGCATGTGCCTATGATTTCTCTGCCCTTGGGGCTGCATGTCAACCACAAGCACAGTCTGCCTACAAAGTGCAAGAAAGCTTTGTCTAGCCTGCATATACCATGATGTTGGTCATGCCTGAAGCTGGCAATTCGTGCCTGCACATCCCCATTTGCTCACAGATTTCGCACCTAAGCAGCTTGTGTGCCTTGTCCTGCATGGCGGTCCAGCAATCTTCATGCTACATAGGACTTGATTCAAAACATTTGTTCACATGCACATGTGTCATTTGACTGGTGGCTATTGCTTTGATTTGCAGGGTGCCTTTTGAGGCAAGATCCATGGCAGAGCTGCGCACCAAGGTGATGGCAGGCCGCTTCAAGCCCATCACCCCGGGCAAGTACAGCGCAGACCTGATCAACCTGATGGGGCAGCTGCTGCAAGTCAACCCCCAGCGCAGGCCCGAGGTGTCCAAGATCTTGGCGTCCTCTGTGGTTCAGAAGCACGCAGCCGGGGGGTCCCATAAGGCAGCTGCTGAGCCCTCATCCAAGGGCAATGTGCTGCAGACAATCAAGGTGAGGGCAGTCCAAAAGCCTGCTGGATGTCTGCTACTGTGAGCCTGTGGGACAACATGGTGTGTGAAGTGGACAGTGCGATGTATGTGCAGTATCTATACAGCAAAGCAGTGTGCATTATGATGGCAGTTTCTGGTCAGCAGTGTCATATTTTGTAAGTGACTGTTTGTTCAAGTCGGTTGGCATGTCATTGCCACTGTATGGTGAAGTTGCAGTAAAGAGTGTCTTCATTCCGTGCAGATTCCTGCGGATCTGCGGTTGCTGCAAGCCAGGCTGCCTCAAGCAGTGTATGATGATGCTGAAGGGGATCAGATACAGGCACACAAAACATCTGGCACATAGGTGTCACCCCAGGGTGTATGTATTACTGATTTTTAGTTGCAACGTGTCTTCAGCACTGCTTCAGCTTGATCATCATGTGGTTGCCTTCCTCAAAACGCTTACACAGGACCACCATCACAGAGTCTAGCTTTAATGATCTTGCCTGCCTGCTGGTTGATGGGTGTGTTGGCTGCTTTGATTGATGGTATTCAATGCAGCTTTAAGCTTTTTTATCCAAAACTGCCCATACTCCGAGCATTGCATCTGATCTGGTCAACATGAGGCGTGGTTTGAGTGCTGTCATAATTATATGTCATTGTCATAAGGTAAATATAAGTCTGAGTCACTTAATTTATATCTACGTTGAAAACTGTATGGCGTAACAGCCCAGATGCCAAAGTACAGCATGGGATGTAAGTGGCAAACATGTTTTCATTCATTGCCTTTTGTACCTCCAGCGCCACCGCCGAAACGGATTCAGTCTACTCAAAGCTGCGCGTGTGGAGTTCCACCAGAACTGCACCCATGCTCTGACTGCATCTACCCCTGACTTATATGCATCAACAATAGCCCAGCCCCACTCTGAGGGGTGCAGAAACCTGAAAGCAACATTGATAATGCGCCGAGACCTGCGCCCATATGGAAAGAGGCTGTCCAATGCCTGAAAGGCTGCCTGATTGACAGATCTGGGTAGGTATCTTGGTCCACCAGCTGAGGTCAGACTGTACAACTCAGCCTGTAGTCTCAGTTTTGTGATCTTTTTGGTTGGGGGCATGTATGGAGAGTACTTCATTGTCATGAGGGCTGACAGGTATTTGAGCAGGCTGCCTTCAGCTTTCATCTTCTGCAGAGTGTCCGTCACTTCTGTCAGCACAAAATCTGCCCCCTCTCCAGGCACATGACCGCCATTCTGCACAGTGGCGTCTGGCACTGGCATGCATTCCAATGCTGTGCATAGGCTCTGCACACACCACAGCATCTCACTTGAACACCATGAAACTGGCCAAAGTTGCTGTAAACGCCAATGCTAGTGGGCAACAAATCCATTGGCAGACTTTGGCTGATTGCTGCAGGCTGAGTGGACCCAAGACAGCTGCTGCTGCAGAACATGTTGACAACAGCAGCAGCACATCTTTCATGCCAGCTTTCATGACAACAGCCCTCCTGCATCATCACTGCTTACAAGCCTTCAGCGCATGTCATGCTGCGCTGTCTTGCAAACACACAAGTTTACCAGAGGTGTTGCTGTAAGCCAAATACAAGTTCCTGTCAGGCTAATTTGCACAGCTTGCACAAAGCTGAAGAAGCTCAACTGACCCTGTAAAGAGTAACAGGAAGATACCTCAGGCTTATCGTAATATGGCAGGAAACATGCGACCACTGAGATGAGAGCAGCACGTGATTGTGTTGGCAGCGTGTCTAGCCTGCTTCGGTTTTGACAAAACACCACTTCAGCTGACAGGAAGGAAAACAGTGCCTTGAAGTGATATGTGGTGCTGTGGACATCACCCCAGAAAAGCTGCCGGGCGCCTGCGGTGCAGGAACCATCAGCAAATGCATAGCTGGCTCTCACAGACTGCTTTGACAACTCAGATGACTGCAGCTTGAAAGGCGCTGTGCTTGCCAGATGCTCATGACGCAGCATGGAAGAGGGAAGTCATGATGTGAGGTGAAGGAACTGGCGTGCCTGAAATGAGAACATTTACATGTTTTTGCCGCTGCTCTTTGCCTCCTGCATCTGGATGGGTCAACAGCCACTGGCTCAGGAGCAAGGCATATATTGGCGCAACATACGGTTGACCCCACAGTCGCCGGCAGACATGGAGCAAATCATCTGCAGCTTGTCCATTCTGCATGTCAATTGAAGCTGCATTGGTGCCAAGGTTGATCATGCTTGAGCAATTACTTTGACGAGACATTCAGCAACATGTCTCAGGCTTTCAACCAAGCTGGCACACCTCATTGAAGTAAGGAGCCAAAACTTCGTAGAATCGTGTTCCTGTTTTGGTCTTTAACTTGTCTGCGCAGTCACAAGCAACAGTTGCAGCCATGTGCTGTGAACATGTATATGTCGGCAAGTTGTACATATCCAGAGCAGTTTGACAAGGACATGATTCTACCTTGCGCACGTTCATCCACAGTTCCTGTCACATCTGCGAACACCTCAGAGCACACAATTTCTCTGTCATCTTTGGCCTCTGCGTCAATTGCCTGACAGCAAGCAGACGTCAAGCACAACTCAAGGCGCAAATAGCTGCTCAGGTGCAACCTCCTACCAATCTTAGCTTTCTGAAAACTTCCTCAGATAGTCTGGCTGGGATTGTGACAGCGTCCATCAGCTTGTGCCACGCGCCATCACGCAGTACAGAAGCAACCACTGTGTGGCTCACGGGCTGCTGGTACACATGTAAACCTAAGCATAGCGCCTCAAAATCGGCTTGATGACAAACTGTGTGTACACCACAAGTGCTGCCGCCAAAACGCCGGTCAAAAGGCCAAGATTCAAGTAAAAGACGTTGTCCGCCGACATCCTCACAATTTTGGTGCGTCCTCAGCCATTGCAGCCGGGCAGCACATCGGAAACGCACGTCTGTCAGCCACAGTTCGGATTGACTTTGGTCAACACTTGACCTGATCAGGTTTTTGACCTGCAGTTTTGTTACTCATGCGTCGATGCACACATGTTTGCAATGCCAAATCTCAGTTCGGCAGTGTCTGCTGCTGGAAGGGGCTGCCTAATGGGTCAATTTGCGCTGATCACACAAGCAGCAGTCAGAAAGTCTGTAGCTCAGCAGCTGTGTGATATGCTTACATGTGACCATGTGAGGACCTAAAGGTAGTGCAACTGATCTCTATCAGGTTGACAAGCTGTGGCCAAATAAGATCTACGCAGCTTGGCAAAAGGGATGACCAAGAAAGTCCCATGCTTTCTTTCATGCATGCAATGTGTGCATATGCTGTCTGTAAGTCCACTATGAGCCGATGACGTTCAGCACCTTTCCCTTCCAGTGCACACAGTGAGTACAGAAAGGGTCTGTGTAGCACACTAAACCTGCACAACAGATGAGCACATTGATAATGGCGACCAGACACCTAGCATGGTGTACATATTTGCATCTAACTTCTGATAAGGTTTGCATTTTGCTGGTGCCAGAAGTGCTGGAAACATTATCCAAAAAAAAAGTTAATGCCGCTTATTGTTGAGGTTCACTGTCAGCTTGTTGGTTGTGCTCATACTGAAGCACCCGCTGCTGCTGTGCAGCATTCATCATGTGCCAAAACCTTTTCCTGTAAGCCTCAGGATTCATTGGCTCATACTCTTCAGGAAGATCATAGAACTCCTTGTTGGGTCTGAGTTTTCTGGGAGGCATTTCCCATGCAACTAGCTGTGGATGCTTCTCAAAAGGGTGTCCCTCATCAGGGAAAATACGTAGCTTGCGGGCGCGGGCCTGCAACATCACATAGAAATCGTGTTACATTTAGCATCACTAATGATGACTGTGCAGTAAAGAATCAAGAAGTAGCGCCTTGCAACGCATGTGCAGAGAGAAAGATAAACAGGTCAAGAGCCTTGCTAGCAGCAGGACATACATCACGAAGCTTGTTTTTTGGCAGCATGCCATACACCGCCTTGCGCAGGATCTCTGTAGGATCCTTTTCAAATTGCAATCTTGCAGAGCGCTCCTTCAGACCACCAGGAAATCTGCATAAATACATTCCAGACTCAAATGCAATGGACCAAAAAGGCCCGCATGATGTCAATGTCTTCTGAAGAAGAATGTCGCTGCTCACCCTGTGTGATGTCTGTAAAGCTTCTGCTTCCATTTCTTGCCTGTGAAGACTACATGCTGTGCATTCTTGACGACGACAACGTCACCAATGTCAAGATGAGGGGCAAATTGTACCTTGTCCTTTCCCTGCAGCTCCCAGATACATCATGTTGATGAAGGACAAGAGCATGCCAAAGTGACGAAGGTAGCCTGTTTGCACTCCAGCGCTAGCATAGGTTGCATGTGTGGCTGCATAGGTTGCTTAAGCCCCACAACAGAAAGCAAGCTGCAGGCATGCTATGAGTTGACAGAACATGCACAACGTATGGCGCTTGATGCAATACGAATGATGGCTGTCCCTGACCTGCAAGATGACGGACAGTTGCGCTGCTAAACGCCCAACAACCTGTTCTTTTGCGTCCACAAGGCGAAACTTGAGCCCTGCGGTGTCGACACCCTGCAAGACATCGACTTGATCGAGCGAGTCGCTAAATGTGGTGAGCCAGCGCAAAAGGGATTCTGTGACTGATAATGGATGTACCTTCAAAATTTTCGACATGTGCTACCCGTGAGATCTTTGTGGCATACTGCAGCAGTAAGCCAAGGCCAGATCTGATTGATTGGCACGCCCACGAAACAATTCAGGATGATTGTGGAGTAAAATGCAAAGCTTGACTTAAAATGGCCTGGTCCAAGCGGCAGGGTTTTACGAACTTCTCATAACCCTAAAGTCAATGCAGCTGCCAGGCCGAAGTGTCACGTAGCTCCGAAAGTTGGGTGCCTGCAGCTTTCTACTTATCAGCGCCCAGCTGTTCTGGTTCTCACTTCGGCACAACATTTTCTTGGACTTGGCTGCTTTCGATGGCCACAAGAGTGTCCTTTGAGAACAGCAACGATATCGGAGTTTTTGCCAAGCTTACAAACGCATACTGCCTCTGCGCAGTCGGAGCAGCAGAAAACTTCTACAGGTGCAAAGAGCAACGATTTCGACTTTTCCACCGGCTCGCTATCCTGACCTGCTGGTGTACGCTCCCGTTGTTTGACCTAAATAATGACTGCACAATCACCTGCAGCGTGTTTGAGGCTGAGCTAGCTGATCACATACCTGTCGTCAAGACATCTGTAGCCGGCACAAGGTTGGTGGGCAGGGTCACAGTGGGTAAGCCCCCTTGATTCTGCTTAAAGCAATTGGTCCCTGACTCTCAGTTGGCTAAATCTGTTGGTGTTGATTCAGGCAACAAGAATGGCTTGCTGATGCCAAACACAACAACCGACCAAGGTATAGCTCACTATAATCTTCTGCACTCACATGGCTGCACTTGTGTGAGTCTGCAAGCAGTATCTGCATACCATGCTTATGTTGGCACGACAACTCTTTTGCTTGTGATTGATAAATTGCATATTGGTGCAGAGCTGCAGCATTGCCGAAACAGCCTTCCTGACGAAGTGGTGGTTCAGCGAATTGATGAAAGGCTGTCAGCGCTGGGAAACTGCATAGCATGCAATGACTATGTAGCGCTGATACATCCAGATGTTGACAAGGTTTGTTTGGCTGAGCAAATGTGATCATGCAAAGTACTGATGTACATGATAATACTGCTTGTCATGATCTTCATTTGGTTCAAATTCCAGCACCACAACAGTAGAGGTGCAGACGTCACCATTCTTGCAGCCCTGTAATCAGCAAAGCTGGAAATTGCAATTGCAGGAGACAGAAGAGATCATTGCGGATGTGTTAGGCGTTGAGGTCTTCCGGCAAAGCATAGCTAACAATGTATTGGTTGGAAGCTATTGCAATTTCACGAATCAAGGGGGCCTGGTGAGTTGTGTCACTGATTGACAAGTGTAGCTTCATGAAGCTTGATGAAAGTGTTCAAGCAACAGGACATGCATGCGACTTGTTTGTCATGTCCATCGCGCAGCTGCATGGCTTTGGCATACAATCTTATCAAGTGTTGGTCTGCAGGTACATCCACAGACATCTATAGAGGACCTTGATGAGCTGTCATCTCTTTTGCAAGTTCCACTTGTCGCTGGAACAGTAAATCGAGGGAGTGATGTCATTGGTGCAGGACTGGTTGCCAACGACTGGTCTGCGTTTTGTGGGTTGGACACTACTTCTACAGAACTGTCAGTGATAGAAAGTGTATTCAAGCTCCGGGATAGTCAACCGTCCAATATTGTCAAGGAGATGCGCGCGAGTCTGATAGATTCTATGGCGTGACACAGCCATAATGTAGAGCATTAACGCTGATATCGAATATTGCTATTGTTCAACACTCTTATGTATCATACGATAACGTCCTCAATGCAGCAGATACTACTGTGATGTTGCGCGAGGATTTGGATCAGCTGACTGGGTCTATCACAGATATTACACAAGCGTCTAATGTTCAGTCTTGTCTTTGGTCTGTCCTGGAGCAGAGACAGATTCCTACATAGCACACGAGGGTGTTAGTCAGCAATCACTGGGGCAAGGCTCACATGCCATGCACGTCTGACCCAAGCAAACAATGCATTGCAGCAAATACTATCACAACCAATGAACTGAATAGCAATGGGCGGTGCAATCTACGTGAATGTATACATGGTTGACACACACAGTTGTTTGCCCAAATCTAACTGTCAGGACTTCAGACACTGACCTTTAGCCGTTGACTGGCCTTCTTAACTTCTTGGAAGTCCTCCAGCATAGACATCATGTGCTGCTGGGTTTTGCTCTGCAGGCTGCTGAATTTAGCACGCTGATACACACTGAAAAGGCAGTCGCATACCACACCCGCCACAAATGGGGTCAAAAGGTTGTCTGTGAGTATGAAGCTGCCTCCAAGCGCAGCAGTTGACAATGAGTCTCTTGCTGTTTGGACTATAATGGCAGCCTTCCTTTGCTTGGACAATTTCTGCAAACCGTGCAATTTGTCTGCATCAGACAGTGCTAGGCACAGCATTGATGCTGGGAGTTTGCCCAGAATGTTGTGTCACATACAGTGGCACATGGTGTCACAGGGCAGAATCACAGTGCCGATTATGTCACCAGTGCATGCAAGCCAGGACCTGTTTATACAAAGCTTCTGACGCCACTTCCTCATGGTGCAGAGTCATTGCCATGCTGAGCATCCCATGCTGTGAAAAGATCTGATGCCATACTGGCAGGATTTTCAAACAAGCAGGCCATGCAAGCTGCCGCAACTCAGTCATTGAAACGCACCTTGGTCATCTTGGCCAGCACCCCCATGATCTTCTGCTTCTTCTCATCTGGGGAATCCTTGGAGGAGGCCTTATCAGATAGATTGTCTATGCCCTGTATGGTGATGCGAGGCGGTGAAAGGAAGCCCCAAGCTGCAGCACCAAACTGCACACCCAGCAGCACAGCCAGTGCTGCCCATTTGCCGGTGTCAGGGATTGACATTGATGCGTCGCTAGCCAGTGTCAGGGTGTCCTCTGCTCCAGCCTCATACAATCTATCGGTCACCCAGCCTGACAGTCCTGCATTACCAGCCAAGCAACACAGTCAAACTCCTGCAGTGCAAATCATGACGTGATTGTAGCCGAAGCGTGGCTGTTTGCCATGAAGTAAAAACAGACTTGGGTCAAGTGTCATGCACTTTCACCTGTGCAAGCCAACGATCTGCAAATTTTTAAACAGAGGAGGATTATGTGGTGGCAGACAAAAAGCTTTGTTGCAGCTGAAAAGTGTCAGCATATTACTGCAGACAAGCTTTTCAGCCAGGAAGAGGGCACACCCTTGAGGATAATGGCTCGGAGGAGCATTTCATTTGCCAGATGATTCAACAGTATAATCAAGGCCTCAACCGGTGGCGTAAAATCCAATCCTGGGTTCTCAAGGACAGCCTTTCGCTGCCACATTTCCAGAGTTTCTGCAACCAACATCATCAACCTTGGTCAAGCAGTGAGTGAGATGGACTACAGATATGCAAGGTAGAGTCTGCAATTCCAATCTTTGCCAGCCACTCTATATGCCGATCACTGTGAAGACTTGTTCTGTGTGCATGTGCTTGTTTTCCAAGCACTGTGATCAGGGCTCGAACCAATATCAGCTGCTCAAATACTAGACATGAGTAGCAAGAGCTCTCAAGTACTGATGTCTGCAGAGCAGGTGGTCATAGGTGCAATGACTTAAGCAGGCTGTTTGTGGGCAGAACATTCGATCCACTTGTCAGCTCATTGCAAACTCACATACTGCAGCTCAAGTTGATAGCATACATGATTGAGCGACGCGTTTTCATTGCCTGCGTCAACAAGCAATGTGACAGAGAGGCTTTGTTCTTGAATGAACCATTTTACCTTGGACTGTATTTTGCTGTTCCCGCTGTCTTACACCCACTTCAAAGGGGGCCCCAGCCGTGGCACTCTGCTTTGATGACCAGGCTTCGCTTGCATTTGCCTGTGCAGGTTGACTGCTTGACACAGAATTTGTGCTCGCTGACTCCTGCTGCTCTGCGCTTGTATCTGTGCCAAACACTTGCTGCTCTTGGAGTTGACGTAGAGCCTGCAATGCATCTGTGGTGGCAGAGTCTGACTGCTCGCTTCGCTGCTCGATCTCATCAACTTGAGACTGTAGCTCTTCTGACTGTGATATTCTTGCAGCCAGGCGCTCACAGAGCTCCACCTGTGCAGCCTCTGTTTGCAACGAGGAGGGATCGAGCTTGATGTACTTCTTGGTACTCTTTGCTGAGAAATCAGGGATCATCAGGGTGGCATCTGCAGAATGCCAGACAGAATCCCTTACTGATGACATTCATCAAATGCCACATTACTGTGGCTCAGGACATAGGCTGGATCACTGAAGTTGCAGCAGGTATGCATGCATAAGTGTGGCTTATCACCATGCAATTGGGAACTTCTTACCTCCCAAAGCAATTGGAACAGCAGCTGCCAGTCCAACAAGAGCATCAGGTGAGCTCCAGTGCAGGTGACCATAGGGATCCAGGTGAAGGTAATAACCGGCCAAGATAGCTGCTGTACCAGGAAGCCCGATGCTCCTGCATGCCACGCTCACTATGACAGGATACCCAACTCAGGACGCAGCATACAGATTGACACGAAGCAAGCCAGTGTCATTGGCAGCACCAGGCAGATGCAGGTCATACAAGACAACAGGCAAGAGTGGTTGCTTCAGGGCTGGGTCCCTACATGGGTACAAGACTTGTGAACGCTTTCCATTCCCGGGCAACAGCGTTTTGCAGTGAAAACTTGGGTTTTGGTGCCTTTTCAGCTTTAGCTCTTGCCGCTAACATTTTGCGCAGTGGCGCTAGGTCGTCATGGGAGTCTGCCGAATTTGACTTTTTATCGGAGTCGGACTGCCTATCAGTGGGGCTGTCATCCTTTTCAGAGCACGCCAAAGTATTTGCAGACTTTTTGCCAATATGGCTGTTGTGCCGTGAGGCAGACCGCGGCAGCTGCCAAGATTTTCGAAACAGCAAAGCTCCCTGTCACAAGAGAGACTTGTGAATGCACAGTATGTCGTTGCCTGAGTTTGTCAGCACTGGCTCACACACACACACACTCTTGAGAGGCGAGTGCTGGAAGCAAACGTTTCCCCGCTGTATTAACTTCATGCAGCGAGCTCAAACCTAGCCAGGACAGCCTTACTTGTTGAGGATTTTGCCGATTGCCACCGCAGCAGGTGCAGCGCGAGCTCTGCAGGCTCTCTCCAGACACGAGCATCACCTCGAGAGCCGTGAAGAGAATTTGAGGGCTGCTTGCGCTCGTCGCGCAGAGTGTACTCTCGAGAACGGCAAGGGGCAGCCCCGGAAACTATCACCGACGCTGCGTATGACTTCTGCTAACACAGGTCAACATCTGGGTCAAATCAAATCTCCCAGGACCAAACCCTGTGATTTTAGACCAGATTTTAGACCAAAAGCCCTGCGAAATAGGCCTGCAGCAGTTGGCCGGTCTTTCCGGCCTTGAGTGTGATAAAATGGTCGGTCCTGGTGCATTTTTGCATGTTGTGCATACATTCAGCTTACAGCCAAGGTGCAGTGCATGAGCAAAAAGGTAAAATGCCATGCGCACAAACGATTACAATCAAGTATCAAAGCCCACACAAAAAAGCACCTGTCAGATGACAATCAAGAATTATAGCCACATGCGCCTTGTGCTATCTCAGCCAGTAATGTCAGCTGCTCCCGCATTACTGCTTTTTGAGCATCATTGTAGATGGGCAGGTGCACTGTGGTGCTGCGGTGGACCTGCTCCAGTGCCTGTGTCACAGGGGGGAAATCCACGTCAACTGTGCGCAATGCAAAGAATGAGAAGCAAAACAGTAAGGGCGCTGCGCATTCAAATTGACCCAACAACGCTTAAATGGGTTGGTGATGCAAGAGAACAGCACTGAGCGGTGTATGCACTGACAACTGCAAAGTCTGCATACTACCTGCACAGCTTGTGCTATGAAGGAACTCAGGTCACACTTGATGCTGTCTGCATGTATAGGCTTGTCGCGTGCTTGCTGATGGGCAACAAGGCAAGGTAGCCGCTCACAGGCTGCATGACACCTTTCCTCTATCTGGCTGTAGTCCTGTGCAGAGACAGCTGTGCCTGCTGTAGCACTTCTCTGCATGTACTCCTTCAGCATTGCTATGAATGGAGACGCTCTGCCTTCTGCTGTCTCTGCACCATACAATCACTCAATTTGGCAATCTGACATCACTGCATGGAAAAGCTTTGGACGCTGGATGTCATCAGCTGATGTTTGAGTGAAGCATGGCAAAGCATGTGAGATGAGAAGCAAGCTTGCCTGGGTTGTACAGGCTCTTGGGAAGGACCTGCTTGAAGTCACCAGACTTGGGGGATCTTACGTACAGCAGCAGACTCTCCATGGCTTCATGCTGCAATGCCCAATGCCGCTCCTACCATGACACAACAAGCGTGCTTAGTGCAGCATTCTAGAATGTCATACGGAACAATTGTTGAGCCCACAAGGGACAAACATGCTAGGACTATGTTGAGCAGGCAAATGGGTAATACACAACAATTGCTGGCAGACATTTTGGGTGGAATGAGCACAGCTGCAAGCAGTGCAAGCCATGTTTCAAGCAAGGCTTTGTCATGTATAGAGAGTGCATGTGAGTATAGCTGGCTTGACATGCTTACCTCAAGAATGATGTGGAACAGCTGCACAGGAGAGGCTTGGGCTTCTGCATAGCATGCAGCTAATGCAGCCACATATGGGGCTGCCTGGTGCAACCACAATGAAATGTCAGCAGACATGTAAGTCTCTGACAACCAGACACAAGATAAACTTGTACGCTGAAAACAATAATGCTCTGGCCGAAGATGATGTGATGCAAGTCACTAGCTGGCATGCTGACATGGCCCGCTTGTGTTGTCTGCTTCACCACAGTGCAAAAGCGCTTGCTCAATGCTCAACACATGGGGTGCAGAGTATTAGGTACTCAATCAATGGACCATGTAGTCACACACAATAGTATGTGCGTAACCGTCGGAACACACCTGGGCATTGGACTGCAGCCGCAGCAGTGCAGGTAGCACATGGCTAAGATGGCCAGCATGAAGCATGTGCCTCAGCAAATACAGAAGGTGGAGCGCAGGCGCACTCCAGGTGTCACCACTCTCTGCTGTGCCAATCAGGTCCAAGCTCATCTGGAAGCTCTGCCTGGTTTCAGAACAATCTGCCTGTAACAACATGCAACCAGGATCACCACTATGCTGTTGTAGAGATGTCATCCTGTCAGACGGGCAGTTTACTACAGACTGCTAGGCTTGTTCTACAGACCGCTAGGCTTGTCAGTAGCATTAGTAACGACATCATCTGCCTCAGAAACAGACACAGAAACCCAGTATTTAGTAGGGTTGCATGCAGCCTTTGATGAGACAGCAAGATTGATGGTGGACGTTACACTCACCTGCTCAGAAATGATCTGCTGCAGGCCCACAGCCTCTGCCATACATGTCAGCAGCACACTGGAAGCGCCCTCGTCACTCTGGCCAGCTGCTCTGTTGATGTCCTGAAGCACTTGTCTGCTTGCTTCAGCTGGCACTGCAGGCTGTGAGGCGGAGCTAGTAAGCTGCAGAACACGTAGGGTAGCTGCCACAGCTGCAGCGGTACCAGCAGTCACCCCACAACTTCCCTGTGCAGCCTGCAGCCATCAACCACTCTCGGCAAGTTTACAACAGACAGGGCTCTTGGACAGTAATGCTAGAATCAAGTTGCATGAGATTTTGCTGCGTATCTGGTCAAGCACCCAGTCTGAGCGTTGCATCCAATATGCTGGTGTGGTGCTATGCCTGTGGTCAAGAGTTATGTATGGTCTTCCTCAGCAGAGCATCTGGCCAACATGCAGTCAGTGTGTGTTTGGTCAATGCTTGACCCAGTATGCTGTTGCAAGATCTTGTCTTGTTGCTCGTAGCACTCGCTTGCAGGAGTCAGCTATGTCATGTTTGCCAGAAGCAAGGGGATAGGAAGATTGGCCAAGCTACACAGACACCCAAACACAACCTGCATGTGTGCAGCCATGGTTCTAGGCAGGCATCAGGTATCAGTAGACTTACCACAAGCAGGTTTTGAGCAAGGTGTTGGCGTGGGTGTAGAGGCAGGGCCTGCAGCAAGTGCGCTGTTAGCTGTGTCAGCTGCTGCAGGGTGTGAGAAGCCATGTGTTGGTCTGCTGGCTCCAGGTTGGCATCACCAGTCGGTTGGTAGGCATCACAGCAGTGTGCCATACTCATCACCAGCTTGTGCAGCGCCTGCAGGTGACTTTCTGCCAGATCTGCAGATGACTGCCTGCAGCTCATAGCTGCATATCGTAAATTCGTGATTTCAAATGACTAAACGAGGTATTGCACACATTGACATGTCCTGCAATGTGGAAAATTCATTGCATTGGTAAGCACATATGCTGCTGAGACTGCTTGATTATGCATGCTGTGTATCTTTGATGCTTTAAAAACAAGTGCTGCATGTGTTCCACAGCACACACTCTGCAGCTCAACATACCCAAGTGTAGTTTGTTGCATCGAGCAACTTTCTGCTCACAACGAATCTGCGTTGTTCATGATTAACAGTACCTGATGACAGCACACCAGACTTCAGCAAGCAAATGCAGCCTGAGAGGGTTTGGCATCATTGCCTGCCTGAAGAGGAATAGTTCACATTGTTGCCAAGCTCTCCCACTCTCCCTGCAAATCAGTCGACGGCATTCAAGAACAGTAATCAGGATACCAAGGCAGCAGAGATTGGATCTGCATATGCATAGAGACTTTTTGCAGTTGTGCATGGGATGCAAGCAGGCTTTTGCCGACTTCCACACAGCACGTATGACAACAACTCTTCCTTAGAATGAGTTGCTTAGCTAAAGAAGAAGCCAGCTGAAGAAGGATGAGTCCATCAATTGCTCATGAATGGCCTGAATCTGGCGTAGTTGGCTTGTCACAACATGATGATTGCGTTTGCACACCAGCAAGTCAGGCAGTCACATGACTCAGCTGCTGACGTAGCTTGCGAGGTTTAAAACACTGCTGAGCCGCACAGCACATTGGAGAAGACACAGCCAGGAGCACACACACCTGTTTCTGCAGCAGGCAGCCATAAAGACCAGAATAGCCTGAGCAACAGCTGCTCTGAGAGGAGGACAGGTGAGAGCCCTAGTGTAGAGGTGCTTGCAGATGCCAGTCATCACCAGAGGCAGTAGGTGTTCTGCACACGTCAGTTGTGCAGGTGCTGTCATCAGGCTTCCATGCTGTAGGATGTCTAAGGCAGTCACCAGTTTGCCTGCCATCGGTACTGCTTCCAGAGACTGGGTTGCAAGACTGCCTTCAGATGCTGGTGTTGTGGTCTGGCAGCACAGTGCTTGAATCCATGGAGGCATGCCCCTTCCCTGCAGGCAGACTCACCTGACACAATACACACAAACAGACAGTGCAGACTGACTAGACAGCATTGATGGACAGCACAAGTCATTTCACATCATTTGCTCTCAGCACCCCGCAGAGCTAAAGCTGAAAGACAGTGCTGTTCTTTGCACCTCCAATTTTTGCGCAGGAGCGCACAAGCCAGAATGTTCATTGATCTGTTTGCAGCAAGACTTGGCTGGCACAACAGCCTCACATCAGGCTGGTCGCCACCCACAGCAATTGCAAACATGCGAGGCTGAGTGGTGTTCTCAGATTGATACATGCCTATGCTGATGCTCTCACAGCCAGTACATCCATCTAGCAGCTTTGTTTAAGCATCAGCTAGCAGTGCTGTCATTTTATGCTGGTGCATTGCACATGCATGGGCAAGAGCATCAAGTGCCGAAGAAGATGCGGCTCAGAGTTGAATGCTGAGGAGACAGGGGTTACCGGACCACAGTCTGGAAGGCATACAGCCGTCAGGTTGCCCAGCTTGCTCAGCACATGCTGCTGCACCTCTTGACATGTATTCTGCATAGCTTCGCCATCAGCATCCCTGCATTGCAGGCCCAGACCCTGACGCTGACCACTCATCACCATTCACAAATGATTCACACATTTGGGGGCTATATGCGCCGATGTGTGCTAGTCATTTGCTGAATGGGCATATGAAATCACTTGAGGCAAGAGGCTGAGGTGACCAGGAGGCGTACACAAATGCAGCAAATTGCTGCGTAGTAAGGAGATGGTAGTACCTGACGAGAGGCATGTGATTATGCATGTGGGCAGTCATTGCAGCTAAAGGACTCCAAACTGTCTGACTGACTGCTGTAAAGGCGGTTGCCAGCCTTGTCAAGTGCTGTGCCCAGAACCTGACCACCTGGCACAACAGCAGTCTAATTGCTGTCAGAGCAGGCTTGAAGCAACAGCAGCGCCTTTCAGTATGCAAGGCAGCCCACTGAGGCACTGCAGATCATCACCTTGAGCTGGTTGATGTCTTGTTGCTCCATGAGGATGTCAAAGTCATGCCCCACATACCCAATAAGCAGCTGCAGCAGATGCGCTACTTGAAAGCCTGCATGTCATGGATGCCCATTTGTCCTGGCAATCAGCTTGTGCAATAATGCCTCTGCTTGAGCTGTACATGAAGCTGTACCAGCAGCAGCAACACCACATTGTCAGCAGCAGCAAGAGAGATTGGACGCCAGTTGAGTGATGTGACATACTTTGTGCAAGTTGAGGCTGTTCTGGCAGATTGGCCAAGACCAGCAGAAGCCTGATGATGCTGCTCCATGCAAGATTCAGCACAGCAAAGCTTCGCAGCTCTTTTGCCTGTGAGTCTTGCAGACGGCCGGCAATGATGTCTGCTGAGGATCTGCCTGTGACACAGCACAGCCTGAATAAGAGTCAGGAGACAAACATGTTTCACCATCCAAGGTGGAGGACGCAAGCAGGTGAAGTGTACACACCAATGGTGACCAATCGCTCAAACGCCTCAAGAATTGCCATGCCAGTGGCAAGTGTGCCCTTCGCCACTAGAGAGCACAGCAGTGGGATGATGCTGTCCTTGATTGCTGTGCGCGTAGCAGAAGCTACTGTAGCAAACAGCTCTGAACCAGCCATTTGCAGCCATCTGCATCCACAAAAACACCACCATCAAAACTGCAGGCCTGACTTGTCTTCCATAGTGGCCAAGCTGCACTGCATAGATCATGGTTTGACGTGATGCTGATAGCCTGCTTACTCCTTGGACAGTAGAGCTACTTTGGCCAAGTCAAGGAATGCAGCTGTGGCGTCAATGATGATTGCTGCATCCGACTCCAGGGAGCCATAGCTGTTCTGCAGCAGCTGCATCAGCCCTGGTGCAAATTGAAGACCAGCCTGTGCATCCACAGCTGTTATTAACAATGTTGTAGGTCATGGGGAATCTAAAATATGTTCCTAACCATATTGCTGCTCAGCCTGACAAGACGCAAAAGATCTGCAGCAAATCTTCCAGGCTACGTCCCCACCTGTATGGCCTCATTGCTGTCATCTATTTGCAAATCTGTCTTCTGTCCAGCATGCTCAACAAAGGCAAACATCTGAAAACAAAATGGTTCCGGTTGTTTGATGTTGCATACTACTTGCCGTCATAGTGGGGATCTCTGACCTTGCTGCATGTTTGGCATGCCTCTTGGAATTGCTGGGCAGGAATAGCCTGTGATTCTGTGGATGTTGTTGACTGCAATATCTCCCTCAACAAGCTGCTGCTTGCCTGACAGTCGGGAAGCACTGCCTTCAGCGCAGTCTGCACACAACCCGGCTGTGATCAGACTTCAAAGCAAGCATGAATGGTTGTGAGCGATGAGCTTGCCCTACCAGCAACGCTTCGACTTGCTGGCTGAGACCGTGCGGCACATCTGCAGCTGCCGCCAGCATCGGGTCTACCAGTCACCGTTGCACAGCTGTATACCTTAATATCGTCAGGAGACTAGCCCAAGACTGTGCCAGAGCTGCAATGGTTGTTTGAGCATTCGCTAATGGCGCTGCGCAAGCAGGAGGGTTCAAGACAGCCAGCTGCTCTCACTTTGTACAGTTTGAACGACATAATGACCTAGCGATTAAGCCAATGCCGAAGGCCTTGCTTGACTCGGATCAAGCGCTGACTTTCAACATCGGGTAGTATGCTAGCTGCGCCGCAGTCAGGAACCAGGTCCCTACCTCGTATGCAGTCTGTGCGCGTTCGTGCTGCTGATCAACAGGTCACCTGCGCAACAACTTTGCAGCAACTTTAAGGTTGACGGTCCACCTACATTCGCAAGGGGATCACCTGCTGAACGTGGCCATCAAAGTCCGGCTGTCAGGCGACAGGTGCTAAAGTTTCGGTATTTAAGTGCAGCTAGCTCAATGGCAGAATTGCAGCCTTCTCCTGCACAAGCCATCGATTTCCTGACCCTGCTGCATAATCTCAAGGTAAATCTATGTTCGATCTACTACAAGGTGCCCTTCATCCGACATTAGACATGCATTGCCTATAATGGAAAATGCTGCAGAAAACCAAGCGAACAGGCTGGGTCAGAAAGGGAGTTACTGGTCCTGAGAGTGTAGCCGATCATATGTACAGGATGGGCATGATGGCGTTCATCAGCAGCAGCAACGGTGTTGACAGCAACAGGTGAATTGCAGCCTCATGTTGTGAATTCTTGACTCATGCATTAAGACGCTTCAAAACCCCGCAACATTGTCTGCTTGCAGGTGCATCAAATTGGCGATTGTACATGACATTGCTGAAGGTAGGCTCAAGAGCCATCAGGGCAGCTCTCTGTACACAAGCTAATTGACACTGCCTGACAGTGCCTTGCGCTGCAGCTATTGTTGGTGACATTGCTCCCAGTGACAATGTCACGAAAGAAGTCAAAAACCAGCTAGAGACAGAAGCTATGCACAAGATACGGGACATGTTGGGAACTGACTCTGCTGCAGGTAGATCTCATGCACATGCATTCGTCTATTGGGACTATGATCAGCACAGAAAGTGGCAGTCATTGTTGCAAGTGGTAGAATGCCCTTTGCATCATCTCAACTCATCTTCACAATCTGGATAGTAACACTTGCACTGTGATACAATGTGACACGTGGAAGCAGTCTTATCATAAGTCAGTCTTCAGGGCAGGAGATTGAGGCTTTGTGGCAAGAATATGAAGATGGCAAATCTCCAGAGGCTCTCATGGTGAAAGACTTTGACAAGGTACCATGATAGTTGACCTTAATAACTGTGCATTGTGCACTGCTGCCAGCCAAGGAGGCTTCGGGCAGTCGGTGTGTGTGAGACCTGTGAGTACACTCATAGAGAGCAGCCCATCACAGATTGATTATACTTCAGCAACAAGTCTGTTGATTTTTTTGTACTGTGAGACCACCCTTGCAGAAGCAAGGTCTTTTACATAGATAAGCTTGCATTATGTCAGTCTTACAGGCAAAACCTGTCCATTTGCTTATGGTTGTCACAGCATGCACAGCAAGTTGGGACAAAACTGCTTGGCACTCACTTGTGGTGTGTTTTGCAGCTGGAGATGATCTTGCAAGCACAGGAGTATGAGGCTGAACTGGACATTGATCTGCAAGACTTCTTTGACTCAACAAAGGGCAGATTTACGACCCGGCTGGGACAGTCATGGGCAAAAGAAATTGTAAAGCGAAGAGCAGACAAACAAGATGTTGCACACGCTAAAACTAATCATGGGTCATCTGAAAATGCAAAGCAGACACAGTGACAGTGGTGTTGGTGGCAGTTCTTGCTGTGCTGTCTGCTGATGGCATAAGGCCCAGCTCACCATGATGAGTCCTGGTCTGCTGTGGTACCACTATCTGCTGCACTGTCTCCCCAATTTGTGTTTGATAGAGGCTTAGGAGGTGGATTGCCTGCCATGACTGACTGTATCTGCAGCAAAACACAAGCAACATTTGCCATTTTCCTTCAGACTGATTCTTTTACGGCTGCAAACAAAGCAGCCACAATGAGATTTGAAAGCTGCCACAAGGTTGGGCACAAACTGCTCCACATGCTCCTTAGGCATGCTGTCATGCATGTCTGGCCTGCCAGGTGCTCAGGACTGATGTAGACTGATGTAGACTGCAGCTCATCATGAGCTAGGAGGTGCAGTCATACCTGCTCAGCGTAAGTCAAGGCAGTGAAGGCATCCTCTGTCAATTGATCCAGACAACAGTCTGCTGTGTCTGCTGGCATGGCGCGATCCATGAACCTGAAAAGCTCAACCCAGTATTGCTCTTTGCTGGCTTTTGGCCCAGCCAAACAACACACCAAAGGCAGCATCTTCCCCAGTTCCTGACAGTTGCGATGTGCTACCTGCTGTAGTGCCTTCTCCTGCAACATACTTGGCAGTGTCAGCGTATGTTGCTGATTTGTTCAAGTAGCAGCAACATGCTCTAAAATTGCAAGCCTTGTTGCTGGCAGACATGTTGTTACGGCATCATGCAGCAACAAATTCTGTTGTGACTGCACATGTTGCCGATCATATGTCACAGACAAATGGCTACTCTGCTCCATGCTGCAATAAAGTCATCAACTACTATTGGAAATGTCGGCAATGCTATCTTTCACAGGTTGCCTAGACATGCAAGGGGCACACAGCAGCTCAGATGCAACATGAGTTGGACAGTTGGACACACAAACCTCCGGCAGACTCTCTGCGAAACTCTGCGCTTGGGCATCTACAACATCCTGCAGCTGCTGCTTTGCTCTGTCAGGCTGCAGGTCTGACCATTTTGATTGCATCCATGACTTCTGGGTGTCTGACATGCGCTTCAGGCAATTCCATCGCTTACAATGAATAGTCAACTGCCTGCAGATCTGAGTCATTTTCAATGTCCATTCCACGCTTCAAGCATGTACTGGCAGATCATTTGAGCATCAACATTGACAGCATGCATGCAGACGCACTTGCGCACACAGCACCGAATAAACAATAGCACTCGGCTAGGAAGCACTTACAGCCTGCTCACCAGGCATGCAGCACATTGTCATATGGCAAAGTGCACAGAAGGACAATACCCTGTCAGTTCCCTTGGGTCTTTCAGGTCACTCTGCGGCACTGCAAACTGCTGCTGGCAGGCTTGCAGCATGGTGCATCGCTCTGCAAGGCTGTCCACCTGACTGCCCAGATCCTCCAGCTGAGACAGAGCCTCCTCAGGAGCCTGTTCAGGATCCATATCAAAGCAGGCCCCCACAGCAAGGGTCACCTCCTGCAACCAGTCACCAAGGCTGATGCCAAGGCACAAACAACCCTCTCACATCAGTAGGTTGGGCTGTTGACAGGCCTGACGAGCACGTGCATGATGGACAGCAAGTACGGGGACAGTAATTTGAGGTTTGTGCAAGCTGTTCATTGACATGCCTCATGTTAGGCCTGCTCAGGAGCATCATGTCCTGGGCAACAGGTATGGCAGCATCACATTGAGGTGCAACCATTGTGATGCTGATGCTGACAGTGATGGGACATAATGAGAGCATTCATGTAAACCCAATATTCAAGCTTCAACTGCATGGTACATGGAGAAGCGTGATCATGAAATCAGGGGATGAAGTTCAGTAGACATCAGTGAGATGCCAGCATAGGTGTCCTGTCAGGCAATGAAGCTACCTTGAGCTGCAGGGTTGCATCACGCACTGTGCGGTCAAGCAGAGCCACCATGCCTGCCTTCCTCTCATCCAAGAACCTCACACCATCTGCACATGCCTGCAATAGTACACATGAGCTGCATGCAAAATCCTGCTGGAGTTTGCCAACCATGAGCTAGGCTGCTGCAACCTCGTGTTGCCTGGCTTGAGCACAGCACATGGACAGACGATCTGTCAAACCCACATCCGACACCTGATTGCCACACCAGCAGTGTTTAGCATGCATGTTGCGTTGCTTCAACACTTGATGACCGTGCCGTTTTGCTACCGTCCAGTGACACATCACAGTCCATCCTTGTGTTACATGACATCACACTGCAAAAATATGCACACAACTCCTGGGTGTTTGCAGCCCAGTCAGAATGCCCTTGAAACACAGCAGCAACAGTAAGCTGGTCACTGTTATGGTGGAGAAAGACGATTACAGCTCTTTTCAATCCCGAAATGTCTATTTTAATTCAAAAAACATCAAGAAATGCACCTTTTGGAAGACAGCAGCATCTTCCTTCATCTCATCAAACTTGTCCTGCTGGTCCGGCAGGGGCTTGCCCCCGTAGGCCAGGTACATGTCCCACAGGGCCAGGGCAGTCTCCTGGTGCTGCTGGCGCTGCCCCTCCTGGGCCTGCACCCTCCTCAGGCAGGCCAGCCACCCCGCAAACTCCTCCAGCTTGGTGTGCCTCTCCCTCACCTGCCTGGCCCGTGCAACGCAGAAGGTGAGTTTGGCGGATGGGTGAGCATGTGAGCGCCTAGTGGATTGCTGAAGTCCGGGTTGTGAGTATCAGGGTGGGCAGGGGAGAGAGAGAGAGAGAGAGAGAGAGAGAGAGAGAGAGAGAGAGAGAGAGTGAGTGAGTGAGTGAGTGAGTGAGTGGGTGAGTGAGTGTAGAGCATTTCAGGACTGAGGGGTTGAGTGATGAGCAAGCCAGCTATGATTGCACAAGCAAGGGGGTGATTTAAAGGCTACGTGAGGTGTGCAAGGTCGGTGAGCACATTCCAAGGGCATACAACAGTGCCTGTTCATTTGTGTAATTGTGAGAACGAATGAATGGACACATGCAAGCATGCACAGCTGCAGAGCAATGGGAAAACTTGAGAATTGGATTTGTAAGGTGAAGGGGCTGACATGTATTTGGTTTGACTGGCCCTGTGTGTGTGAACTAATGCAAGTTAGGTGAATAAGCAATTCTTGGAAGAGTCAATACATGACTCAAAAGCTAGGAGCATTGGGCCAGTGAGGCACAAAGACAGTGAGTGAATGAGTGATTGAAAAAGAAAAGACAACGCCGTCAGGCGTTCAATATAGAGAAGATCCCAAATTGGGCCCAAGCTTCCCTTGGAATGAGTGATTACTTGGTGAGGGCATGGCAGGAGTCCAGGACTGTTTGGCAGCGCTGGCAGGCCTCTCGTGCCAGGTGAGCCATGAGGGCATCCAGGGCAAGCCCCAGGGCATGCCCCAGGTCCTGCTGCAGGGTAGCCATGGCCAAGGTGACCACCCCAACTTGCTGCTGCCCCTCCATCCCCTTCACCTCGCTGCTCCACTGCCTGAGTCATCACCCACATGCAAGCTGAGTCACCACCCACATGCAAGCTGAGTCACCACCCACATGCAAGCTGACGTCCTAAGGTGCAGGAGCAGGCATACAAGCCAGGGCTGCTCTGCTTGACTGGCTAGTATGGCGTGAAGCAGCTGAGGTCAATGCAGCACGGGGGTTCAGATCTGATTGATGGTCCCAAGGGTGATGTATGACGGCCCAAGCTGCAAGCAATGGTGCAAAGGAGGTGCCTGGCAGCAGCAGTGGCTAGGGTGGGTGCACATGCAACAGGAATCAGCCAGCAGCGCTGCACATTCCACTCCTTTATCACCTGACACTCATACCTAGAGAGCACATAACCATGATAGTTATTCAGGGCCCTGCCTCTCACAGAATTTTGGCAAAGAAACAGCCTTGTGATCTCACCTGAGGAGCATGATATCCTGCCTCAGCTGCTTGACAGAGCGCGGTGTCTGCATGTATGCATCGGCATCGAAGCCGGTGGCAAAGGCATGTATGACTTGCAGCTGGCCCAGGGCCTCTGCTTGTGATTGCAGCCCCTGGTAGCTGCGAGCCACTGCTTGTGCACACTGCAACCTGCGTGCACACTTGGGCTGCTCATCTAAGAGGCGCAAAAGTTGCAGGCCCTCTCACCCCATTCACTGCTGTGTACTTGACACAAGTTTGGGACTGAGGCATATGCCGTGCAATGATGTGTAAAACATGTGTGCTAGTCACCTCATTGCACACCCCTGCATTGATTGCTGGAGTCAACCTTGCTGGCGTCAACACAAGGCGTGCAAGTTTGGCAGTGAGGTTTGATCAATGTACGGCTTAATCTCAAAACATACATTGCACATTTATAGTTTCATGGTCAGGTCAGCTTCACGCCAACGCAGAAGCGTACACCAATGTGCTGTATGTACATATATGTGCCGTATGTACATATGTATGTATACGCATGAATGTATGTATGCGCATGTATGTATCTGCATACATACTATATACATTGTCCTGTATTCACCTGCATGAGTTGATAGCATCATTTCCAATGATGATGCTAGCCAGGTCTGTGCTGGAGGGTGGCTTGCCAGGCCACAGGGCTGCCAGGCCCTCTGCCCCCATGATGCGCGGCAGTCTCTTGATGCAAGTCACCATGGGTTGCAACACATCCTCATTCAGACACTGCATCACATGCTTGCTTTAGCCTCTTGTGAACAAGCCTGCTCATGTATACAGCAAGAGCCGGCTTGGTAAATTGTAACAGCCTGGCTCGACCTGAGGATCATGTATGACAGCAATCAATGTTGCACACAGCCTTCACCTTCAGTTCTTGAACAAAAAGGACACTGTTCTATGCATCGTCTGGTCAAGATATAAGCCACATCCCAGGCGACAGCAGTGTTTAGTCACAGGCAGGTGAGAGACAGAAAAAGGAGCAAACCTTGAGCATCTGCTGGCTCTCAGGCTCAAAGTGCACCCCTGCATTGGTGAAGGCAGGCAGCACCAGCAAGGGAGCCTGAGTGGCCAGGCGGGCCTGCAGGCCTGTCACTCCCTCCATCAGCATCCCCACAGCTGCCCCACACAGCATCATGTCTGCCAGCCGCACTATGCACTTCAGCTTGGCTACATCAATGGTCAGCGACTGCACCATCACCAGTTGAAATGCATACGTATGGAACAGAAGCATCACTCTAGAAAAGAAAGAAAAGACGATGAGAGAAGCTTGAGATGATCCCAAATTGGGCCCAAGCTTCCCTTGGCCTTTCAGTCATTTGAGTGGTAGGTCAAAAGGACTCTAACCATGCAGTGCAGTCTGGCCCAACGTCAGATCAGTGTTGGTGTTCATCAAGTGCATTTGAGTGAGCTCTGTGTCTGAGAACACCGCTCAATCTGTTGTCTGATACAGCTTGCCTACATGAGCAGTACATACATGCATGCGCCGCAGCCAGAGAGGGCTCCTGCAATGTGCCAATGCCACCTGGCGCCTTTACAACAAGCAAACAGCAGCTGCAACCTGCCACTAGCTGGCTTGCCTTTGCACTGCTGAGCATTCTCGCTTGATACAGCTCTGCAAGCTTGCTGACACAATCAGGGCTGTGAAACCAGGCTTATGATGAGACATGGCTTGTTTCGGATTTGAATGGTGAGGTACTGGCCAAGCATACCACTACTGACTGGGAGAGCAAGATATGACTGCTGCAGCAGCTGTTTCCTAAGGCTGCACATGATTCTAGCCTCTTGGTATGTGAACCCAGCTGACATGCTGCAGGGCTGAGGAATGTTTCAGCACGTGTTTGATCAGCATGTGTTTGATCAGTATGTGTCTGCATGATATGTCAAAAGAAATCCACAAGAGATCTGCAGTCGGCATTGACTTTCATGTATTATGGTCAGACTGCCGACAATCCCCACATTGGCTGCCTTGAGAAGCCATGTGGGCTTGACAGACATACGCATGCAGCATGCTGGCAGTGCTGATGCTGTGCTGCTGCTGCTGTGAAGCAGCAACATCTGCCCATATTTGCTGGTCTGTCTGCAGCTTGCGCGAGCCACTGTGCTGACATGCACAGACTCTAACATGTGTCCATGGCTGCAGAGAACACTGCTGCATGTCTGGCTGAACAGACCCACCTGCAGCTGCTCCTCTTTGGCCTTCCAGTCCCGCCTGATCTGAATGCTGCTCTGGCCCTTGCTGGCGCCAGCGGACGGGTCAGCTGCATATGCCTCAACCTGCCGCCGTATCAGTGCCTCCTGCGACAGGGACCATACGAGGCCTGACATAGCCATCAGATGCTCAAAAATGTGCCTGACAAGGCCAGCACTATCAACAGCTTCTCTGGGCTGTACACATGCGGGGGCACTTGTTCTGTGTGGGACAGAAGCGCTTTGGGTGTTGCTATGGTGCACTGCACTGCAGCAAGGTCATATTTTGTGCAGTCTTGCTTGCAGACATCTGAGCAGAAGGCAATGTGACTTTGTCACCTGCTCAGTGATGTTCTTGATCAGCTGTTGCAGCACAATCACTGTAGCATTGGCAGCCACCTCTAATGCAGGCTGAACCAGCACCTTGTGACTGTCAGCCTGCTCTTTGCTCAGGTCCTGCACACAGCAGACTCCACTGTATGCCATGATCCAGTAGCACAATGCATATGTTCCCAGGCCAGCCCTAAGCGATTTTCAGCGGTGCTGTGTGCAAATGAGATACCTGACCAATTGCAGCTAATTTCTGATGATGACAGCATCTGGCATGATGCACCATGATACGTATGTGCAGACAGGTACCTCCAAACGGTAAGACTTTCCAGGCTGAATATCAAGCAGCTGCACTCTTGCCATCTCGTGGGTTATGCTGCGCAGCTGCAGCACTGCTTTGCAGAACATTGGCTTTGCCAGGAAGCTCTGTGACGCAAGAGACTTTTGAACCCGAGCGTAGTGATTCCGCCTGGTGTTGTGGTGCCAGCCTTTGAACATCTTGGCTATCAGCCAAATCTTGAAGATTCGCTTGGCAGACAGCAGCTCAAAAACGGACTGCTCTTTCAGCCACTCTCCTGAAAACAATTGCAAGCAGTCAGAGCAATGAATTTCCAGCTGCAGAGGCTTGCAAGGCGCAATGCCAATGGCTCACATGCAGACTATACACTGCTCTCACCGGAGGGGACAAAGTCAACAGCATGATCTGAACCCACACTACAAATGCCGCTTGCAGAAATGGACCAATGGTCTTGCCCCTTGATTCTATTCTTTGGTGCCAAAGAAAGTTCATAGGGATTGCCATGGCCTGACTGAAACGTCCTGCGAAACCCAGAGTAAGACTGTTGACGCCGCAGGGTGAAGTGTCAACAAGAAGCTCTACGAGATGAGCAACGCCAGAGGGTGCTTGGTCTAACCTCGTAGCATGGTACACCTTGGCGCAATCTCTGTAGCCTGCTGTTGCGTAACGATACACAATGTCCTTTCCCTGTAACAGCAAACACAACTTGAGGCAACCTTAGGCAAGGACTTCACTTGCACAGCGTCAACATACTGACCGTGCGCGGGGTCGATACAATGGACCCTTCCATTGTAGCCGGCGGCTCCAGCATTGTCATTGGTCAACTACTGCAGATGTGCCTGCACACTGTATATTGCGGGTGCATGTACATGTCAAGCAGGTCAACATAGTTTCAGCTCCTGCGGAATCTAAAGCTCGTGCGCTTTCACGTCTGACAATGGTCTGCGCAATGCCATCACGCTGATCAATCGCGCCACTTTGCAAAGTCTATGCAACAGAGCTCCTCGTAGATAGCGTTTACTCTGCAGCACGTATTTGCTCCCAAGCAAATCCCTTGTCCAGCCTTGCCGCCGGCTTTGACCTGATCTGCGTTGGCATTTTCACTCCTGCAGCGCTGGCAGCATCTCAGCCTTTCCAGCTGTCTAGAGTAGTTTTTAGCATCCCCAAGCGTTCTGTGTGTGACTTTGGAGTGGCACGCCTCGAGCTGCCTTTGGGTTCTGCCCGCAGCAACTGAGGGCTGCATACATGAAGACATTTATTGGCACAGTAAGCTGTGTGTGTAGGTTATCGTCATACGTTTTCAAGTGTCAAATCCAGCATCTCTCACTCAAATATTGCATCAGGTGGTTTCCAACAAAATGGTCAAGTCAGTGTTGGTGTCAGTAGCGCGGTGGAAAGTCTTCCCTAAATACAAGCTGCGCAAGAGGTGGACGAAAAAGTTCATGGTCAGCTGCTCCCTGGCAACCTCTCTACTCTCTATGCATGCTGCTGTCTGCTGTGCTCCATCCTTTCTGTGTGATCCTTACTCTGCACAGGAGCTGTATCAGAGTTGTGTCTGCTGCAGGCGCATGATGAGGAAAACAAGTGCAATATGGGTGACACTGTCCGCATTGACATGTCAAGGTATGACTAGCCAATATACCTTTTCATCCTGTGCAAGCAGTCATGCTAGCAATGGCTTCTGCATGAAGTTGACATTGAGCCTCATAGCCAATGTTGTTACAGACCAATCAGCAAGCGGAAGGCGTGGGTAGTGACTGAGATCATTAGACGAGAAAACGTGTATGATCCAGCAGCTGCAGCACAAGCAGCAGCGCAGCAAGTGCCAAGCATGCAGCAAGCTACACAAGATGCAAGCATGTCTTCAAGAGGATTTGCCGCATCTGCAATCAAAGGATAAGCTGAAGGTGGTTTCAGATGAAGCCTGAATTGTTGTTCTCACACACATTGAAGGCAGCTATGTACACCTGAAAGTGTTCTTACACCTTCCAGCTTGCTGCAACAGAAGGGAGCCATGAAAGGTCAGCATCACCATCGTGCCTACATCTGCACACAGCCTTAAGGCATGGTTGATTGGGGCTGGCTCCTACGACAGGAACAATGATGAGTGGCATTGCATTGGCATGTATTTCACTTATTTGGACACCCTGACCTGTGTTGTATGTCAAGTACCCACAAAACATGACATCATCATGTGACATGCAAGCTCCAATGCTGCCATCTGCTCATTGTTCAAGGGAGAGACGTGTCAGCAGGGCAGTGGTACTCCATATTGACTTGGTAGTCATGACTCGTTACAGCTGGAACAGATGCAGCGATTCAAAGGCCATACAACTCTCACAGTAGTATTGTATGCTGAGTGTGTGGGAAAGACATAGGCTGTAAGGTTGCAAGTGCTCAGCGCCTATGCTGCTTGTAGTCCTTATAGGAGTTCTCAAGGGAGACCTTAGACACAATGTCGGCAGCTCTGGCTGTTGATGGTGGCTGGGGCTGATGTGTTCAGAAAGAAATGATGCAGATAGAAATTCACTTTATCACTACTGGCTATTTCATAAGTGTATAATGTACAGCCAAAGCTTGCTTGCTAAACTTGCAGTAGGCCATGACTGAGAGCAAACAGTCATCTCTGGGAAGAAGGACTCTATTTGCAACTGCTGCTAACTTAAACGTGGCTGTTGACAAGGTAACTCCCCAGCCATCAAGGTCCATAGTCTATGCCGCGCAACTGTACAGTACAATTCCATGGTGCCAGTGACTTGTCAGGCTTGCTTTTTACCCCTGCGATTTGTGGACTCGAATGGACAATCTGTCACAAGCATCCGAACTGCCATAGCAAAGGGAAACACAAAGTAGGGAAGATAAAACGCTGATAGCAGAAACCGTGGATGTTTTGAGTGTGGTGAGAGCATGAGTTCACTCAGTATGCAAACCATAGTGGAAGCAACAAACAGTCCGTACACAATTGTGGGTTTCTGAATCCAAGTCTTGCCAAACGCATGCGCATATGCTGCAATAAAAAAGAAAGGCAGCTGCACATATATCTCACTCCAACAAAGCACTCGGAACCAAGCTGGCATCAGGGTCATCTGCAGATGTGATATTGCCAATCGCTGATACAAAAGGCTGAGCAAACACTGCAAAGCTACAAGCCTGGCAGGGGCACCTACCAAGGGGTCTTGAAATTGCGCAATGTACCATGTGAAGGCGTTGCGAGCAAAGCCAGGATACAAACTGGAAGGGAAAACTGCAACAAGACGTTTCCTGTCAGACCGTGTTTGCTTCTAGCATTGTTTGCAATACAACAGGAGTAGAAGCCTACATGGTTGTGAGTCAATCAAGATGGTGATGGGGATGTGCGATATCAAGAACGCAACGACGGCGACATCGAATGGCCTCCGTGACAACGGCAGAACGTCTGGCATCCTGACAGATCGCAATTTATTTCCCAACGTTGGAAGGCGTCGGGAAAACACAGCTTGCTACCGGTCGACCCCTTCAAGGCAAGGCCCCCCTTCCCTGCCCCCTTCCGTCATCCCTGATGCGATTGGGGAGTCTCCAATGGGGACCCTTTCTCGTAGCTTCCAATGCACCATGGGTTCCTAGGTGAAGCTTTGTCGAAAGGACGGCGCAACACAAGGACAGGCGCGATGGATGATAACGCTTTGAGTGCTGGCCTGGTCCGTGCGAGAAGCGGAGTTCAGCACGAACGCGATTCTGGCTTCTTGAGCGGGCTTGTGGACCTGCTACCACGTCTTGGTTACAGGGGCCTTTTGCCTAGCGTCTCCTTTGTACGCCAGGAGCAACGTCCCTTGCTTCCCATTGCTGCACAGACCAGACAACACTCTCGGGCTGCGTCAGTGGACAGCAACACTGCTGAAAGCGTATCCTCAACACAGGACAGCACCGAACAGCAGCTGCAAGCTGAACAGTCTGAAGTCAGCACAAGTGGCAGAGATGACCAAGAGGCCAATCAGCAAACAGAGTCTCCTGCAGCTGCAGCTGAGAGGCATCGCATTGGGTCAGCAAATAGTTTTGACCTGCAGGTACAGTAATTTGACCTCACTGAAGCTGACTCAGTAAAGCAATTGTGGACATTATTCTTGAAACTTGCAGTGTTTGATTGTGGCTTGCAAGCTGACTCCCAAGCAACAGCAACATGAACGCAATTATTTGCTGCAGCTTTGGGCTCAGTGGGTAGAGAAGACAGCTCCATACCTGCTCCTGCTTTTAGTTGTCTTTGTCTATGCTCATGTTCAAGGCAAGTGGCTCTGTCCCTGTTTGCAGCACCTCTGGCAATCCAAACTGCAAAACAGCTCGTCATATGATGTTTGTCATTGCTATCCAGGTCTTGCAGTGTTTGCATGGCTTAGCCTAGTTCTGTATAAAGCCAATCAGGCGCTCAGAAAGCAGGTCGCACTGAAAGCAGACTACAACCGGCTGCACTGCATCAGCCTGGCTGGTCTGCTGACGTGCCATGTGCCAATTGTGCTGCTGTGCCTGCGCTCTGAGCACCTATGGCAGAGGTTTGTGTTGAGAGATCCATCCCCAGTTCCAATGGTACGCTTCTCCCTGTGACCAGCAGCATCCTGTGATTTGGTTGCCGTGCTGTTTTGCTTCACTCTGCTTGCTGCTTCTGAACGAACAGGTCTGCCAGTCTAAATGTTTTGTCAATTCTGCAGTTCTGGACAGCTCTCTTTTGGGTGACTACTGTAGATCTACTAACTAGGCACATGGGCATGGTGGTCAAGGTAAACCCCCTACCTGTGCAAAATATCGCAGGCTTGGCATGGTTGCTCGTGCGGGTGAACGCTGATCACGTGCAAGGAACGCTAGTAAACAACCTATGACTTGCAGCGTCTCTGCTTGTCAAGTCTGGAATTGCAGACTGGCACTCACAGACAACATGCACCTGTGTTAACATCATCATACTTGGCAGCAGAAGACTGTAGACATACCTTTTGCTGTAGCTCAGTGATTTGAGTGAGCAGCAAGTACTCTGTACAGCTCATGTAGCTGAAGGGCAGTGCGTTGCTGCAGCTGGGAGTCATCATGATGTGCCCATGTAGCAGCCCAGAGGGACTACGAAGACGAGCTCAGAGCCTGACCTGCGCTGAGAACCTCACTTTGTTGTACAGAGCTCTCCTGCCAGTACCTGTGTGGTACAAGTTCTTTGAGGGCTCAGGCATGGGCATGGTGCTGTGTGCTATGACTACAGGTTGATTTGTCTTTCGATTCGTTACCAACTTTCCATCCTGCCTGTATCCCGTTGCTGTCGTCTTTGGAGGGAAAAGGTTGCAGTATAGTAACATGGCAGCAGGTGTACTTGGGCCTGGAGTGTACATGTTTCTACCATTACTTGACCATCTGCATCATCTTGAGTGGCTCAGGGCAAATGTTTTGTCTTGTGAGTGTGACACACACTTGACGTGCCCCATGTCATGTTCAGGTGTGTACCTGCTCCTGAAGTGTGGGATGCTGGTGGAGCGTGCAACAGTCCTGATGGCATCTGCCCGAGCCATTGTGCGGCAAGAGGCAGCGTATGGACAGTATGCCAAGCCTGAGGAAGTCATGGAGTCTGGCAACCAATGTGCCATCTGCCAGGTCAGTATATGCCTACTAGACATGTTTTTCTGCTATGGCATGCCTATGCTGTGCATTTGGATGTCATGCTGAGCAATGGTATGTAGTGCGTGAGCTGTGTTTGCCTCAACATCGGCTGTCCCCTGACCAATCAAGGTTCCACATGCTCATGCCGGGAACGCACAACTGCACAGTTTCAGCAATTCAGCTGCACAGATGCAGATGCTGTTTTCACAAACATGCAGCCAACTTCATGCATGGCAGACAGCATTGTTGTCCCCTGCAGGATCCAATGACAGATCCCATCAAGCTGCGCTGCAACCACATCTTCTGTGACTCCTGTATATCAGAGTGGTTTGAGCGAGAGAGGACATGCCCAATGTGTAGGGCTGTCATCAAGCCTGCGGGGCTGCACTCATTTGGAGATGGCAGTACATCACAGCTGCCTCAGGCGTTTTAGATTGCAAGCTTTTATTGTAGACTAGTCATCTCGATACCATTTTCATGTACCATGAGGCAGCTGTGGTCTAACCGATTTTGTTCTTGTATGAAATTGACTTTTGCTTGAGGAACAGACGGGACCTCAAAGTCTGAGTGTCAGCTTCAAAAATTTCTGTGAAGCAGTGTACTCGGTTTTGCAGCTTCTTGCAAGCCTATGTGATCTTCACTTGTCAACTTTGACTTTTGGGAAGAAGAGGTAGTGTACTGATGATGCACTGGACTACAGAACCTTGGGCAAAGCTTGCATCTTTGCATAAATTACAATTGTACAACACACTGTGCAACATGCAAGTGGGATTGCAGAGTAGCAAGTGCCCCCTAGGCAATCGAAAATCAAGACTCAGCAGTTTGGCTCTTTCCTCGAGTTAGCCGTGGCTTTGCAGGACCTACTTCAGGTACCACTCTGCAGAGTACCCATGTCAAAATCCCCCCCCCCCCTCTGCATGCGTGACTCTCAGGGAGTCTGTGTGTCCGTCGTGGTATTGCGTCTGTTGCCGCAAGTTTTAGACGTTGACCTTTGTTTTGACCTCTGCTTGTTTCGGCATACAGGATGCTTGAAGGGAAGTCGAGCTTACATCAATTTCGCCAGCTCTTTGATAGTGCTGTGCTAGTTGGATTGAGCAGACTGGATCATGACTGAACCTGCAGTATGATCTGCAGCTTGGCATGAGGCGAGCAGGTAGTGTGACGCATTTGCATGGACGATAGCCTTGTGTCCCAGAAACAACCACGCAATGGAGGGTTCCGTGAGAATCATCGCCCTTACAGTATGTATGCTGCTAAGTGGCTCGGTCAACACAATAGCAACCAAATATCAGGTGCAATGCTGCTGCCAATGCTCTGTGTATTGCAAGCTGCAAGGCAACCACGGGCGTCATATTATGTGCACACATTTGGGCTCCTGCTCAGATGTACGAAAGCAACTTTGTGGCTTTACCTGTGGCAGCACTGTGCAGGACATTACACCTGTGGGACAAACCAGTTCAGGCCAAGAGCTCACATTCAAACATCCAGCAGTCCAGAGCGCTTTCATGTTTCTGGGAGAGACACTGTGCTTCATTCCATACTTTTTCCTGAGGTGGAGGAAACAGCGGCGTCACAAAGCTGAACATGGTGCTGCCTATGTGAGCAGTGGTGCCAGCGGCAGCAAAAGGAAGAGGAGATTACGCATCATAGCGGCATTTGCTCTGCCAGCTCTCTGTGATGCAGCAGCAACCACACTGCTAAATGTTGGACTTTACTACACGTAAGCCACCCCATCATGTCTTGTACAGAACAGCATTTGCACATGGTGCTCACAGCAATCGCTGCTGATTGATGTCTTCTTACTGTCAGTACTGTCAGATACTGTCACTGTTTGACACATTGATGACAGTAGGAACATACAACTGCTACATGGTGCACACTATCACTGTAGCTTAATGATTGCAGGAATGCATCTACATTTCAGATGCTGCGTGGTACCTTGGTACTGTGGGCAGGTCTGTTGACCATTGTGGTGCTACACCGAAGGTTGCATATACATAACTGGTTTGGCATGGTTCTGATTGTGGCTGGCGCAGCCATAGTTGGTGCATCAAGGTACATCTTCTCGGCGCATACCCTGTACCTCCATGTCAGCAAGACAGCTGGATTTGTCTAAATCAAGCTGGTTGACAAGGCTGCGTCACGCCCCCATATGCTTTTTGTAGAAGTCCAATTCGTGCTCAAACACATGTGGCCTTGTGCAGTATCATCTATGACAGGGGAGTGCCATCACGCCCTCCTTCATTAGCAGGCGCTGTGCAGGTAGGTGCCAGGCAAGCTGTCCCATTCATTTTGTGCTGCAGCATCAGCTGTCACTGCCTGTCGTTTGTCTCTTTCGTCCATGACATCACCGTCAAACTTTCAGGTCCCCTGTCATTGGTGTCTGACACCATCACTAAGCTGTTTTGACATATTGCTCACATCAGCTTGGCTGTGCAGAGTCTCAGCAAAAGCCACAAGCATGCAAATCCCGACAAGGCTCGCGACCCTGTTCTGGGGGACATCCTGGTTGTAGTAGCTCAAATAGCTGCTGCATTGCAATTTATCATCGAGGAGAAATATCTGGCCAAGTACAGGGTGCCAGCACTCCTTGGGGTGGGTCTGGAGGGCATGTGGGGGCTGCTGCTGTCAGCTATAGCCCTGCCCATTTTGTCTGTAGTCAAGGGCTCAGATGGATTGGCTACTGACAGCCTCTTCAGCGCTTTCAGAGAGATTTCTCACTCTTGGCAATTACAGGTGGACCCACAATGTCAGCTGCAGTTCTTTGCAGTGGTTGGTCAGAGCTTCAATCCAGACACTTATGCATCTTAACAAGCTGCTCAGGACTCACTTTGACAGGCGTATGCCTTGGCAAACAGCAATCTCTTATGTGGCTTGGCAGGCGTCGACAGTTGGCAGCATTGTGAGCATTGCTTTCTTCAACTTCTTTGGGCTGAGCGTCACCAAAAGCTTAAGTGGAGCTGCACGAGCTGCCATTGACGCCTGCCGTACAATACTCATCTGGCTCTTCTCAGTGCAAGTAGGCTGGGAGAGTTTTCATGGCCTACAGGTCAGTCACTGCAAATCATGTTGCTGATCCATGTTTACTTTTGTGCCTTGTGCGCACTTCTCTCTCAAGTGAGCAGCCAATTACGTGGTTGCAAGCGGTCCCTGTTTTGATGTGCAAGGATGTACATCACACAGAGGCCTGTTGTGCTGTCGCCCGTCTTGCTGGTTTGCTGTGCCAATGCACTTTCTTTCAAGCCTTGCTTGGAACTTTTAACACCAGGGTTCATGTATGATTCTCAAAGAGACTTCCTCTTTTGGACCAGCGAAGGTTCCATCAGCTGATCATACACCCAAGTCCAGGGCATCAAGCATGCATAACAGCCCTGGTTTTTTTTGCTACAATTTTTAAGCAAAAATAAAAACAAAAATACTGAATCACAACATGATGGAGGATGGGTGCTGCAGGTTGTGGGGTTCATGATTCTTGTGGCCGGCACGTCCATGTACAATGAGCTGCTACGTGGCTGCCTGCCTGGCGTGCCTCCACCTGTCTCACAGGAGGACTCCCTTGAGGTCAGCTGCCCTACCACCTCATTTTTTGACAGCACTGTAGCAGTCTTGACGTCATTGTAGCAGTCTGCTCAGCATGGAACGTGCACAAGTGGCAGTGCCCATTTTAGCAATGATTTCCATGAACACTGAGCAAGGAATCAGGGGAATGCTAATCTCTTGGTCAATCGCAAATGCAGCACTGCTTCTGGTGCAAACATGTTTGACAGATATTTTTGTGTATTTGTGCAAGAGATCGCCCATACAGCATGTTCAAAACTCTGTCTCAGATGCAATGACACTTGAAAGCATGCAAGAGGTGTGTGTGTAGGTGCATGATGTGCTGCACATGTGCAGGTCTTCTTCACTTGCAGATGCAATGTTGCTAGAACAGTGCAACAGATTTACTTGCATTGCAGGAGCCTCTGCTAGTTCCAGAGGCGGCACAGCCATCAGCAACAGCTCCTCAAGTGGCAGCTGGGTGCCGCCCTCCCAGCGCCCCCGTCAGAAGGCCAGCCCTGCCTCAATCAATAGGCAGCATGCCCTTCCTGGCCAGATCAGTCCGCCTGTTTCCCCACATGTTCTCCCCACACTCTCTGGCCAGCCCACCAATAGATG
>JAABUP010001805.1_pt1 | contig 43816 bp, 55 predicted proteins | sample 5559201 | NCBI WGS metagenome assembly JAABUP01 (sample SAMN10711887, study PRJNA513373) | rock metagenome | isolation source: Antarctica rocks | place: Antarctica
ACCCCCCGTCCCCTACCCCCTTCAACACCTACCCCACCCACCCATTCACTGACTCACTCATCTTGCCCTAGGGTCTGGTGTTTGCGTGTACTCTACTAGCTATTTATCCTCACCAGCTGTATCCCAACCAAGATCTTCACAGCACCAGGAGCAAAGCGCTTCCTGACAGCTGCAACTAGAACGCATGCCTTCAGTGTGCTTAGCAAGCAAGTTGCTGCAACTGTAATCTGGCCAGCAGATTGACGACCTCTTTCTTGCCCAAACACACCAAGCAATGCAGCTGCCAGCCATGCTGGGTATCCACCCCAGCCCCTGTCCCACCTTCCCTCTACCCCACCCCCTTCCAACAGCCCCCCTGCCCATGTTGCTTGCATGCCTTTGATCTTTTTCTTGCTTCAGGGATGCCCTGTGTGTGCAAGTCCATTTGAGTTGTTTGTTATGCAGCACTCCCCTCACAGTGCAGCATGTAGTTGTTGTCGTTAACGAAATGACAACAACTTAATGATACAACAAGTTGTTGTCATCATACACTGCAGATCAAGGCAGAAGGCACACAAGTATTGATCAGCACTGAGTATGAAAACCAGTACAGCGTCAACATCCCCTTTGTGGTAAGCATTTCTGTGGGCTCCAACGGCATGCATACGTCAAGCAACAATGCTCTGCTGGTCTGTTGAATTGAACAATGCATGTTATGACACATCACTTTGGCCTTGGTCTTGTCATTAGTACATATGTGTCACACAGCAGTCATTGCTGGACAAGACAGCCTTCAATCACACCGGACTGGACAGTTTTCAATCACATCGCTACTGCTGCCCACCACAATCAATGTGGATGATCGCACAGACTCGCCTTGTGCATGGCTGTTGGCCTGCATTGCACTGCAATGTCCATCTGTGTCTGTGTCTGTGCCTGTGTCTGTGTCTGTATGGTGTTGCATGCACCATATCCAACGTAACCTGTGGTACCTAGTGTCTACAATGCACATAGATGTCATGGGCTTTTCATCATCAGACCTGATCACTTCATTTCCCTTCTCGTTCTGCTGTCTGAATAAGTCAGGCTGCTCCTTCATTATGCAGATCCAGGATGGGCCATTGGCAGGGGTGAAGGGAGTGCAGACCACTATTGGTGAATACACCATTGATGACAGTGAGCCTGTACGACAGAAGGTATGCAATGTGTCCTGTCCACTTGCAGTTGCATGACCAACCATCTGCCTGCAAGAACAGCATGTGCGACAAAAGGTATGCAGTCTGTTTTGTCCACTTGCAATTGTATGACCAAACATCTGCCTGAAAGACAGCATGTGCGACAAAAGGTATGCAGTCTGTCTTGTCTGATTGCAATTGCATGACTGAACATGTGCCTCAAAGAATAGTACATTCAGATGCAAGGCACTTTTTGACGTGTTTGCATGCCCCACACATAGCTTGGAGTCCCCCTTCTGCTGTGAGAGCTCGTGTTTGCAGAGGAGCCCGTGCGTTGTGCCTTTGACTTATGGGAAAAAGCGATATGAACATTGTGCTTGTGATAAAGCCAGGATTCATGGCGTTCAGCTGTAGTTTGCATGGTCATGACCCCCTTGCGGCAGCAAAAGCCTGTGCCTTGCCTGCACACTGTGGCAATGTGTTTGTGTGACAATCCAATGTATGCCTTCGATAAGACAGCCTGTTACAGTAGCAGTACTATTGAACTGTAATGATTGCCGGACATAAGCCATGACATCTTGCTGCAGTAGTAGTTTGCCTGGTCACCAGTGAAGCATAAACCACACATCACAGTTCCTGGACAAGATGCAAAGCCTAACACAGCCTTGCATGAGTGCATACTGTCTCACAACCACAACGTCTATGATCCAGGCATCTCGCCGGGCTCTGCAAATCAGTGTATCCTTGGGGACATGTATTTGAGATCCAATCTATCAAGGGAACAATATGCAAAGTCACCTCCAGCATGTTGCCCTAGTTCACTTTTTATTATTCGCCATTCTTCTATACTCATATGATTGTAGTTGAAGAAAAGGACCAAGAGGTTAATTATCTAAAAAGTTATGTATATTATGAGAATGTTTTTTTGTTTATTAAGGCAGACATGTTTGTGCATGCAGATTGGCTTCACAGCGCTGTCACTGGGACCCAACACATCCGACAGCTCTGCCAAGCAGAAATGGATGGAAGTCATGAAGAAGGAGAATGCCAAGATGGTATGCTACCTGTTTTGTGACGTAATTTTTGTCTTCGGTGATCCTGTAATGTGCTTGGATAAACTCTGCATCGGATTTAGGATGATGCACTGGATCTTGGATAAGTCTGCACTGGGCCTGCAAGCTGCTGGCAGGCCAATATTGTTACCAACATTGTGTGCTCGCTGCCTGCATGCATGCCTTGGATTGCTGGTGCTCCTGAGCGCATCACATGTCTGTCTTGCTTGCATCATTTGATTTTGATCAGACTCTCTTGTATTGCTTAATGCGATGGTTAGCCATGCATGTTGTACTGCTACACTGCAGAGAATGGTTTGTAGCATCAGCTTTTGTGCCTTGTCTCAGCCATGCATGTTGTACTGCTACACTGCAGAGAATGGTTTGTAGCATCAGCTTTTGTGCCTTGTCTCAGGATGAGGAAGGCAAGATCTTGCTGCAATTCCCTGAGCCAATGAAAGGATTCAGAGATTTCTTGTATTTTGATGAGCAGCTGCAAATGTCAATTGGCAACCGAGGTAGCCTTACCATCATCCAGCAGGAGGCATGACGTGGCGCGCCCAGTTGGCGGCTATTCGTTCTGGTGATGATTGCCAGATGTTTGGAGGTGCACGGGGTCCATGTGCTGTTGTCTGTCAATGTTGGTGGCTGGTAGGTATTTCTTGATAAGTTGGATTTCAGATACACTTTCCCAGGATACACTATTTTGCAGAGCTTGGCAAAATGCCTGGATCATACAGGTATTGCATCGGATACAGAATGCAGTCGAGCAAGGTTGGTAGGTTTTTGTGCTGAATTTGCTGTGACCATGTTGCTTGTCGTGTGACATGAGATCAATTTGCAAACGTATCGTTGAAACTGCTGAGGTTTGGTGTTCGAGGCTTTGTCATTGTTATAGACAAGTACACATACCCGATTCACATGTATGACAGCGATTGCCATGGCGGTGCAATCTGCATCGTACAGATGGCGACGATAATTGTTCGTCAAGTATTGAATTTGCTTAACATGCTGTGAGTCACACACTTCATGCTTTCTTTCGTCCCCAGTCGCAAGCCTTGACGCGTAGAGCGTGGACTCACTCCTGAGCTGTGAGTCAGACACTGCATGCTTCGCATGCTACCTTCAACATGAATGACTACAATTGCGAAAACCATGGCGCAGTTACAGAACTGTACAACGACCGCAAAAAGCGTGGCGATGTGGGTGTTTCGCAGCTTAGCAGCCTTTTTCGTGATCGTAGGAGCTGGTGCCGCTGAGCACTGCTCAGTGCAAGTTGCTGCGGAGCCATCTGTGTGCTCCGGAAATCTATTGTTGAGGCTGAAACCCTGGTATGGCCGCCTGGGAAACAACCTTGTGTCGTTGGCGCATGTGCTACATCTCGGGAGAGAGACGAGGTCAGAAGTCATCATCACTCCGCACCCGTACTTCAAGCAGACTGAGTGGGACTTTCGAGAGGCATCAAGGATCTCTGCAGAGGTCGAACTCACATTTATCGGAACAGGCAACATAGGACGACAGATAGCTATCACCGATGACTTCTATCGTGAAAGTGAGATGCCTCTGCGATTGTCGAACTGGAGCTTTACGACAAGTAAACAGCGGCGAGTGCTGGTGGAGCAAGTGCTGCCTGCCTTTCGCATCGTGCCCAGACACGTCAGAGACTCAATAGTCATTCATGTCAGAGCAGGGGACGTTTTCACACACACCGTGATACACCCCTACTACGGCCAGCCGCCATTTGCCTTCTACAAGACCGTACTGCAGCTCCCTGAGCTGGCTGCACTTCAAATTTTAGTGGTAGTAGAAGACTATTCTAACCCAGTTGTGGCGCTCATACAACAGGAGTACAAGGACAGAGTACAAGTCATCACAGACTTGGAGCAAGGTGTGGCAACCATTTTGGGTTCCAGGCATCTGGTACTTGCTAGGAGTACTTTCAGTGAAAACCTGGGGAAAATGGCCCCCAGCGTGCGAAACTTGTACTTTCCCTACTGTGTTGATGAAGACGGAAATGACAAGCGGGAAAGCGAGTGGGATCTCACCTGGAACATGAAGGGGTACTGCTATGAGTATGACGATTACATTCCTTTGTCGGCATGGACTCGCTCCCCTCAACAAATGGAAATGATGTCTAACTTTAGTCCTGATAGAGTGCATAGCTTCCAATTGCCTGTGGTTCTGCATGACATTGCCTTCTATTATGATGTTTGGTTGTGACACCTTGTGACATTGATGCTCATCTCTCTGTGGCCAGTTGCATGTGCTATACATGTCATGGTGTACACGTGTCTTGCTGATACTCTCTTCAGCGACAATGTCACTGACTTGTCAAGCAACACTGTCAGCTTTTGTATTTGTGAAACACGTGTGCAGTGTATGCAGTGTTGGTTCCTTCTTGTTCAGCTCTCTGTCTTGGGCTGCAATTGGCTGCAAGTCATTGTGATGTGTGGACGCTGATTCAACCTGTGATTTGTATGTTGCAACATATGAATAGCCAGCATCTTGCATGAAGTTTGCTGGGTGTCACAATGTGTCAAAGCTATCAGCTTGTTCAATCACACATGTCAGTGCTCAACATGTGATACGACACCATTTACTTTGCGCAGCATCCTCTCTGGAAGATCTGCTAGCCAGTAGTGGCCTTACAAGCAAGTTGCTGTTACATGCTGTAGTGTTGGTGTGGAGCCGCTGCCTTTACACCCATCAAGCCCTTGGAAATTGCACAGCCCACGGACGCGTCCAGATATGACGACTGCTGTGCACGCACGACTTCGGTGCAACCTTCGCAAGGCTTTGAAAGTTTGAGACACCGCAGCATACCTCATTGGTGCCAAGAGCTTTGCTCTGATCTGATCTGTCAAATCAAGCTACTGTGAGCATGTCCACACCAGCCTGAGATTTTGCATCACCGTCAGAGAAGGATCATGACGCCTTCAAGGTTGTCCGCGAACTCCTTAGCTGCTCCCTGCCCGTCGAGCATGTTGCCTGTCATCTGGCCTGTCATTGCACAGCAATGTCATCCCGCGCAGCTTTGGCGGGAGTGATCCATTGATGACAGATCCATTGCTGCATGATGAGAATATCAAAGCATGCACCGGTCGTAGTAAGTTTGACTGCTGGCAGCCTAAGCTGATTCCATTGAACGTCAGGCGTCGAAGCATCTGGCATCAATTTTGAGTGTAAACGTGTATACATTGGACCTCGGAGACGCAAACACAGCTGTGCGGGCCTGCAGCTTGCTTGATCAAGTCGCATGTTTGACCGAGGGCTGCTGAAGCGTTATTGCTGATGCATGACGGACGACAAACGTGGTTTTCCGAAAACGGCACGAAGTAGCATCCTTTGAGAACGTAAGCGCTCCAAACAACGTCAAGCACTAGGGTCAAACCTACTATCTGCACTTGAACTTACATTGAGCAAAGGAAGGACGTCTCGGAAACCGCGGTGCACTCGTACCTTGAAGAGATTCTTCACTCCGCAATAATCTTGGCGAAATGTGCTTGCAGGCGCCGGTGGTCCTGCTAGGCTGACAGCAGTGCAGCTTTGTGTCTTTGATACAATAGGTTTTTCTTCAAGTCTTGACACTCTTCAAGGAATGCAAGCCTGTGCAGTTTACCGCAGCATCTTGCTGACATGTACAGTAGGCAGTCTACTGGTGATTGCACGCCAGTTCACGCCATCACAAGACACAGACAGCCTCAAGGCTGTTGTGAAAGTCCACCTGCAAAGTAGCCGGAAGCCCCTGTCGGTTATGGACTTATCTGAGTCCCTACAGCCAATCACCATGACACAACCAAAGCAATGCACCAGGTAATGCAATGATGTTAAAACATGACTGCACAACAGTTTTCAAACAAGCTTTGCATGTTCCTGACAGCCTTGTATGCTGCCTCTTATAGGGACATTCCTCATGGCAATCTGACACGAGCAGACCTGCTCCTGGTCATACCAGGTAGCCTTGACAGGTATGCATCGTGAATGGCAATGCTGCAGTATTTGCAGCAGCCCTTCACTACTTGCATGCATTCAAAAGTTGACGTCAAGTTTGTCTTAGCACTCTGCTTCTTAGCTTCATCCTGTCCCCAACATCCTTGTGTCATTGCACAATGGAGTTGCTGCAGGCAGCATGGTCTCACAGCTGCACTTGCAAGCTCACAGCACTGCCAGTGGTTATCTAGCAGCCTGAAAGCTTGAGAGTCTGTAATATTGCAGGTTTGAGTTGGCAAAAGCCAGCAGAGCTTGGAGACAAGGTGTGCCTACAGCACTCATTATGGATCAGGAGCTGCACATGCTACAGGATGCTGAAGCTGTTCAGGTAGCTGCTCTTGTATGCAGTGCATTTTATTGCCACAACGTGTCCTTGTCAAACACACACATGCTCACCAGCAGCCTTGCATGGTGACGCATGTCTCATGTATAAGATGCATCATCTGTTGATTTGGACCAAACCAGTCTGCATCTCGCTACAGCTGCTCACACCCAATGTTAGCATGTTTGTGGGTGTCAGGGAACAAGGATTGCAAGAACCTGTTGTCTCACATCACAGCATCTGTACAAGCTGATCATGCAGTGTGATGAATGTAGGAAGAGCTGAATGACAACCTGGAGATCTGGGCAACAAGCCCAGACATACCGCCCATGAATCCCCTCACAGAGAAGGCGGGCGATTTCAGGTGTTGTTTATTCTCACCTTACAGCTGAGTATGTCCACAGCATAAGTGGCTGCTGCCGTACTGGTTGCTTCTTCTTGCACCGTGTATGAGCTCTACCTGCATTCTGCCAAGAAACAGCAAGCGTGCATGCTACCTGCAGCTGCTGATTGCCACTTTTGCATTTTTGCGCCAAGATATGTTGCTCTGTTGACTTGGTTCAGCACATCAAAGCATACACTCTTGCTTTTCCCCTTGTTTGCATCTGTCTGGGCCCCTCGCCATGCACATTTTTGACTGCATGAAACGCTGACAGAACAAAACCATACTATACACAACCTTAAACGTATGCTTTTGCTCTTATCACTGATTTGTTCTAGTCTTAAATGTACACAACATTATACTTCATGCTGTTGTTCTTGTTTTTGATTTGTGCTAATCTGAATTGCACTACTCACACCTGTTAGTTAACGTGCCTTCCTGAATCCCCAGGGCGGCTCTGGCACCCTTTCTGACAATATGAAACGCTGACAGTACAAACCCACCAAGTATGAAGATTATCAATTGCGTTACCCACATCTGTAATTGTGCCTTCCTGAATCCCCAGGGCGGCTCTGGCACCCTTTCTGGCCAATGTCACAGCAGCCCCAAACAGCTACAAATGGATTCTGTATGGCGACGATGACACCTTCTGGTTCATTGACAATGCCTTGGTGTACCTGAACCAGCTGGACCCTGACATGCCCTACCTGCTGTCTGACAACATCTGGATGAAGGAACGCACCTCAGGTAGGACTGTGCATTGCAGCGTGCCTTCTGACTGCATGTATTATTTGATTTTGTTATCAAACAATATATTTGATTTAAAGAAATTGCATGCTATCTGGGGAGCCTTGCATGCTGTCTGTGCTTCAGCCTATTCTGCTTGGGGGTCTGAGGTGGGTGCTGTCCACATCAACCCCTTCACATTGATTACAATCACAAGACTGGTCCCGCATGTACCTAGCTCATCATGAGCTGGACAGCGAACTTACTATTATTATCATCATTACTATTATTATTAATACTGTTGTTGTTGGTGCTATAACAAAACTTGCCTGCAGTGCTTCTTTTACTGCACTTATGTCTTCACGCAGACCATCGCCAGCTCACACACTTCCAACGCAGTGTGAGAAGCACGGGTACCAATCATGACAGTTGTTATTGACATATTCTCACAGCCAGCTCTGCAGGCCTACTGCCATGAGCACCTGCCTGACACATGACTCACTGTGTTGGCCATACAGCTGCAATGCAGGCTGCAAACTTTCAGGCCTGAGTTTCTCCTTATAACTTGAACAGCTACATACAGTCGATAGCACAAACGCAGTGATAATGTCAGCCCACCCTGTATCATATTACTCTACATAACAGTACCATTGTTGTTTTTGTCATGTTGCCTCTCTTCTAACATCGTCCGTCACAAACTTTTACTCATACTATAGTAAACTACAACAGTAGCATGTGTTGTTGGGGCTGGTGCAGACACGGCTGTTCACCCCAACCCCAAGGCGCCCCGGTGCCTGCCATGTGACTACCAAGACCCCCTGCAAGGCCATGTCCCTTATGGTTCCTTTGATGCCCCTATGGTAGGCTCCAAAAGACCTGCTGCTGTGCCAAAACTTGGTGACATCTGCTATTGGCTTAATGGTCTGTCAAACCACGTTTGCTAAATGTCTTGTTCCTGAGTTGCAAATTGTGCACAGACAATCATGCATGAGCTGCTGAAAAAGTGGCTTTTGTTGTTTTTGTGTTCTCATTGTTCATCTCCTATCTTGACTGCCTGGTGTCTTGTGGCACTCTGCATGTCCCCCTGCATCTCATCATACATTCTCACATAGGATTCTTCCATGGCATCTCCCAACAGAGAAGGACTCTGTGCACTTGCTCTCCATGATAATCTTGCACACTTGCACACTATGCTTCCCACGCAAGCAGCTCCATTTGCACCTTCCCATCTGCAGAAACACTTCTCTCCCGCTTAGTCTTCACCAGAGTCTTGCACCCAAGCCAAGTATCTTACATGCTGCTGCAGGGTTGTCCCTGCTCTTCTTCAGCCCTGTGCAAGGCAGACGTGAATGGTGTCATGTACAACCCTGCTGACTGCGACAGTGACTGGCCATACATCAGTCATGTGCCGTCCCCGGGATACTGGTACTTCATCCATGGCGGTGCTGGTGCCATCATGAGCAGAGGTCTCATGGCCTTGACCTCCTATGAGAGATGCCATGATTTCATCTATGGCCCCATGCCTCGTATGTCAGGAGGTAAGTCAAAGTGTTTGGCATAAAATTGAACCCTTGGCTGAGTCTCAGAAAACATGGTGATGACTATTTGTTTCATATCTTCCTGTTTGGCTGAGGCATCTTGTAAAACTTGGTGGCAAAGATAGTATGGATGAATGATTAGTAATACTTACCAATGATGCGTGCAGATGGTGCTTACCCTCACATCACCTGCATTGATATCACCGCCACCCACAGGCTTGTCATACAATGCTACTTACAAACTCGGAGCGCTCATCTTGGCCACAATGCACCTGGACTCTATTCTAGTACACAGGGTACATAGCCAGATTTGAATGACATCTGGTGCTGATGCAGATGCCATGTTTACCCTGACTGTGTGGCACATGATGGGCACAGCTCCAACAGACCCAGGTGTGCTTCTCACACTCTACAGACTGCTCCAATTCTGTAATTCTGCAAGCTGCCTTCTCTGCTATGCACTCAACTTGTTCTTGGACACACAGCTGAACAGCGCTGGAGACCATGCATAGAGTCTCATGAGAGTCCATGAATCATGGCTCATCAGTCCTCATCAGCTGCACAACTTCAACTCATTGTCAAGCAATCTCCAGCAGTGCGTCTTGTTGCTTGATGCCTTGTCTCCACTTGCCCATCATGGCATCAAGGCTCTCCATACACCTCAAGGCTGCTCTGCACTGTCAGATGGCAAGCATGCTGATGTGATGACCTTAGCAGTCTCCCATGCATTAACATGTAAACTCAGCTGTGCCAAAGCAGCCAGCCAGCCTTGTTGGCTGGACATACCCTACACACTTTGCATGGTCGATGCACTGGACACTATATTGCACGGTCAATGTATTGGATACAACATTGCATGGTCAATGCACTGGATACAACATTGCATGGTCAACGTATTGGGTACAATATTGCATGGTCAATGCACTGGTGATATGCACTGGTGATATGTTGCATGGTCAATGCACTGGGAACTATGTTGCAGAAATGCAAGCAGGGGGCATGTCTGTGCAGGGTACGGCTTCTACAGACCGCATGTACAGATGATGGACCCCGGCTGGCTAGCTGGGCGAACCCAGAGGGGCCCTGAGGACCAGGGGACCCAAGATGGTGGAAATGACCCTGTAGGAGTTGTCAAAAGGTGCACCTGATTATTTTCTTATCACACAGTCATCCTGTTGTATTTTGGGAAAGGAGTCAATGGTTTCACAGCAGATGAGTGCAAGTTGGCTAGAGCTTCATGCTGCTGGAGCAGCATCATGACTCTGACTGATGTGAGAAGCCAATCTGACTGGTGTGAGAAACAATCTGACTGAATCTGACTGATGTGAGAAACCAATCTGACTGATTTGAGGAACCAATCTGACTGATATGCAAAACCAATCTGATTGCTGTGAGAAACCAATCTGACTGGTGTGAGAACCAAATCTGTTCACGCAGGTTTCAACAAGCATTGCATGGCGGAGTGGACGAAGACACACGGGAGCAGCTTGATCACATCCTGACTGTACACTTCAGAGGCCGGTATGCTGCTGTGGATGTGACAACCCTGTCCCCAGAGCATGAAGATAAGGCCATCGGTACTAACAATTTCAAGGCTACCGTACATCTTCATCACCACATGGCCCATCTCTACGAGCAGTATGTCACAATGTGCTGAAGGCATCATTGCAGGTGTTTGAAGTCATGCTGGAGTCCAAGACCAAAGAATGCAATGCATTCACCAATGTACAAATGTGCTTGCTTGCTGGCTGTATCCAAGTCACTATGTCTGCATTCAAGTGTTAGCTGCTAGCGTCATTCTTTGTGATCAATAAAGCCTGTAGTTTTCTTAGCTCAGCTGTGTATTCCTTTAGCTTAGTTCAGTGCATCCATTAGGTGTCGTATGCCAATGCAAGCCCATAGATGCATATGCATGATTGCAGTCTTGTGCAGGTCAGTGATTTGCTGCTATGCTTGTACTCAATAACAAATGTGGTACAGATAATGACTGAGTCAATACTAGATATTTATTACCGTTCATTTGGCTTGTTCCAAGTGTAGAGGGCCTCTTTGTGCTTCAAAGGTTATTTTAAGCATTCCATTCAATGCTTTTAAGATGCTTGAAGTCTAGAGGTTGCAGTGATCTTGATTTCGCGAATGTAGATACTCAGACAATAGGTTTTGCTCATCTAGACACTTCTTTGTGTACACATGTGGGACAGAAGTGCTTGATGTGCAATATATTACTGTGATACCAACATGACTACGCAATTGAGCCCACACCTAAGGCATAAATATACGTTGTGGATACAGCAGAATCCCAAACCAGACAACTGTCACTCAAACGCATGCGCAGTATTTACAATCACGAACAGCTGACACGAAAGGCAAAGACAGAAGAAATGGAAGAGCCATTTGTGACCTTTTGGTCCAGACAAGTTAGACAGGCATCATGTGCACAATGGATGGTCAAATCTGGGGTCTTGCATGTCACATGACACCAACACAAGCTGTATGAGCAAACACGAAATGCAGGTGATGTTGCAAATGTTTAGGTAGTCCATACAAGTGCCTTCTTATATGCTTGTTGAGGGAAGGAAAAGGTCATTGCCAAGTTGGCTTCACTGCATGGGGAATTGAGATGTCAGTTTCTCTGCACACTCATGAGTGCTGATCAGCAGAGTGCCGTCAAGTCTTATGCGTATTTGTGACACTCTGGCATGCATACTACTTTACCCATGTCTACTGATGGTAGTAGCAGAAGTGCAGCGTTGTCATATGTTGATATGCTAACACCTGCTGCAGTGATCTCAAGCAAGCTAATCCTTAATCCTACCTCAAAGACCCTGTGTCTTGAGTATGATTATATACACTTGAAGACAATTCAAACTTGATAACTCCGCTCCCTCTGCAGACCTTAGCTGACATCATGTACTGCCCTAGTCTGGCCTTTCTGGGACCCTCTGCATTCCTCAGACTTTATCCCAATGTGAAGTCCAGGCCTAAACATTCACACTCAACGGGTATGTGGTAGTGGCCCACTGTGGCATGGTAGCTTCAATGTAGGCTGTCAACTGCGCTGCAATGTTTGCATCAGCTGCAGCGCTTGGGTGAGCAACGCACCAGTCATCCAAAGGCATCCCAACGCCATTTAGTTGAAGCAGATGCACATTTGTCATGCCCATCATCTCAGTGGTGGAGTACAGGCTGGTCATGTACTGCAGGTATGTGGTTGTCTGATCGTGTGTGAGAACACCCTGCCACTGCACTTCCAGAGGGAAGACCTGAATGATGATGGTGGGATCATTGTACACCTCATTGATCTGCAGACCAGAACTTTATCTCAACACGGCATATTGGTTGAATGTGGCTGAGAGTGTCTTTACAGCTAGGACCGCATGTTGGATGTCCGGCACTGCAACCAGCCTGGTCTTTCTCTGCTCAGAGCTTGCACAGCGCTCACGCAATCTGGCTAGAATCAGCAACAAGGCTGCTGTTGAAATTAGGGTAGAACGTGACATGCAGTTCTGCATTGCAACTCAGCAAAGTCAAGTCGGCAGAGCAGCACAACATGAAGGGCATCCCAAGAAGGGTTCTCATATGTACTGTACAGCTGGAAAAAATTGGCACCGCAAAACAGATAGGCATTCAAGTGCAGCACTGTGCCATTGCAAAAGTTCCACAGTGGCAAACCACACATTGACATAGACGCATGCTTGCACGCTACAAGCAATATTCACATGCAGCCATCACCAGTCTGGCAGCACTTGGCACGAATGAAGGTTGCACCCCAGATGAGTGAGGCAAACACTGTAACTAGACTGTAAGTTATAAAATGAAAATGAAAAAAACTAGTCATACAAAGGCGCAGGGCTCACCATGTCGATGAAGCTGATGATGTCGTTGGTCCACTCTTCCAGAGGAGGTGCAGTTGCATGAAAATCGTTGCTGCCTCCTGCCAATACCACAATCTGCAACCAGTATAATGCGTTGCAGGCTGCCTGACTTTGAACAGTTGCAATGTGTTCAATGCAGTAGAGCAACTATGGTCTTGCAGATGCTGGGCTGCTTGGATGTGACATGAAAGACAAGCACATTTTGTAATGCTGTCCATGGTAAGGCGCACCATCAAGCAACACTGACAGGCTAATGCTGTGCCTGCCGTGCCTGCTGTGCCTGCTGTGCCTGCTGTGCCTGCTGTGCCTGCTGCGCCTGCTGTGCCTGCTGTGCCTGCTGTGCTTGTTGTGCTTGCTGTGCTTGCTGTGCTTGCTTGCTGTGCATTCATTGCAACACAACATGTCAGATGCAAAGCACAGGAAAGCAGTGCACGTCACACTGTCAGTATAAATATAACTACTCCCCATGCTGCTTCAAGTGAAAGCTGTATAACAGTCAGCCAAAACTGCACTGCAGGCAAGGCTCTCCAATATGTCTCAGACACACTGCTGCACCTGTGGGGTCCAGCTGCTGTAGTTGGTCACCATAGACGTGTTGTCTGCAGCAATCTGGCGCATGAAGAGGGTGGTGTCTTCAGGAGTGATGCTCAACAGATCCTCCTCGGGCATGCCTGTCTCGTACATTTTGGTTCCATTTGCTGCATCAGTAACAACAGGTGTCATACCTCTTGGGTTTGTGTGCTTTATTAGGGCATCTGTGGACAGGTCTTGGAAGCCTTACGTCTTTCAGTTGCATCAAATAATTACAATCAAGTCATAACATCCAGTCACCTACATGAGCTGGGAAAGATGCAAAGCTTCTTCAAACAGCAGTGCGAGACAGCATTTGCTTTTCTGGAGTGCACACAAGACACTGCAACTGGAACATGTATAATCATGTGTTGAGAATATTCAATAACAGAGTGTTTCCAACAGCTGCAAGCCTGCTCAGGTCAGAAGTAGATAGCCTGCTGTGGATACACTTTTCCCATATACATCTTTATCTTTACCATTTGAGATTGAATAACATCGATTCAACAAAATTGTGAGCGAAATGATGGTAAAAAGTTGCTTTCAGTGTGAACAATCAGTGCATCCATGGGTAAAGCCATATAGAAACTCCAGTGAATGGTCATGCAGTGCTACTTGAGCAAGCCCTACCTAGGGTTGCAGCATACTCATCCAGCCCTGCCCCTGACCAGGCAATGACCTGGTAGTCAGCCCTGAAGTTGGCTGCTGTCAAAGGGCCCCAACTGATAGCTGCATTCTGGGAGTCAAGCTCAGGGCAGCATAGCCCGCTGATCCTGTGAATCTCACATACAGTGGCGTTGCAGTTAGTTGTGCTGCCCACATTGCCGAAGCCGACAGTGTAGGAGTCGCCTGCGAGCATTTCAATGAGTATCTGGCTTGTTGTTCACATTGGCGTTGCAGTGAGATGTGCCGCCCACATTGCCAAAGCCGACAGTGTAGGAGTTGCTGACAGCTCCTAGCCACTTTGTGGATGACGCTAAAGCCTATAGAGTAAGAAAGTATCTGTGCGCACGACGGGACAGCCTATTGCGGCTGTGCAATTGCAGTACAAAAACCCCTGATCCACCATTACTGACACACAGCAAGCATTTAGCATTAGCAAGTTGCAGCAAGCTTCCCTTGATCACAACAGGGGACATATGACTTATATAACTGATTGCTGCATATGCATGCATGCATGTTGTATCGATGCTGAAGGCTAGGCCGCCCTTCCAAAGCGGCATCAGTATCAGAGGAACAGTCAGCTTTGCAGACAGAGTAAAATGCATGCGTTTAGGTGGCTGTACATTCACCCAGCAGAAGGACTCACCAATGTACTGGATGCGTCGTCCAGATGCAAAGGCATCTGGCAGAACTGGTGTCAAGAACCTGCAATTGCAGCATCAATGTCATTTGCTGCCTCATAGGTTGTGCAAGACACAGTATGAAGAAGCTTGATGACTGCAGCTGCTCAAGCTGGCAGCACTGCGGCATTGCTCTTGCACACATAGCAGGCTATAGCTGAGTTCTGGATTGACAGCAATGCATCGCGTACAATGCATGGCATACAATGCATGGCATACAGCGCATTCTTGCTTCACTTTGCAACACATGAATGTCATACCTGCCACCTGGTCCCACAGTAAGTGCATCCAGAGTGGCTTGACCATAGCTTGCCTCGCTTATCTTGGTGATTGTCAAATTGTGCGTCCCATTTCCGAGGTTCGTGGCACCCCAGTTGATGACTGTGTTGTTGGGATTCGTTGCTTCCAATGCCACTTGTTGCTGGTCAACGAAAAACACGAAACGCGTGTACTGAGAAGAGTCAACCGCCGGTTCAAGTGCAGAGATCGTAGCATTGACGCTAGCACCCTCGAAGCTTGCGTAGATGCTGCTTGCCGGCCAGGAAAAGATCAATGGTGTAGTTCCGAGGCCAGTTTGCTCGCTGATCTCGCCGCCGAAGCGACCCTGCAGCAGAACCTGCTGAGCCGAGACACATGCAGCGGCAAAAACTAACAGCAGCACTGCTCGAGACGTGCTCTTCATCGCCGTTGGTAGCATTATGGATACTGTAAATCTTTATCAGTACCGCTGCAAACTCTGCTGAATCTTATCGCGGCTTGAGGAAGCAGGCATCAGCGTTGCATGCATATATATATATATGCCTAGCTGTATCTTTTGTTTGGATTTGGATAGCAGCTTTAGTCACGATAACGGCAAAAACCAAGCTATCACTAATCTTCTTACATACACGTCATGAGACAGCAGTCTTGATTTGACACATGATCATACCTGCCGTTCTTGCGCTGCTACGCAGGGCAACATTGCACAATACTGACAAGGCCAAACAACATGACGGTAAGATATCACCAGCCTGGCAGCTGCCAGGCTGCAGGCTGCCGCATGAAATAATTTTGCAAGACAGGCCCTTCAGATGGCGTGCAGCACCTTCTTGATGAGGCAACAACATGTCGGCAGAAATTGACTGGTTGGGACGTGACGCCTGCAGCATATCCGATGCGTTCGTTTTTGACAGCCAGAATAGCCTGTCTAGAAATTGGCTAGAGTACAATTATCACGGTCTAGCATGCATGTCAGAAGAACACTGTGATATGAGCAATGCAAGATTACCACTTTTAAGAAGCTTTCTGATAAGCACCCCCACAGGAACACTGATGGCATCGAAAACAGCTTCCAAATGATTCGATGTCGAAAGAGTTTGTGTCACACTGCAAGAGTCTTCATCACACTAAGGACGTTGCCATGCTAGATCTGCTATGTTCAGCATGCAATCGCTGCACATTGCCTGCAAGGATCAAGTCCCCATCCACATCATGTGAGCCATTTACACTATATGCCATTGGCCCTTCAGCATACCCCAACCCGCTGGCTTGACTTGCCAAAGGCCCAGCCTGAGACACATCTGGGGTTGCAGCCTGGACAGGAGCAGCCTGTAGTCAACAGTCAGCGCAAGTCAATGTCTGCATCTGCACTCAATGAGCACTCAATGACATTCTAGACGCACTGTCACTTCATGCAAGACATAGTCTGGAGCCCTGTGTCTGCATCTGAAATCATTCTAAGTACACTGTCAAGAAAAAGAAAGAGCAAAAACAAAGAAAAGAATTTATGCTTTTCAGCCATCGTGACGGGAGCCTCCTAAGGCAGCAGCCCAAAGCAGATACACTGCCACTCCATGCCAGACATAACCTGGGACTTGTTTGCAGTCATAACGAACAATGTGTGACAGCTGAAAAGTTGGCTGCAGCAGCTGACACGCAATACATAGCCCGGCGCCATTTGTGGTTGAAATGCACAATACGACAGCTAAGAAGTTGGCTGCAGCAGTTGACACTCTACCTGGGCCAGGTGGGCTGAAGCCCAAGCCAGCTGTTGCTTTGCTTCTGCATCAGTCAGCACAGCTGCTGTCTGTGCTGGCGCTGCAGCAAAGCTGGCAGCTTCAGGTGCGTACTGTAGCGGTGGCCCAGAGGCGGATGTCTGCACAGTGATTGGCTGCGGCGGCTGTGGTTGGAGAGTAGCCAGAGTTGACAGGATGCGGTTGATACTGCCCCTGGCTGCTTGAGCCTTCATGAGGAACACAGCAAGGTCCTGTGGCAGAGCAGTTGAGCCTGCACCATGAATGACTCTCAGGAAACACACAAGGCAACATACATTCAGATGTCTGGCTTCTGAGTCACAAGACACGGCTGCGGATGCTTCAAATAACAAAGCTTTGTGACTGCACACCTAGTATTTTTGCACCTGGGTGATACAATAGCAAGTGCTGCGCATTACCACACAGTCTTGCACACACATCGTGCATTTGCTGTCCCTGTGCTACTGCCATGACCGAGGTTGTGCTTCCATTTAAATGGTTTGCATGGATGATCAAAGCAAATGAGCTGGAATGTAGTGATGTGTGATAGCCCTTCAAGCAGCTTGCTACTGCGCTGGCAACAGCCCCACTGCCCTGGCAACAGCGCCACTGCTCTGGCAACAGCCCCACTGATCTAGCAACAGCCCCACTGCCCTGGCAATCACCTCACCTGCAGTCCTGTACTCAAGCTGCTGCCGCTGAACAATCAGAGCGCTGAGGTCTGTCAGCTTGAACCAGGCTGTCTGGTTGAGCAGATGCAGCAGCAAGCCTGCTCCCCACAGCAGCCCATCTCCATAGCTGCTCAGCTCCACCGGCCTCGAGTACTGGCTCTGACCTTGTCTTGATGTGCTGCAGTCATGCACCAGACATTGCCTTGAGAAAGAGAGATCCTTTGTCCAGCCTCAAGTCTGATTGGTGTGCTGCAGTCATGCAACAGACATTGTCTGCAGTGCTGCAGTCATGCAACAGACATTGTCTGCAGTGCTGCAGTCATGCAACAGACACTGCCTTGATGTGCTGCAGTCATGCACCAGACATTGCCTTGAGAGAGAGAAGAGTTTTACATCCTTTGTCCAGCCTCAAGTCTGATTGATGTGCTGCAGTCATGCACCAAACATTGCCTGCAGTGCTGCAGCCATGCCACAGACATTGCCTGCAGTGCTGGCCATTGCTTTTCTGAGCCCAGATCCATACAAGATGGCACAGATCGCTGGAGTAACCACATTGTACCATTACCAAGCTGTGACATATCTCCAGCTGAACCAAGTACACATAAATTTCAAAAACAAGTCTTGGGCAGCCCGGTATAATACTTGGCTTCTCATTAAGTTGACGCCAAAAGGTGTATTCTTTTCTCCTTCTTTCTCAAGGACAAGCCTGTGCAGGAGCCTACCTAGCAGCCTGCTGTTGGTTTGCTTGGTCAGAAGAGGCCAAAGCAAGCATCAAGACGCTCCAGGCATGGCAGAACTTGACAGCGCCGGCATCCAGGTCTGCCAGGCTGGCCTGCAAGCTCTGGTGTAGGCTGTGCAGGAAGTGTGGCATCAGGCTGGTCATGCCACTGGCCTGCCATGCCACCGCTTCAGCCTGCACTCACACCTTGTTGTTTTATTTAAGTTGAATTGATTTAGTGTAATGTAATTTAATTTAATTTAATGTAGGCTCATTGAATACCTGACAGTCTGGAAGGCTGCACTCCATGGAAGGCCTGTGCGCAAGCTCATGACTGAGTCTGTGAGAACATGAGTGAAGATGAGTGAGTTTGTAAGTCACTGAGGGGGTGAGCAAGCTAGTTACCAAGCGTGTGCATCATTTAGGAAGGTGCAAGTAAGTGAAGAGTGAGCCATCAATCCTGCACTTGGACTTTCTTGGGGCTGCACTGGTATGTGAGTAGTGCCTTGATGCATCTTGTAATGCAAGCCCTAACCAACAGTCAGCTGCTGATGGAAAGAAGTCTGGGCGCAACATGCAAAGCTACATTGTTTGCATCACCTGAGATGCCAAAATCTGCTTAGATGCTAAGACAGTGAGCAAGACCGAGCAGAAATCAGGCAGCAATGCTGTAGGTCTGCATAATAATAATAACAACAATAATAATAATAATAATAAGAATGTGATACCAATAGTGGTTTAACATTTTCCAGCTCATGATGAGCTAGGTACTTGCAGGACAGGTCTTATCTCTCCTGCATGAATGTGCGATCATACCTCCTGAGCCTGAGCCTGAGCACTAGGACTCTGACTGCCTCTCAGAGCTGCTGCCAGGGGAGTCAGCGCATCTTGATCCTGCAAAACCAGCAAGCGACCTCACATAACAAGCCTGCTTGCTGCTATGTTCCTGGCACAAATCACTTCTAGGTCCCTGGGTTGTGAACAGCTCGGTAACAGTGCGAGGCCTGTGCATGTAGGCCTGTGCATGTACAGAAGGGTACACAGAGTCACTTGCTACTGCACTTGCTACTTGCTGCTGGCTGTCGCAGGATGCAATCCTGGGGTTTGAAGTCTGTCCAGTGATGACTATGATGACTGGACAGACCTTGAACCCTAGGATTGCATCCTGCGACAGGCAGCAAAAGCCGTCTGCCAGTAGCAACTGACTCTGTGTACCCTTGTGTACATGCACAGTTCCCACACTGCTCACTGCATTACCCATGTGCGAGTCACACATCTGCATGGCTATCATGGTAGAGACTGTGAGACAAGAGCACAAGCATACATACAAGAGCACATGCATACATACAAGAGCACATGCACACATACAAGTGCACATCCATACATACAAGTGCACATCCACACATACAAGAGCACGTCCATACATACAAGAGCACATTCATACATACAAGAGCACGTCCACACACACAAGAGCACATCAGTACATACCATGCGCTGCAGGTGACCTGCTGAGGAGACTGACACGCCTAGCATGGGTGCTAGCTGCATGCTGACAGCATCCCCATGTGCTCCTAGCACTGCATCCAGGCTGGTGATGAGGGCCAGGCCATTGCCTAGCTCTGTCAGCTTTGGCAATGCTGCTTGCCAGTCACCACGAAACATCAGCATCTGCATGCAAACCAACAAAATGTATTTAGCTCTTTCCTCTCTTTTTTCTTTTTCGTTTTTCTGTTTTTTGGAAAAAAGGGTTATTATTCAGTCAAAATGAAGGAGGAGGTGAGTTTGGGGCGCATTGTGCTTGAAATGAACAGCAACAGCACTGTGTGGTTGTGACAGTATTAGCTGTTTGCTGCCTGCTGGCCGCTATGCCAAGGAGACATCGCATGTGGAGCCAGCCATACAACAACAGCAAGCTAATGCTGAAAGACTGCTCAAGCGGTAACAGGTACTGAGATTTATATTGTGTACAACATACTCAGACGCAAAGGCTGTGCTGACAGTCATCCTCTGTTAATTCTGGCACATCTGGGTTTCCTGTTGGCTGATCATGCAGCATTTGACTGTGACTGTGGCAGCCTGTGCAATGTCTCTTGCGTCATAGCCGATGACACCAACAAAAGAAGAAATACATCCTGAGGCAATGCATATATGTAGAGTTACAGAGTATGTACAACATCACCTCAGTTCTCTGAATAACGCTTATTTGGCATGCGCAACATGTCTGCAAACCCAACTTTTGCAGCAAACATCATTTGCTGACAATGCAGCGGGCATGACATACTGCTGTCCTTACATGAACCAAAACTCTAAAGCCCAAACAGAGAACTCCCCTTTGTGGCGTTTGCGCACTACAATCTGTGTGCAGGAGTGAAGGTAGGATTGCAACTCACCTGCTGCACCTGATGCTGGGCGTGAGCAAGCAAGCCTGCAGCATTGCCCAGGGCGCCACCAGAGTGTGCAACTTTCAGAAGCTCATCAGGGTAGTTCTGCAGCAAGGGCCTCAGGGCTGAGGGCAAGGGCCCCTGCAACAGCTGCCCCAGGTGCTGCATGACCGCTGTCACAATCATTGCAAGGCCTGCTGGACCTGCATCCATGACAAAATAAGGATTACAGAGAGTTGCATGTACACCGTAATGTCTATTATAGCAGAATGCGTTCACAGCAGGATGCCGCAGGAATACAAGCAATCACTCAGTCAATCAATGAACCAGTCAATGCAGGAATACATGTGACAGCATGTGAGCATTCTCCTAGCATTGCCACATGGTTGCAGCCAGCCAATCTGTCAAAAGGCGTTGTACCCTTCTTCACTTGGCACCGGATGCTACAGTGCAGACTGCTCAGCAGAAGGCAAGCGTGTCTGGCAACAGACAACAGCTGATTGTGGGTCAAGCGCATGTAGTCAGTCTGTCACTGCGTGTCTTACTCTCTCTCTCTCACACACACACACACACACACACACACGCGCTGACATTACCTGTCAGTTTCATCAGGGCTTCCAGATGCTGTTGGCCCAGCCAACCCTGGTGGGCTGAGGCCCAAACCCCAAAGGCCCCAGTCACTGACCCTCCAGGACCATAAGCAAAAGCTGGAAGGTCGGCTTCAGGTTCAGGAAGTTTTGCTTCTTGGGCAGCCTGCCATGTCAGCTTAATGTCACATGTAGCAATGCCATGCTCAGATGTTGAAGATGATGAAGATGCAGGCTGGAATGTCAGCAAGTCGAATGTGCCTCAACGATGCTATGACAGCTGCTGCTGACACGTTGCAGGCGCCATGAGGACAGCAATGCTGCAGCCAAGAGAAGTCAAATGTCATAAGTGACTGCTTTGGATGCTATGCAATGCGCATATTTGACAAATCACATCTAGCTGGCTTTTGCGCTTGATGCATTGTGCGCGCCTATATAATGCAAAACTGTGCCATGCTTCCTGGCAGGCATGTGCAACACCAGAAGATGCGGGCCAGTTGCCATCTTGCATCAGCACACAGTAAGCACAGTCAGTGGGCAGGTAGTAAGCTGGTGTTACTGTCCAGGTACAGCTGGTGTTACTGTTTGGGTACAGCTGGCATTTCTGTACGGGTACAGCTGGTGTTACTGTACGGGGACAGCTGGTGCTTTTGTACGGGTACAGCTGGTGTTAATGTACAGGTACAGCTGGTGTTACTGTACTGAGGGCTACCTACCAGCCTAGTGAAGCGCTGTGTTGGCTCACAGTACCCAAAGTTGGGCAGCAGGTCAGTGAGCACTTGCACTGTGATGCAATGCGCCATGCGTCCAGAGAATGCGTCAAAGGCCTGTTGCCCATCTGCTTCTGCCCAGGTCTGAGCCCAGGTGTCCAGCTGCAGGTGGGCTGACAGCATTGCGTGCGCCTTTCGCAGGACTGCCACTTGCCCTTCGATGGACACAAGGGAGGTGACATTGCTTGCCTGCAATGTAAACAACAATCAGTTAACATATTTGATGTCCTGAGGGGCAAACAGGACCCAACAGTCAAGAAGATGAGCTCGGTGAGTTCATGCAATCAAAATATGCTTCCTACATGCAAAGCATTCCAAAAGCACAACAAGTGGCATGTTGTTGCTGACACAGCGCATTTACAGACGTCATGCTGCAAATGCAGCGTAGGACTGATTCAACCTTCTGCTGCTTTGACCCAGGACAGTGCAGCTCAAACTTGTTGTAAGCCGGCGCAAGCATTGCTAGCTATGATGACGAGAAACAGTTGCATTTCTGCGGTAATTGTGACAACCGCATGATACATCAACATTGAAGCACCCTCGACGGGTGCCATCAACACTCAACTGTCTGGGAGATGGATCCAGTTGTGATTCATCAGGCCTCCTGACTCAACAACTACAGTTGAAGCATGACAAACAGACTGGCACATACCTCACATAGTGCCACCAGGTACTGCGCATTGCTGTACAGCAGCTCTTGCACATGCTCTGCCACAGCACAACTACATTTGAAGCATAACAAACAGACTGGGACATACCTCACAAAGCGCCACCAGGTACTGCGCATTGCTGTACAGCAGCCCTTGCACATGCGCTGCCACAGCAGAACCAAGGTCCAGTGAATGCCCCATCACCACCACATTGTGCTGCCTGAACAGCTCCTCAAACTGGCGCAGAACTCCAGCTGTTGGTAGCACAGTGTCTCTGTACTGGGCTCTGACAAATGCCCAGTCTGTGAGACTGTTGGCTGCCGCTGTCTTATACTGCACAAAGGCCTGTGCATGCATGCCAACAAATGTAGGTCTAAGTTCTGGATGCTGCCAAGGTGCATGTTCAGTAGATGATGCTTGCAAGCCTTTGCGTGTATGGAAAAGGCTGTGCGTGAGTGGACGCAGAACAGAAAAGTAAGAGAGCAGATTACTTACACAAAGAAATGAATTTGGGCAGCTTGTCAGTATCAGAAGGTCAACAAGCGTACGTGCATGCCCATCTGTTGATACATCATCTCATATTGTGCTATGGCATGATATGAGGACACGTTGGAACAAAGCAGCACAAGCTCAATGCATGCAGACTTTGTCTTGATCTTTGTGAAATAAAACAGCATAAGGTTGATGCATGCAGAACTTTACCTCAGTTGCAAGATTGGTGATCAGCTTGTGCATGCAGACTTCAGCATCTGCTTGTGCTTCAGCAGCAAGATGCTGTGCAGTCAGGGCAGGGACTGCCGAGCATTGCACATCATTGTAGATTTCCAACGACTGCAAGACCACCTGCACAACCCAAGCGCAAGCTTTCATGCATTTGCAAAGCAGAAAAGAAAAGAAAGAAAAGACTACGCCTTTTGGCGTCAATTTAATGAGAAGCCAAGGTTTCATGCAAGCACAAAGCACACTGTTTACAGGCTTTACGGGCAGCAAATGCTGGCTGGCAAGACATGCTAGTGTCACGCTGGATGTTGTCAGCAGCTGCGTAGACTTCTGACAAGGCTTCAGAGGATTGTTGCAGCTGTTGTCTGCTGCGTCTGCCTGTGCAACGTGAATGAGACCCAACGACAAACAAGTCTTGCTCATGCAACACAGAATGCAGTGGACACATTCAGAACATACGCTCCATTGGCACCCCAACGGTGACGCGTCACTTCACAAAGATGGGCAGGGTCAGTTTCCTGGTGCAGGTACCTCTATGTGAGTATTGACACTGTCGTTTTGTAGGCATTACTGGGATGCACAAGACAGGCTGCTTCAGAGAGGAAACTTGAGCGGCGCATACCTAGCTCATCATGAGCTGGAAAGCGACAAATCTTTCTCAGTATTACAATATATCATAAAATATTATATTGTATTGTATTGTATTGTATTGTATTGTATTGTATTGTATTGTATTATACTATACTATATTATACTATACTATACTATATTATACTATATTATATTATATGATATGATATGATATGATATGATATGATATGATATGATATGATATGATATTACATTACATGATATGCGTATTATATTATATCATCATGATTATACCTCTATGTGTCTCTCCTGTGGGTACACCAGAGCATGGTGAGCCAGCTGCCAGGGGACTGAATGGACCAGTGGCTGACTGTGGGAGGGCAAGGTGTTCTCCAGGTGGATCTCTTTCAGCCACAGTGCTGACATGTCAGCAGCCTGCATGTAAGCAGATGAGTCATATTTTGGTGGCTTAGTAAGGACAGCCACATATAGCATGCTTTCACGCTGTCTCAAACGTAGTGTAACTTGATCTGCAGCATTACTTGAGCCAGCAGGGTTGCGCTGTAGCTCTGCATTGCAGTGATGCTTTCTGATGCACTGTGCTGCGCACTGCTTTGTGTTATGTTGTGTGGGTACCACATTTGTGGGTACTACATGCATGCTGCTGTGACGAGATGGTTGATGATGGCTTGTGGCTGCTCTGTGCTGTTACATTGTAGGCCATCATACAAGACCTGATGCCACATCACGGGATAGCGTCTTAGCCGTGGCACGGATGTACACTTATTCTGGCAAACAGTGGGGTACGCCATGTACAACAGGCCAATCACAACTAAAGAAGACGGTAGCCAACAGACACAACAGGCAATGCAGCAGTGTGTCTGTCACAGTCCATCTCAGATTCATGCTGCTCCCAGGTATGGTAGACAGATGTGTAGACAGATGGGTGCACAGATTTGTAGACACAGGGGTAGACAGATGGGTAGACAGATGGGTAGACATATGGGTAGACAGATGGGTAGACAGATGAGTAGGCAGATTGGTAGACAAACTTATTGACAGATGTGTACACAGATGGGTAGACAGGTGCATAGAGAGATGTGTAGACATAATAGCTTGCCTGCTGACATGATGCAGACAGGGTGAGGGCGGGCTCCCAGGTAGAGTTACAAGCTAGGCAGATGTGTAGAGAGATGTGTAGACAGACGGGTAGACAGACTAGCTTGCCTGCTGACATGATGCAGACAGAGTGAGGGTGGGCTCCCAGGACTGTGAGGCGGTCAGGAAGCGCTTCACATCCTTGCTCAGGCTGGACTCTGTGTCCATGACACTCTTCATCCATTGTTTGCCTCCTGAACACAAAGCAATCAACACATCTTCATGAAGATGCCTGGGCAGCCCGGTATAAGACTTGGCTTCTCATTAATTTGATGCCAAAAGGCATAGTCTTTTCTGTTCCTTTCTCTTCACAGAGAAAGATGATGCACAAACGGCTGTAACATGGCAGCAGCCCTGGGTGCTGGGTGTAGCGCCAAATGAGTGGGACAATCTAACTGATAGGAAGGGTAGTTGTGCACTTAGACAGTCTATCTATGAAGTCATGTCACAAGCTTCATAGCCGAGTGCAGTCCAGGCCAGCTTGGTGTTTATTGTGCAGGCGACTACCAGAACAAGGCAAGATGACAAGCAGCCTTTTGTCAGCAACATGCTTGTGACAGAGGTGGTGATGGTCAGCGGTATGACAGTCTGTGATGCTGCACTGCAGCAGGTTAGGCGGCACAGCAGCAGGTTAGGTTGCACTGCACGCTGCAGCAGGTTAGGTTGCACTGCACGCTGCAGCAGGTTAGGTTATAGTGTAACAGGTTAGGTTGCGCTGCAGCAGGTTAAGCTTGCAGTGCAGCAGGTTATGTTGCGCTGCAGCAGGTTAGGTTGCACTGCAGCAGGTTAGGCTGCACTGCAGCATGTAAGGTTGCACTGCAGCAGGTTGGACTTGCCTGCTTCCTCCTTGATCATCTGCTCAGCAGTGTACTGCAGTGTCAGCATCTGGACACATGTGGGCGCCACCTGCTGGACTGCTTGCTGCTGACCTGCAGCTACACAAAATGCTGATGATGATCAGTTCTTTGAAGTGGGATGTAGAAGCTTACGTGACTGTGCTCTCTCACTCAAGCAAGCAGTACACCACAGACAGCTGTCAGTGCTGTTGACTAGCACGCCACATACAGTCAGTCTATGAATTCACATTTTCTGTCTTCAGGACTCATGAGAGGACTCAACAGACAACGACAGGGGAATTTTTGAGAAATGCTGAATTTAATAAACAGTCTAAGGCAAGTTGTTCAATGCTCTGCAGCCTGATCACAAGACCATGTGATACACCTGCCATGACATCTTTTGTCTCCAGAAAGCCGCTGATACATTGACAAATGCTGAATCCTAGACCCTCTGCTGTAGTCTGGAGGACCGTCAGCTGTGTCACTGACATGCACTGGGATCAATTTGTTCAGATCTCACAAGCAAACCAAAAAGGGCTTGCCCAAACCAACAGACAAAGGCCAAACACTTCCTTTACACATGAGACACAAGATAACAACGGGTGACCTTAAACAAAAACAATCGCTAGCAACACCAGCAATGGAGGATTCGCATCCCCAATGCCTGCACAAGTATGCCAATTTCAAGACCAGGTGCTGGTATGGATCACCTGGGGGCAGTGCTGGGTAGGCTGCCGGCAGCATGCTGCTGCGGTTGGACCCAAAGCTTGCAGCTGTGGACCCTTGGTGCCTAAAGGACAGCAGGCTCTTGGCCTTCTGGAAGGTCTTGGTCTTAGTGATTGGGGCTGGTGCAGCCTGAGGGGCTGAGGGGGTGCCCAAAGCATTGTGCAGCACCCTCGCGGCCGGCATGCCCTGCAGGAACATATAGCAGAGTACAATGAGCTAAGAGGCATCTAATGCGCAACTTAGGCTTTTAATCTACAACAGAACACCAGCAATGACTGGTACCATCGATGTACCTGTGATGACCTATGCGTAAGGTTCATGGAGAATACGTAGCATCACAGCATGTGCTCCTTGCAGTATACAGGTCATGGCTCATGCATACAAACATTGAGCGCACGCTAGCCGGCAGCCTGTCCCCAAGGGGACATTTTGTCCAGTCAGCTTGCTTGCCAGATCTTTATTGTGAAGCTTCGTACTGCTGTGGCAATTAGGGGGGCGTCGGCATGTTGTACCTGGTTGTTCATTCATTCATTCATTCATTCATTCATTCATTCATTCATTCATTCATTCATTCATTCATTCATTCGTTCATCTGTCCATCCATCCGTCCGTCCGTCCGTCCGTCCGTCTGTTCGTTCATTCATTCATGCATCCATCCATTCATTCACTCATTCGCTCATTCATCTCGCTCTTGCATATGTTCCCTCCTTCTTTCCTTTATGCATCCGTTCCTTTGTTCATTTGCTCATATGCTCATTCTACCTGTATCATGATTGTGTGCAGTCAGTACCTTGTTGCGGGGGTCCAGATGGGTCATGGCCAGCTGCACAAAGCCCTGCATCTGTAGGAAGACAGCCTGGCAGATGTAGCCGGACAGCCACACATCTGCCTGCTGCAGCAGCGCCGCCACTCCCTTGATGCAGGCAAGGATCTCCAGCATGCATGCCAGGTCCCCGGCCTGGTAGTCATACCTGACGAGAAAGCATGAGGCAGGCAAAGTCAGCATTGAATGTGGGGCAACATGCCTTCATGAGCGCATGCCAGGTCCCCGGGTTGGTAGTCATACCTGATGAGAAAGCAAGGCGTGAAGCAGGCAGAATCAGCATCGAACATGGGGCAACAGGCCTTCATGAAAGCAAGCCGTAAGGCTGGGAAGTGCAGCACTGAATGTGGGGGGGATTTCAAGAAAGCAAGGCATGAGGCAGGCAACAAGCATGACAAGTAGGGCAACATAACGGCCAACAAAACAAGGTATGCGGCTGGCAGCATCAGAGTGAAAACTGGAGAAATAGGCGGTTGCAACAAGGAGTGTCATTCATGGGTGCTGTGGCTAGTTTCATTATTTCATTTCCGAGATCATGCAATGCTGACCAGGGTTGGGTCGATCTATGCAATGGACAAACTGTCAGCATGGCAGATACTATCAGCCAGCATATTGCATGGCCGTCATGTTTGCAAACATGCCAGACTTGGTTGTAAGATGTGTTGTGCACGAATGGGGGTAGCTCTGAGGCAGGCATTTAAAATGATGACAAGGATAGTAGATGCGTCACCTAGACACATCTGAGTAGTAGTCCAGGAAGAGCTCAGTCCTCTGAGTAATCTGAGGGGCCTCAGACACTGGTGAGAGCTCTGGGTAGGGTGCGTACTCATCCACTGGGGCAGGCACACTGCCGGCAAAGGCTGGATACTGCACTGGGCCCATGTCAGATGGGGAAGCAGGGGCTTCAATGGCTCGGACAGCTGCCTTAGACAGGCCCTGCAGCGCCAAACCTTGTGTTGAATGTGGACTTTACATGATAATCGATCGGTTCAAATTTCCTGTCTTGTGGGCTCATCAGGGGAGTCAACAGACAGTCACTGGGAAAACAACATACAGGAAGGTATAAAGGTTGGCAGCTTGCATGTGAGGACATGATGTCAGGGCTGCAAGGGCGGCGTATACACAAGTGGTAGGTAGCAGCATGTCGTGAGGCAAACATCAGACGTGATATCCTTGATGGTAACATGTTGTGCTCGACATGTGCTGTTTTGCAGGGTACGTGTGCAGGAACAAGGAACTGACAGAGTATGACAATCATGACAGAGCGCAGTTGTTTTTCCAAGTTGCATCAGGCAGTCCTCGGATGCTGCATCAAGTAGCAAACAGACAGCTGCTGCAGAAAGCTATATATGGTTGCTACACCATGTTGTAAACACTTGCTGCCTAAAGCAGTATACAATTGCCGCATCGTGTAGTGGGGACTTTGTGCATTAGACACTGGACATTTGCTGCATCAGGGCAGTTGGGCGCAGTTGGCACACCTCAGTAGTGACAATTGTCACAACAGGTGCATTGGGTGTGCCTGGACTGCCAGATCCATCGGCATCACTCCCATATTCAAAGACAGGAGGCAGCTCTATTGGGTTTGCAGCAACGCGCTCTGCTTTGCCCTGAGGAGCAGCAGTTGGTACAGCAGCTGGCTGAGCTGCAGCTGCAGCAGTTGGTACGGCAGCTGGCTGAGCAGCAGCTTCAGCAGGTGGCACAGCAGCTGCCCCTTCAGTCTGCTCAGTCCGTGACTCTGGAATGTCAGGCAGCTGAGCCTCAGCGCGGCTGTCTGACTCAGCACTGGTCGAGCCTCGCCTCAGAGTGCTGAGGAAGCTAAAGCGCTTTGCCATGGCAGACGGCTGCTTGGCTAATGCTGCCGCCTGGGACCTGTCTGTGTCTGCGTCTGAGGCCAAGCTTGGCTGTGGTAGGTCAGCTGGCCGCTGCAGCTGATCATCACTGGCAGCTTGTATCACTGCAGGCTCTGAGACTTCTCTGGCCAGCGCCAGCTGGGCTGATATCTGACGCTTTGCTGCTTCTTCATCAGGCAGGTTGGCGTCAGCTGTTGGCTTGCTTTTGTTCAGGGACAGCATCCTCCAAAGGCTCTTGAAGGCTTCAGCGGGTGCTGACGTGGTGGGTGCTAATATTCCAGACGCTTCTGCAGACACAGCAGCAAAATGCAGCAACCGGAGACCAAAGACACTGACAGATGACACTCTCTCAGCACGATGTGGCACTGCACAGTGTTGCACTAGTTTTGAGGCTCCTCAAATACTATCTGAGGTGTGAGAATGACTGTGACAAATGGTATGGAGCTCACCTGCAACTTCGAGAGTGACGTCATCGCTTTGCAGAGCCTCCTCATCAGTTGTGGCTGCTACGACAGCAGCATCTTCCTCGGGGTCAGGCTCCTGAGAAGCTACAGGAGCAGCTTCTTCATGCTGCGTACTGTACGTGACACTGTCATATGATGATGCGTGAACCGATCTAGAGTCATAGTGACTAGCACTGGCATTGCCACCAGCTGCCACGCTTCTCTGCAAGCAGAACAGCAACAGTAAGGCTCTACTGCACAGGCTCCATTTTGCACAGGCTCCGTGGCAGCAACAGCACCCACTCACTTAACAATGTGCTGTGTTCAACAGGAGTACTCACAGGAGCGTGCACTGAATATGTATTTTTCCTGAGGTCACATGTGTACAGCTTCAAAATGACTCCTTGTATGATGACTTGTTGGAGCAGTCAGCATACCAGCAGTCACATAGTCTCCATCAGACTGGACAGGTTTGCGCCAAGCTTACAGAACAAAAGCTTCTCAGGCAGTCTCAGGCAGGCAGTTCAACCTGGAAATGTCCATTTTGATTCAAAAGCATTCCTAAACTGGAAATCTAAACTCAGAAATGTCTGGGGACAGTAAAAAGGATTTTTAGATCTGTTGAAGTCAGGACAAGGGGTTCAGTGCCTGTGATGCATGGGTTTAGTCCTACAAGCAACGGGTGGTCATTACCGACCTGCATGTGAGCTTCTGACGATGCCCAAACAGATGTTGAGGCCTCGATAGCAACCTTGTCAAGTCCATTGTCCTGTTGCACACCATCAGCAGATCAGCAGACTCAACCAGACGCAAGGTAGCAGACTGGCAAAATTGTGGTCATTCAAATCGAGGCCTCCTGCTGTCTGGGGAGCTTTCATTGGCGGTAGCACGGCAGACAAGACAGACAGAGACCAATCAAAGGAGAGTTTGAGACTGACCTGATAGGGAGGCAACTGCGCCAAGTCAGGCCTAGGCAAGGGCAGCTTGCGGGGGCTGCCAGAAACAGCCTCTGCAGGGGCCCTGGGAGCAGCTGCCATGAAGCTGCCAAAGGTTGAAGGCAGGCCTGCTGACAAGCCCAGCTGTGTGTTGACATGCAGCACCTCTTCTGGATCCTTGTCAGTGAATGGCACTCTCTCCACAGTACTTTGCTGCCCGACTGGTTCATTGATGCTTCCAACCAATGCTGGAGGAGATGCAGAGATGCCATTTGAATGACCAAGGGTTTCAGCAGCCAGCTGTTGCACCATCTCAGCCGCATGTGCACTGCCCTTGCTGTGCTTCCTGAGCAGACTGAAAGGCTTCTTGGAACGAGCCCTAGATGCTGCTGCTGTCTGAGTGACATTGCTGTCCACTACACTTGGCGCAGGCTCCTCTGGTGTCAGCTGCGCAGCATCTTCTCCCATTGCTGGGGCCTCAGTCAGCTCTGCGTCAGATGCAGGACCAGCTGTAGGACTGCCACTCGGCTTGGCACTTTTGCGTAGCTTGAAGAGGCGGGGCATAGACCGCGTCTTGCGTGGCTGTGCTGCAGCATCTGCCACGAGAGCTTCCTGTGGCTGTTGAGCACCTTGGAAGCCAAGCGGTGGCGCTGCTTGTTGCTCCTGAGAGGACTGGTATGCATGATAGTCGTCAAGTGTGGCAGTCAAGGGGTCAAACTCACCATACACGGGTGTCACGGGATGCAGATGCTGCTGCTGATGACTTGCAGTGTCAGCTTCTGCTGTGGCTGCGGTCATGACTGATGGCGACTGCAGCCTTGGACTCCAGACACGATCCTCAAATAGTGATGACAGCGGGTCCAGCTCAGCTTCCTCAGCAGGTTTGGTCTGACTAAGGATGGGAGTTGCGCTCAACGCACCGCTAGGAAGTACTGAGCTTGGAAATGCAAAGGCAGCAGGCATTGACTCCTGAGGTGCATCGTCATAGACCCCCGAGCTGCTGTCATGCGCAACAGGATCTGGCATAGGGATGCTGTTCTGTGCGTACTCACCAGAATCTGCTGCTGCGCTGCTGAAACCTTCATCTGATTCTTCTTCAAGGGTCCCCATGTCATCACTCTGCACAACAGGCAAGCCTGCAGAAGAGTCCTGCTGCTTTGCCCGGCCAAACAGCCTTGAGCGCATGCTGCGATGTGCTGGCGCTGCCGCAGTAGCTGATGACGTCATCTGGGCATCAGCTGGAGCAGCTGAGTCTGCAGCTGACTCTGTGACCAGTGGCTGCTGTGGCTGCGCAGGTGCAGAGGCAGCTCCTGGCCCCTTGGCTCTTGACAGTAGCTTGCCAAAGCGTGAGCGCTTGGCAGGCTGAGGACCTGTTGTTGCAGCTTGACTGTTGGCCACAGGTGAGTCAGGCTCGGATGCAATTGAGTCTGACCAGGCGTCTGAGTTGGTCTCAACTCCTTCACACACGGGACCTGCCTCATGGCCTGCTGGTGAGTCGTCTGAGTCAGCGTCTGTCCAGGCGTCTGAGTCAGAGTCCAAAGCAGCTGAGCCATGCCCCTCTGCCTCAGGATCAGCCAGATTGCCCTCATCAGGGCCTTCCAGCAGAGCCTCTGGGGTGCTGCCCTCACTCACTGGGGTCAAGGTTGGATCCCCAACAGTATACGCACCAACCTTCAGGACAGTCCCATCAGTGATCAACTCCTGCTGTGTTGGGATGCTGACAGTAGGCCTCGGGACCTGAGCAACAGCAAGAGGAATTGCTGGGACTATGTCACAGACCCCTGTGGCATTCTGCAGCTTGTTGCTGTCCCTCTTGGGTGGGGAAGTCACTGATGGGGCAGCTGGCACCCCCACCGACTCTGCTATGATGACCTGCTCAGCAGCAGAGCTAGGAATGTCAGCTGGGGCCTGGGGCTGTACTGCCTGTGGGGCTGTTGCAGGCTGGGGGCTAGCTATGGTGACAGCCTGAATTGGGGCAGCAGATGCTGAGCCTGCCAGGGGTCTGCTGGTAACGCCTGGTCCATAGACAGCCCCTCTGGACGCTGCTGTTATTACGCTGCTTGCCTGCGTGTGTGCTGACTCATGTGTGCTTGTTGATGCTATAGGCAAGGGTGCTGCCACTGTGCTGGCATCAGAAGGCACCTCCTGCCTTGGCACAGCAGGCACAGCAGGCACAGCAGGCCACTGGTCCAGGGCATTAACAGCAAAGCTCTGCTTCCTGACGTGACCCATCTCTGCATCAGCAGGTGGGTCACGGGTCACCCGAGCCCTTGAGGGGCTGAACCCTACAGCAGGGATGTATCTGTCAGCAGAGGCCGGTGCTGTGCTGGGAGCAACAGGAGGAGCTGTGTATGAGAAGGCTCCAGCCGGTCTGAGGACAGGCGCTGCTGGGACGGACTGTGTCCCCAGGGGCGGCTTCAGACTCCTGTCTGCACTGACAGCCTCCACAGTTGGTGGTGGCTGCACTGCAGTCTGCTGCAGCATGATGCTGACTGGTGCAGGCATCAGTACTGGGCCAGGGATGCCTTGGCTAACAGAGACAATGCCCACATCTCTTGAGAGGACGGGTACTGGGGGTGACTGGTGCATCTGTGCTGGAACTATGGGGGCAGCTCTGGCAGCAGGAAGGGCAAACACTGGCTGGAGTCCCACTGTCTGTGTCTGCGTGACAGGCTGTGGGGACACAGGGCTGGCAGCAGCCTCCACAGTCAGTGTTGTTGCTGGGCTGCTGGCTGACTCAACAACATTCAGCTGTGAAGCATATGTTGGGCTGGGCTCTGGGGAGGCATAGACTCGGGCAGCCTGGGCCGCAGGAGAGGCAAAGAGCTCAGCAGTGGTGACGTGACTGGCGTCCCTCAGAGCAGGATCCGCACCAGATATGGTGAGTGTGTGGGAGGAAGGTGCAGGGGAAGATGCAGCAGCAGCTGCCAGGGCAGCTTTTAAGGCGCTGGACTGTGCCAGACGCTGACTGGGCGACAGCTGCTGCAGATGGGTTGTGATCTGCTCAGCAGAGTAGGCAGCTGCTTGCTGATCAGCCATAGACCTGACAGGTGACTCAGCATTCTGGTCGAGCTGTGTCTGAGCTGCCAGGTGGGTATCTGCACCCTGCTGCTCCAGAACGAGGTCTGAAGCCACATTTGTTGGAGTTTGGAAGCTTTGCTGAGTCAGCAGCATTTGCTGCTGATGCTGTGGTGTTGCAATGAGCTCATCCTGGTGAGCAGACGCACGTGCTGGGCTGCTCTGAGGTGAGTACTGCTGGCGCAGAGAGTGGTCTCTGGGTGACTCAATCACCTGCTTGACATTGACTCGCCTCAGAGGTTGAGGCTGGTGGTTGCTGAGCTTCCAGCTGTGCAGCTCTTGGATGTGGGCTGACCAGGTGCTGACATGCTTCAGACCCTCTGCTGCCAGAGCTAGACCTTGCTGAAGAAGCTGCAACAGCACAGAGTGATCCTCGCATGGCTGTGTTTTGCCTGTGACATTGATGTGCCGGTGCAAAAGGTGTAGGACAGAGACTGATGATACCATACAAATGGTGGTAAAGTTCTGAGTGTGAGCTGATGCGCAGAATCTTCATGGGGGAATGTTGCATTGTGTGGATGCACTGAAGTGTTAGCAAGATCAGCCAAGGCTATGACAAGCTCCTATATGCAATCTGACGGTGTATATGAGTTGGTGTCAGCCAGCATGCTAGTACCCATGTAACGACTGCTTGTGCTTGTGTTCACAAAGCAGTTACATGTGTGTAATACCTGAGGCGCAACAGCTTGTCCAGTCATTCTGTAGTCATCCATTTGCACAGCATAGCCTGCAAAAGCCTCTGTGAATGCATCATGATTGGCAACAACAGCTGCAGTCTTCCTTTGCAGGTCGTACTGCTGCCCAATTGCAGCATGCTGCTTGCTGCCCAGCTGGTCTGCCGGCAGGATTCCAGATTCCTTGTTCTCTTGCCCTGTAAGCAGTCATGTGTGTGTGTCATGTATGTCAAGTGTCTTGTGTGTCAAGTGTCATGTGTATCAAGTGTCATGTGTGTGAGCACAAAGACAGTCCATATCAGCTTGAAGGCATGGTACACACAGCATGCCCATCTAGTCATATCTTGATGTGGCTGACTCATGACAAACAGAGTGCATGGCATGATGAGTTGGATAGCGTCAGGAACATGCAACTCTGACAAGACCAGCAATGGAAATTCTGGCTCCAACAGGCACAGCTGCAAAGTGCTGATGCTGGGCTTCAGATGATATCAGCAGCGCTTGAAGCAACGGCAGCTGCTGGCGCTAGCAGCTTTGCAATGTTGTGCATCATGTGGATGAAGTCACTCAGCGCACACCATGAGCAACCAGGAAGGGCGATAGCTGGTGCAAGAGGTGCATCAGCGACAGGGACAGGTCTCCAATAGCAGGCACCACTGGCTTCTGCTTCAGGAGCTTCAGCCCCTTTTGCATTTGCCTGCTGCCAATGGCCTCTAAGCCGACCTTGCCTTCGTCAGATGGGAAGAGAAGGTAGAGTGCGACTGGCAGAGCCCTGAGGTAGACGTGGCTCTCAAGCCCCACAACTTGCGGTGCGGAGTTTTCCTGCGTAATAACATCTCAGCATCTCAGCATCTCAGCAAGGACAGCTGGTCCATTGATGCAGCTTTGCTGTGTGCAGTTGCATGCTGTGCTACTGTGGGAGGGAATGTGAACACCTCTATTATGATACGGCAGCTGCTGATGGATGCAAGCTGAGCAAAGAAGGCATTGAGCTGGCTGATGATGGCATCAGCATGAGTTGTTGAGTGAGCATGCTGTCTGACAAGAGGCCTTGCCTACCTTGTCTGTCAAGGACTCGCAGATGTACTGCACCATCCTGCCCACCACCCGGTGCTGATAGTTGACCTGCTTGGTGTTGCTATGCAGCATCTTCACACACCACCAAGGGTCTTCAAGGAATTCCAGAAGGCCGTCAAAGTCAGCTTCTTCTTCCTGGTCTTGCTGCTGATCCAAGCTGCTGTTGTGCCGCTGCTGCGCATGCTTTGCCATGGCAATGCTGTCTGCCAGGCTGGCCTTGGCTGTCTTCAGAGCGTCCAGAACATGAATCTGATCAAACAGCATGGTAATGTGCCTGCAATCAGCAGGTTGCTGATCTTACATGTGCTGGTGACAGCAGGACATCCTCCTCACAACATTTTTGGTTTGGCAAATTCATGCGTGACACAAACCTAGCTCATCATGAGCCAAAATTGTGAACGGTAGATTGTGCGATTAGTATGCATGACATGTCTATGTTCTTGTACACGGTGCACTTGCAGAGACTGTAGCAAAGTAAAAACAGTATCACCTGAGCAATGCTTGGGAGGAATTGACACCAATGCCATCAGGCGCTATCATGCCAACAAAGATCATGATCAAAGCCTCTGCAACCTCTGTGCAGAACTGTTGAGCAGCAGCCACAACCCTCAAAGCAGGCTGATAGACAGTCTGTTGCTGTAGAGAAACACTGAGGCCGCCAGCTGGTGTGACATCCTGCTCAAGAAATGTCAGCCACAGTCTGGCTAAGTTGCAGACACGCTTTCAGCAACAGTAGGATGCGTCGTGCTCAAATGTGGGAACCGTCAGCATGCTGCAAGCTGAAAGCATTGGTGAACAACACAAGCAACTTTGGTAGCTTGGAAGCAGTGTACCTTGAGGCTTGCTTTGGCCATGCTGCGAAATGTGTATACTGCAGCCAGAATGGTCCTCCCCTTGCGTGTGAACTCCTGCAGGTCATATGTAGTCAGAAGGAGTGCGTGCTGTGAGGCTTGTGCCTCTCAATGTCATGATCAGCAAAGCATCAAGTCCATGATATGCTGCAAATAACAGCAACGCTGGCCAAATGGCTGCCTTGCCTGGAGCTGCAAGACGGCTTCAAGGTCATGCTTGAAGTATAAAGAAGAGGCAGACAATGCAACCTGAGCCGTAATTAGAGCCGGTTCCTCTGCACAGGCAGTTCTCTAGTTAGCAAGGCGCATGACATATGCACTGCCTGGACTGATCAAAGACTGATCAGCCTTGACTTGCTGTGCTGTCGTATGCATCTTAGCTACTCACGGGAGGCCGCATTTATGTTATCTGCGAGCGCCATGTTCTCCTTGTCAAGCGCAATGCAATACGCAGGAGGAGCTGTGAAGCATCTCCCATCCTATGCAGCGCAAAGTATGTTGGGAACGTTGACCACGTCACAAATGAAGCAGCACATCGCTTGCCTGCAGATGCCACCGTCCCAATGCGTTTGATGTCTGAGAAGAGAGACTTTGCATCTGTCAGCAGCACCTGAGTCGCCCCTGACTGTCTGACCTACAGGACTGATCAACAGCAAACACGCACAACGCTTTGGTCAATTGGCTTGTCTGTACCACACACTCGAGGTACGCTCGTTAGTTGCATAGACCGCTATTGCTTTCGGTGTAATGTCAAATTGCTCCATCTTTGGGCCGCTGTCAGTCTACCAGATTGGCAAGGTGCAAATTTCCGGGATGAATTTCTGTCATGACTCATGAGCAAGGCTTGAGTCAAATGAAGCAAATTTCAGGCAATTCCTCTGGCAATGCCAGACTAATATGCTCTGGCAAGAACACATTGGGGCATCACGTACATGGTCCAACGCGAGTGTGACAAGACTGCTCAAGTACAGCTACAGAGCTCAGTACCGTCAGTGCAGCTTGCAAGCTTGAGACCGAAGAACCTGACAAGCCATGATGCCTCATGAAGCCGACAAACTAGTTTGCAGCTGACAACAGCACTCAGGGATACCTACTCTGATGGCCTGTTGAGCCAGTGATCACAACAGCCTATTGCAGATCTTGTTGTTGCTTGTGCCACATAGTAGTTTTGACCAGGAACCAGTGATGCACGAAGACTGTAGCACCCTTTGTTGCAGTTTGTCTCAAACACCATCGAGCCTTGTAAGCATGGCATTGAACAGATGCCCGAAAGCTGCTTGCCAGAATTGTGGTCTTCTAACCGCATACAATGACCCGTACCAGGGCAACGCAGAGAGCAATCAATGCTCCTACGCTAAATGCTTGGGCCTAAATTTGCTGTGTAAGGGCATGTTTTGCCCATTCACTTCCTTCAATCTTTTGGGTCATGAAATGGCAGCTCATCCATGAAGCACAAATGTGAAGCAAGAGTATCCAAAGGCCTCACACCAATGCGCTGCAGTGATGCTCAGAGCACAGTGCATTACCTATGACAATCATGAATTCAGCTATAGAACAATGTGATGTCTAACCACTCGAAGGGACGGAACTGACAATGTGCTTGTGAGTTGTGTAAATTCTGACTCGCATTGGGCAATAGTCGCAGGTTCCCCCAACTGCTTGACCACAGTCAAACACGTTCATCTCTGGTCTCTGTGCCAGGATCACTTCCTTGGCTACTTCGAAATGGTGTTTAACCAGGCCGGGCCACGAACATGTTTCGCCATGCCATTCTGGCAGCAAGCGTCTTGACAGCTCGGGGAGGGTGTCGCGATAGCTATGGCACACAAGACAGTACGTCGTAAAAGAGATTACAAAGGCGGCAGAGCAAACTCATTCCGCAGTGTGTCAGCTCACCCTGCTGGGGGGGGATACTCTTGCCCCGCTATGATCTGATTTACACACGTTTCGATGCCAGGGTATCTGTGTTGAAACTCCTCCACTTCATCCTCAGTGAGCCTGGCCATCAAAAACACACTGCATCTGTATGGTTCAGCCTTCGCGCTCAAGCTCTTAAGGCCGTGCCAAAGCGCTTCCTGGACGGCTGTGCTCGCGTCGTCGGTGAAAAACATCAGTTCTGTCAGATCTGGCTCAGACATTGTGTTCAGAAGCATGCATGCCTTCTCACGCTCCTTCCAAGCCGTTCGGCAGACCCTGTTGATGATGTGGGAATTTTAGCTGGAGCGAACATACAAGTAAATCGTTCATGAAACAGTTGCCGCGAGTGTTTGAAGACCAGTGCTGCCATGGGGTGACGCCTCTCGGTTGTTTCGTTGTTAGTCACCACTTGGGCGCTGAAGTCACAAGAAGTTGAAACAGCTAATCTATCTGCGATCAGCGCTTCTTCCTGTCCCTACCAATCAGCAGATACAGTCAGTTTCGTAGTCATGTCGTGTTCAGACAGGTTGGCATTCAGCATTGCTTTTCTGCCTCACCTCACTCTCCACAGCTTGCGTCACACAGAGGTTCCGATTGCCTTGATTGCAAGCCGAGACCCCACCAGCCGTAGGCATTCAGAAGGTGTTCGCTTGGGCATCGAGGCGTCACAAGTTTTACACGTACTTGATGAGCTCGGATGAAAGCGTTCATGATGATACGAGCAGCGCAAATAGCGAGTCATCGCAGGTATATCCCGGCATGCAAGTCTGCAGAGCCCAGATGGGCAGTCGATGCCCTGCTTGACCCTCAGCAATTCGCAAAAAAAACCGATCATCTCTGTGTTTGTGTGTCCGCCACGGCCCCGTGCCATTTCATTCCCTGCTTGCAAAAAACAGTAGTCCCAGGTGATGCAGTGGGTAACTGCTATGCCCCATAGCAGACTGCAGGGCTCATGCTTTTTTGTGCTTCTGCCACACAGCCAGCGTGGAATGCTGTCAGCTTGACATTCCTCTGCGTTTCAGGAGGGAGTGAGTCCCTTTATTGAAGCATGCAGCAGTGGCGCAGTGCAGGAAGTCAAAGTGCTTTTGGGCCAAGGAGCAGATGTTGCTGAACAAGACTCAGCAGTAAGTTATGCAGCATGGCAACTGTGTTGCAACATGATCCTTGATGCTGCATTATTCCACCAGACAGAGTGTTCTTCACATTACACCATGACACGCATAACAGCAACTTAGTACGGCTTCATGCATGCACATTGCCTGAGGTTGGATCGAGTTCAACCTAACACATGACATAGACTACATGCTCGGATCAAGCTGTTTAGTCTGATTGACTGTCACAGGCCGCAGTCAGAGTCCTTGGAAGCTTCAATACAGCTTCTTCATGAGGGCCATTGACATGCTAAAGTCCCCATGATTCTGTGCCTCATGCATTCATCAGTGTTGACAATTTGCTGCAGGGTCAAAGTGGCATGTGGCATGCATGCACAAAGGGCCACGCAGAGGTGGTCTTGGAGCTGCTATCTCATGCCGGCAATGCCAATGATGCAGATGAAGATGTGAGTCTCAGACTGTCTGCCCCAACCCCCTGCCCCAACCCCCTGCCCCAACCTCTGCCTCAAGTTTCTGCCTCAACTCCCTGACTAAATTCCCTGCCCCAATGCCCTGCCTCAACCTCCTGACTTAACGCCCTGCCTCGATCCCCTGCCTCAATCCCCTGCCTCCCTCAATCCCCTGCCTCAACCCACTGCCTCAATTTCCTGCCTCACCCCGCTGCCTCAAACCATGCCTCAATCTTCTGCCTCAACCCCTTGCCTCAAGTCCTCGCCTCAAGTCCTCGCCTCAAGTCCCTGCCTCAAACCTCTGCCTGAACCCCCCGCCTGACCCCCTTACCTCAGGCCCCCTCTGCCATTGCTCAGAGCAGACATGCATTTGTTTCTTGTCCTGGAATTATGCCCATTCTGTTGGTCAGGTCTCACTGGTGCACTTCATTCTGCACTCGATGATCACACCACCATCATACCACGAAACCACAATGGTCTGTGCCACAATTATTTGTACCATGATCATACACTGCAGAACACACATGTGTCTTCAAGGAGAAATGATGACTCATTATGGCTTTTCTGAGATGGCATCTGGTTCTGCCCTGATCATCATTGCGTTGATCTACAATGATCAAATCTCTACGCTGACAGGTGGCGGTTGCCTCAGACTCATGGTCCTAAATAAGCACACCAACTGCGAGCAATACAACTGGGGAAATTCAGCTGCAGTTCTGTGTTGAATTTCAGATTTGACCAATCTAAAAGCAAAATGAGTCATCCTGTGCTTTAGCTAGTGTCGTCACCAAAGCCTGAGGTTCATTTTTTTAAAAGATTTCTGTATATTATTTAAAGTTTTATTGACGCAAATATCTGCCGTGCAGGGCTATTCCTGCCTGATGAGCGCAGCATTACAGGGCCATGTGGACATTGTGGATCTGCTGCTTTCTAAAGGAGCTGCCGTCAATGCCCAAGCAGATGATGTAGGCCTGCTTGCTGCTTGTGACCGTTCCCTGAATATGCACATGTTGCCTGATGCGCATGCTTTGACTCACATACACCTTATTTTTCGAACTCATGGTTGGTTGACACAAGCTTGTGTGCTGAGAGTATCATGTGGACATGCATCAGCTCTGCCACAATGTGTGTATGGTTGAACCCTCTCTCAGAGTGATACATGATGCATCACAGCAGTCCTTGCAGTGGCTCACACTGTGCTATGTGCCTACATCACTGTATCAGTGTCGTAAGGATTGTCATCGTATCATTGCTTTTGGAATGCTTTCCAGTAGTGACAGTGACGCTTTGTGAAAACTCCTCTTGCACTCATCATCACAGTAGTTGTTCATGTTTGTCATTGTTTATGACTACATGACATTATGCTATTGAAGTGGTTAGATACATTCCTGTGTTGCTCTTGCTGAGGTCATGTTGTGACACAGAATCCTGAAAGGTGCAATGTTTCATACAACTTTATTGGAAAGTCTTTTGCAACTTCTTCATGCAGGGTACAACTGCGCTCGTGTATGCCTGCACGCAAGACCGTCCTGAAGTGGTGCATTTGCTTCTCAGTCGCGGCGCAGATGTTGCGACAGTCAGCAATGAGGTGCACATTACTGCTGTGATTACTGATGGTGTCTGTGTACTGCTTGTGAAGTACATCTGGCATTGTGCATACAGGACTGACATCAGAGGTGTCCATCACAACCTGCACAGTACGACCCAACGCACTGGTCCATTCTGCTGTGCCTTGCATGTGAGTGCGGATGATGCTGCCTGCAACAGGGCATTCACATTGCTTCTGACATTGTCTATTGTGGTTGTCGTACAGCACATGGTAATGCTGCTGACATTGTGCACTTGCATGTGATACACCTGGATTTGATGCCCCTGTGTGTGATACACCTGCTCATTACATGTGTGGGTTACCTGCATGTGATGCACCTGCTCATAACACATGTGGGTCACCTGCATGTGATGCACCTGCTCATAACACATGTGGGTCACATGCTTGTGATGCACCTGCTCACAATACGCATGGGTCACAGGTGCTTGATGAGTGCTTGTGAAAGTACCCATATGCCATTGTGCATAACAGCTGATTGGCAACGTGAGTAGAATGGTTTGTGTTTGCTTTCAGGGCAAGACAGCTTTGCTGTTTTCTGCCAGAGATGCCCACACTGAAAACATGAAGCTGCTCTTATCAGCTGGAGCCAATGTTTCTGTATCAGACAATAAGGCAAGTTGCTGGTACACACACTTGATGTCACAGTCAATCTGGAGAAGCAGAAACAGTCATTTTTGTTTCAGCTTTTTTTTGTTTCACCCTGACAAATTTTGAACAAAAAGTCCGTTTGAAAAAAACCGCTGAAATAAAAAAAACGAACCTTTTTTTGTCAGGTTGGGTCAGTCAAGGTGTATGGCCGTAATCAAAAATAAATTGTGAGCATGCACTTTGGCAGATGGACCAGCATGCGATTGCAAACATGCCACTGCAGTTGCATGCTTGTGAAACCTTGCTGGAGCTATTGAACCATTACCATCGATTACATCCACCACATTCATGAAGGCTGTGACTCTGCTGCTTGCTGCCTCCATTTCACCTACATGCAGTCTACTCATCTCAACCCAGTCCAAGTCATACGACCCAACCAAACGCCAGCTCAACTGGTTTTTACCATTTGTACCAACACAATCTGACTAACACATCAGTGAGCATCAGAATGACAGTGTGTGTTCATTAGTGAACGCCGCACAGTCAACTGTGTGCAGTGAGTGCATCAGCGCTGAATTTTACGTGACCTGTTGCAAATTTCAGGGTGAGACTGTACCTTGATGGCAATACGTATTAAGTTGACTGATCAGTGAGTCATGAGATCACTGAGTCATGAGTGGTGACTGTTGCTGCGCAGGGTGAAGCTGCACTGCAGTGAGTCATGGGATCAGTGAGCCATAAGATCATTGAGTCATGAGTGGTGACTGTTGCTGCGCAGGGTGAAACTGCACTGCAGTGAGTCATGGGGTCACTGAGTCATGAGATCAGTGACTCATGAGTGCTGACTGTTGCTGCGCAGGGTGAAGCTGCACTGCAGTGAGTCATGGGATCAGTGACTCATGAGATCAGTGACTAATGAGGGATGACTGTTTGCTGCGCAGGGTGAAACTGCACTCCACATGGCTGCTCACCAAGGCAGCCTTCCCTGTCTGGAGCTTCTGTTGTTGCACAAAGCCAATGTTGAGGCTACAAACAATGAGGTCAGTCACAGTGACTTGACTGACATGATTCATGCTTTCGGAACGTTTGTTGTTGGCAGACTGCTGCTAATCAAACAGCATCGCTTGTGTCACGTGTTGATGAAGCTGAGGGGATCATAGGTCTTGAAGGGGAGCATAGGTGTGTGAGGGTTTGTGCAAGGCTTCAGGCTGCTAGGGCGCTGCAATGGCGGCAAGCGCTCTGTGTGTATATGTATGTGCATGCATAGATGCATGCATGCTTTTGTGCATGTGGTGTAGTAGCTGATTGCTGTCTGCACTCAATTAGCTACTATAAATGAGCATGTACTACGACGATTGCAAAAAAGGTCAGCATCCATGTACAGGAAGACGCTTAGAAGTCATGAGCTGGAAAACAATGTTATTCTTATTCTTATTCTTATTCTTGTTATTATTATTACTACTACTACTATTATTACCATTGTATCAAGTGCTATAACATGCGTGTGATTGCAGGGGGAGACGCCACTTGTATATGCATGCCTCAGTGGTCATCTGGACTGTGTCAAGCTGTTAGTATCCCATGGAGCCAGCATTACCACATTAAACAAAGAGGTGAGCCCTGTTCCCCTTCTCC
>JAABUP010001806.1_pt1 | contig 43813 bp, 37 predicted proteins | sample 5559201 | NCBI WGS metagenome assembly JAABUP01 (sample SAMN10711887, study PRJNA513373) | rock metagenome | isolation source: Antarctica rocks | place: Antarctica
TGCGGTCGGAGGAGAAGCCGTGGATCGTGGTCAGGACCGGCGTGCGGACCAGGCCGCTGTAGCTGAGCGGCAGGAAATCGAAGTGGTTGTGGATCACATCGAACTCGGTGGCCCGCTCGAAGGCGTGGGCGATGTGCAGACACTCCCACACCTTCGCGTCGAGGCCCGGTGGCTCGGCGTAGGGCTGCGGCGCGACGGCCGCGAGGCGCGCGCTCGTACTGGAGTCGGCGGTGGCGAAGAGGGTCACGTCCACCCCGCGGGCGACGAGTCCTTCGGTAAGGATGGCGACGACACGCTCCCAGGGGCCGTAGGCGCGCGGCGGCACGCGCCAGGCGATAGGGGCCAGCATGCCGATGCGCAGCGGGCGACGCGACGGGTCCATCGGTAACCGCCTGCATAGCGGCGCGCGATGCGCCGGATGATTCCGCCAGCGCCTACGCGCCCCGGTGGGCGAAGCGGCGTCGCAGGCGCCGCGCGAAGGTCGCATCGGGCGCGATGTCCTCCCGGGCGGCGGCGAGGAGCGCGAAGAGGCGGCGGTAGCGCCGTAGCTCGTGGCGCAGCGGGGCCGACCGGGCGAGCGCCTGGAACACGCGCGCGCGTTCGGTCGCGTCGAGCTCGGCGGCGGCATAGGCGGGGAGTAGAGCGTCCACATCATCGGTGCTGTGCATGCCAACCAACTTTCGGGGGGCATCCCCGGAACGCCGGGACAATCGTCCCGGCTTGGGTACGCGCGGCGTGCGCGCTGCCGCTGCCCATGATGCGGTGTGCAGAACGTCTCATCTCCGGTCCGGCAATGCACCAGGCGATGACGGTGGGGCTACTACAGATGTCCCGCACGATCGCCCGACGAACAACCCAGCACGCCCTATTAGACAGCGCCCCAGGCATATTCGTTACCGCGTCAGCACCAAACGGCATCAAGTGGATCGCCGCGCGACGATCTTGATCCGCGCGAGCGGTACAGCGAATAGCGCATATCTATCCGAAAAGAGTGACTAATAGTCGTGGTTCGGGCGGGTATCGACATGGCCTCCCACGCTCGGCGGGTCGCTTCGCCGTCGCCCCAGCGTCTCATGGTGGCTACCACCGCGCCCTGGGACGCTCTTTCGTGCAAGCCGTAACGATTCGCCAACCTCACCCGGTCTAATACAGTAGCGGGCAGGGATTCCTAACCCCCATGATCTTCGGTCGCGGCACGGCGACCGGGCGGATCGCGACACGGCCCCGGACGATCCGAGGTCTGAAGCAGAAATTGGCATGGAGGCGACATGAGTACGCAACAGGGCAAGGACGAGATTCGGCAGGGGATGACGGTGTACACGGCGGACGGGAAGCCACTGGGCACGGTCGAGCGGCTCCAGGGGACCACCTTCCTGGTCCACGGTCGCCAGATCGAGCGGACGATGGTCGCCCGGATCACGGCGGACGGCGTCTACCTCAACGGTAGCTACGCTTCCGCGACTGACGAGCGCGAGATCCGGGTGCCGGTGGCGGAGGAGCGGCTGACGGTCGGCAAGCGCGAGGCGGAGATCGGCGAGGTTGACATCCGTAAGACGGTCACCGAGGAGCAGGTGTCGGTCCCGGTTACGCTGCGGCGCGACGAGCTGCATATCGAAGAGGTCGACATCGTCGATCGCCCGCTGCGCGCCGATGATGACGCCTTCAACGAGGGCGTCATCACCATCAACCTGCGCGGCGAGGAGGCGGTGATGAGCAAGGAGACGGTCGTCACCGGCGAGGTCGTCATCGACAAGGAGATGGTCGCCGAGGAGCGGCAGATCACCGACACCGTCCGCAAGCAGCATGTCGACGTGGACCAAACCACGGTGCGCGAGAGCACCGTCACTCGCGAGCAGGGCCGCAAGGGCCGGAAGGGATAGCGCTGTGAGCGCGAACCGAAACAACGAACGGCGACGCAACGGGGACAAGGAGCGCATCGAGACGGTGCGCGCGGAGGACATGGAGGACCGCGACAACGACGTTCGGGGGACGACGACCGAGAGTTACACGGTCGCCCCGCCGGTGAATGTCGTGCATGAGGAGACGACGGTGCGGCAACAGCTGGTACAACGCGAGAGAGTCCAGACGGCCCGCCCGGTCGATGGCGACCGCCAGCTGGACATCCCGGAGAGCTACGCGCTCGACCACGACCGGGTGCGCTGGCCCGCCGTCTTCGCGGGACTGCTGACGGCGCTGACGATGCTGCTGACCCTCGGCGTCCTCGGCCTCGCGGTGGGGCTCACCTCGGTGGACGCGGGGAACGCCGTCGCCCAGCGCGGCGTGCCGAGCGGCCTCGGCCTCGGCTCCGGCATCTGGGCGGGCGTCTCGGCGCTGCTGGCCTTCCTCCTCGGCGGCTGGGTGGCCGGGCGCACGGCGGCGGTCTTCGGCAAGGGCTGGGGCGCGCTCAACGGCATGCTGGTCTTCCTGCTCGCCGTACCCGCCACCCTCTGGCTCGCGAGCAGCGGCGTCGGTGCCCTCCTCGGCACCTTCAGCCAGTTCGCGCAGAGTCTGAACATCAACCCGGCCCAGGTCGGCCAGGCGGCGCAGGGGGCGGCGGGGCAGGCCGGGCAGGCCGCGCAGCAGGTGACCCCGGAGCAGGCGGCCCAGGCGGCGACGAGCGCCCGCAACGCGGCGTGGTCGACCCTGCTCGGCCTCGGCCTCGGCACGGCGGCGGCGACGCTCGGGGGCCTGCTCGGCACCCGCAGCGAAGTGACCGTCGATCGCGCCGATGTCGCCAACACCCGCGAAGGGATCGTCCGCTAACGACACATTACGCAGCGTGGGCGGGGGGCAGGACTTTCCCTCCCGCCGCTCGTAGCAGCTGGAAAAGCCACGGAGGAGCGTACATCATGGCACAGGATCCGGAACAGACGGCCGCGCAACTGACGAAGGTGACCGCGCGGCTGGAAGATCTGGCGAAGCGGCAGCGCGGCGGTGGCCCGCTGGGTGGGTTCAGACCCTTCGTGCTCGGCGCGCTGGTGGGCGCGGGCGCAGCGCTGCTGTACGCGCCGCAGGCCGGCGAGCAGACGCGCGCGCTGCTGCGCCGCAACGCGAGCGAGTTGCAGGAGAGCGCCACCCAGGGCGCCCAGACCGCGAAGGAGAAGATCCAGGGCGGCACCGCGAAGGCGCAAGGGACCGCCCAGCAGGCGCTGGCCCAGGCCAGCGACAAGGTCAAGGCCACCGTGGCCAATGGGCGGGCAAAGACAGACGCGGTTGTCGAGGACGCCAAGGAGGCCGTCCAAGACAGCGATAGCAAGATCCAGGCGGCGACCGATACCGCCGCCGACAAGGCGACAGGTGTACAACAGGCAGCAGCGCGCAAGGCACCCCAGCCCCAGGCTAGCTGAGACGAACACGCGGCAGGGCAAGGCGCACCGACGAACCTGATGAACACGCGAAAGAAGGAGCAGACGATGGCCAAGAACAACGACATTCGTGCGGGCATGCAGGTCTATGGCACGGACGACGCGCTGCTCGGCACGGTCGAGCGGGTCCAGGGCGACGGCTTCGATGTGGCCGGGTATCACTACTCCCGGGAGCTGGTCGCGCGGGTCGCTCAGAACAAGGTCTACGTCCGCGGCACCGGCCAGGCGGCGGCGCAGACGGCGACCGACACGGGTGCGATCCGGGTACCGGTGGCCGAGGAGCGGCTGACGGTCGGCAAGCGCGAGACGGATCTGGGCGCGGTCAATATCCGCAAGACCGTCACCGAGGAGCAGCGGACCGTCCCCGTGACGCTGACGCACGAAGAGGTGCATGTCGAGGAGCGCGACGTCGCCGATCGTCCCGCGACCGGGGAGGATCTGTTCCAGGAGCGGACCATCCGCGTGGCCTTGCGCGGCGAGGAGGCGGTGGTCGCCAAGGAGGCGATCGTCACCGGCGAGGTCGTCATCGACAAGGAGACGGTCTCGCGCGAGGAGCAGGTCAGCGGCACCGTCCGCAAGCAGCGCGTCGAGGTCGACAAGGCGTACCAGCAGACGCGCGGCACCCTCGAGCAGGCGCACAGCACCCGCGCGGGTGGCACGGGGCGTGCCTTCGAGCAGGCGGAGCCGAACTATCGTGCGGGTTTCACCGCCGCCCACGATGATCGCTATCAGGGGCGCGAGTTCGAGGAGGTCGAGCCCGACCTGCAGGCCCAGCACACGACGAGCGGGACCGGCGATACCTGGGACAAGCTGCGCGAAGAGGTTCGCGAGGGCTGGAACAAGGCGCGCGGGCGCTAGGGCGCGCGGCACCGATGGTGGGAAATGATGAGTACCAACACGGACCCCGCGCAGATCGTGCCGGGCTTGCTGGTCCTGAGCCGCGATGGCGAGACCCTCGGGGAGGTCGAAGGCTTTGACGGGCAGCGGCTCCGGATCGCCGGCTGGGCGATCCCCGTCGCGGCGATCGCCGGGGTCGACGCGCGCGGCGTCCACCTCACGCTCGCTCGCGCCGATTTCGTCGACGAGACGGCGACCGGCGAGGCACCGGGAACCGAGCGGCTGGTGATCCCCCTGGCCGAGGAGCGACTGACGGTCGGGACGCGCGAGGTCATGATCGGCGAGATCGTGATCCGCAAGCGCGTCGTCGAGGAGGAACGCATGGTCCCGGTCACCATCCGGCGCGAGGAAGTGGAATTCGTCCGCCTCGCGCCAGGGGAGCCGCTGCCCGCCGGGTGGGGCGCAGACGCCGGGACGCAGATCACCCGCTTCCCGCTGCACGGCACCGAGCCGACATTCGAGAAGACGGCGGTGGTGAACCGCGAGGTTGTCGTCGCACGCGGTAGCCAGACCGAGCGGCGCGACATCACCGGCACGGTGCGCCGCGAGCACATCGAGGTCGAGGAGCGCTATCGGCAGGCCCGCCCGCAGTTCGAGCGCGACTTCTCCGCGCAGGTGGCGGGCGGACGGACGACCGTGCGTACCTTCGGCGAGGTGGAGCCGCAGTACCGCATGGGGTTCAGCGCCGGGCAGGATCCGCGCCACGCCGGGCAGGACTTCACGGCCGTCGACGCGGGGCTGCAGGACGACTATGACGCGCTGGGGCACGGGGACAACGACCGCGAGGCGATCCGGCACCGTGTCCGCGCGGGCTTCGAGGCCGCGCGCCAGTGAGCGACCGTGCGGAGCGCACGTGAGTGCAAAAGGCGAGGCGATAGGGATGACCGGCACCGCAACGATGAACGAGATCGGGCACACGATCGTGGGCGTCTTCGACGGCCCGAAGCACGCCGAGCAGGCGTTGAACGGCCTGAAGGAGCACGGTTTCACCCCCGAGCAGGTCTCGGTGGTGGCGCAGGACAAGCAGGACGTGCAGCAGATGGCCGGGAATACCGACATGGCCGGTGGCGAGGGTGCCGCCACCGGGGCGGTGACGGGCGGCGTGCTGGGTGGCCTGGCGGGTTTCCTGGTCGGCATCAGCGCGATGGTGATCCCCGGTATCGGGCCGATTGTCGGCACCGGCATCATCGTCGCCACCCTCGCCGGCGCGGGGATCGGTGCCGCGGCGGGTGGCCTCGTCGGCGCGTTGACCGAGCAGGGCGTGGACGAGACCGACGCGCGAGAGTACGAGGGGCACGTCAAGCAGGGCAGCATCCTGCTGACTGTCCACGCGGCGAGCACGCAGCAGGAGCAGCAGGCCCGCGAAGTCTTCAACGGCGTCAGCGGTGGCGGCGTCCGCAGCTACGGGCGACCAAACTGAGCCGCGCATTGCGAACGCAAAGCGCACGATACTGTCGGTAACATGGAGATAGCATGGACGTTCTGAAGAACATCTTCGGCGGCGGCACGCCGGACAACTACGAGCAGCGGGCGCAGCAGTACCAGCAGGGCTACCAGGGCGGGCAGGGCCAATACGCCGACATGGACCCGAACGAGGTCGCCGATCGCTACCAGCGGACGGTGCAGTACGCGCCGCCTGAGGTCGTGCAGCAGGCGCACGAGGAGGCGTTCGGGCGGATGCCGCTGGACCAGCGACAGCAGGTCGTCGACCAGTTCCGTCAGGCGCACAACGATCCGAACCAGGCCTTCCAGTACCCGCAGATGTCGGGCGGTGCGTCCGACTACAACCCGGCGCAGATGGGCGGGATGGTGCGCCAGGCGCAGCAGCAGCAGCCGGATCTGCTCCAGGGGATGCTCGGACAGGGCGGGGCGCTCAGCAACCCGCTGGCGAAGATGGCGATGGCGGGTGTGGCGGCGATCGCGGCGCAGAAGATGCTGGGCAACAGCCAGGGTGGCGGCGGCCTCCTCGGCAGCATCCTGGGTCAGCGCTAATTGATGCTGATGCCCGGGCGACCAGTTGTCGCTCGCGCATCGGCATGGGAGGAGCAAGCATGTCGGCAGCAGGGCTGATCGTGGTGAGCCTGACGCCCGTGGTGTACACCGAGGGGGCCGGATCCCCCGGCCCGAACGAATTGCTGGCCCCGGCGGGTCAGGTGGCGAACTATGAACTCCCGGTGGCCGGGCCGCGCGGCGAGGCGATCGGCCAGGTCATCGGTGCGTGGCACACCCCGGTGGACAATGTGTCGTCGCTCGGGGCCTTCTCGCGCCTGGACGTGGTCCCTTCCCAGCAGAACCGGGCGGGCGTGCAACTGAGCGCTTCGGGACAGCCGGGGCAACAGGGGCGCATCCGCCTGCGGATCACCGTCCTCTGCGAGCTGGGCGGCGCGCAGCGCGGCGGCTACTGACCGGACATGTGGCGCGGTCCATGCACCGCGCCGCTCGGCGGTGAGCGTGTCGGGATCGGCGGTCACGGGTCCACGAGGGAAGTGCGATGAATGGCGAACTCGATCTCCGGCTGACGAACCGCGCGATCCTGCTGGTGCTCGCCATCCTCGGCGGCATCTGGCTGCTCGCCCATGCCACGCACATCCTCGTGGTCTTCTTCTTAGCGATCCTCGTCGCCGCAGCGGCATCCACCGTGGCGAACCGCCTCGCCCGTTACCACGTCCCCCGCGCCGTCGCGATCCTGCTCACGTACTTGATCATCGTCGCCTGCCTCGCCGGGATCGTTGGCCTGATCGTGCCGTTGCTCACCGACGAGTTCGTCCTGCTGCGCGACAACTTCCCCCGCTACGAGGACCAGGCCAATGAACTGCTCGCGCGACTCCCTCAGCGCGGCGGGGCCGCGCCGCGCGTCAACGACCTGGTTGCGCCCCTCCTGACCTACGCGCAGACGGCCGCGGGCGACGTCGGTCGCGGCGTGCGGGATGTCGGCAGCACGCTCGTGACCGGGCTGCTGATCCTCGTCTTCGCCTTCTTCCTCGCCGTCGACGAGCGCTTCGCCCAGCGCGTCGTCGCCCGCTTCTTCCCGCCGGCTGTGCGTGCGCGGGCCGAGCGCCTCCTGGGCAGGCTGGGCACGAGCCTGGGGGCGTGGGTCCGCGCCCAGCTCCTGGTGGGGCTCTTCTTCGGGGCGACCTTCGGGGTGGGGCTGGCCGTGCTGCGCGTGCCCTACGCCGCCACGATCGGGACCGTCGGTGCGGTCCTGGAGATCATCCCCTATGTCGGCGGCGTGATCACGATCGTGCTGGCGCTGCTGATGGCGGCGACGACCGGCAAGCTCTGGCTCCTCGGCGCGGTGCTCGTCTGGTATCTGATCGTCACCAACGTCGAGGCGCACATCGTCTACCCCAAGCTGGTCGGCGAGATCGTCGGGCTCCAGCCGCTGGTGGTCGTCCTGGCCCTCTTCGTGGGCGCGGAGGTGTTGGGGATCGTCGGGGCGCTGCTGGCGGTGCCGGTCGCGGTGGTGCTCCAGACCCTCCTCGACGAGTTCTACGCCTTCCCCGGCGGAAGCCGCGCCGGGGCGGATGCGGGCGGGACGGGGCGTCGCGGACTCCAGCTTGGTGCTCTCGACACCCCGCACGTCACCCCGATCGACCACACCGAATGATGCATAGTATCCGACGGGCGCTCGCGTCACAGCAGGTGGGGCAGCAGCGCCCGTCCCAACGTCGCGCAAAGGAGGCGGGACCATGCCATTGCTGCTCATCACCTGCCCGCAGAAGTTCAAGCCGCTCCCGACCAACGTCACCCTCAGTCCCGAGGATTATCGCACCGCCGATCTGGGGAGCAATACGATCGGCCCGTGCCCGCATTGCGGAAGCCACCATACGTGGACGAAGGCGGATACCTACCTGGCGGGCACCACGCCACCGCCCCAGTCGGGGCGGTCGCCACGGATATAAATGCGGGCCGAGTAAGCGCGCTCTGTCCCTGCGAGGGGTTACGATCGTTGGGCCGATTCGTCGTGCCTGATGGGCACTCGCCATACAGGCCATACCGTTGCCTGCACGGCGAGACCCGCGCTGACGGAATAATCGTTGAAGAGCGCAACCGATGAACCTGCCCGCCCGACGTCATCAGTGGCCTTGCCCCTCCGCGGGCACCCTGCTCCCGGCGCGACGTCAGCCACCCACCGTCGGCGAGGCCGGTCGCGTCCTCGTCGGTGATCGCCTCGTCCCGGCGGCGGGCGTTGACGGCGATGTGCCGCCGTCCGCCGAGGGGACCATCAGCGTCGAGGGCGCGGTCGCGGGCGGGGCTGACGGCGTGCCTGATGGGGAGCCGCTGGCCTGGGCGTTCCATCCCGACCGCGCGCCGACGGCGGTCCCCCTCGCCGAGCTGGCCGCCCTGGTAGCGGACGAGGCCGTTGTCGTCTGGGTCGATCTGACGGCCTATACCGAGGCCACCCTGCGCGCGGTGGGCGACGCCGTGGGGCTCCACCCCGGTGCCGTGCACGCGGCCCTCGCCCCCTGGCAACGCCCGCGCCTGGCGCTCTACCCCGGCCACTATCTTCGCCAGCGCGACCCTCGCCAGCCTCGATGCGGACGCGTGGCGGGTCACGGCGAGCGAGTTGGACCTGTTCGTCGGGACCACCTACCTCGTCAGCGCCCACAAGCGCCCCCTGCCATTCGGCGAGCATCTGCGGGCGCGGGCGCTCGCCAGCCCCGCGCTGGTGGGGACCGGTACCGCGTTCCTGCTCTGCGTGCTCCTCGACGAGACCCTCGCCTACGACGAGGAGCTGAACGACCGGTTGCAGGGGGACATCGCGCGCCTGGAGGAGCGCGCCCTGCGGGACAACAGCGACGCCTTCCTGGCGGACCTGCTCGCGTTCAAGCGCTACGCCTTCGCGCTGGCCCAGCTCGCCGAGCAACACCGCCCGGTGTTCGCCGCCTTCGGACGCCCCGACTTCTCCTGGGTGGCCGACGCCGGGCCGGAGATCGGGGCGGCGTTCGCGGACCTGGCGGCGCACCTGGCACGCCGCGGCGATGCCCTGTCGGCGGCGCGCGACGCGGTCAACGGGGCCTTCGACATCGACGTCTCGCACCAGTCCCACCGCACCAATCAGGTGATCAAGGTGCTGACCCTGGTGTCCACGGTGCTGCTCCCGGCCACCCTGATCGTCAGCCTGTCCGGGGTCAACCTCGGTGCCAGCGTCCAGGGGGTGCCGATCGAGACGCCGCTGGGCTTCGCGCTGCTGCTCGGCTGCATCGCCCTGGTGAGCGCAGCCCTCATCTGGGCCTTCCGCCGCCGGGAGTGGCTCTGAGACGGGCCAGGCGTGTAACGATCCGCGCCGCCGAACCGGTCTAATACAGTATGGTCACGGACCGCCCGCGCGATGATCGCGCGGGTGTCGACGAAGCGGAGCAGGAGGCCAAAATGGCGACGGGGACCAAGCCAGGGGGGCGGACGGTGGCGGCGACGTTCGAGGGGCCGCTGCGCTCCGACGCGGCGCTGACCGCGCTGAAAGACGCCGGTTTCCAACCCGCGCAGGTGGCGGTGCAGGTCACGCCCGACGCCGCCGCAAGCACCGGCGCGGGCGACGACGGCGCGGGGGCGCGCACGATCGCGCTCGTGGCGGGGGTGGTGCTCGGCGCGATCGTCGGCGCGCTGATCGGGCGGGGCGTTGGCTCCGGCACCCTGGCGCTGATACTCGGCGCGGTCATCGGCGCGGTCGTGGGTGCCGCGATCGCGGGGGCGCTCGCGCGGATGGGGGCGAACAAGCCCGCGCCAGCCAGGGATCCTAAGACGCCGCGCCCCGGCAGCGTGACGCTGACCATCACCGCCGAGAGCGCGGCCCAGGCGCAGCAGGCACGCAGCATCCTCGCGAAGCAGCGGGGCGACATACACGCTTAGGCGTGACCGCGCGATCGTAAGGCCCGGCGAAGCAGCGCCACAGTGGCGGCTTCGTCGGGCCACAAGTATGACACGGTGTGAAAAACAGCCCGGCGAGGAAGCGACCATGCGCGACAATCTGCGACAAGCGCTCGATGATGGCGAGGGGCGCATCCTCACCGTCCGTCTCGACTGGCGTTCGCTGATCCCGGTCGTCGTGCTGGTCGGTGGCGTCTGGCTGGTCGGGAAGATCTGGGAGACCTTGCTCATCCTGACCGTCGCGCTGATCCTGGCGGGGTCGCTCGCGCCGCTGATGGCCCGTCTCGAGGCACGGGGATTGGGGCGCGGCGCGGCGCTCGGGGTGATCCTCCTCGGCCTGGTGACCGCCCTCGGCGCGCTCGGGGCGCTCGTGCTCCCGGCGATGCTCAAACAGGTGCAAGACTTCGTCGCCGCCGAGCCCCGGTTACAGGCGCAGCTGGCCGAGCGGGCGGCGGCCTTCCCGCCGCTGGCCGGGCAGGCCGTCGCCCTCCGCGACGCCCAGCCGACGGCGCTCCTCGCCCCGCTCGCGGCCGACGCCCTCGGGTACGCGGGGGCGGCTGCCCAGCTGCTGGTCCTCACCCTCACCGTGGTGGTCATGACCCTGTACCTGCTCGCCGACCAGGAGCGTATCCGCGGCTTCGCCTTCGCCCTGCTGCCGCGCGGCTACCATGTGCGCGCGGCGCGCATCCTCCTGGACATGGAGGTGATCGTCGGCGGCTACATGCGCGGGCAGGCGCTCACGTCGCTGGCGATGGGCGTCGTCGTCTTCGCCGTCCTCGCCGCGACCGGCACGCCGAACGCGCTCGCCCTCGCGGCGTTCGCGGCCCTGGCCGACCTGATCCCGCTCGTCGGCGGCTTCCTGGTGCTCATCCCGGCCACGCTCGCCGCGCTGACCCAGGGGCCGCTCGCGGCGGCCATCGTCTTCGGGGTCATCCTCGCCTACCAGCAGGTGGAGGGCCACATCCTCATCCCGCGCATCTACGGCCAGACCCTGCGCCTCTCGCCGCTGGCGGTGCTCGTCGCCCTGATCGTCGGCGGGCAGCTCCTCGGCATCATCGGCGCCTTACTCTCCCTGCCCCTCGCCGCCGGACTGCGCGTCCTGGTCGAGGACCTGCGGATCGAGCTGCCGGGCGAGCTGCCGGGCGAGGCGAGCGAGCGCGCCCGCGACGCGCGGGCGGAGGAGGCCTACGCCGCCGGGGCGGAGGGGAGTTCGGCGCTCGAGGCGGCCGGGCTGGCGACGACCATCGCGGCCGCGGCCCAGGAGGAGACGCTGGCGGAGACCGGCATGCTCGAGCACCCGCTCGAGGAGCGCGGCGACCCGCCGCTCACCCCGCCCCCGTACCCGAATCCCGCGCGCTGAGCGCGCGCGGCGATCCCGTGATGACCGGCGACCGCGAGGATGCGGTGCGAAAGCAGGGGGACGCGATGGCGCATGACCGCGAGGCGGTGTCGTCGAACACCGACATGGGACACGACGGCGCGCTCGCGCACTTGTACGTCGCGATGTACTGCCTGGTGGCGCTCGGCGAAGCGGGCGGGAGCGGCGCGGTGACACGGGCCGCACGGATCGGGCAGGTGGAATTGTGGCCAGTCATCGAGCATCTCGGTGGCAGCGCGCGGGCGTTCACCGACTGGCGGGAGGCGCATGAGCAGGGGACCACAGGTGCGAGGGGGGGTGGCTGAGGTGCCGAACGGTCGAGCACGGCCGGGCGGACCCGCGGGTGAGGAGGACATGGTGCGGTTGTGGACGTGGGGCGGGGTGTGGTTCGGGTATCGCGAGGGGCGGGAACTGTGGACGCACGACGGTCGCCACGTCGGACGGTTCGTCGACGACGTGGTGTACGGCCCCTCCGGGCGCTATCTCGGCGAGGTGCGGGGCGGCCGGCTGATCACCCGGAGAGCCAGCAAAGCATTACGAGCCAACGCCTTCGTCGCGCAGGCACCGCGCGTCGCCACGATCGGCCACGTCGATCTCATCGCCTTGCCCCTGCTCGCAGGGCATGAAAACTTCCCCTCTAATGCGGACCTCCGCCGCGTACCACGCGGATGACCGTGGTAGAGGGGGGCAGGAGCGGGGATCGGATGCGCGATGACGAAGACGTGTCGGCGCTCTTCGCGGCGGTCGACGCCTACTTACGGGGCAGCGGCACCCGTGGCCGGCGCATCCGGCGACGATCCGCCGCCCGCAGCGCGCGCAGAACGTCGCCGGGGATGGGCGGGTGAATCTTGCGCTGTTCTACCATGCCCGGCACTGCCTTGATTGCTACGACCGCAGACCACGCCCGGAGCGGTGAGAACCAGCCGGAGCGGCGTGCGAGCGGACGGGGTGCCGGGACGTGCCGCCGCGCGTCGCGCACTGGTGCCTACCCGACTTGGACGGCGGGGCAACATCCCCTCGATCCGGCCGAAGTGATCGTGCGGGCGCGTACCGGTGGCCTCGCGCCGCCGGAGGAGGAAGGCGGCGATGGCGTTCGGCACCGAGATCCCTTCGGCCCGCAGGCCGGGGGTAACCATGTCGTCGGGAAGGGGCTCGCGGGCAGACCGGTCGCGCGAGCGGGTGCCGTAGCACGGCACGGCTGCGGGAGGCGACCCCGGTGACTCGGTCGGGGTGGCCGCCGCAACTGCGGACGGTAGCCGACGACCGGTGGCCGGGGCAACGTCGGCGCCACGCCGGCATAGCGCCACCGCGCACGCCGTTCTCCCTTACTACTCGTTGCATAACCCCTTGGCGTGACGGCGCAGGGTCTTGAGGCAGATCAGGGCACAGGCGAGGTCGAGGAAGGCTTGGTGTAGCGCTTCCCGGCGCTCGTAACGGATTGTCAGGCGGCGATAGTGGTGCAACCAGGCGAATGTGCGCTCCACCACCCAGCGCCAACGGCCCAGCCGCGACTTGTCCTCGACGCCTGTGCGGGCGATGCGCACCTTAATCCCGCGTCGGTGCAGATACCGTCGGCAGTGCCGGGCATCGTCGCCCTTGTCGGCGTGGACCTGCTCCGGGCGTTGGCGCGGTCGTCCGCGCGCCCCGCGCACCGGTGGGATGCTCGCGATGACCGCCGCGAAGACCGTCGCGTCGGGGCGCTCCGCACCGGTCAGGCCAGCGGCCAGCGGCAGCCCCTGGCGATCGACCGCCAGATGACGCTTGGTACCCGGCTTGCCCCGATCGGTCGGGTTCGGCCCCACCGCATCGCCCCCTTTTTGGCGCGCAGGCTGGCGCTATCGACCGAGACGCGCGACCAGTCGAGCGCGCCGAGCGCCCCAAGACGGTCGAGGATCGCCCGATGCAGCGCCTGCCAGACCCCGGCTATTTGCCAGTCGCGGAGCCGCCGCCAGCACGTGCTCCCGCTCCCGCAGCCGAGCACGCCGGGCAGCGCATGCCAACCGCAGCCGGTTTTGAGCACAAACATGATCCCACATAGCGCGCGGCGAGCGGACCGCCACGGCCGCCCGCCCTTACGGTGCGGCGGGTGCGGCGGCAGGAGCGGGGCGACCAGCGCCCACAGATCAGCAGGAACCAGCGTCTCTACATTCATCGCCGTAGAACGGCTCACCCCAAGCGCTGGTTATGCAACGAGTAGTTACTGGGATACCCACGCACCATGCGGTGGTGCCACCGCTGCGGGTGTGAGCAAGCGCCGATCCAGTACCTGAGCGGCCCGCCACGATCGCCGCGCGTCTTCAGCCGTGTGTAACGATCCAGCCCGCTGTGTGGGTCTAATAGGGTATAAGCCTGGTCGTGATTCGTCTGCGGGACCCCCACCCCTGTATGGCATGCTCACCCCCGCGCCGTACCGCCGTGTCGCTCGTCGCTGGCGGCAGCGCCGCGTGTCCGGGCGCGGCAAATCGCGCTGTGCGGGCGCACCTGTCCGGGTAGTCCATGAGGGTGTGGGCGAGGGTGGGCTATGTCAGGGTAGTGGTACCCGCTCGTCACCAAACGATGTGTCGGCACGAGGGCCATGCCGACACAGGTTGTGCGCGGCAGCGGCCGTTCGGAAAGTGGGAAGTGCGATGGTGCAACAAGATGCGGCGGACGCCGCAGCAACAGGTTACGGTACCGTAGCGACGGGGATCGGGCGCAGCGGCACGCTCCAGGGCGTCCCCGGCGATCCGGTGGTGCTGATGCGCGGGGTGACCAAACGCTTCGGGGACTTCACGGCGGTCAGCGATCTCGAACTGGTGGTGCCGCGCGGCGGGCTGGTCGCCATGATCGGGCCGAGTGGCTGCGGCAAGACGACGACACTGCGCCTGCTCCTCGGCGTCTACGAGCCGACCGAGGGCGAATGCCTCGTCTTCGGGCAGCCCTCGCACCACATCCGCCGCCCGGTGCGCGAGCGCATCGGCTATCTGCCGCAACAATTCGTCCTCTATCCCACCCTGACCGTGGAAGAGAACCTTGGCTTTGCCGCCGCCACCTATGGGCTCGGCCCGCCGCGGCGGCGCCGCAATCAGCAGGCGCTCCTCGAACTCGTCGGCCTGACCGAAGCGCGCAAGAAGTTGGCGCGCGACATCTCCGGCGGGATGCAGCGCCGTCTCGCCCTGGCCGCGACGCTGATCCATCAGCCCGATCTGATCTTCCTCGATGAGCCGACCGCCGGGATCGATCCGATCCTCCGGGAGCAGCTCTGGCAAGAATTCCGCCGCCTGCAAGGCGATGGCCGGACGCAGTTCGTCACCACGCAATACATCGCCGAGGCGGAATACTGCGACACGGTGATCCTGATGGATCACGGGAAGATTGTGGCGTATGGGGCACCGGAAGAGCTGCGCCAGGGCGCGGCGGGCGGCGACCTGATCGACCTGACCAGCCCCGATCTCGACCGTCCGATGCGCGAGCGGTTGCGTGCCCTCCCGGGCGTGCGCTCCGTACGCCTGACCCAGGAAGATCAGTTGCGCCTGACCGTCGAAGAGGTATTGTCAATTAAAGTCGGGCTGGTTGGTCTGCCGAGGAACATGGGCGTGCTGAAGGAGGGTAGCGGCGCGGCTCAGGCTATCGCCGGCGTGCCGGTGACTGACCGCCAGACGGCGAAGCGTTCGTCGCGGGTCTGGCGGTAGGTGGTGGCGGTCAGGCGGTGGCGACGCGGGCGGAAATGGGAGGCGATCGGGCCGTAGGCGGCGAGGAAGCGCTGCGCGTGGCCCGGGTCCTTGAAGCGCCGCATCCTGCGCTCCCGCTCGCGGGTCGGCTGGTGAGCGTTCTCGGCGCGGTTGTTCAGCCCCTTATGCCGCCGGTGCTCGACGCTCGGCAGGACCGCGTGCCGGGCGGCACCATAGCTGGCGAGCTTGTCGGTGATCAGCACGCGCGGGACATCGGCCAAGCCCTTCAACAGCTTGCGCAGGAACTGCACGGCGGCCCGCTTATCACGTCGCGCCTGTACGAGGATATCAAGCACATGCCCATCCTGGTCGACCGCCCGCCAGAGGTAGTGTTGCGCGCCGGTGATGGTGATAAACACTTCGTCCAGGTGCCACTTGTCGCCCGGCCGCACGCGACGGCGGCGCAGCGTGTTGGCGTACTGCTGGCCGAACTTCCGGCACCACTGGCGCACCGTCTCATACGTGACGATGACGCCGCGCTCGGCGAGCAGCTCTTCCACATCGCGGTAGCTGAGGGCGAAGCGGAAGTAGCGCCACACGGCGTGCGCGATAAGCTCCGGCGGGAACCGATGCCGCTTGTAGTTGGGAGCTGCGGGTTGTTGTTTCATGCGCCGAGTATCGCACACCCGCCCGCCCGCTAGGCCAACCAGTTACCTTGACAGTACCTTCGCCAACCTGCTGGCGCTCTACGCCTTCCGCCCGTGGGCCTACGCGCACGACGACGTGGCGGACGCCGCCCTGCGGGCCCTGGCCGACGGGCGCGACCGGCCGGTCGCCGCGCTGGCGGCGGACCTCGCCCGCCGCCTCGACCTGGCGCCCGGGACCGTCGCGGCCGCGCTCGGACACCTCCTGTGGCACGGGGCGCTGGCGAGCGACCTCGCGGCCCGGTTGCTGATCGCGGACGGGGCGTTCCGGGCCGACGCCCTCGCCCGGCTGCCGGATCCGCGGTCGCGGGCGACGGGCGCGGGATGGCGCGAGGGGGGTGGGGCATGACGCGCGCACGTACCGGAGACACGGGACCGGTCGAGTCCGGCCTGCGCCCAGGGTCGTTCATGCGGTGGCGCGACGCGACCTGGCGCATCCTGCCGCGGGCGTCGGCCGATCCCCTCGACGTCCCGCTGGTCGACGACGCGACCGGCGAGGTGCTCGTCGCGCGCATCGACGAGCTGTGGCCCCCGGGGCAAGAGGAGGGCGACGCGCCGGTGTGCGCGCCCTCGCGCGAGGCGCTGGAGCGGGCGCTCGCGGAGCGGACGCCGCCGCCCCCGGCCCCGGCCCCCGGGGCGGCGCTCCCGGCGCACCTCCTGGCGCGCGCAGACGCGCTGATCGCCGCGGTCGAGGCGATCGACCGCCTCGTCGAGGATGAGGCGCGCCGCGCCGCCCTGCGCAACGAAGCGTTCCCGCGCACGACGGCCGTCAAGCGCGCCTGCTCGCGGCTCGCGCCGCCCGTCGGCGTGGCGACGTACTACCGACACCGGCTGCTGTACGCGTGCCACAACGGCGAGCGGGCGGCGATCGCCGCCGCGCTCCGGCGCAAGACCTTCAACCAGACGACGATGACCCGGGCACAGCTGCACCTCGTCGACACCCTCATCCTGCGGTACTACGCGCGGGAGCGCCCCCTGCGGCCGCAGACGGTGTACCACCTCCTGACCGCCGCGCTCGCGCGCACCGGGGGGCGCTGGATCGACCCGGCCCGGTGCGGCAAGGACGTGCCGCAGGACCTGATCGCCGAGCTCCTCGACACCAGGCTGCCGTTCGCGGCGATCCTCGCCAACGAGGAGAAGGCCGGCCTGCTGACGGCGGTCGCGGCGCCCTCCCGGAGCTGGTTCTACGGCTACCTGCGCTGGTTCAGGGACCAGCCCGGGCTGGGCCGGAAGGTGATCGTCGCGCGCTACGGCAAGGCGGCCTGGGAGGCGGAGCGACTGGTCTTCGACACCTTCGTCGCGCGGGCGACCATGCCCCTGCAGTATGCCTTCGCCGACCACTGGCTGCTCGACGCGTTCACCGTCGACGAGGCGACCCGCAGCCGCGTCACGCGGCTCTGGCTCACGGCGATCATCGACGCCTATTCGCGCAGCGTCCTGGGCGTGCGGCTCGGCTACGAGGCGCCCTCCATCCAGTCGCTCCAGGGCGCGCTCCGGCACGCCATCTGGCCGAAGACCTCGCACACGGCCCTGGGGATCGCGGGGGACTGGGCGCCGTACGGCATCATGCAACAACTCTTCCTGGACAACGCCTGGGCGCACCACAGCCACAGCCTGGAGCAACTGGCGCGCAGGATCGGCCACGGGAGCCGGTACACCAGCATCGACCTGGTCTTCCGCCCGCCCTACAAGGGGCGCTACGGCGCGATCATCGAGCGGCTCTTCGGCAACTTCTCGGGCCAGCTGAAGGAGGCCGTGCCGGGCGCCATCCGGTCGAGCGCCCCCCGGGACGTGCGGAACGCCGCCAGACGGGCCAACTTCCTCTACGAGGACATGGACCGGCTCATCCAGCGGATAATCGTCCGCTACCAGCACACCCCGCACGCCGAGCTGGGCGGGCTGACGCCCCACGAGAAGTGGGCGGAGGGCATCGCGCAGACCGGTGCCCCCGTGGTGCCGCCCCGGACGGACGCGACGGATCGCCTCTTCTGGCGGTTGAGCCCGGAGACCCGCACGCTCACCACGAACGGCATCGGGGCGTTCGGGATGCACTACTGGTCGCCCGAGCTCGGCGGCCTCGCGCGGGTCGACCGGTCCGGCGCGACGCTGCGCTACGGCTGGGCCTACGACCCGGAGGACATCGGCCGCATCGCGCTCTACCGGGGGGATGACTGGGTCGGCGACGCGTGCGCCAAGGAACTGCGCCTGTCCGACGGCTCGACGCGCCGGGTGAGCCTGTGGGAGCGCGGCCTGGCGCGCGATCTCGCCGAGGGGCCGGGGCAGGCGACGGCCGACGACCTCGCGCTCCACAACGAGATCGACGCGACGGACGCGCAGCGGAAGCGCGAGCGGCGCGCGGCGGAGAAGCGGGTGCGGGAGGCGGAGAAGCGGGTGCGGGAGGCGGGGGCCGCCGTGGGCGCACCGGCACCCCCGACGGGACCCGCGGCCACGCCCGACCGGGCGGACGGCGACGCCGGTATCGATTACACCGATCTGCTCGCCGAGTTCAGCGGCGGGCAATCCGGCGAGGGGGAGTGATGGGCGCGGACGAGGCGACGACAACGGCGACCGGACGGGCCGCCGCGCGGACGCTGGTGGTGGACGAAACGCTGGACGTGGCCCGGCGGCTCGCCGACCTGCGCGCCTGGGAGTCCGACTGGCGGGGCCAGGACGCGCTCCTGGAGGCGCGCGCCCTGGCGCTCGACCCGCGGAAGCGGATCGACGTGCAGCGCGGCGCGCAGATCGACACCATGCGTCGCCGCCTGCGCATGCGGCTGGTGCAGCACCCCCTGGAGGTCGCCACGGATGTCGTCCGTCGCGTCGGCTATCCGCCCCTGCGCCGGCACCTCGCGGGCCAGTTCGCGACGTGCACGAAGGAGGAGCGCCTCCTGTGGCTGCAGAATTTCCTCTTCATCATGACCCCGCAGATCCGGGGGCTCAACGACAAGATCGAGCGGGTGCTCGACCATCGGGCGCTCGGGCAGCGGCGGAATTTCCTGCTCGGCGGCCCGAGCGGGATGGGGAAGACCACGTACCTCGACTGGTTCACCTCCCACCACCTGCCCGTCGTCGAGGTCGAGCGCAACCGCGTCCCGATCATGAAGATCGACGCGCCGGTCGGCGAGCGGACGCCGAAGCCGCTCCTCCAGCGCCTGGTCCTCGAGTGCGGCATGTCCTACGCCGAGCGGGACGGCGAGGAGCACCTGCTCAACCTGCTGCGCCTCCTCTTCCAGCAGTGCGGGGTCGAGCTGGTCATCGTCGACGAGGTGGAGCATTTGGTGAAGCACGAGTTCCGCCGGCGCCTCCTGGAGGTGTCCAACCTGACGAACCACATCCCGATCATCTGCGCCTCCTGCCACCCCACCAGGTTCCTCGAGGGCGACGCCGAGATCGCGGGGCGGTGGAACGACCAGTTCCTGCTGCCACCCTTGCGCGGGAAGCGGCTGCACCAGCTGCTCGCCTTCCTCGAATTGCTCCTGCCGTTCTCCCAGGATTCCTCCCTGGCGAGCCCCACGGTCACGGTCGGCGGGAACGAGCGGGAGGGCCCGGCCGCGCTGATCGAGCGGCTGACGGGCGGGATCCTGCGGGACATCATGATCCTGCTCGTCGACGCGAGCCGCCGGGCGATCCGCGCGGATGCGACCGCACTCTCCACGACGTTGCTGGCGGAGACCTGGGCGTCGATCCAGACCCAGGGGACGCCCGGCCTCGTCGGCCTGCCCGGTCGCGACGGGGGCGGCCGTGCCGCCTGAGCGACCGGCGGACGGCTACCACTTCGATGTCCTCCCGCTCCACCCGCGGCCGGTGCCGCTCGAGTCGCTGACCGGCTACCTGGGGCGGCTGGCCGCGCTGAACCGGCTCCCCGCGGTCGGGCTGTCCGCGGTCTGCTTCCCGGCCCAGAGCCGGAAGATCGCCGGGCGGCTCGCGGACTACCCGCCCCTGGACCTCCGGGCCCTCGCCGCGGCGGCGGCCTGCCCGGAGTCCGCGCTGCGGGCGACGACGTTCGCGCACCTGGGCGAGAAGTTCGGGCGGGCGGGCCACCCCCAGGGGCTGTCCCGCCTCCTCGCGGGCGCCGTCGCCCCCGGCCTGCGCTGGTGCCCGCGCTGCCTCGCCGCGCGGCCCTACCACCGCCTGGCCTGGCGCCTCACGCCCCTGGCGGGGTGCCCCGAGCACGGCCTGCGCCTGCTCGACCGCTGCGGCCACTGCGCCGCCCCCGTCCCCCTGCTCGCCCCCGCGCCGGGCCCCGGTGCCTGCCCGGCCTGCGGCGGCGACCTCGGCGCGTGCCCGGCCGCGACCCTGGACGCGGGGGAGGTGCGGGCGGCCGCGCGTCGCCTGCGCGACCTGGAATTCCTCCTGCGGCCGTGGGTCGCCGCGCCGCCGGCGGCCTACCCGCGCCTGCTCGGCCGCGCCCTGGCCGCGACCCGGCGCGCGGCGGGGCTGACGGCCGCGGGGGCCGCGGCCCTGGCCGACCTCCCCGAGCCCCGGGTCAACGACCTCGAGCAGGGGAGCGTGGCCCGGCACGGCGCGCCCCTCCTCGCCTACTTCCGGTACGCGGACGCCCTCGGCCAGACGCTACACGCGTGCTGCCGACCGGGGCCGACCGGGCCCGACGTGGCCGCCGGACCCGCGCCCGCCCGGCGAGGCCGCCCGCGGGCGGTGCCGATGCCACCCCGCGACGAGGCGGCGATGGCGAGCGCGGCGCGGGCCGCCGCCGCCGAACTGGAGGCGCGGGGCGTCCACGCGACACAGGCGGCGGTCGCGGCGGCGCTCGCCATCGCGCGCCGGACCCTGCGCGACTACCCGGGCGTCGTGGCCCAGCTCGCGGAGACGGCGCGGCGACGACGGGCCGCCGAGGCCACCGCGACGGCCCGCGCCCGGCGCGAGGAGGCGTTGCTCGCGCGCGTCGCGGAGGCCCGGGGCTGGCTGGAGGCGCGCGGGGAGGTGGCGACGCAGGTGCGGGTCGCCGCCCGCGTCGGCCGGACCCCGGCCGGCCTGCGGCGGTATCCGCGAGTGCGTGCGGCGCTGGCGCGGCTGCGACCGCCCGGCGGGCCGGGTCGGCGCGCGGGCGAGGGAGGGGACGGATGAGCGAGCCAGCGCCGCGGACGGGGTTGGCCGCGGCCGCCCCCGGGATCGCCGAGAACACGGAGCAAGATGGAAGCGCGGCACCGCAGGTGCCGCGCTTCTTCTTCGACACCCTGCCGCTGCACCCGCGGCCGCGGCCGTGCGAGTCCCTGACCAGCTACGTCGCGCGGCTCGCCCGCGCGAATTGCATCGGGTCGGTCGGCACCCTCTGGGCGGCCTTTTTCCCGACCATACCGAAGAAGTACGTGCAGCGCCTCGCCGATCACGAGCCGTCCGATCTCGGCACGGTGGCCGCGCTGGCGGCGTGCCCCGAGGCGGTGGTGCGGGCGACGACGTTCGCCCACATCGGCGAGAAGTTCGGGCGCATGGGCGGGCCCTACGAGGCGCAGCGCTTCCTGGGCCCGAGCCTCGCGCCGTCGCCGCGCTACTGCCCGGGGTGCCTCGCGGACGACTGCTACTATCGCCTCCCCTGGCGGTTCACGGCCCTGCCGGGCTGTCCCGAACACGGGCGGGTGCTGCTCGAGCGCTGCGGGCACTGTGGCCATGCCCTGCCGTTCCTCGCCGGACCGTTCGCCCCGGGCGCGTGCGCGGCCTGCCGGGGCGACCTGCGGCTGTGCGCGGCAGACGAACTCGACGCGCCGGGTCGCGCCGCCGCGGTGCGGGTGTGGCGCGAGCTGCTGTTCCTCCTCGCGCCGTCGCCCGCGCCACCCGGTGCCCGCCGCGGCGCCGAACTCGTCGCCGAGCACCTCCTCGCCGCCCGTCGCGGCGCGGGGCTGACCAGGGTGGCCGCCGCCACGCGGTTCGGCATCGTCTGGCCGCAACTGCGCGCGATGGAGCGCCCGGCGCCCCGGGACACCGCCAGGGGGCCGGCCCTCCGGACCTACCTGCGGTACGCCGACGGGCTGGGGATCGCGTTGTCGGGGTGTTTCACCCCGTCGCCATCGCCCGCGGAGTCGGCGGGGCGGCCGGCGCCTGCCCCACCGCGGGTGGCCGAACGCCGCCAGGAGCGCTACCAGGGTCCGGCCGAACATGAGGAGCGCCTGGTGGAGCGGGCGCTGGCGTGGATGGCGACGCGCGACGCGCGCGGCGAGCCGATCACGATCGGGGGGGTCGCCGCCGAGCTCGGGCTCTCCCGGCGCGGCCTGGACTATTACCCGCAGATGCGGCGGGTGCTCGACGATATCCGCGCGCGGCAGGCCGACGCCGGGTATCGCGCGCGGGCGCTCGCGCGTCGCGAGGCGTCGTTGCTCGCGCTCGTCGAGGAGCGACGGGTCGTGCTCGCCGCCTGCGGCAAGGAGCTGGACCCGAAGGGGATCGGGAAGCTCCTCGGCGTGTCGCCGGCCACGATACGGCGCTTCGCCGTCGTGCATGCGTCGATCGAGCGCATCATCGACGGGGACGGCGCGGCATAGTGCCGCCCCCGGGCGGGCGTCGCCGGGGCACCCGCCGGCGGGCCCGGCGCACGTCGCCCGGCCCGTGCGCCGGGCGCGACACGGGCCGGACGTATCCCGGGTAGGACGGACCCCGGTGGAGACATGGCGCGTCATCGCAAGGTCTCCGCCGGGCCGGCCGCCCGGGTGGGGGGTACAGCCCGGCGACGCGACACGGTATAGGACGAGGGGCCGGGGCGCACGGGACCCGCTCGGGACGGACCCCCGGAAGCGTCGGCCGGGCGGCAGGCCACCGCGGACCCGGTCGGCGGGCGGCGCAGGTCCCCGCACACGCTCCCCTCCCGGCCTGCGGCGCAGGTCGGCACGACCCGGCGTCGCGGCACCCGGCCCGTCGCCCCCGGCCCATTCTCACGGTACGCCGGACGCCCACAACACGGCGATCCCCGTTTTCTCAGCATGCACTGGAAAGCCGGGATATTCTCAGGTTACGCTGGACGGGACAAATTGGTGCTGTGGGATGTAGGGGCGGAAGGGGGGGGATTCGAACCCCCGAGGCGTTTTACCGCCTACACGATTTCCAGTCGTGCGCACTAGGCCAGACTATGCGACCCTTCCATCGGTCATCGGCGTACAGCATAGTAAAGAATACGCCAGATAACAAGAGTTACGCTTCGATTTTTACTATCCCCCGGTTGCGGTCACGCGCTTGACACCAGCAAGCGTTGCGATTGCAAGGCTGCAAGGCCCTGGCTACCCATCCCGTACGCACCAGTCGGCACGCTCAATATTGAGCGTGCCGACTGGCGTTCATGCCAGTGGCGGAGAAGGTGGGATTCGAACCCACGAGGGCTGTTACCCCCTAACGCTTTTCGAGAGCGCCGCCTTCAACCACTCGGCCACCTCTCCACGGCGGGCTTTAATATAGCAAATGATTGGCGACCCTGCCAGTGTTGGCGACCCCTTTTCCTGCATTGGCAGTGATGGATCCCGGTGCCTATCAGGCACCGCAAAGGCGAAGGTGTCCCTCCGTACAGTTGACGCCAGTTCGCTCCGTTTGTTACGCTCCTTAGAGGATTCGTAGGAGGTAGGCCGTTGATCAGCTAGTCACAGCGATGCGAACGGTGGCGATTCCCGATCGTGCGATCGGGCGTGACGTGGCGTTGCTGGGCGGCGGAGACGGCTGTACCCGGTCCCTCTTCGATGCGCGTGCCCTCTCTGAGCTACCGCGCATCCATCTTCCCGAACCCAACCGACAGCCGACTCCCCAACGCTCGGTGACGTGATCGTCGCGGAGGGTGCGTTGACGCGCACGAGTGGGGAGGCTCTATGTCAGTGCAGGTCAGCGATCTCGCCAAGCGGTTCCCCGATGGCCCGGTCTTCGAGCACGTCTCGTTCGTCCTCAATCCGGGCGAGAAGGTCGGCCTGATCGGCCCAAACGGCAGCGGCAAGAGTACGTTGCTCAAGATCATCGCCGGGCGGCTGCGAGGGGACGGCGGCACGGTCAGCGTCGGACCGGGCGACCGGATCGGCTATCTGGAGCAATATCCCGAGGCCGAATTGGGGCGCAGCGTCGGCGCGGTGTTGACGGCGGTCAACCCGGAGATGGATGCCGCGCGCACGGCGATGGCGACGAGCGGGGCGACCCTCGCCGCGCCCGATCTCGATGCCGGGGCGCAGGAAGCGGCGCTGGTCGCCTACGGCGACGCGGCGGAACAGTTCGACCGGCTCGGTGGCTACGAGGTCGAGGCGCGCGCCGCCGCCGTCGCGGATGGCCTGGGGCTCGGCGCGATCGACGGGGCGCGGCTCGTGGTGTCGCTGAGCGGCGGGCAGAAGACGCGGCTGGCCCTGGCGCGGCTCCTCCTCGCCGAGCCGACCGTCCTCCTCCTCGATGAGCCGACGAACTACCTCGATCTCCCCGCGCTCCTCTGGTTGGAGCGTTTCCTGGCGGCGTCGCCCCACGCGGCGATCATCGTCTCGCACGATCGGCGCTTCCTCGATCGCACGGTCGGCGGGATCATCGCGCTCGATCCCGCGACGCGCACCGTGAAGCGCTATGTCGGCGGCTACACCGCCTACAGCGCGGCGCGGGCGCGCGAGCGGCAGCGGCAGGAGGCGGCCTATCAGGATCAGGTGGAGCGGATCGCGGCGTTCGAGCAGGACATCGGCAAGCTCAAGAGCAACGCGCAATATACCGAGAGCATGACGCAGAACGATCACCTGCGCCGCCTCGCCAAGAAGGTCGCCAAGCGGGCCAAGTCGCAGGAACGGCGGCTGGGGCGCTACATCGAGGGGGAGGAGCGTGTCGAGCGCCCCGAAGCGCCGCGCCACCTCTACCTCGCCGATCTCGCGGCGGACGCCCTGACCGACGACCGCCTCGCCGTCGCCGCGCGCGATCTGCGGGTCGCCTTCGGCGCGACGGTCGTGCTGGACGGCGTCGATCTGGCGCTGCACGGCGGCGAGCGATTGGCGCTCGTCGGGCCGAACGGCGGCGGCAAGAGCACCCTGTTGCGCCTCCTCGCCGGGGAGTCGGTGGGGCAGACGAGCGGCACGGTGCGCTACGGCGCGGGGATCCGGGTCGGCTATCTGCCGCAGGAACAGGGCGGCGATCCGGTCGGCGGGGCCAGGACGACGCTCGAAGCATTTCGGGCGGAGGTGGTCGGCTACGAGGACGAGGCGCGCGCGTTCCTCGACAAGTTCCTGCTCAGCGGCGAACTCGTCGGGCGGCGGGTCGCGCAACTCAGCTACGGCGAGCGTGCCAAGCTGGCGCTGGCGATCCTCGTCGCGGGCGGGGCCAATCTGCTGCTGCTGGACGAGCCGACGGGCCACCTCGACGGCGACGCGATCGAGCGGATCGAGGCGGCGCTGGCGGAGTATCCCGGCCCGCTGCTCGTCGCCTCGCACGATCGCTACTTCCTGTCGCAGATCGGCGTGACCGGCGTGCTGGCGCTGGAAGATGGCCGTCTGCGACGATTCGACGCGCTGGAAGAGTACGAGTCGCTGTTGCACGGCTAAAATAATTGAGGTGATCAGCAATGGGGCCCAGGCGATCTTCGCCCGGCCCCCGCTGTGTGCGCGGTGATCAGTCGCCCAACTGCGCCGCGAGGTCGTCCGGCGTGTTGACCGGTTGCTTGCAGGCGTAGTGCTCGCAGACGTAGGCGGTCGCCCGCCCGCCGACGAGGTTGCGGCTTCGCAGCAGGGCGGGCTGGATGTTCTCGCGCGCGCCGGGCTGCCGCAGCGCGACAACGATGTGCGGGCGGAAGGCGGCGCGGACCACGTCGATCAGCGCCTGCGTGCCGTGGTCGGTGATCTCGCCGACGATCGCGATCTCGTGCGGCGTGGAGAGGGCGAAGTCCAGCGTACAAAGGTAGCGCCCTGCGGCGGTGGGGTACTGGCGCATCAGTTCGCGCACGCCGCCCAGCACGCGCAGCGCGCGCTCGGCCCAGCTTGGCTTGTCATACAGCAGGGCGTGGCGAAGGAGGAGATCGGCGGCGACCGAGTTCCCTGACGGGACGGCGTTGTCGGAGAAGTTGCGCGGGCGCGCGACCAGCGCCTCATGGTCGCTCCCGGTGTCGTAGAAGCCGCCCAACTCGTCGTCCCAGAAGAGCTCGATCAGCTCCTGCGTCAGCGCGCGCGACTCGTCCAGCCAGTGCGGCGCGAAGGTCGCCTCATAGAGGGCGAGGAGTCCGTCGGCCAGGAAGGCGTAGTCTTCCAGGTAGCCGGTCAGGCGGGCCTGCCCGTCCTTGTAGGTGCGGAGAAGGCGTCCGGCGGGGCGCAGATTGCTGAGGATGAAGGCGGCGGCAAGCTCGGCGCGGTAACGATAGTCGTCGCGCCCGAGGATGATCGCGGCCTCGGCGTAGGCGCGGATCATCAGCCCGTTCCACGCCGTCAGGATTTTTTCGTCGCGACCGGGCGGGATTCGCTCGCCGCGCGCCTCTACCAGCACGGTCCGGGCGCGGTCGAGCGCCTCGCCGATCCGCTCGATGTCGGCCCCCGTGCGCTGCGCCACCACATCGATCGTGCGTGGCAGGTGGAGGATATTGGAACCCTCGAAGTTGCCGCGCGCGGTCGCGCCGAAGTATTCGCCGACGAGGCGCGCATCCTCGCTGCCGAGGCGCGCGACCAGTTCGTCGTTCGTCCAGACGTAATACCTCCCCTCGACCCCCTCGCTATCGGCATCGAGGGTCGAATAGAAGCCGCCGAGCCCGTCGGTCATCTCGCGCGTCGCCCAGTCGAGCGTCTCGATCGCGATCCGCCGGTAGAGATCCTTGCCGGTGATCTGGAAGGCGTGGAGGTAGACCGGCACGAGGAGCGCGTTGTCGTAGAGCATCTTCTCGAAGTGCGGCACGAGCCAGCGGTCATCGACCGAGTAGCGGTGGAAGCCGCCGCCGAGTTGATCGTAGAGGCCGCCGCGCGCCATCTTCTCCAGGGTGAACTCTACCATCGAGAGGGCGGTGCGCTCGCCGGTACGGAGATATTGGCGCAGGAGGAAGTCGAGCGCCATCCCCGGCGGGAACTTGGGGGCCGCGCCGAAGCCGCCCTGATTGCGATCGAAGGTGCTGGCGAGGCGGGCCGTCGCCTCGTCGAGGATCGTCAGATCGAGCGCGGTGTTGCCCTGGCCGACCGTGAGCCTTGAACTCGCCCGCAAGCGCTCGCGCAGCTGCGTGGCGTTGTGGGTCACGTCGTCGCGGCGCGTATTGTACGCCTCCGCCACGCCCTGCAAGATGTCGCTGAAGGCCGGGAGGCCGTGGCGCGCGGTCGGGGGGTAATACGTCCCGCCGTAGAAGGGTTCGCCACCCGGCGTCAGGAAGACCGTCATCGGCCAGCCGCCGTGCCCGGTGAGTGCCTGCACCGCCTCCATGTAGAGGGTATCGAGGTCGGGGCGTTCTTCGCGATCGACCTTGATCGGCACGAACAATTCGTTGATCAGGGCGGCGGTCGCCTCGTCCTCGAACGACTCGTGCGCCATGACGTGGCACCAGTGGCAGGCGGCGTAGCCGATCGAGAGGAGGATCGGCTTGTCCTCGGCGCGCGACTGCGCGAGCGCCGCCTCGCCCCACGGATACCAATCGACCGGGTTGTCCTGATGTTGGAGCAGATAGGGACTCGTCTCGTCGGCGAGATGATTCGGCACCGGGTTCCTCCGTGCGGACGCGAGAGCGCGGGCGGTGGGCGGGCTAGGCCGGGGCACTCTCGGCGCGCGCTGTTGCGGCATATCCTGATCAGGATGGGCATAGACGCGGGCGGCATTTTCTTGTCGGGGTAGTGTAACCCATCGGGCGCGGCCCGATGACTCCTCAGGCCGGCCGGCACCTGCGACGAAACATCCCGGTTGACGACTGCTGCGCGATACGCCATAGTGGCGGGCGTGAAATGACCACCCCGTTGTGCATCGCGCAGAGCGGTTCACCATGCCTGAAAGGAGATGTTCTGCTGATGAGCGGCAACGACAAGCAAGTAGCGATGACCGGGGCGACCGGTGCCGATACTGAGCAAGAAGTGATCGCGTTGGAGGAGCAGGCGCAGGAGCCGCAGCGCGAGCCGGTGTCGAGCGCTTCCGCCATCGAAGAGATCAAGAGCGTGATGGCGATCGTGGCCCACCCGGACGACGCGGAGTTCAGCTCGGCGGGGACGCTGGCGAAGTTCGCGCAGGAGGGGAAGCGGGTCTACATCGTGGTCTGCACCGCCGGGAACAAGGGCACGCCCGACCCGAACATGCAGGGGGACGATCTCGCCGCCATGCGCCAGCGCGAGCAGCTGGGCGCCTCGGCGGAGTTGGGCGTCACCGAAACGATCTTCCTGGGCAATCCCGATGGCGAGCTGACCCCATCGCTCGACTTCCGCAAGCAACTCGTCGAGCAGATCCGCCGCTACCAGCCGGATGTGGTGATCACGCACGATCCCTGGCGGCCCTACGCCCTGCACCCCGATCACCGCGCGGTGGGGATCACGGTGGCCGACGCGGCCTACCCGACCGCGCGCGACGCGATCTACTTCCACGAGCACTACGAGGCCGGGTTGATGCCTTGGAAGGTCGGCGAGATCTGGTTCTACGGGGCCGAGAAGCCCGACCACTACGTCGATGTCTCCGCGACGTTCGGCCACAAGATCGCGGCGCTGAAGCGGCACGAGTCCCAGGTGGGCGCTTCCACCGAGTTGGAAGCGCGGATGCGCGAGCGTGCGCAAGAGGTGGGCAAGGAAGGTGGCCTGCCGATGGCCGAGGCGTACAAGGTCGTGAAGTTGCGGCGCTGATTGCAAAATTCGTCATCTGGGGGTGCTGGTTGGTCGAGCGCGTACACCACTATCTCGATGAGTATTGGCGTGACCCGCCGAGGAGGAGCGTGGCATGGACGGGCAGTTGGTGTGCGAGAAGATCGCCCAGGCGAAGGCGATCCTGGAAGAACTGGACATCGACCTCTGGATGCTGATCGGGCGGGAGACGGCGGAGCGCCCCGATCCGAGCTTCCCGCTCGTGGTCGGCACGAGCGTCACCTGGACCTCGCTCTTCCTGATCAGTCGGAGCGGCGAGCAGCTGGCGATCGCCGGGACCGGCGACACGGCGAACATCGTGATGGGCGGCGCGTGGACGGAGACGGTCGGCTACGTGCAGAGCTTCCGCGAGCCGCTGCTGGCCGCGCTCGATCGCTTCGCGCCGCGCCAGATCGCCCTCAACTACTCGACCGACAACGATTCCGCCGACGGTATCACGCACGGCCTCTTCCTGCTCTTGCAGGAGACGTTGGCGGGGACGCCCCATGCCGGGAAGTTCATCTCCGCCGAGCCGATCGTGACGCGGGTGCGCGGGCGGAAGTCGGCGACGGAGATCGACCGAATCCGCGAGGCGGTGCGCCAGACGGACATCATCTTCGACCGGCTGGCGACGGTGCTGCACGTCGGGATGACCGAGCGCGCGATCAGCGACTGGATGCACGCGCAGATCACCGAGGCCGGTTTGCAGGGGACCGCCTGGGACTTCACCTATTGCCCCGGTATCACGGCGGGGCCGGAGTCGCCCTGGGGACACGTCGGGCCGACCGATATCGGCATCGCGCCGGGCCAGCTCTTGCAGATCGATTTCGGCGTGAAGTACCAGGAGTATTGCGCGGACTTGCAGCGCACCTTCTACCTGCTGCGCCCCGAGGAGACGGTGGCCCCGGCGGCGTGCCAGCGCATGTTCGGCGTCGTCGATGGCAGCATTCAGGAAGCGGCGGCGGCGCTGCGTCCGGGGATGCAGGGGCGCGAGATCGACGCGGTGGCGCGCGAGAACTTCGCGGAAAACGGCCTGACCTGGGATTTCTCGTTCGGGCATCAGGTGGGGCGCTACTGCCACGATGGCGGGGCGTCGCTCGCCCCGGCGTGGGAACGCTACGGACGCCGTCCGTTCGACCCGATCGAGGTGGGGCAGGTCTACGCGATGGAGATCGGCGCGCGGGTGCCGGGCTACGGCGTCGTCTCGCTCGAAGAGAACATCATCGTGACGGAGACCGGCAGCGAGTTCATCAGCGAGCCGCAGCGCGAGTTGCGGCTGGTGCGCCTGGGGTAGGGGACGGGGGACGATCATCGCAGAAACACAGAGACGCAGAGAACGAGGGGGGGGGGAAGGGACGAAACAGGAGGCACAGAGGCACAGAGGACGAAGGGAGCGGGAGCGGAATGGCGAGTAGAGAGGTAGTGGGGCGATAGGGGTGGGGGTGCGGTCGAGGGCATGTCGTCATTGTACGTTCCTTCTGACGACCGACGACCGACGACTCCGCAAAACAAGATGGGCGTACGTCAATTAAGACGTGCGCCCACCTTGTTTGCGATGCTATTGGAGTAGGAGCTCGAAGCGGAGTTCCTCGTCGCGCTTGCCGAAAACGCGCGAAAGGGTGCCCTCGGTCGCGTTCTCGATCGCATCGCCGAGCGGGCCACCGAAGATCGCGCCGATAACCACGCCAACCAGGCTGCCGACCGCCGCCCCTAACAGGAAGGGGAACAGGCGTACCCGCGGTTTCGTGCCGTTCATGCGCCCCCGATATGAATGCGGCGGGTAGCCGCTCCCCGGCGACGGCAAAGGCCGCCGCTACTGGATGACCAGGAGGGTCTGTGCCTCCGGCCACACCTCTTCCAGTCGATAGAACTGCCGTTCCGGTCGGCCAAAGATGTGGACGATCACATCGCTGTAGTCGAGCAGGATCCAGCCCGACTCGGCCACGCCCTCGATACGGCGTGGATCGATGCCGATCGTATCGGTCGCCTCCTGAATCTGACGGCTAAGCGCCCGCAACTGGCGCTCATTGTCGGCGGTGCAGATCACGAAGCAATCCGCGATGATCGTGAGGTGATGAATGTCGAGAACCACGACGTCCTCGGCCTTCGCTTCGGATGCCGCCTCGGCGAGGATCCGGGCGAGTGTTGTCGGTTCGATGGCTGCTCGACCTCCTCGGAACGCCGTTGGGCGTCCCTGTCCGCTACGAGTATAACGGATTCATAGTGTACGTACAATGGTACGGGACGGATTTAGCGGACGCATGGCAGCAGACAAGGTGCCCTACCTGGGCCGATATACCAAAAGAGCTGACCCGGCGTCGGTGAACGCGGGCGGTAGCGGTGGGCCTGGAAGGATTTGAACCTTCGACCTTGAGATTATGAGTCCCTTGCTCTAACCCCTGAGCTACAGGCCCGCGTTAGCCAGTCTGGCAGTATATTGCCTTAAGTGTACACGGTGCGCCCGTACCCTCACAAGCCACGCCCGGTGGCCCTGTCTTGCGTGCCACCGGGGATGCGCCGTATTGACGCACTCGCTATCCTCGCGCGCGGCGCTCATTCACGCAGCCGGGCGTAGTGTTCGAGCATCAGCAACGGTCGCGCCCCAACCGTCTTGCGCTCGGCGTCGTAGTCCCACCAGGCCGAAAGCATCCCCTGTGCAATCGTCCACGCGCGCAGGCGGGCGCGGTCGACGCCGAGCTCCGCCGCGAAGAGATCGAGGCGACGTTCGAGGTGCGGCACCGGATCGGCGCTGCCGAGCGGCCAGTTCCGCATCCACGCCCCGATCTCGTAGGCCGGTTCGCCTATGACTCCCTTCGGGTCGATCGCGAGCCACGGTTGGCGCTCCCCGGCGAGGATGTTGAAGTGGTGCAGATCGCCGTGCAGCACCGTCGGCGGGGCGGCGGTGCGGAAGAGTTCCGCCGCGAGCGTCTCGGCCTCCGCCACCGCGCGCGCCGGGAAAGGGCCGGTGCCGCCGTCGAACTCCGCGCGCAACTCTCGCAGTCCAATGAACCAGTCGGCGACGGTGGGGAAAGTGTGCTGGTCCGGGACCGGTCGCCAGATCTGCCGCATGATGCGGACGGCGACCAGCGTCGCCTCCTTGTCATCCGGTAGGGTGGCGAGCATCGTACCGGGGCGGAGACGTTCGAGGAGCAGGGCCACGCACCCTTCGTCGAAGTCGAGCAGGCGGATCGCGCCATCCCCCGCGTAGAGCCGCAGGGCTTCCACTTCGGTCCGGTATTCGTGATTCGGGCAGCCGATCTTGAGGACGATCGGGGTGCCGTCCCGCGTGGTGCCGGGCGCGACATAATTGAAGGACAGGTTGGCGTAGTGCGGCGCGAGGGTCAGCCCCCAGCGTGCCGTACAGGTCGCCAGGATCGCGGGCAACTGCGTCAACCACGCGCGCCCAACGTCGCCGAAGGTCGCGCCGATCTGCGCGACGAAGGGCTGCGGCAGGGTTTCCATCGTTCCTCCGCTCCACTGTGCGGCACATTGACGCGACCAAGGGCTCACGCGGATTTGTCGGGTGCTACTCCTGCCGCTTGCGGGCCGCTTCCTTCGCGCGCAGGAGTTCTCCGAGCGTGCCCGCCTGCCCGCTGGCCTGTGGCAGGGCCACCGGTGGCGCTGATGGCGCGCGAGGGGCCGGGGGCGGAGCCGTCGCTGCTAGGCGTGGCTGCGGTGCGGGCACAGGCGGGGTGGGCGTTATCGGGCGAGGGGTTGGTGTAGGTGCCACTGATGCGCTCGCGCGCGGCGGCGTGGTGGGGGACGCGACCGGTGGCGGCACTGTCACCCCCTCCCTATCCCAACGCTCTTGCTGCCGCTGGCGCGCGGCCAGCAGCCCGCCCAGGGTGGCGTTGCTCGCACCACGCTCCGGGGTGGGGGTCGGCGCGGAGCGACGGCGGAAGGCCGCGCCCGCGCGCGCGAAGGCGCGGGCCACGTCGCCTCGTCCGAAGAGGAGGCGTCGCGTCGCGATGTCGAACGGCAGCAGGAGGATGGCGAGGATCAAAAAGGCGGGCCAGATCGCGCGCGCCTGCTGGGCCTGGGGCAGCGTGTGGGCGAAGGCTCCGGCGGCATCCGTCAACTCGGTGCCGCCGGTCAGTTCGCGCGCGCGGGCGAGGACCGCCGTGCGGTCGGTGCGCGGCAGGGCATACTCCGGCGAGTAGGGGACGCTCAGCCCGCCACTCGTCGCCGCCTGCGGGGTGCCATCGCCGTCGCGCGCGACGATCGCCAGCAGGTGCGATCCTTCGGCGAGGGTGCCGAGGTCCGTCTGATAGCGACCGGGCGCGATCTGGCGCAGGGTCACATCCTTGCGCTCACCCTCCGGCCCGACGATCGTGCCGACGACGGTGAGGCCATTGCGGAATGTCCCGGACGAGTCGCGCGCATCGACGCTGGCCGTCGTGCGCCCGCCGCTCGTCTGCGTGTTCAGTTGCAGATCCTGCGGCGTGGCGCTGATCGTCCAGCCGACTGTGCGCGACCAGAAGCGCGCGAAGTCCGACCAGGGGAGCCAATCGACGGCCCACTGGCCCTTGGCGTCGCTCGTCCAGGCGACCGCGCGCCCGAGGCCATACTGCCACTGCGCCAGCAGCGGATCGCCCTCCGGGGCGACGAGGTCGGTCTGCGCGGTCGGCTTGGCGGTTGTGCCGACGTAACCGCGCAGATTCGGGACGCCGTTCAAGCCCTCCATGATCGGCGTCGTCGCGCCGAGGCGTGGGCCGATGTCCCCCTCCACGAAGTAGGAACGCAACGCGAGCCGCGTCTCCTTGAGGAAGATGTCCGGCAGTTGCGCCGCGTCGGCGGCGTAGTAGTAGCGCCCCTTGCCGTCTGCGGCGAGTTGCGGCAGATAGTTCGCCACCCCCTGCCCGACGCCGATCACCGAGAGGGTGATCCCGGTGTCGTTCATCTGTTGCACCAGATCGGCGAAGTTGTTACCCGATTGCCCGTCGGTGACGAGGATGATGTGCCGCACCTTGGCGGTACTGGCGAGTTGCTGATTCAGCGCCTCCAGTAGCCCGGCGCGGATCTCGGTGCCGCCGCCCGGCTGGAGACCCCCGATCCGGGCGGCGATGTCGGGCTGGTCGCGCAATGCTTTACGCGGCGCGACGACGGTGGCGCTCCCGTCGAAGGCGACGATGCCGACCTCGTCCTGCGGCTGGAGGAGTTTCACCGCCCGGAACGCCGCCTCCTTGGCGAGGTCCATCTTGGTGACACCGCCCGTCCCGCCGGAGCCGGACTCCGCCATGCTGCCCGACTTATCGAGCGCGAAGACGAGGCTGACCGGGGGGTTGACGACGCCGTTGCGAAGATCCATCCGCACCGGCAGGAGCTCTTCGAGCGGTGTCCCGGCATAGCCGCCGGGGCCGTAGGCGCGCTCGCCACCGACGGCGATCAGCCCGCGCCCGAGATCGCGCACGTAGCTCTGGAGAAGCGCCGACCGCGCGCCGAGCGCCTCCGCCGGGACATCGACCAGCACGATCGCGTCGTAGACGACCAACTCCGCGAGGTTGATCGGGACGCGGTCGGCGGCTAGGGTATCGACCATGTAGCCGCTCGCGCGCAGGGCCGCGCCGAGGTTCGCGCCCTCGTCCGGCTCCCCCTCCAACAGCAGGATCCGCGCCCGCCCCTTCACGTCGGTGAACGCGGAGGCGGTGTTGTTCTGGTAGAAGGTATCGGCGGTCGTTTGTACCTCCGCGCGGAAGCGATGGAAGCCCGCGCCCGGCTGCGCGACGGTGAAGGTGAAGGGATTGTTGCCCGCCTTGAGGGTCACGTCCTGCTCGGTCAGCAGATTCCCATCGGCGAAGAGGCGGACCTTCGCCGCGCCGCCGCGCGTGCTCTGGATCGTCACGCCCACATCGACCGCCTCGCCCTCGCGGGCGCGGGCCGGGGCGCGGACCTCGCTGACCAGCGTCTCGTCGCCGCTCGCGACGCCGAGGGTGCGGGTGGAGATCTCCACGCCGGACGAGGCGGCGACGTTGGCGGCGGCGGCGAGATCGCCCTTCGTCTCCTGCCCATCGGAGATCAGGACGAGGCGGCGGGCATAGCCTTCCGGGAAGAGGGCCAGGCCGAGGCGCACCGCCCCGGCGAGGTCGGTCTGCCCGGTCTGTGGCCGCGAGAGGAGCGGGCCGAGGTCGGGGTCGGTGCCGACGGCACGCTCCACCAGGGCGTTGTCGCCGAAGACGATGATCCCGGCCTCGTCGTCGCGCGGCATCGTGGCGAGCGCCGCCTTGATGTAGTCGCGCGCGGCCCCTTCGGCGTTCGCCCCGACGCTATCCGAGGCATCGACCAGGAAGATCGTCGCCAGCCGGTCCGAGGCGCGCACGATCGACGGCCCGGAGAGGGCCAGGAGCGCCGACAACACCAGCACCCCGCGCAGCGCCGCCGCCGCGCCGCGCCGGGCGCGCGCGCCGCGCTCGACCCCGTGCATGGCGATCAGCGCCAGGACAGGGATGGCGAGGAGCCCGAGGAGGGCCAGCGGATAGTCGAAGCGCAGGCTCATGCGGCCCCCTTGCGTAGTCGGTCCCGACGCGGGCGGTCGCGCCACGCCGCGCGGACGACGCTGCCGAGCGAGCGCCCGCCGCGATAGTAGATCCACCACTCGACCGTCAGGATCAGCAGCGCCGCGATCAACAGCGGTCGCCAGAACTCGCGTGGCGAGCGCGCATCGGTGGTCGGGCCAGCGTTCGCCGCCGTGCCGGTGAACGCCGGCGTCTGCGGCGCGAGCGCCGACTCCTCGGGGCTCAGCAGATTGACGGTCAGCACCCCGCGCCGGATCTCGCGGTCGCCCGCGAACTCGCGCACCATGTACGGCCCCGGCGCGTCGGTATTGCCGAAGAGGATAATCCCGCGCGAGGGGGCCAGCCGCCGCTCGCGCCCGCTCGGGTCGGTGATCGCGACGCTGTCCACGCCCGCGCGCGGCGCGAATGAGACGACCTCGCCGGGGCGGACGCTCGGCGGCAGGCCGCTCCCGGCGGACGGCGCGAGCCAGGCGACGAGATTGGCGAGCAGGACCGGATAGGCGAGGGTGAGTGGCAGGTCGGAGCGCCCGAGCGCGAAGGTGAGGATCGCAATCCGCTGCCCGTTCGTCTCCCCCGCGAGGAGTAACGGCTGCCCGTTCGATTCGACCAGCCCCCGCGCCCATTCGGGGCGCGTCACGGCGCGCGCCTCGGCGATCTGCGCGCGGCTCACGTCCACACCGCGCAGGATCGGATCGTCGCGCAGCTGGCCAGTCACGGCGGGGCGATCGAGCGTGCCGGTCACGGGGACGATGCCGTTGTCCGGCGGCGGGTTGATCAGCAGGATCGGCCCGCGCAACCCCGCCGGTGGCGCGACCCCATCGAAGACGTAGAGATCGTAGTCGCCGCCGCTCGTCGGCACACCTGCGTTCCCCTGCGCCTGTTCCACGGTCAGGTTCGGTTGGAGGGCGAGGCCGCGCGCCAGAAAAGTGTTCGGTGCGGCGACCGTCAGCAGGATGCGCCCCTGCTCCCCGCCCGGGCGGACCCAGACGGTGTTGTCGAGTGTGAGGTCGTCCTGGCTATCGATCTGCGCGCGTAGCAGGCCGACCGCGTTCGGCAGGGCGATCGTCGTCCCGGCCTCGCCGCCCGCCGCGATCGTCAGCGCGCGTGCTTCGAGGAGGGTGTCGCCATCGAAGATCGAGAGGAGCGTCTTGCGCGCGATCGGCCCGAAGTTCTGCGTGCGGATGAAGAGTTCGCCGCCGCTCGCCGTGCGGCGGGTCGCGGCGGCGGTGATGCCGAGGTTGTCGCCGCGCTCCCCGACGCGGATGAAGCGGATCGGCGCGCGGAAGTCGCCGGTATCGGGCACGGTGAACGCGCCGTCGCTGATGACCGCCACGGTGGTGTCCGGCAGGCGCGCGGCGATCGGGGCGGCGAGGGCCAGCGCCTCGGTCAGGTCGGTCGTCCCGGCGCGCGCGCGGAGCCGCCCTGTCCCCTCGCGCAGCGCCCCGCGATCGGCGGTGGCCGTTTGGATCACCTCCGCGCCGGTCCCCGCCGCGATGATCGTCATCTGCCCGTTCGAGGGCAGCTCGTCGATCAGGCGGCGCACCTCCTCCCTGGCGCGGTCGAGGCGGGTGGGGGCGACATCGGTCGCGTTCATCGAGCCGGAGACATCGACGATCGCCACGATGTTCGCGCCGAGCGGGGTGGCCCCGAGCCAGAAGGGGCGGATCAGCGCGACGACCAGCGCGAGGAGCGCCAGCAGTTGCAGCAGCAGGAGCAGGTTCGCCCGGAGCCGCTGCCAGGGGGTGTTCGCGCGCACATCGCGCACCGCTTGCTCCCACAACAGGGTGCTGGATACCGCCTGCGGACGCCGCCGCATCCGCAGCATGTAGAGCGCGACGATCGGGATCGCCAGCGCCAGCAGCCCCAGGCCGAGGGGGGCTAGTGCGCCCATGACGCGAGTGGGCGGAGTGGGCCGGTGGGCCAGTGGGCCAGTGGGTTGGGGGGCGAGTACACGGGCATAGCACTCCTGTGCATGTGTAGGGTTCTCATGGTGGTCAGCAGCTTCGCGCTTAACATCGCCGCTCGTCTTTCTTCGTCACCGGTCCACTGGCCCACTCCGCCCACTCGCCCACTCGCCCACTACGTGGTGATCCCCCCGCGTCGCAGGGCGTTGAGGATCACGTCCTCGAACGGGGTGGCGGTGTTAATCGGCAGGTAGGGCCAGCCGCGCCCGGCGCAGAAGGACGCGAGATCGCGCTGCCAGTCGGCGAGCCCCCGCCGGTAGCGTCCCAGCGCCGCGTCGTCCACGGTCAGGTCGCGCGTCGCGCCGGTCTCGCTATCGATCAATTGCAACTCCCCGGCGAGCGCCGGGTCGCGCTCGTCCGGCGCGAGGATGTGGATCACGTTCGGCTCGTAGCCGTGCGCGGCCAGCGCCGTCAGCCCCGCCTTGCCACTCCCGGCGACCAGCAGATCGGAAAAGAGGAAGATCGGCCCCGGTTGCCGCGCCCGCCCGGCGTACGCGGTGAGTGCGGCGTCGAGATCGCCCGCACCGGCGATCGCCCCCGCGTTGCCCAGGAAATCGAGCAGCCGGAAGAAGGCGCGCGTGCCGCGTTGCCCCGCCAGTTGCCCCGCGACCCCGCCGCCGAGGGTCGCCAGCGACACCCGGTCGAGCCCGGCCAGCGCGATGTAGCCGAGCGCGGCGGCGGCGCGGCGTGCCCAGGTCAGCTTGTGCGCCGCGCCATCCCCCCAGTCCATCGAGGGGCTGCAATCGAGCAGGAGGTGGACGGTGCGATCCTCCTCCTCCACGAAGAGTTTGATGAAGGCGCGCTCGGTGCGGGCGTAGACATTCCAGTCCACGCGGCGCAGATCGTCGCCGTGGCTGTAGAGGCGGAAGTCGGCGAACTCCACCGATTGCCCGCGCTTGGTGCTGCGCCGCTCGCCGCGCAGCGTCCCCGCGCGCAGCTTGCGGGCGACCAGATCGAGGCGCTCCAGCTTGCGGAGGAACGCCTCATCGAAGACATCGTCGCGCGGGCGGGCGGCGATCATCGGCTCCTCGCCTTTCCTGGCTGCCCATCGCGCGGCCTCATGGCTGCCCGTTCTGCTGCGGTTGCGGCGCGTTCGGGTCGATGGTGGAGAAGTATTGGCGGATGTATTCACGCAGTTCGGGCGGGATGTTCGGATCGTCGATCCCCTGCAACGCCTGATCGCGATACCGCTGGTAGACCTGATCGTAGGGCACCCCGGATGGCGTGTTCACGCCAGACCCCTGTGTGGTGCCGGTGGGGGGCGAGTCGCCACCGCCGGTGCCGGGGATCGTTTGCGGCTGACCGGGCGTGTTGCTCGGGGTGGTCGGGGCATAGACCGGATCGTAGGGCTGCGTACCACCCGGCCCGGAGCCGGTACCACCGCCCGGATTCTGGCCTTGCTGCCCCTGTCCCTGGCCGTTGCCCTGCTGACCTTGGCCTTGCCCTTGTTGGCCCTGCCCCTGCTGGCCTTGCCCCTGGCCCTGACCGTTTTGCCCCTGTTGCCCTTGCGCCGGTTGTCCGCCCTGCTGGCCCTGCTGCCCCTGCACCACGACCGGCGTGGCGTTCGGCGGCGGCGAGCCTTGCACGATCGGCGTCCCGTTCGGCGAGAACCGTACGGGGGTGCCATTGACGCTGACCGGCGTGCCGCTGTCGTTGATCGTCACCGGGCTGCCGGAGATGGCGATCGGTGTGCCATTGCCAGCGACCGGCGAGCCCGAGGACGCGATCGGCGTCCCGCCCCCCGTGCCGGGCGTCCCTTGCGCCGTCTGTGGCGTGGCGTTGGCGGTCGTCGGGGGGACGCCATTGGCGACATCGCGCTTGATCGCGTTGATGTCGCCGAGGACGCCGCTGACCGCGCCCTGCGTCGCGATCGCCTGTCCGGTCTGGGCGAGTTGGTCTGCCGCACTGTTCAACGCCGCCTGTGCGCCCGCCACATCGCCGCTGGCGAGCTTGTCCGCCGCATCCTGGAGTTGGCTGGCGAGTTGCGGGTTCGTCGCGGCCTGCGAGGCGGCGGCTTCGCGCAGCTTCCGGGCGATCGCCGCCTGGCTCGCCGGATCGAGGTTCGGCAGATTGGTCGCGACATCCTTCAGCGCCGCGCTCGCCCCGGCGTAGTCGCCCGCCGCCAGCCGTTCACCGACCGGCGCGGTCGCGCCGAAAGTGCCGAACTCCTGCGCGAGTTGGGGGATCGCCGCGCCGCGCTGGGCCGCGTTCGGGTCTTGCAGCGGGCGCAGTTGCGCCTCCGTCTCCGCGATGCGCGCCACCGCGCCCGCCGGATCGGCGGTGCCGTCGGCGAGATCGCGCTGGAGTTGCGCCAGTTGCTGCTCGATCGCCTGCTTCGTCGCCGGATCGAGGTCGCCCCGCGCCGCAACCCCATTCTGTACCTGAGCGACCTGCTGCGCCGTCTGGCCGATCAACCGGGCATTGGCCTGCTGGCGGCGCAACGCCTCCTCCTGCGCGTTCGGCAGGGTCAGCAGGGCGAGCAGCGCGAGCGCGCCGAGTCCGAGCGCGAAGATCTGCTCGCGGCGCAGTCGCGGCCAGGGGGAGGTGGCCCCTCGTCGCCCCGTTACCAGCGCCGCCGTCTCCCGCAGCTGGGCCTCCGCGAGGGTGCTGTGCGCCGCGCCGCTCGCCAGTTCGAGCGCGGTGACGATCCGCTCGCGCAGCCCGAGGTCGGCATCGGCGCGCGCGGCGACGGCGGCGCGCGACAGCGGGCGGAGCGCCCCGACGAGCGCCCCGAGCACGATCCCGAGCGCGAGCGCCCCGAGGCTCCATTCGAGCGTTTGGGCCGTGAAGAAGAGGGGGCGCACCCGCGCGAGGACACCGAGCCCCACGCCGAGCGCCAGCCCCACCGCCAGCCCGTAGGTGGCACCGATGCAGGCGGCGCGCAGGCGCAGTCGCCGGGCGGTATCGCGCAGCAGGGCGGCAATCGAGGGGGGGAGGATCGGCGCTGCCGTCTGGACGCTCATCTGCTCTTCCTCCTTTCGTTTCCGGCGGTATCACGGTGTGCTGTCGCGTTTGCGCTCGTTGCTTCGTGGGCCGTCGTCGCCGATCTATGCCTGCGGCGGCCTATTGGTAGCAACGGTCAGGATGGCGTGAAAGTTTCTCGGCTGGTCATCATGGGCAACTATAGCAAGTCGCGCGCACCCTTTGCAGAACCATGCCCGTTGTCGGGCAGTATTCACGCTATGTTGCGGCGATACGGAACATCGGCGGCATCCGCTGCGTATAATGGGGTGGCGATACTGACATCTGCTGCACGATAACGGCGGAAGCGACAGGATGCATATGGTCTCGCAGACACGCGCTCGATCGTTCTCCAACGGCGATAGGGCCAGACGTATGCCCGGTCGCGTGCCCGGTCGCGCGTGCGTCGTGCTCGCGCTCTTCGCGGTGCTGACGCTGCTGCTCGGCGCACTACCGGCTCCCGCGCCAGCCGCAGCCGCCGCGCCGAATGTCCGCATCGCGGCCACCGCGAACTTCGGCGGCAACTATCAGGCGGATCGGTGGGTGCCGATCGCGATCACCCTCGCCAATGACGGCCCCAATGTGACCGGCACGGTCGTGGTGGAGGGGTCGAACACGGCTGAGCGCTATTCGCAGCGAGTGGCGCTGCCGAACCGCTCGCAGAAGGTCGTCACCCTCTACGCCCAGGTTCCCACGCGCGTCAGCACCGTCACCGCGCATTTCGAGGCGGGCAATGACCGCGTGGATGCGCCGCAGATCACGTTGCTCCCCGCGCGGCAGGGGCAGGGCCTGGTCGGCGTGATCGCGGACGATGCCACCGCCGGTGCGGAGTACACGCGGGCGATTGTCGCCGCCTACGGGACGGGTGCCGTCGAGGCGATCGTCTTCCCGCCCGATCAGCTCCCGGCCAACACCTTCGGGCTCGACTCGTTCGGCGCGATCGTCGTCGGCGATGCCGCGACGGGGCGTTGGAGCGCCGAGCAGCGGGCGGCGCTGGCGAGTTGGGTGGCGCGTGGCGGCACGCTCATCGTCAGTGGCGGCGCGAACTGGCGCAAGACGACGGAAGGGCTCGGCGAGCTATCACCCCTGCGCCCGAACAACAGCCAGACCGTCACCGGGCTCGGTGGCCTGGGCGGTGGCGACGGGCCGAGCGGGCCGTGGATCCTGGCGACCGGCGATCTGCTGGCCGGGGCGACCCGCGTGGCGGAGCAGGGTGGCGTGCCGCTGGTGGCGACCCGTGCCTGGGGGCATGGCACCGTGACCGCACTCGCCTTCGATCCGGGCACGAGCGCGTTCAGCGGCTGGAGCGGCGCGAGCACCTTCTGGCGGCGGTTGGCGCTCGATAGTGCCTTGCCCGATTCCTTGCAAGAGCCCTTCAATAGTGGTAGCGTGAGTTCGGCCCTCAATGTTCTGCGCGACATCCCGAATCTGGGATTGCCGCCGACCTGGCTCCTCGGCCTCGTCCTCCTTCTCTTCATCGTGCTGATCGGCCCGGTCAACTATCTCGTCCTGCGCGCGTTCGACCGCCGTGAACTGGCCTGGCTCACGATCCCGCTCCTCACGCTGGTCTTCGCGGTGGCGATCTATGGCGTCGGTGCCGCCACCAAGGGTGGCTCGCTGATCGTCAGCAGCCTCTCCGTCGTGCGGGTCAGCCCCGGCGCGCGCAGCGCCGAGGTGCAGGCGATCTACGGCCTCTTCACGCCATCGCGCGGCCTGCGCGACGTGGCGTTGCCCGATGGCGCGCTGCCGTCCGGCTTCTCGGAGAGCGGGCTCTACGATCCGCGCGATCTCGGCGACGCGGTCCGCTTCGCGCAGGGGAGCGCGCCAGGGGTGCAGCAAGGCTCGTTCGTGCAGTGGGCGCAGCGCTCGTTCGCGGCGCAGGGGAGCGTCGATCCGGCCCCGCTGGCGGTGCGCGCCGAGTTGCGCTGGAATGGCACGCGGCTGATCGGGACGATCACCAATACCTCGGCGCAGACGATCGAGGATGGCGTGCTCGTCTACAACAACGCCTACCAGCGCTTCGGGACGCTCGCTCCCGGCGCGAGCGCGACGGTCGATTGGGCGACGACCGCGAGTTCTGGGGCGGGTACGACCTACGGACGCGGGCTCGGCGCGGCGCTCTATCCGAACGCGCCAAACGTCGGGGGTGGTTCCAGCAGCAGGCAGTCGGGTAAGGGGAGTGTGGAGGCGCACCGGGCGGCGACGCTCGATCTGCTGAGCGGCACGGTGGTCGACTATCGCGGGAATTACTACAGCACGGCCCCCACGCGCACCCCGACCCCGACCCGGACGCCCTCGCCGACGCCCACCACGCGCCCCGGTGCGACACCCGGCACGCTACTGGGCAGAACGCCTGTCGTGGCCCCCACCGCGTCGGGTACGCCGACCTCCGGTGGCGGCACCGGCGCGACCTCGACAAGCCCGCAGACGATTCAGGTGCTCTTCTGGCGGACCGATGCGCCGCTCGATCTGCGGATCGACGCCGGGGAGCGCTATGCCACCACGCTGATCGTCCAGGAGACGGTGCCGGGGGCGACGACGCAATACGTGCCCGCGCCAGCGGCGCAGAGGAAGGAGGGCTGATGGCCCCGGTGGTAGAAGCGCGCGGGCTGACCAAGGGCTATGGCCCCTTCCTGGCGCTCGACGATCTCAATCTGTCGATCGAGCCGGGGGTCGTCTTCGGCTTCATCGGCCCGAACGGGGCCGGCAAGACGACCGCGATGCGGATCCTGGCGACGCTGCTCCAACCCTCGTCGGGCGAGGCATGGGTGGGGGGCTACTCGGTGACGCGCCAGCCGAAGCAGGTGCGGCAGATCCTGGGCTACATGCCGGACAACTTCGGCGTCTACGACAACATGAAGGTCTGGGAATACCTCGACTTCTTCGCCGCCGCCTACGGCCTCCCGCGCGGTCGGCGGCTCGGCCTGATCGACGATCTGCTGGCGCTGGTGGACCTCAGCGAGAAGCGCGATGGCTACGTGGACGCCCTCTCGCGCGGGATGAAGCAGCGCCTCTGCCTGGCGCGCACCCTCGTCCACGATCCGCAACTGCTGATCCTCGATGAACCGGCGTCCGGGCTCGACCCGCGCGCGCGCGTGGAACTGCGCGCCCTGCTGCGCCAGCTCGGCGCGCTCGGTAAGACGGTGATCGTCTCCTCGCACATCCTGACCGAGATGGCGGACATCTGCGACCACGTCGGGATCATCGAGCGCGGGCGACTCCTCGCCGCCGGGCCGATCGCCGACCTGCTGCGGCAGGTGCAGACGAGTCGGACGGTGCTGGTGCGCCTCCTCGCGGACGAGCGCCTCACCGACGACGAGATCGCGGGGCGCGCGCGCACGGTCCCCGGTGTGCTCGGGGTCGCGGTCGAGCCGCTCGCCGGGACCGATGTCGGCATGGGCGAGTCGCGGGCGCGCGCGCTGGCGAACGTCCTGCCGCACGACGCCGCGTCGGGCGCGCTCCCGCCGCACTTGCAGGTGGTCCCGCCCGGCGCGACCGGCTTCGCGGCCCCGCACGCGCGCCTGCTGCGGCTCGACTTCAGCGGGGACGACTATCAGCTCTACCAGCTGCTCGGGGAGTTGCTGACGCGCGGCCTGCCGGTCTACGGCTTCGCCGAGCAGGTCGGCGACCTGGAGGATGCGTTCATGCGGATCACGCGCGGGATGGTCGCCTGAGAGTTTGTGAATCAATCGCCTTCGGGGGGAAAGGCCGTGAGGTGGCCCGTCTGGGGGGGTGCCCTGCGCCCCCGGTCGTCCGGGTTCCCACGGGCGTGAGCCGCAGGGGCCGGTGAGCGGG
>JAABUP010001807.1_pt1 | contig 43808 bp, 46 predicted proteins | sample 5559201 | NCBI WGS metagenome assembly JAABUP01 (sample SAMN10711887, study PRJNA513373) | rock metagenome | isolation source: Antarctica rocks | place: Antarctica
AACTGTTCTTCATCTAACTAGGATGCAGAGTCTGCATTGACAGCATGACTTTTGTGTGGGCTGACTAAGCAGCGTCACGTGACACGGCAAGTTCCGGCACTAGGTCAGAATAGGACTGAAATCCCCCGCAAAGCCTTCTTATTTCAACACTCCTTCTCAGTTCTAGATGACCTGAATATTCATTCACTAGTCAGTATAGAGTTCTTCAATCTCACTAGAAAGTGAGCTCAACAGCAAGGTGGTGAGGACATGAAGAAGGCCACAATAGTGAGGTAAGGAAGTGAGAATGTAAAAGGCAAAAAAGTCAACAACAATGAGGTTCAAATGTGTGTCAAAGACAGGTCATTAATTAAGTATAAGACCTGACTGAATAAGAAAACAGCTAAACTTGACAGCAGACAGAGTCTTAGTAAGCTCATCTGCTGCTTGCTTGATGATAGATACAAATTCAAAGTCAATAAGGTGATGATTGACAGCTTCACAAACAAAGTGATATTGTATGTCAATGTGCTTGATATGAGCATGAAACTCAGGGTTTCTAGCTAGGTTCATAGCTTTGTTGTTGTCAGCTTGAATGACAACAACATTGTTGTCATGAAAATAGTCAATTTCACTAAGAAAACAGCGTAGTCAAATGACTTTCTTCATAGCTTGTGTTTCAGTCATGTACTCAGCCTTTGTTGAGAATAGAGTAACAAATTGCTGACATTTAAAACATCAGCTAATGAGATCTTCATATAAAAGAAAGAGGTAAGCCTCAGTGAACTTTCTGATGTTGTGACAGTCATCTCAGTCAGCATCAATATAGTTGATGAGGCCATTGTCAGTGATGTCATAGATGACATCAAGATTCATAGTGTTGATGAGATACTTAAAGATTCACTTAACAGTGTTGTAGTGTAATGTGTTAAGGTTCTGAGCAAACTGACTAACAGTAGAGACAGCAAAGATGATGTCAGAATGTATCTACAACATAATGTACATTAGTGATCTGACTGCTTTCTGATACTGTTAAATGATAGTGATGTCAGCCTGAGTGATAGACTCCTTCATGAGTACTGCATCAGAATTCATAAAAGTGTTGACAGAAACAGTCTGCAACTGCTGAAAGATCTGAAGAACCTTGTTGATGTAAGCTGTCTGAGTAAGACAGATTGTGCATTCAGCACAGTTTCATTTCACTTTCATGTCTAGGTAATAGAACACAGAATCAAGATCTGACATCTTGAATGTGTCATTAAGACATTGTTTAATGTTCTGAATAGCTGACTTATTCTTTTTAACAAGCAAAAAGTCATCAACATAGACAGTGATGATGACATCATTTTATATGAACATGCTATGATCAAAATCAAGTCAACAGAAACCAAGAGACATGAGAAGATCATGTAAAATCTTATACCACAGATGAGGTGCTTGCTTCAGGCCATAAAGAGCCTTATTCAGCAAAGCAACCTTGTCAAATAGCTCATAGCTGTGAGGTAACTCAACATAAACAATCTGATCAATAAAGTCATAAAGAAATGCAATAGTGACGTTCATTTAATTCACTTTAAGGTCATAATGTGCTGCAAGAACAAAGAGGGTCTTATACATCTGCAGCTTGATGACAGACACAAAGGTTTAATCATAGTTTATGTCAAACTGCTGTTCATAGTCTTTGACAATTCAGCAAGCCTTATAGTGGCTAACCTGATCATGAACATCACACTTGACCTTGTAAACTCAGTGTTCTTTAAGAACATGCTGATTCAACAACATGTTAACAATGTCTCATGTGTTATTATTCTTCAGTGACTGAATTTCATTCTTCATAGCCATCTTTCATTTGTCACACAGAGGTAACTTCACAGTCTGCTTATATGTGGTTGATTTGACAATGTCATCAATAGAAATTGCAACATACACATATGAAACATGTGTGTCAGACTCATCAACAACTGAGCAACTGCAAAGATTGTAATGTAATGCAGCTGAGGCTGAAGGGTTCAATGAATCAAGCTGATCTGAATCTGAAGAATTCAATGAACCAAGCTCATCTAAATCAGACAACTTGTTTAAAACTCACAGGTCTGAACTCATGAGTTCAGACTGACAATGTGAAGAGGTAGATGCTTTTTCTGAAATAAAAGAAGATGAAGAATTTGATTGCTGTAATAGTGAGAATTGAAGCAGCAGTGTAGCTGATGCAGACACTTTCTCTGAAACAAAAGAAGATTGCAACAACAAGGGTGAGAATGCAGAAGAAAGATCAACAGCATGATTGTTAGTGCTAGTTGTCTCTTTCTTGCTGTGAACCTCTATGTTAACTATGTTTTCATAAGCAGTAATGCTCTCATCAACAAAGCAGTTATGAGACTCTAGAACCTGTTCTGATTCAGAGTCTCAAACACAGAAGATTGAGCTTTCTGTTACAGTCAGACTGTAGCCAGCTAGTGTGTTTTAGAGAATACACAAGAGAAGCATATATCTGAACATAAGCTCACACAGCTCTATATGCTCATGACAAGCTCAGCAAAGTGATAGACCTTTGGTAGATCTATCAGCTCTATTGCTCTATAGCAAGCAAAGCGAGCACAGTGATCCTATAGTATATAGTAGAACCATTTCCTCTATGAAAATGGGTTGTGTTCAACTCAATACAAGTTACCAACTACTGGTTTACCCTACACTGCACACTGAGATTCTTATATTAACAAGCACAAATCTTTAGCCTTAATATTTGAGACATCTCAGATCAGAACATAACACTTTGAACACTTTTACAATATAAGAATGACAATCAGTGCACAGAAGTCAGCTTTGACAAGTTAAGTCAACCTTCAAGACCTTCAGCAAACAATCAATGTACTTAAGGTACTGACATTCAATGTGTTCACAGACAAGAGAGAAAAGCTGTGAGCCTTCTTGATCAAGCTCAAGTTATATATTGAATTCAATCAGACAAAGTTCAGGTTCAAGATGAACAAAGGTCTGTTTACTGTATCATATCTCAAGAATGCAGCATTTAATTGAGTTAACCTCAAACTGCATGAGTTCTTTGACAAGACATCAAAGAAATAAATGAACAATAAGAAATTCATATTCAGCAACTATAAGAAGTTCAAGAATGAGCTTTAAAGAGCCTTCAGAATAGTTGATGAGAAACAAGCAGCAGAAAGACAACTTCACATTCTAAAGATGAATAAGTCAGCAGTCAAGTATGTGGCAAAGTTTCAGTGAATTGCAGCTCTAATGAATTGGGATGACAACGCTTTAGTATTGCAATACTATTGAGGACTCAATGAGACTATCAAAGACAAGATAGTCAGAATGAATCAATCTGAAGAGCTTCAGAATATGATCAATATCTTCATCAACATCAACAGTTGTCAATGAGAACAACAAATGAAGCACACAGAACACTACACATCAAAGATGTAAGAAAGACATTATATTCTCAGAAGAGGTGACCCTATGAATCTCAACACAATTGAGAAGCATTGTGAGCAGCAACCACAAGTGAAGCAAGAATGATGCATGAGCAAGCTCTATAAGCCTCAACTCTGACAAGCAGAGACTCACAAATGTTATAACTGTGAAAAATTCAAACACCTTGCAAGAACCTGCAAGAAACCTTAACAAGAGAGAAAAGAAGTTGCAGCAATGAATACATGCATAGTGCATGATGCTCTGAGCTGAACAGTCTGCTATAACAACATGTGCTGAACACATATGAGCAGCAAAGATGAAGTCAAATGATACTTACAGATACTTAAGAAGAGATGAAATGATTACAACATAACAGGTTAACTGAAGAGATTAGTTATTCTAAAGAAAGTCAAGATTAAAGAAATCAATACTCACAAAACTCAGATAGAAGAAGACTACAGTAATAGCATCTGAATAGCTCTGAATTTGAATGCAGACTCAAAGAATGTCAACAACTGAGAAGTTGACATGAGACTCAAAACAAAACATGAGCACCTTGAGAATCAGCGCTGAGAAATGCGTTAACAACTGCTAAAAAAGCAGCAAGAAGAGCTTGAGAAGAGAGTCAATGACCTTAAAAAGCAACAGAAAGAAATAAAAGAAGTAAAAGCATGCTTAAAACTCAACAAGTTGATGAAAGAAGTATGAATGATGACCAACTCAGTATCAAAACAACTTGTGTGAAAAACTAAAAGCCACAAAATTGAGATTTATTTACTCACAAAGTATCTGACATCAGACAGTGATTGATGAACCTTTTCAAAAGACTACATGTCACCTGAGTTTCTGAATAAAGTGAAAGCACTGCAGATTCAGATTCAGTGAGAATATGATCAGTACAAACTGTGTCTACACTCAGAATGATATATTGAGAAAGGCAGTGATGAATACATACAACTGATTGTACAAGGGGTAGAGTCTGAATGGTTTCAGAACCTTCAAAGAAGAGCAAGTGATGCAGTACAGTCAAAAAACTGCAAGCTTTCTCAAAGAGACTAGAGAACAAGAAGCTTCTAACATCTCAAAAGAACAGTAAGAACCATAAGATATGAGTTGATGTTCAGGTTGAGTGAAATAGACTTCTTCAAGCAATGGTAGACTCAGAAGCAATCAACAACTATATTTTGCAGCAAGCAATAAGAATGCTAGAACTAACACTGCAGTGAGTGCTGAAGTCTATGCAGATATATATGATCAATGAAGAATTTAAGTGAATAACAGAGCAGGTTCACATCAAAGTCATAATACTAAAAGATTCACAGAAGTTGACATTTGATGTTCTCAATTCAATCAAGTATGATGTCATACTAGAAATGCTCTGATTACGCAAAAAGAACTCAAGAATTGATTGAATCAGCAAAGAATTATACATCATGATAGATGTGTATGAGATTCTCAAACAATCAGAAATGAGCTTATCAGAGCATAAGTCATGAGATCATGAAATATTGCTATTGAATGACAAGCAACCAAAGTGAATGTCACTGTACTCAATGAGCAAAGATCAACTCAAGAAAGTAAGAACTTACCTTGATGAGAATCTTAAGAGAGAATTCATCAGATCATCAAAGTTATTGACAGAATACTCAATCCTGTTTGTATCAAAGAAGAATGACACAAAGCAACTATGTGTCAACTACAGACAACTCAACAAGATAACTAAACAAAACAGTTATCTTTTACTGTTGATTGAAGAGTTGCAAGACTGATTAAACAGAGTTAAGTGATTCACAAGTCTGAACTTGAAAGAAGCCTACTACTGAGTACAAATGAAGAAAGACAAAGAATGAAAAACGGTGTTCTGAACAAGATACAAACACTACAAATACACTGTTATGCTGTTTGAGCTCAAGAATGTCTCTGTCACCTTTCAAAGATTAATTAATGACACATTGAGAGAATACCTTGATGATTTTGCAATCACATACCTTGATGACATTCTGATATATTCAGATGACCTTGAGATGCACTGCAGCCACATGCACAAGGTACTGAGAAAGCTTAACAAAAGGGCTTTGTATGTGAAGAAGTCAAAAAGCAAGTTTGAAGTGAAGGAAATCAAATTCCTTAACTATATAATTCAATTTGAACAAATCAAGAAGAACTCAAAGAAGACAAACACAGTCAGGAACTGGCCTTCACTGAAATGAGTCAAGAAAGTGCAAGCCTTTCTAGAATTGATGAACTATTATCAGAAGTTTGTACCTAATTATGCAAAGATTGCAGAACCCCTTATGCAACTAATGCACAAGAACAAAGAATGACATTGAGATAAGAAGCAGAAGAATGTGTTTCACACATTAAAGAGAAGCTTTAGCAGAATGACACACCTGAGGATACTCAATTCAACATGCAAAAAGATACTGAAAACCAACGCATCAGATTTCACAGTAGGCGCATGCTTGTACCAGATTGAGAATGAACAACAGAGACTCATAGTCTATTGATCTAAAAAACTGTCAGAACTTGAGAAAAGATATGAGGTTCATAACAAAGAACTTCTTGTGATAGTGAAAGCACTGCAAGATTGAAGACCTTATCTTGCAGATACTGAGAAGCCTATTCAGATCTACACAGATCATAAGAATTTGAGAAACTTTGTAACAACAAAACAGTTGAATCAATGACAGATTTGCTGAGCCAAACAGTTAGTCAATTACAAATTCCAAATTCATTACAAGAAGAATAATGAGAATGATGAAGCAGACGCTTTGAGTAAACAGTCTGATCACAAAGAAGTGAAAAAGATTTATGTCAAAATTCTGAGTGAAGATGAAAAGAGAATTCTCACAAAAGGCTTAACAGCAACATATAAGGTGAAGCAAGCTTTCTTAACAGATGAAGAATTAATATAAGTATGTCATGACAGCAGGGTCAATGAACACCTTGAAGTCAAAAGAACTGAGAACCTCATACAAAGAAGGTGCAATATCAGCAACCTTAAGAATCAAATCATTAAGTACATTGTCAGATGCAATTCATGTCACAGAAACAAGATTCAGAGAGATAAAAGATATGACAGAGTAACACAACTAAATGCACTAAACGCGTCATGAGAGTCAGTTACTATGAACTTCATAACAAAGTTATCAACATTGAAGAATTCAGCATGAGGAGTGAAATTCAACAGTATATTGACTATAGTTGATAGAATGACCAAGTACACCATGTTCATTTCATTTAAGAAAACCACAATAGCATCAGTATTGATGTACACCATACTGCAAGAGTTGATTAACAATCACAAGCTATCAAAGGAATTTATCACTGACAGAGACAAGCTGTTCACAAGCAAGTTTTGAGAAATGCTCACAGCAAAACTCAGAATAAATCATAAGATGTTGATGACATATCATTTACAGACAGACAGACAGAGCAAACAAATGAATCAGACAGTTAAAACATACTTGAGACACTACATCAATAGAAATCAGAACAACTGAGTATAACTGTTGTTGACGGCACAGTTTGTGTACAATAACACACAAAATGAAACCACAAAAGAAACACCATTTTGAGCAAACTATGAATATAACTCAAAGGTATGACAGAAACCACAAGCGCACAGATCACAAAGTCAGAAAGCAATACTAGACATTGCAGAAATTAAGAAGTTGCACAGGGATCTGACAAACAGAATTCAACAGCAAACAGAACAGACAACAGAGATAAAACCTTTTGTGATTGAAGAGAGAGTTTATCTAAGAACAAACAATATTCATGTAAGGTGAAGAAGCAAGAAGTTGAACAACAAAAGCATAAAACCGTTCAAAATCAAGAGAAACATCAAAGAGTTAAGCTATAAGCTAGACTTACTCAAGAAAATGAGAATACATCTGATATTTCATGTGTTCATGCTTCAGTGTTGCAATCAGTTCATACCACTTCAAACCATCAAAATGTCTGTCAAACTTAATGAGAAGTATCAAGTTGAGAACATTCTAGAAAAACAGATGATTAGTGAAAAAGCTCACTATCTTGTCAAATGAAAAGAATACAATACCTCAGAAAACACATGAGAGCTTAAAGAGAACCTACTTAACTGTGCAAAAGCACTACAACAGTTTGAGAGAGGGGCTCAGAGTCAATAAAGAAGCTAAAACTCATTGACTCTAATAAGAAATCAAGGTTAGAAGAATCAGAGGAGTTTTTCTCATCCTCAGTTTCATTGTTGTCATTGCTCAGTTTAAAAGCAACACAGCAAACTTTAATGACTGTGCAAGACTCATTCTGTTTCAAAGTCTTGAAAAGGCGAAGAACCTTTGCATTCAGCTTGAAAAGACACTCAGCCTGTTTCACATGCTCATTCATAGTCACCTTGAGTTCAAATTTCAGCTGAAGGTGAGCATGATTCAGAGAATCTAACAATACTGACACACACAGACAACCATGACAGGTACACTCAGAACACTTTGCATAATCTGTCATAATAATGCAGAAAGAAAGAGCAGCTGAACAGTGATCACAAGCAATGAGAGAAGTGAAACTGAAGGTTGCAATGATGTTTGCAAGGTGAAGACAATTGTGCTGCTTATAAGAAGGCATGACAGTGAGAAAGCTATCTGTCTTTATACTCTCACTTATATAAACACTAAAGAACTAGTGTTTAGAAGAGAAGAAATCATGTTACAGTCAGACTGTAGTCAGCTAGTGTGTTTTAGAGAATACACAAGAGAAGCGTATACCTGAACATAAGCTCACACAGCTCTATATGCTCATGACAAGCTCAGTGAGGCAATAGATCTTTGATAGGTCTATCAGCTCTATTGCTCTATAGCAAGCAAAGTGAGCACAGTGATTCTATAGTATATAGTAGGACCATTTTCCCTATGAAAATGGGTTGTGTTCAACTCAATACAAGTTATCAACTACTGATTTACCCTACACTGCACACTGAGACTCTTATATTAACAAGCACAAACCTTTAGCTCTAATATCTGAGGCATCTTAGATCAGGATGTAACACTTTCTTTCATGTTTAAATAGTGGCATTTGAGGCTGCAGTTCTCAAACTTAACTCTTTGCTGACATTGTTTCTTAGAAATGTGTACTCAAGCAATGATATCAAAGATGTAAAGACTTGAGAGGTCAGAAACATTGTCTGTTCATGCTTCATAGAGTGTCATGTTGAGTACTCAAGTAGAAGACCGGTTCTTGATATAAACTGCAGTTTTAATGGCTTTCAATCAGAGGTGTGAGTTCAGGTCAGAGTCTTTGAGCATAGTTTGTGTGAGTTTGCAAATAGTGCAATTTAGCCGCTCAGAAACGCTGTTTTCTTCAGATGAATAGAGTGTGATAGGTTCTCAGATGATGCCGTTGACTGTAAACCAGTTCTTCAAGACAAGATACTTATACTCAAAGTCAATGCAGAGGCATTTTAAAGAATAGTCAGAACAGTCAATCTTCATCAATGCAACAAAGTTCTTAATATGCTTGACTGTCTTGTCTTTGATTTTTATGAAAAACATTCAAATAAACCTTGTGAAGTTGTCAGTAAGGGTAACAAACCACCTTGAATCATCATAGACAATGAGTGTTATGAGTTTAACAACATTCAAATGAACAAGATTTAATGATCAAGTCACTCACTCAATAAAAGCATTGTAAGGGTGATGAGTCTGCTTGACTTTCATGCACAGTTCACAGACATCATGTTGTTGAGAAAGATTCTTAAGATTTATGCTGTCAATGATCTTAGACAGATGCTTGATGTTTGTATGACTTAAATGGCTCAAGTGTTGATGCCACATATTAAATGATACCTTAAACTCACAATTAGCTGCAAAGGCATGAGACTGAGGTGTATTGTTAAGGTGTAGCTGAAAAATCCTGTTGACCTCAGAAGCATATTTGATGATGTTGTTTTTGTGACATAAGATGCAGTCACACATGTCAAAAGAAATACCATCAATGCACATGTGACAGTTAAAAACAAGGTTCACAGAGAAATCAGAGACATGCATAACATCTTTGAGGATAACCTCTTGTATGTCACTGTCAGAATGAACTAAATGTAGTGAAATCATGCTCTTTTCAATGATTTAAGCAGGTTCATTAACCGTTTTAAGAGACCTAGAAATAGGCTTGTAAATAAGAAAGAATTTGCATGTAGAACACAAGTGATCAGAGGCTTCAGTATCAACAATTCACACACTCATGAGGTGTGATCCTATGACAAACATAAAGCTGAGTGTTGTGACATTGTCATCAGTTTTATTGAAGGTTGATTTGACATTGTTAAAGAACTTGCTCAAGAACTTATCTGATGATGATGATTTGCTTTTCTTCTTTGCAGCTCAAGCTGCATTGAGTTTCTTCTTCTTATAAGGGTATTTAACAAAGCACATGGGTTTCTCATGACCAGTCTTCTTACAGTGTGAACACTGAAGTGACAACAATTTTGATTTGTCACAAAAGACCATTGCAATGAAGCTCTTATTATTCTTCATTCTAGCCTCATCAATCAACTCAACAATTAAGAAATTGAAAGTAAAAGTTGTAACACAAATGAACTGACATTTAGCCATGACAAAGGCATTAAATGTGAATTCAAGGTTGTTAAGAAGAACAGTGAGTATAACTCAGTCTGAAAAGGTAGAATTCATCTCTTGCAAATGTTGTGACAAAGTCTTTAGCTGATCAACATAGTTCTCAATGAACTTAAACAAATTATAGTGATGACTTAAAAGTGTTGTAAATGTAAGGTATCTGGTGTTAAAGCCCTGAACCTCATACAACTTCTTGAGCTTCAACCACATCTGATGTGCAGAAAGATCTTGAATGAACCTCTTAAGGTCATTCTGACATGACAGTGCTATAGTAGCACATGTTCTGTCATTCTTCTTACTTCAGATGATGTATTCAGATGAGGACTTCAAGTTCAAAGTGTTAACATCATCAAGTTTAACAACTGGTTTGAAAGATGTGTTTAAAACAACAGCTCATAGATCTTTGTTCATAAGAACAAACTTAATGTTAGTGACTCAGAAGGCATAGTTACTAGTGTCAGCAAGACAAGAAAAGTTGAAAATGCTGTTCAAGAAAGTCATGATTATGTGAGTTGTTAAGAACAAACACCAAAATGCAAAGACTATCAAAAAAGCAAAGAGATGTCAATCAAGAATATCATAACAACAAGTCATTCAAGAATATTAAAATAATGAAGGTGTTGTTTGAGAAAGCACTTAAATAAGCTATTGAAACAATGAGTTGTTTAAGAAAGCACTCAGGTGAGCTATTGAAATGATGAAAATGTTAAAATCAAGAATATTAAGTAACAACAAAAAGGGGGTTGTTTAAGAAAGCACTCAGGTAGGCTATCAAAATGACAAAAGACACTGTCAAAAGACAGTGACAGTGAGGTCAATGAATGACTGACTAATGTCTTAAGGTATGAAGGCAAAATGCTGAGGTCATAACCTGTTAAACAGAAAGACATTGAGTCATTGATATAATGACCTCTATAGAACAACTGTTCTTCATCTAACTAGAATGCAGAGTCTGCATTGACAGCATGACTTTTGTGTGGGCTGACTAAGCAGCGTCACGTGACACGGCAAGTTCCGGCACTAGGTCAGAATAGGACTGAAATCCCCCGCGAAGCCTTCTTATTCCAACAACATATAAATTGCAACAAAATCAACAAAATTCTTAGTTTTGTCACTGTTACAGTGTTTATACATAATTTTATCAACTACATATGCATTTGCTCAGTGACACACTCAATTTTCAAAAGATTGAAAGATCTATATATAAAGTATGATTCTGTGTACTCAGATTATAAAACTAAATTGTGATTGTAAAGTAGTTATGATATTTGTGATTTTTGAAATCTTGAGCATCCAAAAAAAAGTGGTTTTCCGAGCATCATGAACGGCCCAGAGTTTTTGTCCCTACTGTATTCATATTGTGGAACGCAACCAGCCGAAACGTCATCGACACATGCTGTTCTTCCCTACTCGTATAGTTCAGCGCAACAACAACCACTCACTCGATAGCCCTTACAGATGTCTTCCTCACGATGACCACTCTCTCAAACCACACCGCAGGCGGTTTCCTCCCACCAACTCTCCCCTCTCCACCCTCATCCTCCGTCACCTCCCTCTCCCAAACCCTCCCGCACCCGCGCGCCCACCCGCTCAAATCCGGCAGCGCCAAAGAATCAAGCTTCATCAACTACGTAGATCAGGGTATACTGAACGTCACACGACGGTACGCGAAGAAATTTAGTGCGCGACTAGAAGACCATCCGGGAGGGGAGAGTGAACGGACGGGGCGGGGGTACGAGGATTTCGGAGAGGTGGCTAGGGATCTGGAGGCGTTGGTGGATGTTGTGTGGGTTTCTGGGACACGTATGAACCTATCTTGCATTGTTTTGGTTGTTGTGATTTACACTGTGGGTATGAGACGGTGATGGTGTGCTGATGGGGACGTTGGGGTTGGTAGCGGCCTTACAGATCCCTTACCTCCTTACCCTCTCTCTACTGCTGAGTACGTATCTTTCGTCCTTCGCCTTCGCGCCTCGGCCGACGTTCTGCCTTCTGCGTCAGGTCGATATAGCGTTCTCGTCGCTGCTGCAGGGACGGGATGTGGAGACGGGCGAGGTATTGCCCGGGTTCGAAGGAGGAGGGAGGAGGGTCAGTCAGACGGAGAAGGTGAGGATTAAGGGTGTGGTGGAGAGGACGAGGGTGGGTGTTGTGGAGGTTGCGGGGAAGGGTGAGGAGAGTGTGGATGGGACTACGCTGGATGGTATGGCGGAGGATAGTAACGCGGAAGATATGAGTGTGAGTATGACTGAGGAGGAGGGAGATGTGGAGATGGATGGAGTGGGTGGGCATGGGAGATGGGAGATGGAGGTCGCGAGGGTCTATGAAAGGACGATTGTCGAGCTGGGGGAGACTTTGGGCGGTGATGGTATTGGAAGTGCGCGATGACGATTTCCAGGTCGTGCCTCCGAGCAACGGCAGTACCACATTGATATTGAGTTTCAACGGGAATGCAATCTCGATAGCCATTGGTGGTGGAGGAGGAGGAGGAGGAGGAGGAGCTCCGTACAGATGATACCTGGCACTCCGACGATATCACGATAACTCAGGCCGGTAGATGGAGGAGGGGATGATCTCAAAAGGATTGCTGGCGGCATCCGATCTTGTCAAAGGTGAACGACCTGGTGGCGCGCCTTGGCGGTTGTCAAGAGTGAAAATGAGCAACACAGCACGATGACGCCCTTTCCGAACAACGATGATGAGTTAATGATACAATGGCGAGAATCTGCAAAGATTACAAAGCGCGTTCCGAAGATGATGTTTGTTTGGCGCAACACAACGCTTGAATAACCGCAACGAAACGCGTCGTATGTCCGCGATCAACCTCGATCAAACTCTCTGAGCAACGTCTTTAGGGTATACTTTGAAATTTTGATGCTCTTTGTTCCTATGTCATTAGGGTTGTAAAAGTCTGCTGCTGATCGCAAGAAGAATCTTCCGAAACCCTAAAGGCAAAAGCTTGGCGCGTCAACAGCCCCACTTTGACATTTTTGTACTTGCGCAATAACCTCGAATAGACGGGGTGTTGGCGCTCGAGAAGACCCAATTGACTGTCGGAGAACCCTACTAGACGATTCACCAACATGCCGACATTCTTTGCAAGGTCCACGAAGGTCCAGCTCTCAGTCTCTAACCTTACGACCTCAACCACCAAAACACTAAGCTCATATCCTAGCCCTGCTACGACCAGCAGACTACAAGCAATTGCTTCAGAGATTGCCGCTGGACAAATTCTCCCTGAGCGGCCACTCTACTGCGAAGATTCAGGTAGCCACATGCGCTGCTTGGGCGAGTACGAAGACATGCCGTTTTTCATGGTACAAGCTGGAAGGGACATGTTCAAGATGGAAACAACTGGTAGAGTCTCGAGAAGACCTCCTTTCAAACCATCACTACCGTCGTCGACGAGGGCAGGATCCTCGAATTCGGAGGGCTCGGACTCTACTTTGACGACACTGGCAACGATCACTACTGCTCATGACGGAGACTCTGCGGTGGTGGACAGCATAGAGCAAGGAGAGCCACAAACGAAGAGATCAATTGGGTCTTCAAGTTCAGCTAAACGATCATCCTCTGGTCGCCAGATCAGACGTCCAACATCTCCAACTGCTTTGTCAACGGGCCGCGCATCGAGTGTCTTGACGCAAACTGAGGACAACACACCAGCTTCGCAAAAGTCCCTCCTGCCTCCACCGATAATGTCTCGTCAATCGGCCAGGGGAAATGTGCCATTGCCTCTTGCATTGACCCAACCACCCCTCGTTCCGCGCGCCCTTGCCCTAACTGTCTTTCTCTCCAAAGATTCCTTCGTCCACTCCTGCGGCACGAGGACCAAGCAAGTACCACAGGATGTTAAGATTGACTTATTCTTCAACGGGGAAATGACAGCATCGACCTACGTTCCTGCCCGCTACCGTGGTGAAGCCAACAACATGATCCAGCTGACGCAACGCTTCTCGGGAAGGCGTATGAATCGTATGGCGGAGCGTCCATGGGTCATTGTTCCTCCAGGTCAGAACGCTGATGGAACGCTGAGGACGAACAAGAGAAATAAAGCGGCCTATGTGGGTGCGCAACAAAGGTGGGAGCGGATTGGAAAGGGACTGAAGGAAGAAGGAGAGAAGTTTGGAAGGAACAAATACGGAGAACCATCGGTGGTTGGTGAGTACCTCGCCAGTCTTGCCAAGTTCGAGATGCCAGTGGAGGTGGATGAGATGCAGAAGGGCGGAGGGCCTAAGTTTGGAGTTATCGACGTTGTAATCACGCTGGGGAAAGGACAAAAGGATGAGCCCGAGAAAGGTTATCTCAAGGAGCCAACGAAGTTAAGGCTTCGTGGGTTCAACGACGACGAAGTGAGGAAACAGGAAGACAAGGCGGTCAAGAAGAGTGAGACGGAACCATTGACTGAAAGAAACATCTTGCTAATCCCATTCAAAGCTCCTAGTACTGAATTTGCCACGCCTTTCGCTCCATCCGCAGCGCCTTCTGCAATTCGGAGGCGGCAATCAATTGCTCTAGTAGCACCCAACCCAATCTCGAGGTCGCGTTCGAGACCGAAAAGAATTGGCAGCCTCCCCACAATCTCGACCGAGAATTTCTCCGCTATGCAAGTCCGTAGTCCTCCTATGTCCAGCTCTCCGGTTCCTGGACTCGACCTCTCTTTAGTTCCAGCCGGTGCACCGATGCCAAAGTTCACTGGCCGACGAGAGATTGATCTGCCTAGCCCTTTGCCGAGTGGGTCATCTTCCAGCATTCCCTCTTCTGCGCTGGGCCGTTCAAGGAGAACAAAAATTCCCCATTCGCGCAAGGTCCGAGCAGCTATGGACACGGACATCTGTGGAACAGAGGCTGAACACAACCTACAGAAACAAGGAACGGCTTCCTCTCCAACCCTCAGTCAACGGGCTTTCAGTCCCGATGTTAGCATGGCGACTCCGAGCAGTTCATCACCATCGAAGATCAATCGACCCCAGAATCGCAGAGGGACAGCGACAACACTCACCGATGATGGACTTACTTCTGTTGAGGACTCTGGAATTGACGATGGGCGAGCTTCTTCTTATCGCATGGAGCCGTTTCAAGAAGTATTAGCTGCCATTGGGGAAAGGCGCCGTAAGTTCGCTCGGTCTCGGCAAAGAACAAAGTCGGGGACTTCCACCAGCGCTGTGCCCATGTCACCTCCTAAGATCCCCGAAAAGCGTTACAAACATTCCCTTTCCGCTCCCATAGAGATGCCAAACCCGAAACGACAACGATATCCAAAGGGATGGGCTGTTTCGGACAAGCCCACTCTTGCAGAGGAAATGGCAAATATCGAAGCTTTGAGTAAAGAGGAGAATTCCGCGGCGATTTCGGATGGTGCAACCAGGGCGACGAGACTGAGGCAGAGCAGTACTGGGCTGAGTACGCCGGCTGCGACGGAGAAGACTCAGGCACAAACGGACGCCGCAGAGACACCACCACGGAAGATCGTGAAGCTCAAGATCAAGGGGCCAGTAGTACCGCTGAAGACGTTTCCCCCAACGACTCCAGCTACTGCTAACACAGAAGGGGCCGTGCACAATATGCCTACCCAGGCCCCTCAAGAACAGATCAGCCCCAAACCTACCCAGGACCCGCCATCAGCAAAATCCACCAACAAGCCGAAATCGTCAACAAAGCCACACCCACGCCGCCGTCGACGACCCGCCGCAAACACCCACCTCCCTCCGAACCCAGTCCCCTTCTGGCCAACTCCAGCTCTAAGCCAAGATTCCATCCTCAGCTACGCGGAAGAAGCAGCCTGGAAAACGGGTGCTAGTGGTGGTGACAGGGGTGTGTATCGCCAGATCAAGGCGGAGCGCAATGGGTGGTTCGAGGAGAGTGGCGTGTTGATGGGAGTGAGGTTTCTTGTTGGGTAGGTCTCAGGGAAAGGGGGCTGGTGAGGGTGGAAATTGCGAGGGTGCGAATGGGAGTGAGTGTTGTGTTGAGGAGATAGATGTGTGGAGTTGGGATCATGCACTGTTGACGTTGCAGCGCTCTCCGTCGGCTTGGACATCGCGCGCTCTTTCCGCTGATGAATGGCTGTAGAGTAGAGTAGAGTAGAGCAAATCCACAGCTTCGCTTAGATTCCACATCATCATCTGATCACGCACACCTTCACCGCCCGCTATCCGATCGTGTAATCATCGCCGAATCAACATCTCAAAGACCCTCGGCCGACGAAGCTAGAAGTTCGAAGCGGCCGTACCGTAAACATATCAGCACACACACATTTCACCAGAAGCAAAAACTGCTCGAACGATACAAGCAACAGGGCCCGTGTTGGCGGTTAAAGGCGGAAAACAGTACTCGACCAACACCTCACGTACCATTGCAGAACCTGGCCGGTACTGAGAGTGGTGGTGGTCGGTGGGGTGTGATTCTTTCTGCCTTGTTCCCATCCTCACCTTCTTCCTCACAGTTCGCACCTTCTCGTCCCTTGTTCTTCCCTCGTCGATGTTCTCATCTCCTCGTTTGGGGGCGGTCTTCGAACCTACGCTGTTCCCCTTCTAATTTTCAACACGTCATCCATCTACCCTCTGTAAGCTCCTGCCGTGGAACTCTAGAACGGTTTCTTTGTTTTGGTGTGCTTTGGTGTGTTGGAGTATGTGTGAGGGTGTGCTACTCTGGTTTTGGAAGTCGAGAAGGTTGAGAAGATTGGGAAGGGGTTGAGAGAAGGGAGAGGGGGAATGGGGGAGGGAGAGTGGAGAGTGGAACTGGGGCTGAGCTGAGCTGAGCTGGACTGGGGATGCGGGGACGGAGGATAAGGCGGTTGGAAAAGGCAGCTGGGTGATTGTGACAGACGGGTGCTTGAGTCATGATGATGGGGATACTCGAAGAACAGCAGTGCATTCCAGCTTCAGAGTGACGAAATCAGGGTGTGTGAACTGAACGAGGGCTTCGGGTACCGATTACTCTTATTGAGAGGTTTGCGGACGACTCGGAGACGGTCCTCAGGGTCACCTGGCAGCCCGTCTTTCCCGGTCCACATTTACTCTATAAGTTGTTTTTAAGACAGTCGAGCCAGAAACTCTCCTGTACTAGATGGCAACAGATAGCATGAGATCTTCCGAGCAGAAACACTCAGCAGAAACAAAGCCAAAGCACCGTCTGCGCCAAGTACGTCATGGCTTATCTGGATCCTTGATCCCTCCATTCGTGATTATATATGTTGCTTCGGCCTCAGGACAGTCTGCGGACTGGCGTCAGTGCCGTCGTCATGATTCGCAAGACGGATGACCTACCTGGAGAGTCCTGAATCTTAGCAACTCGCTCCTCACCACGACCTTTGCGGAGTAGTACTCGGGTGGTGGAAGCATGCGCTAGGATGTGACCGCCGATAGGTTTACGACCGTCTGCACCGGCGAAAAGCGCACTCGCACCTGGATCACTCTGGACTTGATTCGTCTGCGTTGCTGTCAATTACGGCTGTCAACGACGGACCACCGAGAGTGTGCTCGTACCATTAAGACGCAGACATTGAACTCTGTTAATGAGTTAGCACCAGCCATACGTTATACAATGGGCTGGGGACTGCCAACCTTCAGCCATGTGTGCCAACTTTGATAGGAATTGGTTAAGCTTCTGCTGACGGTCTGCGAGCTCGCCGCGTCCGCAATAATCGACACGGAAGCAATTCATGATACTGTCGATGATGAGAAGTCGAAACTCGTTGCTGGCAAAATCTCTGGATAGCGTGTTGAGAAGCTCGAGTTGGTGCTGCGTAAAGACGTCAGTACAATCGCCGCACGCTGGGCTTCGTGGTAATAGAATCTCACTTCACTATTCAAGGCACGAGCATATAAGATGTTTTCTTGTGCGAGATCTGGATCGACTACTCTAGGTCAGTAGAGCTTGGCCGACGTACGGAGCCTGTGACGATATACTTTCGAATCTCTCGGCGATCTGCCCGATTCTGCCACCGTTCAGCCAGTCTGCCCATAAGCTGTTCCAGTTCTCTCATACCTCTCGGGCCTGAAGGTTCCCTCGGTATCTATATCACGCCGGGTCAGACTTGATGACTTTCGATCAAATATGCCAAAGAGTCGTACCGATATACGCAACTTTGCCCGCAGCTCCTCCCATCTCCTGTTGGTGTCAATAGAAGCCATCTCTAATCCTAACATAAGGTCCGTACTTTTGGCAGCTAGAGCAAATCATGAACTTGATCTCAAAATTGGCTGGGGATCAAACTTACTTGGGCAATCACAGACATAGTGTGCGAGAGCTGCGTCTTTCCGCACCCTGGAAATCTCAGTACCGCTATTCTTTACGCTCACAAGGCGAACACCAACTTACTAAATTCGCCGTACACCTGCTCGGCCTACGTCAGCAGGAATTGTGTGAGGAAGCGACAATATTTATGGCTAACCTCACTGATGCTCATGCTCTGGAAGCCGCTGTTAACTGAGTCAGCTGTCGTATCTTGTAATCCCCGATCCCGAACCTGCCCTCCTAAAATCGAGTCCAGCTGCTTTGAACCTGTGGAGATTCTCACAACCCTCCTCCTCTGATGACCAAGCTCCATAGCTGTGACGAAACCGGAGGCGGATGGCTACATGTAGCTCTCGAGGTCAGCTATCATCGTCCCGATACCGGCTCACTCCAGGAACAACTCAGCGGACAGACGTGGAAGCGGAGCTGTCAGACCTGGCACTTCTGGATAGCCTCTTTGATCTTCTCAACCTTCACCTCGCTGAACCCCTTGATTTTGAGGAGTGTTTTACGAGTCGCGGCATGGACGGACTACGGCAATACCGCACATCAGGTTGATCAGTCCCAAAGTCTAGGTGGGAAGTTAGAAAGGAGACGAGTGCAGTACAGCGATGGTGTAGAAGCCATTGGCTTTGAGCTTGGTTATATCTGCAGCTCCGACGCCTGCGATCTGTCAGCAAGAGGGATGCGAGTCTTGTTAGGTTGAAAACGTGGATGGTGGGAGCTACCATGAGCTTGGATACCGTCAATGTCGACGATAAAACCTTCCTATAGTCACATAAGCTGCTATTACAGATGCTAGAGGAACACAGCAGTGGAGCGGACATCATCCTCAAAGTCATCGGCTGCTGTAGATGCCGGCATTATGGGCTGACTTGACTTGCGGCGTCTTGATCTAGAATAATCAACAGTTTCCAGCGTTCATTATCCTAACCTTTGAAAGGGTCGCGGAGAGTGGCGAAAGTTATGGGAAGTGGTCAAGATAGAGTTTCGCGGATTAGGGCATGGACTCGCTTCGGCGCCGTGTCCGAAATTTTACCTTAATTTTCTAAAACAGCAACTTCAGAGGCAGAGATCCCAAGAATCACCATCAAACATGCATGGAGGAAGTTTCGATAAGTGCAATCGCATAGTCTGATTAGGTCTCGATTTTCGAACAGCTCATAGTCGACTAGAGCCATGCCCAAATTCCAAGAAGAGGTAGCCAAGTCAATTACCACATATCGTAAATCTGCACCGACACATGCGCTACGTCTTTCCTTCCATTCTCTCTCATCGCCCGTCTCTCTTTCTCTGTCCACCCTCCTCCGCTTCGTCAGGCCCTCTGTCTTGTCTTCTTTCCCGAAATGCATGATTGAAGCAAAAGCAAGTCGATGAAGTATACAGATGACGCCATTCGTTAGGCCTTAGGTTTGCCGGGAAGCAAATGAAAATTGATGAGAATCCATGAAACTTTTGGGATCATAAACGTTAAGATGCGTGCGCCGAGAAACGAGGTCGGCAATCGCTCGGTATAGTGATGAGGCTGAACGCTGAACGAGATGCTTGAAACGACCGGCCAAGGTTCTCATAGTACACGTAAGAGATGAATGAAAATGTGTGCAGGAGGAAGATCGTCGTAGTCCTGCGTAGATCTGTAATCAGGGAATTCCAAGGGAACGTCTAAGCAACAGCCGTTGTCGGTGCAGCTGGCTGAACAGGAGCAACCGGGGCAGCAGAAGCGGTAGAATCAGCGACGGAAGCAGCAGCCGGGTCAGCAGCCGGTTGGCCGTTGGTCTCGGCCGCAGTGCACTCGCGGGAGATATGCCCAGCTTGCCCGCACTTGTAGCAAACCTTGCCGGCCGAATTGAGCGGTCCACCGTTCGGCGCAGTGCAGTCACGCGAAATGTGACCCTATAACCATTAGCTTTTACGTACTTCATGGCTCAAAACAAACATACAAGCTTGCCGCAAGCATAGCACTTCATAGCTTGAGCCTGGCAATCGCGAGCGTAATGATTTGGCCCGCCGCACTTGTAGCACGTAGCAGGGCGTGGAGACCCGGCATAGCCGCCACGGAAGCCACCACCATAGCCGCCTCGTGGGCCACCCGCGCCACGACCTGCCCCAGCTTGCATTCCAGGATTTGGGCAAGAACGCTATGTAATAGATCAGTCCTCTGTGCACATAGACGGGAGGCTCTGCAATCTGCATGACTTACAGCAAGATGACCTGGCTGACCACAAGAGTAACAGCGTCCACTTGTACCAGCACCGCTTAGGCGCAAGGTTGGGCAATCAGCCTGGACATGGCCTAGACCTTGACAGTGATAGCATTGCTTGGCTGCAAGATTCTGTCAATTTATTGTTCTCCAGATTATACGAACGTGTTTGCGGGTCCTTACTCTCGGTAGTGCGAGGATGCGGGCAGCCGTTGGATTCATGGCCTAGGATGGGCATTAGTGATACGCCAGGGTAGACAACTATCGGGGAATTGTTTGTGGGTAATATACCAGGTTGTTTGCCTGTAACATCAGATTAGACTCATGCGATACCAAATCTGGGGAAGGTGTGGCATACAGTTGTAGCAAAGGCGCTCAGAGGAAGAACAAACCTCTGCGCATGATCAGTCCTTGCGTCTAGCCACAGTGTCTTTCTGACCTACCAGCATAGTGTCCAACATTGCCGCACTTATAGCAAGCTCGACGAGATAGGGAAGACATGTTTTCGTAATCTTCGCAAAGTTCTGCAACGCCTCTGTCAGAAACTTGAACGCTGAAGATCCGGTTGCCGGATTTCCAAGTAGCAGGGTACATGGCTCAGGATGGCGAGTGATTGTGTTACGGTGGATGCAAGACGGTGGAGTGATGGGTGAATATGTCAGATTGAATGACTATGGTTGAATCTACCTCAGTCCCAACTGCAGTTGTCCTACACCTAAAGCAAACCGCAAACTCAGCGATAAATCCTCAGCCATGCGCCTAGGGACATGGCAGACAAGCATCGTTCTCTGCACGACTCACACTTCAATCTCCTTCCCTCAACAGCACAGCTCTTCCTTCCCTCCAAGCACGTAAAGATGCGCGCTTCAAAACAGTGATGACAGCTTATCCACAGGATGATGGTGCTCTGGGAGAAGAAGGGATTCTTCCAGCTCGTGAAATCGGAGGGAAGGCGCGCTTGGGTCGCTGCAAAAATTTATCATTGGTCAAAGACGCGAGACGCTTTGACGTTGAGTCTAACGCCTGTGGGACGCGGCATGCAGACTGCCGATTACCACGTTTTTTGCATGTGGTCCTGACATGAATTCTATTTCCTCTATTCTTTAGCTGCAAGTACGCCACAACCCGTCAGCGACAGCTGGCCATGAAGCACTGTAGGATGCCATGTATCTGTAGATACTATTCACCCTTTACACCATCCCGAAAGCACTGACGTTCATTCCGCTCTCTCAATCACTGCCGGTGCCTTGATCATGCGGCCCTTGAGAAAGTCCAGACCCTCGCCTCCCTAGAAAAGCATCAACGACAGTTTCAAGAGATGAGCAAACGAAACTCACATAGCTCGTCAAAGGAGACACCTCCACACCACTAGCATCCGCATCGCCCTCACTGGTTACAGTTGTTCCGGCCGATTGAATCCATCTCTTACCCTGATCCATTATATCTCTTTTGCTAGTGTCCGGGTCATCCTCTCCGGTGCCCTTTGCATTCTTCAATGGTGAAAACTCGTCTTCCCGCCTAACTTCCAAGCAAGCGAACTTCTGAAGCTCCAACATGGGGAAAACGTCAAAGACGAACTGCTCAAACTTGATGCCATTAGGTTTTTCAGGCTTAACTGTCTCACCGTTTTCTGTGTCGACATATGGTATCTTCTTCCGAGCAACATGATGTGGCAGAAGATGTACCCAATGCTCGATAGTCTCAATAAAGCGGAGTGAGTAATAGTGGTTGACGATGTTGGCTGCTCGAAACTTGAGGACCTCGGGCTGCTTGGGGTCTTTTGCTTCTGCCGTAGTCTTGTCAATCTCCGAGTACTCCACGACATCAGGCTTGCCGTCTTTGAGCAAGATCAATCCGACAGACTCATTTGCACTTCGCTTTCGAACGACCTTTGTAGCGATGTCGACATCTTTTGATGCCGAGAAACCGATGAACACTGGATCCGCTACCTTCACCAGGCAGTTGTCAACGCAGTACGCGTGAACATGTTCGATTTTCCGTTTCCTCATATCCGTCCGCACATTAGAAGTGAGGAGAGCTTGGTAGATGCCTCCATTGCCATCAGGTGCTACAGCAACCTGCTTTATCATTAGCAAACCCTGCACCACTCACACCAAGAACTGTGCTATGAATACCTTTGACTTGGTCTCAAGCAGTATCTTTCCCTCGTTGGAAACACACGGCAAAACACCCTGCTCGAAGATCACAACGTTGTCCTTTTGCAACCCAAAGTAATTGTGGTCCTCGAAGAATTTCTCCGTAGGTTCCCTTGTAGGTCCGCTTGTCATCACATACCATGGTACTTCCACATTCTTCTTGCCATGCTTCTTGCCTGCCAGTTGCTGGACCTTCCAGATCCTTTCCGCCTGGATTTGAAACAATGACTTCTCGCTTGGCAATCCAATGTTGAAGCATCCCTTCGGCGCCAAGCTTCCCAGCCGTGTACCTTGCCCTCCTGCCATCAACACGACGGCAACTTTGTTGTCTGCGATCAGGTCAAGCCCGGAAGAGTACCATTTCTCGATGTCCTCCGACTTGGAATCGAGGATAGAAGCGGTTGCCGACTCAGATAACGGCTCGAGCTTTGGTTCCAAATCATTGTTCGAAGATTTTGAAGGGTGAAGAGCTTTGCCTGTGATCTCATTGATGTGGTTTGGGTCGATGGAGCAGAGCTGTTCGTAAAGACGTGCTTTTTCAACCTTTTCAATGTCGTCGTAAAACGCGAAGACTTGATCTTGCTCGGCTTTCTGAAACTTTTCACGTAGCTCTCTCACCTCTTCACTAGGGGGCTCCGTGGGGGGCACGCCTTCGTCCTTCGAGGACAAATTGAGCTTATCTAGAAGGTTGTTGACCATGGTAGTCATGATATCACAATTTCACCAACGCTATTGCAAAGCAGCAGTCCAATATAGAGTTTCCAGATCCCGTAAGGAAATCTATAATATGCAATTGTCGAAAGTATTTCTTTATCTTTCTCACTTTAAACTACATACATGTAATCGCTTCGTCTCTCGAGAATGCTTAGTAATCCACCGCATCAACTCTCGAAGCATTAGGGAGTATTTAATAGCACAGACCGCTGCACTATTTGCCTGTCCGAATGCAGTGATATTCACTAACTAACTATATAGCGCAACAGGGTAGGGGGAGGTACTCGCGTTATTCAATGTCCTGAGCTACCCAGGAGCCATAGTTGGGCCTAGCTGGCCGTGTTCGCCGATAACAAGTGAGCAGCAAGATCCAAAGACACCCTCGCGCTGACGTCGATGAACAGGATATTGTCATCTACGCTTTCCATCACGGTCACGATTGCCGTCTCTGTAGTAGTCCCGACTTCTATTTGTTGTCGGGTCATTATTCCTACCTCGCGATACCCGGTCCTTGTGGTCTCGATCATATCCCTTCGGACTCCCGCTCCGTAAACGCTGTTGCCGTGAAGGCTTGTAAACATCGTCCCCATTTCCACGTCCTTTCCGAATGTCGTCCTTGTCGAAGACCATGCCATAACCATTAGACCGACCTCCTCCACTATCCATCGCTCTGTATTGTCGTTTCTTTTCCAAATTTGAAATGCCTCCAAAGCCACCTCCATGTCTTGCCCGCTTAGAATTTGTTGCTGTCCGCCACGTATCCGAAAGCTTTGAGACCTATATCGGACGTTTAGTGAGCTGACGAAGAATTATATTGCGGACTCGACGGAACATACGCTTTGCGAAAAGTCCACGTGTATACGATGGTCGTCAATGAGCACGCCCTGCATCTTGAAATATGCCTGCTCGCAGTCTTTTTGGTTCTCGAACTCAATGAAGGCATACTGAAGACTGTCGCCTGTGCGCTTGTCTCGGATAACCTCGCAGGAGAGAATGTTGCCGAAACGACTGAAAATTAGATCTAGGTCCTCATCTGGACAGGAACCCCAGTCAGTCCAGGGGCTTATGACAAGTTACATTGAAATTACCTACCTTGAGTAACTGGGTTGAGCTTGCAAACGAAAAGCACATTCTCTGGTGGTTTGACCTCCGCAAAAGGTAGATCACCAACCATTTCTAAGGTCAGAGCCTGAGCCCTTGCTTCCCTCTCGCGCCGAAACTTCTGTAATGCATCCTCATCCGCGTTCTCGGCGAGTTCCTCATCATCGGCAATACGTACGGTCGCCAGCTGTGCGCTCGATGGTACAGGACTATGTGGCGGCTCCACGAGGTCTGGAGGGTCATCGTAAGGGTCGTCAAGAACGACAGTGTGCCGAATCCTGATGTCTTTCAGTGGCTTGCCCTTGTCGTCGCAAAACGCCTCGTTAACCGTTTCCAAGGCATCAAAACCTTCCACAACCTTGCCAAATATCCCAGCCTTGCCGTCTAGGTAGTCGAGGTTGTCGCGGAGGGTGATGAGGAACTGACTGCCAGCCACTCTCTCATCCGGGTCATGTGATCCTGGTGCTGTTGCCATACTCACTGTTCCCCTCTCCGTATGCTTCAGCCTTGGGTGCAGCTCTGCCGCAAATGTCTTCCTCGAGGGCCCTTGAAGAAGGCCCCATATTGAGGAGCCTCCATCACTGTCCAACGAATCTGGCCCAATGGGGTCGCCAGTCTGTAACGAGAAATTCTTCTGCACGTTGTAGATGGGGCAGAAGTTGTAGTACTTAATCTTGCACAGCTTAAGGAAGCTAGATCCCAGGCATGTAGTCTTAGTCACTGTGCTCAGCTACTTTACGACAAAAGGACTGCGGCGCAGACTGCAGCTCGGGGAAGCAGGAAGACTTACTTTTCACAGGACCTGGGAGCGAAGTCAACAAGCAGGTCAATAACAATGTCGCCCACTGAAGTCTCAAGTAGTACACTCATCTTCGTTGCTTGGTGAAGAAGTTGCAGCTGGCCTATCCAATAGTGACCTTGAGCTCATCTAGCAGGCTAGTCCGTATTAGGATATGCTGACCACAATCCTTCGTAGCTCGGATCTGGATTTGATGTTGACACGCTGCCACACTTCACCAACCATGATGAGTGATGAGCAAAGCTGAGAAGGAGGCCTCACATCCACGGATGGGAGTGTGGAAGGACAGACAATACTCGTATTGAGAACCATACAAGCTTACGAATGCAGGAACCCTTTTCTTGCAGCTCTTTCGACGTTCATCAGAAGAGATGTTAGTATATTGAGTGAACAGGGACTCCATCTTCCAACTGTGCGGAGATAACTACCGTCGCATCTGCCGATGGATCACACTGTCTCTGGTATCGATATTGGTATAGATTCAGCCTTGGGAAGGAGGAGGGTGCCATTGCTGCAGACAAGATAGCAATTCCTCCCACAGCTCCTGCCAGCACCGCTGCCAGCTGTGCTCTTGCAGCCTTGAGTGCACACTCCATGACTTTCGGCGGCTTTGTTTGGTTGATAGCTACGAAAGCTTGTGTTGTATAACCGTGCACAACATGAGTCTCAACGGTCGCAGAGGTACACTACATGTAAGGGATGCTGCTATCCGTCCGGAAATCTGCACGATCTACGAGGATGCTGATTACATCGTGCACGTGGTACGCTGTCCCTTCCCACCACCTCTCGAATTGTTTCAGCAGCGCTCGAATCATGGCGATGCCGATGTTCAGATATGTATGACACCCCAACCTACAGAGCTGTGGCAAGGGTTGACATGCAGTCAACGGCCTGTCCAGCTTCAACCCACTTACAGTAAGTATTTCCTCCGGCTCTCTACTTCATTTGCATTGTGATATACGCTCGTGTCGCCGGACTGTGCCAAAGCCGGTGTGCTCCACTTCGCCATGCCAAGCTTTGCTGCCACTGCAGCTCCCAATTGTCTTCATGGACGCGGCCATAGACTTACGGCCAGAGTTGGTGTGGTCTCATTTGAGCCAGTCGTTCTCAGGCAAGGACCACGGTCGCGGACAAGCCAGCATCGAACCATGGTTGTGGATATTTATCGGCCTCGTGGAACGTTACCGGCCCGGTCCGTATGCGGCCTGTCTGCTAATCTGTCATCCAATAGTTTCGGTCAAAAGCATCTCTACTACGGTGACGTTCGATGACATCTACCATTGAAGCCTTATCAGCCACCGCTCATTAAAACTTTACTCAGCCGGGAATTAACTTCTTTAGTGGTACGGTTGAATATCTCCTACAAGATCAGCATCTTGCATCGACCTGCATTAGATTACACTACTTTGGTCTCTAAGGAGACCTGCTCTGGGTCCAGCTCTTTATGTTCTGTCTTGCATCTTACAACATCTTGAATGTGTCGGAAGGTGTCAAAGACTGCCTACACTTCAGCTGTTCATGGTCGATACCACATCACAGAATCAACTTTGTATAGATGTTCGCGGGGTTGACTCCACAGTCTGGCATCGAGACATCGTTCACTTTCTTGCGTGGTTTTCTAAGTCACATCGATCCAGACCTCAGACAATACCTTGAAGGGCGTAGAACCGCCAACAAATCATCATCCGGGATTAGAGTCTCAAGCGATGGAATTGGCCCCTATAAGTCCCGGAATCCATCGGAAGGTATCAGGGAGGTTATCACAGCTTATGCCGCACTACTCAAATCATACCAATGGTCGGTCAACTGGCCTCTTGCTGCTAAATTGTAAGTGGAAGTGACAAGTCACAATTGCGCCGTTTGCACAGATATTGTGTACGACAGGCAACGTTGTCACGTTTGTCTTGCGCTTAGACCTGTCGAACAAGGCGGGAGCCAATGTGCGGCGATATGTCTAATACGATTGAGGGCCAAATATGAGGACAGAAGGTTTATCTCATGGGCTGATAGCTGATAGCTGTGTAGGGGTCTTTGGTATTGTCAATATGGCTTGGCACCTCAAGCGCAGAACCAGGGAAGCAAAACATTTGTCTGGCAGTGTTTGCTTCACTCTTCGAAGCGTGCACATTGGACTGTCGACTATCGCCACAAGGAACGAGCCGGCAAACATATTGTACCTTGGGCTCTCATAGTCCTTTACTCCAGCAAATCGAGATCGCAAAACCAGCTCGCAGACTGACAAACGCTATCTTACGGTTACGTACGGAGATGACATGTCGAAGCTAATTCAATTGCAGATCGTGCTGAGCAAGGTTGTCGATTGCTAATCTCCTACCTGTCTTTGTTTGATAGACTCCTGGTTTGTTTCACCAAGGCAAGACTGTCTTGTCTCTGCGTCCTTGGAGAAGCCATTTCTAACTGAAATCATAGCTGTGTTGCAGATTCGCAGGGCTCTCACTGTGTTGGTGGCCCCTCTCAATGTACAGCGTACTTCAAAACCACACGTGCAACGTTTCACTTAATCAGCGGGCGCTGCAGATGCATAAATCGCCGTTGTCGCTGAAGTAGGACATCAGCTTGCCTCTGATATTGCTCGGTCATCTGCACGTTGCCGGGCATGCACCTTCCCGCAATGTGCCTGAAAGAGCCTAGGCATAAGCTAGAGCGTGCAAGCTAGATCCGCTGCAACGAGCTCATGCCCTCAGTGATGAGCAGCACTTAGGGTAGACCAAGAACTCCTGATGGCTGATACTGTGATGCGTCACATCATTGATTTCAATGCTTGCAGCATATTGGATCCACGTTGAGAGCGCAGCAAGAGCAATCATTATGCCGCTCCTGGTCCAATGTCACCACATCTGTCCCCCGTCTACTTATAGTATCAAGTCATCCTTAGCCCTGCCTCGTTTTCATTTGCTACCGTTTCAACAACCTTGGTCCTGTTCTTACAGCTGTGGTCCTGCTGTGTAGGCTTCAAAGCAACGATACAGAAGCCATCATTGGACGATTTTTCAAGAACTCTGTAGCGTGTCTGATTGTCGATGCGAACCTTTGCTTTGTCTCCTTCATCCCTTATCGCACTCAACCTTAGTGAGTGACATATTCCTTACCAACATTATGCAAATTTATTAAAGACCTAAGTCACTGATCGTTCTCCAGATCATGACTCGTCCGTACTATGGGAATATGACGGAGGTGGACTACTATCGTCGCTCAAGCCGTTCTATACCCCTGGCTATCTCTCATAGTACTCGTGATGAAGCACGATCATATCCTTTGGGACGTCGTGGCAGTGGGGGGAGCCCGGCGCCAGACCCCGAATCAGACAGAAACGGTAGCCAGCCAAGGCGCCGGATTGCGGTCGCTGTAAGCTTCTTGCGCCAAGCCTTCCACTTGCATCGCGCTTGCACTAATAGCAGGCTTGTATGTCTTCAGTGTGGAAGGTGTCGGAAGAGAAAGATCAAGTGTAGTGGAGATCCAGGGAATGGCACAGGATGCAATAATTGCAAAAGCGCGGGTGCCGATATGGGGCAATGCCAATTTTTAAGGGTGCAGTGCGAAGTGACCCATTTCTACTCGATCACCAGTTGACGCGTGGGTACGATCAGGTCAATTCAGTGGACTGTGCGCCATCGAATGGGCCCGTCTGGCCCTATAGCTCGAGTGGCTCCGTGAGCGCATCTGCCATATCCCAGATTGGCAGCAGTCTGGGGTCCTACTCTATTGGTCAAGGTTCCTCAATCGCATCGATGACACCAGCGTCTTTCTCAGGTGCTAGCCACTATCCACGTACATCTTCCGGTCACGGCTACACGTTTTCCGCTCCGGGGAGCAGGCATGCATATGCACCGGCGTACGGCTTGGGCTATGGAGACGATCCAACCGATGCATACAGTCAACAGTCACCACCGTACATGCTTCCAAGCCAGGATCCGCTTGGCATGAGTAGTGTGTATGGCTCCCAAGACGCACTTCGAGCTTGGAACCCAATCACTCAGAGCAGCAAGAATCCCCACAGCGGCCTCTTCCTCGACCAAGAGTCTCCGCCTTTGTACGGAGTTTCTCAGCTCCCATATCTTTCTTCTTCTATGTCTCGCCACCCTGCTGTGACTGCCGATGCATCGTCTTTCTTTCCCGCGATGTCATCGTTAGTCTCTTCTCTGCCAATGGCGGGGTCAACTGGAGACAGAACCTTGCCTAATCCAACGGTCGGAAGAGCGCACATGCAACAGGCAAACCTGAACGGTATCTCACACGGGAGTACTGGTGACGCTCTATCGTTGACCTCGTTTCCATCTTCTCAGGCCCTCAACTACAAGTCCGGAGTCCCTTGGGGACCTGAGAGTGTCACTTCGGGCGGCAGTCAGAGCTCAACAAGCACCTTGTCCGGCACCCACACTCTCATGGAGACATCGAGCACGAGGCCCTCAACTTCTAGTGCCCAAGAGTCTGCTTTTGGGTACACCATCTCGGGCAGCCCGCCTGCCGAACTAGCTGCTCCCTCCATCCTATACAGTTCTCCGGGTTTCCCGACTTCGGCCACTAACCCCAGAAATCATGCCAACTCAACTGCGTCATCATTCCCCAGTACCTCTTCGAAAGAATCTCTGCTCCAAAGCCATAGTTCATCTTCTAATCTGTACAGCTACAGTAACGAAAGCAGTTCGAAGCGCGGTTCCTTCGGTGACGCTGGCCCCTCCGACAGCACATTAGTGAATGGACAGCAATACAAACGTTTGCGTCAACCTCAACCTCAACATGCTGCTTCACCAGACGCACTTCGTCAACATTCGTTCGAACCGCGAACTCAGGGTGGTCCTCGAACTTCGATATCGAGCATCAGTAACGCGCGTGGGTACTGATCAACACCATATGATAAAGTCTCGTTCAATCACTTAGGATTACTTCAGCATGTCTTAGAGTCGCCCGCGTCCTCTTCCTTGTCAATGGTTATTAGGTCTGCTTTGGCTGAGAGCACGGTAGGGCTGGTCGTTACCGTATACTAGACCCTCCATACACCAACCCACCAGTCACCTAGTAGAAAAGTTTACCTTGTTTCATTGTTTATTGATTCCTCGCACAGACAAAGGGTATTTTGGTTTGACAAGAGAAGGTTAGGCAATTCACAACAAATGGCGGCAAGCGTACTGGGAGGATGTATCGTTGGAATCGGCGGCACCTCTTGGCTTTGCCACCATTACCTGGGCACATTCTTTGGCAACGTTGGTTCTAAAGTGCATTCTACTGCAATAGAGAAGACCATGTAACATGCTTCATGCTTCAATGTGCACTTGCACAGTTCATTGGAAAACTGTCGCGGTTGCGTCTCGCCCACTGAAGTTCAATGTACCGGATGGGTTTTCGGCACGATACACTCGACTGTCCCACAGAGCGACATTCTGGAAACTGATTGTGTCTTACTTGATCGATCTTTCACTGATGGGCGGAAGCGAGATACCCGATGGACAAAGCCCTTTGTTGCATCCGAGAACGCGATTTTTCTCTCCAATGCCAGCACCATCTAACTCATTGATCAAATCAAAGTCACAATCAAAGGCTTGAACCTGGTCGGTTCGCCCCTGTTGGGGACATTTGGCAGATAGAATCCTGCGCCAATAGAAACAAAAGGCATCAAAGAGCCCGCACAACCCTTACCATATTTGGAATACGATTTACGAGATGCTGGGCTTCTATGTTGTACTAGCACCTTTCCTTCTTTGTTGATGCACAATCAGGCATTAAAAAGTCACAAAGCCTCGGTCACCTTTGTTCAGTCATTGTTTACTTTGGTCATCATGACTATATTACACCGGCCGAACTGCCAATTCCATGATCCAGCATCCTCACAGGACTTTCAAGATCTCTCTTTCGAAACTCAACTCAAAGCAAGGCTACCGAGAAATCTTCAAGTCCTCTCCGCAGATCTCCAACTTACCCACAGACATCTAACCCTAACCACCAACCCACAGACTCACCTTACAGCCACATCCACAATCATGTGCTTCGGATCCCAAGAATACTTCATCTCCTGCCGGCACCCGGGGAACTTCCACGTCACCGACCGCTGCCGCCACCGCTCACGCTGCCAAGCGCGCGTCGAGGAACAGACCATCCACGTCCCCGGATTCTGCCCCCAATGCCAACACTCCGCCTACACGGACCAACCTCGCGGCTACATCGAGCGCCCCCGCACAGGCGGCACGCGATGGCGCAACTACAACGAGATGGCGGACCACTACGGGCGCAAAATCGCGGACGCGGAGCGCAGAGTGGAGAGGGCGCAATGGGCCTACGAGGCGAGCGGGAGGGCGCGGAGACAGGGTCTAGAGCTGAGGCATGCGCAGCAGGAACAGATGGATGCGCAGAGGGGATGGGAGAGAGATGAGGCGGACTACAGGGCTGAGGAGATCAGGAGCGAAGATGAGGCGAGCTATGCGGGCTGGTAGAGCCGCTCAAAGGTGATGCTGATACACTGAATATAGGGCGGACGTTGATACAGACTGACTCTGAGCTCCGGAGTTTTGCTGAAAATTAACTTTGATGGGCAGGACGTAATACAATAGAGAATCAATTGAAGATCTCGAACTCTTTCCACAATTTTGACGTTGCAAATGAAAATATTTGACGTGTACGTGATTCTGCAAAGATTTTGTGCACGGATCCGTGATAAGACACTATAGTAGCTGTTGGTCAAAATCAGAGTTGACATTCTGAGGACATCCGGACACAGTATCATGATTGGAGCATGTGTGTGATTCGAACTGAATTAGTCTGCAAGCTGAATGGTCGGTAACACCCAGTCAGGACGTCGGCTTCTTTTCCTGATGCAACCGTGATGCCAGTAAAGCATGTTCACATGTAGATACACAAACATGGTCGCCCAAGGCCCTCTCCATGCCCGAACCACAGCTTTGACCACGTCAACCCTGCTACAAGACCATCTTCTATTTCTTGTCCTTCTTCTTGGCCGCTCCCTTGACCTTCGCAGTACCCCGGAGGGTCTTGGCACGGTTCTTGCGTTGCTTGCCTGTTCACCAGATATTCATTAGCTCCCACGCGATCTTCAATACCCAAGCCCAGCGCTATCGCGTTTCTGTACGTACGTTGTTGTCTGCTCGCCTTCTCGATCTTACTCGCTACCCCAATCCTGACCAACCGGTAGTGTGGCTCGAACTTCTTCAACGCTTCAGGCGAGTCGTAGATGAGGGCGAAGCCAGTGCTCTTGCCACCACCATATTGCGTCCGAAAGCCGAAAACTGCGACCTGATCCTTGCTTGCCTTGTAGAGTTCGGACAGCTTTGAGCGGAGTTCGTCCTTGGAGACATTGGCGCGGTTTGGGTGGAGGACATCACTGCATCATAGATACACGTTAGAGGAATCCTATAGGGTGAATCCAGCAGAAGACGGTCATGAAGACAGGAGAAGTCGTCGTATACTTACACGACCATTTGCTTTCTGCCCAGAAGCGCATTGCGAATGAACTTGCGCGTCCGCAGTGTCACGGGCTGCTCCCGATCCGCCATGATTGCAAGCTGAAAGAGAAATGAGAAATGATCGATGCACGAGTTCGCCGAAGACGAGATCGATGGTGAGGTTTTGTTGTGCGTGACAGGCAGTCGTAAATCCTGGTGTACGGATGTCGTTGTCGTCAAGATTTACATTCAGTGGGGCAAGGTCTTGAACCCCAAGCGAAAATTGCGCGCTAAGCCTCTACAAGCCTTAGCGACATCTGTCCTGCAAGTGTTTGCTTACAATAGGGTAGATAAAAGCAGGCAATCTAGTCCAACAGGGCATTAGATATGTCTCCTCTGTCCGCGCGGGAGTCTGGTCAGGTTGATCTACTCCGACGCCAATACCTACAGCTCCTTGAGCCGGACTTGCTGACCATTCCATCTGTGGAGATGCTTAGGAGACCAGACGTGCAACACTTGCTGTACGACAATATGTTCAATTCCGATAATCTCATGTTTGCTCCTACTGGCCGTTACCAGCTACGTGTCGTCAAAGAGCTGGTTCTCAGGATCGAGACTTCCTTTGCCGATCCGGAGGAGGATGTAGGCTTTCCTAGCTATCCAGACTATATTATTTGCTGTGCTTTCCTTGGCCAGCAAAGCTTCTCTCTAGCCAGCGCAGAGCCTACCAGTTGTACATCATGAACTAATCTGCGAGATCTCTACACGCAGGAAATTTCAGATGAACTTATAACCTGCCTTACTGTCCTGATGGCTTCGCCCGCAATACCTCCATCTACGGTTGCGCTACAGAAATCTTACGTTACTTATACAGCCCCTATATATAATCGTTCAATTCATGAAGCATCAGTAGTAACGACTCTTGAGTCACGTGCTCTTCTATCATCTTCAGGCTCCACAGGTCTGCGTACCTGGGACGCTGCCTTACACCTTGGGGCATATCTGGCATCTCATACTGGCAAGGCGTGTGTTCATGGAAAGAACATCTTAGAGCTGGGAGCCGGGACAGGATTCCTCTCTATCTTTTGTGCCAAACATGCAGGAGCCATCCATGTACTGGCTACAGATGGCGATGGGGATGCCGTCGATGATATCGGCGCGAATATATATTTGAACGGGCTTGAGGATTCGGGCAGAATAGAGACAACTGTCTTGAAATGGGGCCATGCACTGATTGACGAGCTGCTATCTGGACAAGACGAGGGACGCATGTATGACGTTGTGCTCGGGGCTGACGTGGTATGTATGCATCATGTTCTAACACTTCTGCGTCCCGCCAGTTTTCTTTTCGTCGGTAAAGCGCTGATAGAGTCTGATCTTCTGCGGCTCTCAATGCTAGGAAACGGATTACAAATCGTCTTGATGATTTTGGTCCGCTTCCTGGTCTTGCCTGTTTCTTTTGCGCTTGCTTGACCCTTCCTCTCTTTCTGATCATTATACTGACGTCTCCTACTGTAGACCTATGATGTCGACGCAATTCCGGCACTGGTTGCTACCCTTCGAGATCTCTTCGATAGGTATCCCAGCATTGTGGCATTGATCTCTGCAACAGTCCGCAATGAGAACACTCTCGAAGCCTTCGTCAATGCCTGCGGTAAGTCTTCCGCCCTCCAAAACCAGATTGCGATCATCTATAGGTTATGTCAGGAGCTCACCCATGGTCATGTTTCAGAAACCAAGAAGTTCTACATGCAGGACGTCGACTTCCACACACCTCCAATGGATCAGCAAACGGGTTTCTTCCACCCTATGACGACCAAAATTCGCATATTGTGCATCACAAGGCCACGAGCAGCCGAGGAGTTGAATCCGCCGTGACCCGAGCATTGGTACACCTGAGCCCCGGTATTACACCCAGCGATCGATCATGTTGACTGATCCATAGAAACAGATGTCTGGATCAGGATGCCCCTCAGCCAGACGAGCACTAGACCGAAAACCCTGTGAATGCGATTGTAAAGGAGTAAGTGTGAATCCGCAGCGTGAATTAATGCCTAGGTGTATAAGATCTCCGCTCTTCGCTGCCCATACCACCCTCCCACTGTTTCTGCTCGACAATCTACTCAAACTGGCGTCCTACCTTGAGAACATTCTACTTCGCAGTTAGTAGTCGGCTCGCCGTATCGACTCACCGTCAAGGAAGCAACTACTGAGATGGGTCCTAGACACCCAAAACGTGATTATTGGGGACGAGCGGGACCCCCTGAAGAAGACATCTACGATATCATCGGTCTAGACGGTGAAAGTTATACATTCTACGTTCCCAGTCGAACCGGAGATGTAGATCAATTCTACGACGAGTTTGACCGCATAGCTGGAGAACAACTCGGGAGGGCGAAACACCAACTAGGCTACAGGCCCTCACCAGACGAGGTTGTCGAGCTTAGAAAAGAATCCGGGGAAAAGGCCAAACTAGTCGACGAGCAGGATGGATGGGGGTTTTTCCATGTTGGAGGGCGGTGTGCAGAGCTCCTCGGTTCTGCGACGTGCCGAATGGATGACCGTTTCGAGCCGCAGGCCATAGGCATCGGCACGCATGAGGGAGTTATCTTCTTGGGGCGGCCTGTTAGTAAAGACACGCAAAAAGCTTGCAGAGAAAAGAGAGCACGCGACGACAGTAGGAATCGCGGTAAAGGTGGTCGAGGGGACAGCGACGGTGGACATAAAGATCGGGGTGCGAAGGACCCTCCAAAGGGCTCAGCATATCGCACCGTCAATCCAGGCCACTGGGCAGCTTCCGAAAGAGGTCCCTGGGGATTTCGCGGAGCTGAGAAGGCTGGAGGAGATCGTCCATGACGTCAAAGGGGCACAAGACTGACACATCTACTTGTCTGTCCACACGAGCATTTAATCTCTTTAGCAATGCTCATGTTCTCTTCTTGTACCATATATTTCTTGATATAAGCCAATCATACTCTCAACCAAACCTCGTGGCTTCGTCAATACCAAAGCCGTCCGCCGTTTGGCCCCGTGCGAACATGATCGAGCTCAACATAAAACAAAGAACTTGCACCCATAGTTTACGAAAATAAGCAACTAGAATTCAAGACACCATGGACTACTCTCCATATTTCCCTTTCCGTCTGCTTAAACCCAAACACCACAAGGAAAACCGGATGCTGACACAAGAAAGAAAGTAAATATCTAGAGGAAACAAGCGCTGTAACTGCAAGCCTCATGACCTACCCCACTCCGCCCTGACACGGTAACTTAGTATTGAAAGACTCGGGGATATGGCATCACTCTTCGCCCGCGTCCAGGTCTGCCGGAACTGAGTATGTCCATTTTCAGCGTTGCGACGTCTTTTCTATTTCCAGTGTGTCGCCTTCGAACACGACTTGTCAGGTACAATCCTCCCACTCGCCTCGTCCCGACCTTGCACGGCGCCGCCAGACCGCATGGTCCGTGTGGTCAAGTCAAAGCAACCCTCGATGATCGTCGCGGAGCAAATAATTCCATATTCCATGGGTGCACATGTCGCAGTACACGCCTTCCTTGGCGGAGACAAAATCGGGGCCCACAGATGAGTGGCTCTCGCACAACTCCAGCGCGCTGTGTGCGTCAAGATCTCTAACAACCACATGGTGGTTCTTAGTCCACGCGATGGTCATCGCGCCTGACCTTGCGTGCGCGCTTGGATCCGTAAGCCGCAGCCGGAAATCTACCTCCGCTCCACTGTTGCAATTGCTGGATTCCTTTTCCGGATGGATCTGTGCCTGGATGAGGGTCACGATGTATCTTCCCGTCTGTAAAGAGTGCCTTGGTATCTTTTCACTCTAAGGTGTTAAATACTAAGAAATGCTCGTAAAATCTAGTCACTAAGCAGTGCTCTTTACGGACCACCACCGATCGTGGCTTGTGCCCTCTCAAGCTACGCTGCCAGCTCTTGAAGATGCGTGGCCTCAAATTCGCTGCTTGTATTGGGACCGCACACCTTCACATTTCGAGCCCATAACCATCACATCTCCAATCTCGCCCTGAACGTTGTCTAGAACAATGACAAACGTCGCAAGCGGTCACTATGCAATCACTACTCGTACCCCCCCGAGATCCTTGACCGTATCGTCTTCTATCTCCCGACGGGAAAAGGTATGGACGACCATGAACGCTGGTTAGAATTAAGCCATCGCTCGCCCCGTTCGCCACCATCGACCGTCGCTGGCGTGAAGCTGTGGAACTAGTGCCGTTCCGGCGCCTGAGTGTCGGCAGTCGCGATATCGACCATGTATTTGGGAGTCTGATTTTAAAAGCTCGATTGCCCCACTTGATCCTGAATGAGTCGCCGCCGCCTCACACAGGGCATGCGTCTACTCAAGTCGTTGTTGTTCAGGTTGCTGTCCGTTCTCATGTTGAAGCAACTCAACTGTCTGACGTATTGCGGAAAGAAGGTGATTTCCGTCTGCACGACTGGCCTCGGTCCTTTATTGTAGAAGCCTCGTTATCCATGGTGCACTCATGCTACAGGTCCAGAAGTAGGCATGAAAGTCGACATTATGACCCGCGAAAATGGCACGCAGAATCTCGCTGTCAAACAACCCTGTTGATATCAGCATCAAGATATAATGCAGTAGCACGACTACATACTACAGACCAATCTCAGTTTGACTGCCTTGTACAAGCCCTGGGAGACAACTATTTCTTCCATGATTGCTTGGAATAACTCAAGAGGCAGATTCAAGAAGATCGTGAGCTCCATTTCGTGAAGATCATGAACCAATGCTCTAAGATTGTTTTGAGGCCACGCGGGCGTCTGGCACATAAAAGAGGCAGAGGGAGATGGGAAGACATCGTCGTTTATGTGAGGTGGCATGTGCCGCAGTGTTTGAGGCTGCCGTACCTTTGTACACATCCGACCAGCAACCCGCTCTCTTTCGACCCTGTAAATACTGTAACTGGAAAAGAAATCCACGATTTGATCACGAGGTAGATACCACATGCTTAAGTAGACATGAGAGTACAGGGAAACTCCAAGATGATACATGTGGTGATTAGTTGCGTCTATTGATTGCTTTCCAAATATACGGGATATTCGTAAATCTTAATGCCGGATACCTATTCCGACACAAGACAACTCTTGAACCTGTGGTATCATAATCGAAAATGCACCTATGCGAGAGAGCGACACCCGGCCTACCCCGTCAAGGACTCTTTCAGCAAATCCTCGTCGACGTTCGTGGGCCGGATATTGCTCGGCGTCTTCGCACGCGGCCTCAGACCTTTGACCGCACCAGACTGGTTCACGCCCGAAGCACGTTCTTCGAGTGCGGCCAAAGCAGCCTTGGCACGGAGGTTTCCCGTCGATGCCATCGGGGTGACACCCCACTTACCCCAAACCCACCCGCCGACCCTCTCACTCAGTGTGGGTCTCTCGGCCGTTGCCGACTGCTCACGGCTAGTTACAGTAGTTGAAATAACGTTAGACAAAAGTGAGCGGTTGTAGTTGCTGCTGTCGTAGCCTCCTCTTGGATGAGCAGGCCGAGCGGTGGCGGTCATGGCGCTGAGAACGGGTTTGCTGGACGCAAGAACTGTCGAGGGCGAGGAGATGCCGAAGGGAGTGCGCGGTGCTGAGCCTTGGCGATTAAACATCCGTGACGGCCGCTCGCGTAGTGTATGAATGTCCATGCCTGAGACTGACAGAAGGCTCTCATGGGATGCGGAACGGTGGAGCTTCGGTAGCTGCTGCATGAACGAGTATGCTTCATCTGTACTGATATCTGAATCTAGCTCTGGCGTCGAAGAATCTTCCAAAGAACCTTCATCCTCGCCTACTTCGAGTATTGTCGCATGACCCGCTGGTGTGATTCTGAGATCCGAATCGTCGTCTCCGTATGCAACGTCACTTGCTTCTAAAGTAGGATGCACCTTGCGAGGCATTGTCGCTGACGCTTGGGCTCTTGGTTGAAAGGCAGCAGGCGTGGAAAAGCTCCGAAGAGAAGTATCAGCATTCCCATTTCTGTGCCGTGCAAGAAACATGGGTGATCCTGTGCTGTTGCTTTCAGGGCTTGTAGGTCTTGAAGAGTCCATGGCATTGTCAATGCGATCAAATATTGAGTCGCGGAAGACTGACTGTGGCGAGCTAGGAACAGATGAGGGAGCGAAAGAGGACATGGTCTGGAAAGATTGCACAGACCAGCGATTCGTTGGAGTCGGTGGTGCGGGTGGAGGTATTGTAACAGAAGTTTGCGATAGGATTGTAGCAACCGCCGATGGAGGTGTAGGTCTCACAGAATGCGACGTAGGGGTTCGAAGACTCTGCGAACTAGGTAGTGGTGTGAAGATGCCTGGTGTAACAATGTTGCGCTTCTTCTTTGGTCGTCTGTGCTGCTGGTTCTTGTCCTTTAGGGTAGTTTCAGGCTTTGCGGCTGCATGATAGTGATGGTGTACATGAAGAGCCGGAGTGCCGTTCTCGGATCTCTCCAGACCGAGCTCTTTTTTGAGTGTAGGTTTCTGGCTTCCGTCTTCATTGTCTGACACTACCGGTTGGTGCAGAATCATACGCTCTCGCAAGCTTTCCACCTCTTCGTTGGAGCTCAGCAACATTTCCTGAAGCTCGACTATGCCAAGCTGCAGATTGGCGTTATCCTGCAAGATATCCTTGACGAAATGTGAAACCACATTGCGTCCGTTTCTCTCCCTCCCGAGGGTGGATGCAGCTGCGGCGCCTTTCAGCCTACCAGCCTCGCTTTCCAGCTCTCTCTCCACTGCCCTGCGTCTCTCCAAACGTCCAATCACATCGACATGCCTCTCACGTTCTTCTCTTGCCTCCCTTTCGATCCTATCCATCTCCTGCTGAAGACTGCTGACCGTGCGCTCGGCTTTCTTCCATCTCTGCACGGCTGAGCGCTCATCTTCCTTTGTCGTTGCCAGCTCTTGTTGCAGCTGTGCTTGCTCTATCTCGAGGGTCGACAGCTGCGCTTCTAGTTGAGCTGTCCGTCCTGCTAAAATCGTGATCCTCTGAAGCTCATGCCGCGTAGACTGAAGAGTTGTTGTCAATGACTTGATGTGTGTGTCTGACTCGGTGACAGTATCGTTGAGGTCTTCAAGTTGACCGAGTAAGACACGGTTCTCATCGATTGCTTGCGCGTTCGCAACCTCTAGTTGTTTTTTGTCAGTCTCAAGCTTGTTGATGTTGGCGGCCATCCTGTTGCGCTCCTCTTCCGCTTCCGCCATGTAAGTCTCATGGCGAACCAGTAGAGCCTGGAGGGCAAATGTTAGCGACATGCCCTCTTTGACAATGCTTGTTGACCACAATGACAGACTTGGAGGATCAAGACTGTGATGCAGGAGCGTACTTGTACGAAGTACAGGGCCCCTCGGCCGGAGACGACAGTAGCGAAGTGTAGCCTACTGGCGCTCGCGAAACGTACCTGACCAATTTGCGCTGCAGTTCGGACTTCCTTTTCCAAGCCCTCCAGAGCCGCATTATTGTGCTTGAGGTATGCACATTCCATCTTCCCACAGCAACATTTGAGATCAGGTAACGGCCTCGAACCCACTGTTGTCGAAGCTAGCGAGGAATGCTCCATATCAGCGTCGAGCACCGGTAGCATCATGATCGCCCCTTCATCGTTCAGTGGAAGTCAGGAGAGTAATGAGCAGAATGAGAAAGTTGGATGACCACGAAATGAGTTGTCTGGAGGCATAACGCGTTCGGGCAGGTACTCGTACGAGCACGGTAGTCAGTTTCGCTCCTTAGCTCATCCCGAGAGAACGATGGTTTGATTCGTCCAGCCACTTTCTCTAGTGCTCAACATACTTGTAGAGTACAGAGTACGTGTACGAGTGTCTAACGTTTTTGACTTGCTGTTAACAGTACCTTCCTTGAAGGATTCAGCTTTCGGTTGCCGCTCTTGGATGCGCTTTCCAGCATGTGACTAGTATACAGTTGCAACCATAAAAATCGTTAGTACAACATTTCGCACAACTTCGACACCACAACAACAACACATATTAATCTGGAGAAAACTTTCTCATATGATCATTATTTCATTTGAAAATCATACTAATTTTTTCAGAATTTTTAGAGCTCTGTGTGATAGTGTTATGTTGTTGTGCTGGGGTTACGCAAAATATTGTACTAACGAAATTTATGGTTGCAACTGAGTATGTGCCCAAAAACGATCATAAGACCGCACTCGCCTACATTGCTCTTGGCTATGCACCACCCTCCATAACATTGTACCTGTGCGCTACTGTTATACCCAAAGCTACTAGGTAAAGAAGTACATAACGTTTGCCCAAGTTCAATGGCCCGATATGTTGCACACATACCAGTATGGACTTAGGACAAACAACCCAAAGTTATGGGTTTGTCTTTAGCAAAGCAGCAAGACATGACAACATCCGCTGATAAATGGAGATAGCTATTAGATTATGAGCCAGTTCTTACATGTCGTACAGCTGCACGTCAAATCACACAGGTTTTCTGGCTTCCGTCCGTAAACCACCACACTACCCATTGGCCAGCACAGGAGCCAGGAGCCAGGAGCGTGTAAGCTGAAAGATGACTTACAAGGACTGATAAGAATGTATCGACCTATCCCGTAATCCCCTTCTCATTTTGCGAGCAGCACCTCCACCTCTTCTGGTTGCCATTGAAGCACCCGGGTGAAAAGACCAATACTGAGTCCGTGGAGACCCTCAAGGTAGTGGAGAAGTTGGAACTGTAGACACGTCAGTTGACTGCAGCCACTATAGCCGTGATGACTCAGTGTACCTTGCCAATTTCTTTCTTGTGCGGATCTTTTGGCCAGGAGTTGGAGGCCCGTTTGTAGTATCTTTCCTTGATATTCACGAAACCGGCTTTCTCAAGCCACATCCTGTATTGATCGAGATGGAGATCGGACGACAGTTCTTGGCGCTGGCTTCGTATATGAGGTTGCTCCATTGAACTACGCTACTGTCTGGCGAAAGAGTCCCGTCATCGCTGTAGAAATGGGGATCAACTTCATGGATTTCGAAATATCCCCAAGGCTTGGTACGTCTGAGACAATTACAATGAGTGATATGCAGAAGCCAACAAGAGACCTCACTTACCTGAAGGCTTGTTGAAACAGCAACGGATAGTTTGAGATCCCCGGCTAGGAGAAGCCTGAAATGTATGAAGTTGAACCAATCTTCCTCAAACATCCAAGAGCTCTCAGCATCATCAATTTCAAACTGTACATTCAGAGGGACCCTAGGTCTCCTTAGCTACCGTCAGCTGGCTCCAAGTGATTGGGCTCATATCATTTTGGCTGTACTGGGAAAAGATCGGTTCCAATAACTTGAGCGGAAGGGTATTGATCTGCGATATCAACGGTCCAAATGCCGGTCCCACATCCAATGTCGAGAATCCTCTGAGGTGATTTCAAGGGTGCAAGATGTAGCTTGCCATCTAAAAGAATAGTGATCAAATGATGTTCGAGGTCCATACAATCCAACTCTTCCTATGATCCAAGCCTTCAGCGTATGCCTCAATGAGTTCCTCACCATACGTACCTCATCATTAGGCACTGCGTATTCTGTGCAAGCGTCAGTTGGCCACGTCTTCCACATAGCGCAACAAGGAGGTGGCTTACGTTCAGACTTGTACGCGTGATACCGCCTGAAAGCTCAGTCAACCAAAACTCCTCAAGGTCACGACGTATTTAGTACCTTCCATTCTCGATTTGATAGTTCATGATACTTGACGCCAGCGAAGTAGTGGAGCTCGCCCTGCATCAGTCAGCCGTACGCCTCGGAATAGGTGTAGGGTAGTCTGTACACTTCTGATCCCATGGTAGAATCATTTTCGAACTTCGAAAGTCAGTGGCCATGTCTTTGTATGTTGAGTTGCGAAATGTAGGATCTCGCACTCGAAAAGACCGCCGACAGAAATTTATATTTATGCTTGCGATTGATATCTTGAACCCGGAAGTGGTGAGCTTTAAAAGAGCTATGTTAGACACGCTTTGGTAGTAAATGTTAGGCCCATGGCTATCCCAACTTCCCAAGAGTCTTTGGTGACTAGCGGATTGACCTGGTTTTGGGAAGGTAAGCGAAGCCAACCTCTGAGGGAGAAGAACCCGTGAAGTGGAAAGACACCTGCAGCTAGTCTAGATCATCCGCACTTTACCTTAGGTCGAAGTCAAAGCATCGGTTACCGGGCCGCTGCGAAGCCAAGTATTATAGTTCCCCTTGTGATTGGCTGAAACCACGTTAGGGCAAGCCGCATATGGTCTAAGAAGCGACTAGGCGCGCGGTTGGGGGCCTAACCGCGAATGATCCATGGATACGCTACTTGTACATGTATGAATATATTCGTACTTGTATCAAGCACCTTACTGCTTGTATGTCTAGCACATACGACGAGAAATCCATCCGATCCTCCCACGAACAGGACAGAACATACTCGAGAACTACCTTATGGACAACCTTTAATGCAACGCTAGATGACGACTCACACCATTTGTGGAATCCAAGGGCCAAGGATTCCGAGGATGTAGCAGCTAATACTTCCGAAGCGGACTTTCCCCGCCGTCATGGTATTGTTCTGGTGGGGTACCATATCTATCTTAGAGCTTCAATTACAACGTCCTTGGACTTCTCAGATCTACCAAGCGCACCAGACAATTCACAATGGACTTCAATCTGGAATTCAGCGTTATACAAGCTCCCTTGAAGACGGTCTCGCTCTTCCTCGCTATCCTACTTGTCGGGTTCTTCACCTTTCATAGCTTCCTAGCGTACTCCCGTCTTAGGCACTTTCCTGGTCATTTCCTCGCATCCTTTTCCAAGCTATGGATGATCAAAAACAACCTCAAGTCTACAACAGCCTCCACTCCGAGATCGCTGAGGCCGAGCGCTCCAATCTCATCTCCAAGCCCATCATCCGTGAATCCGAGGCAAAACAGCTGCCATACCTACAGGCCTGCATCAAAGACGGCCTGCGCTTCTGACCGCCCGTAGTGGGCCTGATGCAGAAACGAGTGCCTGACGGCGGCGCCACTCTCAACGGACAATACGTGCCCGACGGCACGAAGATTGCCTATTGTGGGTGGGTTGTGCAGAGGCGTAAAGAGAACTTTGGCGAGGACGCCAATGTGTTCCGGCCTGAGCGGTGGCTGGAGGTTGATGAGGAGGAGCGCTTGAAAA
>JAABUP010001809.1_pt1 | contig 43774 bp, 59 predicted proteins | sample 5559201 | NCBI WGS metagenome assembly JAABUP01 (sample SAMN10711887, study PRJNA513373) | rock metagenome | isolation source: Antarctica rocks | place: Antarctica
GCCCCCCCCCCCCCCCCCCCCCCCCCCCCCCCCCCCCCCCCCCCCCCCCCCAATGGAAGAGGGACCCTAAAGGCCTCAAACAGTGGGTCAAATTGTGGGTGAATGTAGAGCTTGCTTGTCCCATGCGTTTGGTGTCAGCAACTGTTCTTGCTTAAGATCTTAAGGTCTAGACCTTGCTGCGTTTCAACAGAGACTCAGGCTTTGCAGCGTGATGAGGCATACAAGATGAGGGGCACTGCCAAGGGCTAATCAGAGGTGGCCCTGTAACTGCCTTGCAACCTACTGCATCTGCTGTAGTAGGGGCTGACAAGTAGGAAAAACCAGTTCAAGCAGAGCCGAACAAGAGGCCCCACCAACTGTGTCATGATCCTGACACATCAGCGCATGGCCCTAACAGGATCACGCTGAATACATGGGACTCTTCAATGTGTTTTAAGTGTGACATCAGGCATATATCCATGTGCAGACCATAATGAACTACATGACGTGCAGAGGTAGCCGAGCTGAAGGCCATTGCCAAAGGGCTGTCTGGAGTAGCCCCTGCCAAGGCTTTGTGGAAGTTGTCAGATTCTGACCAGGTGGCTTTAGGAAACTCATCAATATCTGTGGGAAGCAATGTCAAAATTGTGAAGTGGGTGAATCAGAATGATGTGTTGGGACACCCCAGCGTCAAAGCTTTCTTCACACAAGGCGGCACAAACAGCTTCAATGAGGTGAGGCAGAATAGCCGCTAGGGCAGATGCGTCTGTGAGTTGCTTGTTTCCTTGCAGCTGCTGCTGTAAGAGTGATGGGTGTTCAATGAAGCGCTGCAGTCTAGTGATGATATTGCTGTGGCTTGCTGCGACTTGGTCACATATGCAACTTGGGTGACCCTGACATCTGGCCCAACTCTTTCAAACTCCTGCCCAGCTGCTGCAGCATGTCAGCCAAACAGCTAGATGACACATACAACATGTGAATGCAGGGGGCCTATCATGGGGTGCCCCTGGTGGGGATGCCCCTCTTTGCTGAGCAGCCAGACAACATAGCCAGGGCCATTGACCGCGGCTTTGCCCTGTCTGTGAGTGTGAAGAAGCTTGACACCTTGGCCAAAGATCTGGAGCAGGCCATCAGCAGGATTCTGAAGGAGCCTAGCTTTGCTGTCAATGCTGCTAAGGTGTCTCACCTGATGAAGGCACACAGGGAAACCCCAGCTCAACTTGCTGCAAGTGAGTCAGCCATTTGCTTGATGCAACTGCATTTCTTGCCTTTGATCTCTTTGTTCCACATGCATGTTACTGTCTGCGTGTACACTTATTTGTGAGCTAGCCGATGCTTTCAGGCACCACACTTGACCATGCTGATCTGGTTGACCTGTGCAGGTGCAATAGAGCATGCAGCATGGACAAGTGGGTCCAGGCACATGCAGCCCCTCAGAGACGACCTCAACTGGTTCCAAACCAAGTCGTTAGATGTGATACTGTTCCTGGCATCGGTCTGTGTGACGCTGCTGGCTGTGGTGATTGTGACGCTGCTCTTTGTATTCAAATGGCTGATGCAGTTGCTGCAACAGAAAAGACAGATACCCCGTGCAAAGACAGCTTGAGGTGCTCTGAGAGTACATGTAAATGTAGCATATAGATAGCAGCCTGCAGTGTCCCACAAACACGTTGTACTAACCAGATTGAGCTTCAGCCATTTGCACACTCTCATTTGACTGTTATGACCTACAAGATTCTCTTGGACACACTCAGAGGCTGATCAGTATCCACCGCCATTAAGTAATAGCTATAGCTGGCAGTGCACCAACATGCTTGCCCTCTCGGTCTGCTCCCATACGGCTGCAGTTGGGGCAACGAGATGCCTGTGCTCACGCAGCAAACTAACTACTGCATTGCATACGTCAGCCAGACACTGATATGAGCATGCATGCATGAGCTGACAGTACATTGCCGACCTTGCTCACAAGATGCACCCATCATGCATGCACATGAAAAAGGAGCTTTGCACCACACACACAGATTTTACAGTAACAAAGCTGGTGCAATGCACACAGCAACTTTCACTGACGGTATAATATATTAATATGCGTGTTACATAAGGATTGTGCTGACCATGCAAGGGCCTAGGCCCAGGCCTGTAGCATAGAACATGTGCCCTACCACATGACCGGTCAATGGCATCAGCTCAGGCTGAAAGGTTTTTCATTTGCAACAATGTTAGTCATGACATTACTTGACATTATATGTTTAGACATTGATGTTATGTAATTTTTCAGACATATGTATGCATTGCTTCCGACACCTTACGGAGATGGTTTGCCATCGCCCGTTGACCGCTGTGCAAAGCGACTGCACTGCATCCTGCTCGTGTAAACCTATGAGTTGCTCATTGCCAATATTGTAATCGTGTGTGTTGTTTTATTGACATCGCGAACAATTTCGACTAGCTCGCTATTTCATGTCAGCAAGTAGCCTCAACGTCGCGCAGAGAAAGCTGTCGACAAACAAACACAAAGGATCGCTTTGACCCTTTCGTTCACTGTTCGTTTGGTGCTATGCGAGCAAAAATTGCCGCAGTCCTGGCGGGCATTTGCTGGTTGCAGTGCACGTGCGTGTGTGCGCAGTCGACCCGCGCTCAGCCACAGTTTGCGAAGAGTCCTGTCAAAATCGTTGTCATGCCTGCATCTCCGTCGTCACACTGGTTCCAGTTTCTTCCGATCATCAAAGAGCTATCGACACGAGGACATAGCGTTCAGGTGATCGTCCAGGTCGTGCAGTTGCGAAAAGTCAACTGCAAGCCAAACTTCTCTCTGTCTTCGCTCACATGACTGCAACTGAGGGTAACTTTCCAGAGCTTGCAATATAGCGTCTTTACGCTTCAAAGACACCGTGTGTCGCGTCTGTGCCATCGCTATACGTGCTTGTCTTCAAGCTTGCAAATGCACATGGTCTAATTAGTCATAAATAGGTCAGAGCTGTAGGGTTCAAGTCAACATTCTGACCAGCTTGCTGGATTGCAGATAGTATTTACTCCTGGGTCTGCCACCAGATTTGGTCCTGCCTTGACAGATCTCCCGAATGTAGAGATTGTCACTTACAACACATCCAATGTGGAGGAGTTGGAACTCAGGCAAGCAATTCGGGAGGGCCAGCATTCTGTCGGGTTTGAGAGCATACTGAGCACCTTTGGGATGCCCCTACACTCACACCCTCTTCTGCAAGATGTGGAGCTGCCCCACAAAATTCAGGTACATATTATGTAAATGAGCAGGTTGGATGTGAGCATCCTTGATGGAAGTCTTTGCTTGTTGCTCAATAAATGCCATCCTGGCTCTGCACCTGCCTTGTTGACTTGCTAGACATTCAGGACCGTGGCTTGAGTACGTTGCCTTGCCATAAGCTTGTGTCTACAGTTCCACAATTTTCAAAGTTGACATAAAGTGGCTGGTATATTTGATGCTGGCCATGGCTCCAGCTAGCTGCACAATGCGTGTCATGCCATGCTGGCCAGCTGCAAATTTGTGCTCCTGACATTCCAGTGCACCAATCAGCACTTCAGTCTTCAGTCCATCAAATATGCAGAGGTACGCAATGCATGTACATTTATGTGTACACAGCAGCGCACATGACTACAGCCTGGTACAGCACTGCAGCAGAGGCCCTCACATGCTGGTTTGTGCTGCCCTTAAGGGGGCTTTCAATATGAAGTGCTGCCCTTATGCTGAAAGCGCTGCCTTTGAGGGGCTGCCCTTTAAGGAGCCTTTTCTACTGACAAACTCAATCGACAACTTTTGGCTTGCGCAGGTGTTTGGGCCTGACTTAGCTCTGATCGACTTTGTGCTGGCTGGGGGAGGTGCTCTTGCTGACAAATTGGGCATCCCCAAAGCAATCAACTGCATCACAGGCTTACTGCCACCTGTTGTTGAGCATGCTTACCGCTCTGGAGCGTCACTGCTTTCCTCAGTCCCTCAGTGGATGTCACTAGCTCCAAGAAAGATGGTGAGCAGCAGATGCACTGCTCTTGCTCATAGGCAGTTGCAATGATAGTAGTGTTGATTGCCTTGATTGAGCGCTAGTGAAGAATTGGTATGTTTTGTTGTCTTGTGGCCCTACTCTGCTTAGCCTTCTGGCTTTCCCATGGTTTGCAGAATTTGATGACCAACTGGCATGATGCTTGGTCTGGTCACCTCACTGGCATCATACTGTAAGCTTACACAATGACAGCTTGCACGCATTTATTCATACGGTGTCTTGCAAATCATGACCTCATGAAAAATTGGTATGCGCCTGCAACAGTTACGTCACCTTTTTGTCAGTGCCAAACAAGCAGTGTTCCATCCTTGTGCCAGCAACAACGTGATGTGTGCGGTGATGGCAACCAGCATCGTATACTCACCAATGTGTGCCTGCAGACATTCCTGCAAAGGGTGAACAACATGGTCGCGTTTGTCATGAACCTGTACTGCTGGCAGTGTGTCATTGAGCCTCAGATGGACAAAGTCTTGTGGTATGTGCCCATGCGCTGATGGGTTACATGCCTTTGTGCTGCATGTGCAATACTTACCCAGATATATGTGCACACCAGGTCCCTTTACAGACGACATAGTATCATGCACAATTACACAGTAGTACTACATAGTCTTGGCGTAGTCCAGCTCAGCATTGGTGCACTGGAGTGCACTGCAGCAGTATGTTCTTGAGCTCATCAGCGGCCGTTTGTGCATACAATCACTTCAGACTCAAGACCAGGATGATTGTGCATCATTCTGGTGTGATGCATGAGTCACGCTGCTCACTGCCTTGTACAAGCTAATTAAACATCAACATGTCGCATCTGCCGCCCTGCAAGCTAATAGCATAGCATGGTGCTGCTGGCATTGTAGACTGGGAACAGACATTATTACTGCGTAGGAGACAGTATGACATTCCTCCTTACTCATATTCTAAGTCCAACAGACAAGCCCCCTTGGTTCTCCTGCCAATTGACTGGGCCATCACCAATGCTGAGCCTCTAGCACCTCACATGGTAGCCATTGGGGCTATTACTGCAGCCCCAGCAAAGGCCCTGCCCTCTGAGCTGGAGGAGTTCATGCAGTCAGCCGGGGATCATGGTGTTGTGTATGCGTCCCTGGGGACCACAGCCATCCCAGGTCGGTTATTGCCTGTGATGCAGCAGTGTACGGTGATATGATATCAATATATTATGTCATAGCTGTCTGGGCCTGTGCGACCTGTAATGTCAAGCAGCTGCCAACATGCACATGATGTCCGTACGAGCAATGCTCAGGTGGCATGCAGAGGTGGCTGAGCTGAAGGGGATAGCTACAGGGCTGTCAGCATTGGCCCCCACCAAAGCCCTGTGGAAGCTGTCAGACTCTGACTTGGTGGCTGTGGGGAATGCATCAATATCAGCGGGAAGCAATGTCAAAATTGTCAAGTGGGTAAACCAGAATGATGTCTTGGGCCACCCCAGCGTCAAAGCGTTCCTTACCCAAGGCGGCACAAACAGCTTTAACGAGGTGAGTGCATGCTAAACAGGACCTGCATGCCTGCCTGCCTGCCCGCTGGCCTGCCTGCCTGCCCGCATGCCTGCCCGCCTGGGACGCTTGTCTGCTAGCCTGCCTGCCTGCCTGCCTGCCTGCCTGCCTGCCTGCCTGCCTGCCTGCCTGCCTGCCTGCCTGCCTGCCTGCTTTCAGGAGATTCAGCAGTTATCATGAGAGCATGCACAGCCAAACAGAGTGCCTGCAATGATTGCAAACAACAAATGCTTGGTAAGTCAGACATGGCCATCAGGAACGCCTTGATACAGGTCAGGTCCAGCCCAGATTCTCTGTATGCCTGGCATGCAGGGGCCCTATCATGGGGTGCCCCTAGTGGGGATGCCCCTGTTTGCTGAGCAGCCAGACAACATAGCCAGGGCCATTGACCACGGCTTTGCCCTGTCTGTAAGTGTGAAGAAGCTTGACACCTTGGCCAAAGATCTGGAACATGCCATCAGGAGGATTCTGAAGGAGCCTAGCTTTGCTGTCAATGCTGCTAGAGTGTCTCATCTGATGAAGGCACACAGAGAACACCCAGCTGAGGTTGCTGCAAGTGAGCATCCCCCTCTGCACATCTTCCTGTTTGTGTTGTTGAAAAAGCTCTTCTTTGACCATGTCATGTTGTGCGCTGTACGACACTCTTCGCATCTTTTCCAAGGACTTGTAACTCTGTTGACATGAGCAATGCATGCCTGATTCTGTGATGAAGTATCGAGATAAGGCTGGAGCATTGTAGCATGAGCCTTTGCACATGATGCTGGCGAGCTGTGTGCTGCACCTCTTCCGAATTGAGCACATATGAGCTTCTGTCATGGTGCCCAGCTGATCTCAGACTTCAGCGGTGCATCATCAGTTCAGTCATGACACTGACAAGATCAGCATAGGCCAGAAATTGCTGTCTCTGCATGCTGAGGCCAGGCTGGGCAAGCTACATGCTTGTCAACGCAGGTGCTATAGAGCATGCAGCGTGGACCAAAGGTGAAAGACATATGCAGCCCCTCAGAGATGACCTGAACTGGTTTCAGACCAACTCCCTGGATGTGATAATGCTGTTGACAGTCCTTGTTTTGACACTTCTGACCGTGACAACTGCAGCATTGGTAGCAGTGGCAAAGGGGCTGATGCTACTGCTAAGAAAAAACAGTACTTGGTTGCATGCAAAGACAGCATAGACGCGTCGTGGGGTGTTGCTCTGCCGCAGATAAGTTATGCTTGTGCCCATACACTTGAGATGCAGTACATTGCCTCACTGGGTTTTGCCGCCCGGCAGGCATGCTGAAGTGCAAATATAGGGCAAACTACAAGCACAAAGTTTTAAAACCGGTCTCAAGAGGTCAAGCTTGGTCACACTCTCAAGACAGTATGCACCTGCTGTTTACCCTACCTGGCTGGCTGACTGAGGGATGCAACAGCTGAGACACAGTTCTGCAATCGTGGCAGCTGACGACATATGCACAACTCTAGTTGAGCGCACCTGCGTACTTTGTAACCTTTGCCTTACTAAGTTAGCTGTGAAGTAACCGTGAATTCACAGTAGATTCGGGTACAAGCTTAGGTGTTTCGCGCATACTCACCAGTGTCATCATGATTTGAGTCCTACGTCGCTTGCAGCAAGAGACAGAGAAGATTTTCACAGTGAAGACGAGAATCATGGATAGAGACGTGTGAAATTCAATCATTTGTTCACGGGCATCCAGCGTCATCATCTCGTAATCCCATGTTTAACCACGACGTCAAAAGGCTTGGCCGATCGGTGCGGCACAGTGACAGCTCTGCGATTGACGGCGTGATTTTGATTGTGACTTTTGCGGTTAACCCGATTGCCCGCCGCTGCAGTACTTTGCTGTGTACAGACTTGCCAGCCTAAGACATCATGGCTCCGATTATCACCGTATCTGCTCCAAGTGAGAAGCAAATCGCCACCTACCCTCGTGAGTATGCCCTCTTCAGGCAGCTTGATCACACTCACAAGGGAAAGATCCCCTTGCAGGTATGGTAGAAGGATCCTTGCTTTAGATGCAATCAGCTGCATGCAGCAGCTTTTCCTGTGTGGTGCTGGTGCTGTTTGTTCGTGACTCACCTACATGTTCCTTCAGGAGGCAACCGAGTACGTCAAGAAATACGGATCTTCCTCTGTGGAACTGAAAGCTGGTATGCTAGTCTTTTGAGCCTGCATGCACTGTGACAATTTTTTGAATTTGCTGTATTGGTTTGCCCCTGCCATATTGGTGTGAAAGCTTCAAGAAAGCTATGTCAATATATGTTGCAGCAGGTCTTCATCATTCGGATCTGTGTTCCAGGAGATGTGTCTTTCGAGGAGCTGGCGAAAGCACTTCACAAGCAGGGCAGCAAGGATGGACAGGGCAACACTTTGGCCTATGCTGCCAGGGACTCAGGCGGACACCTATCACCCTTTGCATTCGACCGTCGTGAGCTGAGAGATGACGACGTCCGCATCCAGATCACTCACTGCGGTATCTGCCACTCTGACCTTCACCAGATCAAGAATGAGTGGGCTGGGTCAAACTACCCCATGGTGCCAGGGTGAGCATCAGCTGTCAGCATGCTAGCTTGCAGAACGCTTGGACTTGCTGTCCGTTTTCTGCTCAACTTCAGCCATCGCTGCTGAATATTGTGTATGACAAGGCATTCGTCATTTCTAATTTGCAAGCGCCGGACTTGTCAGTGCGGCAACCTCAGTGAAGTGTCAATCAGCATTGTACTAACTCATCCCCACAACTCTTACCCCCCTCCCCTCTCCTCTCTTTCAGGGCACCATTTGGGGGAAGTGTCCTGTATGCTGATGACGTAATCTGTCTTGTACTGTAGGGTGTGGTTCATATGGAACATAGAATGCTAGCATCTTTGATGATTCCTCATGTTGGCTTGCAGGCATGAGATCATTGGCATTGTCACAGCAGTTGGGCCCAAGGTGAAGAACTTCAAGGTGGGTGACAGAGCAGGTGTGGGTTGCCTGGTAGACAGCTGTCAGGAATGTGAGCAGTGCACCAAGACCAAGGAGGAGCAGTTCTGTGCTAAGGCGGTGCAGACTTACAACATGAAGAACTTTGATGGCACACCCACATATGGAGGCTACTCCACCCAGTATGTCTTGACAGAGAGGTACAACCCTACTGAAGCCGCTTGCCTGACCTGCCTGCTCATGGTTCATGCTAAGACACCTTGCAGTCTGTCAATGCGCTTCTTTGCTCGCTCAGTTGGCACTGTGCACTGGCTCCATGTTTGCCCATGCACTTTCTGTGCATTCCGGCAGTGGGAATGTTTGCTCAACAATCCTTGCCGTCAAGTCACCTGTTGCTGCTGCCAAACAAGCACAGCCTCATCCACCTAGACCCATATTCGTTACATGCCTGCCAAGTGCAGCTAGCGCATACAACCTGTGAACAGCCATGTTTCTGACTTGTGCTGCCCTTGTGTGCAGGTTCGCGCTGCACATTCCAGAGAACCTGGAGATGAAGAGCACAGCTCCCCTGCTGTGTGCTGGCATCACCACCTACAGCCCCCTCATGCACTACGGCCTCAACAAGCCTGGCATGAAGATCGGCGTCATTGGACTGGGTGGACTTGGACACATGGCTGTCAAGATTGCCAAGGCCATGGGTGTGGAGGTAAGTTTCTACTGCACAGCACTGTGTGGGTGTGCTAGCTGTGTTTGTGGAGCTTAGCTTGTGCCAGCTGTTTTTTGGCTCATCTGTGTTCTATCTGCTTGTGTTGTGTGTGTCAGCCTCGAAAAGCCAATTTGAACAGCCAGAGCTGTGTTCTGTTGGCAGTAGTTTGAACTAAAAGTGAGCTACTGCCAACACAACACATTTCTGACAGTTTAATGTCAGCCTTTGACCAAGGAAGTGTGAGGCTGGAGCAGCATTGCATGTTTGCGTGTACCTAGAGTGATACCAAACCCACTTCAGGCACCTAGGTCTCAGGCACCACATCGCGTGCAGCAACAAACTGCTTGCCTAATGCATCAATGTGCAAGGCAAATAAAGCAGTTGCATGCCACCTGACATGCTACATGCCAAAGCACAATACAGAGCGCTGCAACAACTAGCATCCTCAACATGTCACTGCACCTTCAACATAGCGTGGCACTTACCTGGCAGTGATGCAAGGCTGGCTGTGTGAGCCTGCTATTCTGCAGCAAGACAGCTCTCCTGCTGCATTGCAAAACGACTGTAGCATATGACTGTCTTGCGGTCCAGGCTGATTTTTGCGCTTATGTTTGTGCTGCAGGTTACAGTCTTCAGCACCAGCGAGAAGAAGAGGGCAGAGGCTCTCAAGACTCTCAAGGCTGACCACTTTGTTGTCAGCAAAGATGAGGAGCAGATGAAGGTGAGCCGACTCAATTGCTGATTGCACCTGTCTGTGCGTACGTGCGTGCGTTTATTGCTTTTTTTTTTTGCATTGTTCATGCAGCGTGCTACTTGTTTGTTGACACAATGGTGTGCGCCATCTCAAACGTGCTGTGTCTCTGACTTCATGCGTCAAGCCACTTGTCTATCTACTTGTCTGTCAGGCATTGTCAAGCCTCTCGTCTATCCAGGCGTTGTCACGTGTTGCTTGTCTGTCAGCACTGGCAACAGTGCACTGCCCTCACCCCGCTTGTTGTTCTCTGCAGAAAGTGGCTGACACTCGTATGGCATGATTGACACTGTGAGTGCCAAGCACCCTCTGGCTTCCTAACTCGGCACTCTGAAGGTGGGTGGCGTGGTTGTGATGCTGGGAGTGCCTGATGAGCCCATGGACCTGCCTCAGGGCAACATCATCATGCGTAAGCTTCCCTGCTCTCCTTGACCGTCCCTGGCATCTGCCTCACTGATTTGCGCTTCATCAGATTGCTGGGTACATGGCTCCTGCCCCTTGTATAGGGGCAGGAGCCATGTGTTTTAAGCTCTGTTTTCTTTGCACGGAACTTGAATGTTAATGCCCACTTGCAGCATACCATGTGCTGTTGTAAGGAGCAGCATTTGCATGTGCATCAGCATATGGGTGCTGTGCATGTCGAGCTAAGTGAAGAGGATAAGCACCTGCTAAATGTGTGCACTTTATACTTCCTGCTGCATGAGTTGGATGCTGGAGCATGCATGGACCAAATTGAGCTCAGGCATGAAATGGCACGCCTGTAGAGCTTGCATATGTGTCTTCTGGAGTGCTTGTTGTCATGCAAGAATGTTGATGGGCATTGCTCTGTTGCAGGCCGTCTCCGGATTGGTGGCAGCCCCATTGGTGGAATCAAGGAGACTCAGGAGATGCTCAACTTCTGCAGCAAGCACAACATTACATGTGAGGTGGAGGAGATTGGCATTGACTATGTCAACAAAGCCATGGAGAGGCTGCTCAAGAATGATGTACACTACAGATTTGTCATTGATGTTCAGGGTACCTTGATCCAGTGATGAGGGACTCATGGCTTGCAATTACTTCACTGCTGATTTCATATGGTGTGAGTTGTGCACCAATCATGCCATGGTCTTGAAACCTTTGTTTGGTGATTGTTTTGGTTATGAGCTGGTGCTTGTTCGTCTTCAACATTGTGCAGCTAGTGTGTGCTTTCATGTGATCATCTGGATCTTGGTAGTATCAGTGCAAGGTCAGCGCTGCAATGATGCAGTGTTTGAGGCAACTACTCCAAAACTTGTGAAAACACCACAAAAAATATCATGTCCAAATGCAAACGCACACACAATAAGTGCAAGTGCAGAAAGTATGTTTCCAACGCTAGCCCCAGCTACAGCTCAGCCAGACGCAACCTGTAAAACATATTTTGCACTGGAACTGACTCACAATGCATTGCATACTCAGGCGTGATCCCCGAGCCCCTGCTCACACACGATCCCTCGCGATCGCGCTTCAGAGTTTATTTTAAACGCAAGCCCCAGCGATCAATGTACCGGCAATAATACGCGCATTGGACAAAAGTGTTTGTGACGGATGTGAGTTTCGATCTCACGACCTCCAGTGCCACAAACTGACGCGCTTCCAGCTGCGCCAATCCGTCGTGGCTTGAACCAGGTGTAATCCTGGTCATCACTTTGTGCCAACCAGCCAAATTTTATCATATCGATTCAGATTTACGCTGCCTAAATGCATGCCTCAGCACCCATCTGAGATGAGCAGTAGCAACAGGTGTTTCTTTGGCCAAAAGAGCTTGGACTAAAGAGTTGGCCAAAAGACCATGGACTAAAGAGCACACACAGATATTGTTTCTATAGATCTAACAGCAGATAGATCTGATAATTCAGGCTGCCAGTGGCACGCTAGGCCAGGAACGCTGTGCAAAAACATCAGCGACTCCTCACGAGTGGACAATGGGCAACAAGCAAAGGGTAAAAGGTACTGCTCTGTGGGTAGTGGGGCTAGATAGTATGCAGTGGGGCAGTGAGCAGTGAGCAGTGAACAGCAAGCACTGGGCAGCATTCAAATGGGACAAGGCAAAGCACATGTGGAAGGACAGAGTAAGCTCCTCAGCTTGACATAAGCCCTTAAGATGCTGGAATCTTTTAAAGACTGCATTGTTGCAACAGATACTCACACATTGCAACAGCATCCATCAAAAGCTCTTGGGAGTTGGCCCATGGCTGTGCATATGGCATGTGAGCTTGCCTTGAACAGTACAAAAAGAGGCAACACAGTTGTAAAGATGCTGGCTGCTGTGTAGCTGTGGGCAGTCACGATATTGAGAGTCAACATTGCTGAGGCAGCACATGCTGCATGGCAGCAGACTCTAAGTCAGACCTGTAAATGTTCAAATCACAAACTGTGAATTCATGTTCGAACAGTGCATGTGGCATCAGGAAGTTCGTGATCACAGTACATGTATGCAAGACAGGCTTTACTCATTGCACGCCAGCAGACCAGCTGAGTGTCAAATTTGCTGCCTTACTGCACAAGACACAGTACGACACAGTCAGGATAGGTGGTTTTGTGTGACTCACTCAGATCCTCACAGTCTGGCAAGAGCCCAAAAGATGTTGCTGATCTCCTTGGGGTTTGCAGTCAACACCCCTTTCCTGCATAGCTTCGGCAACAGCTGCACGCAGACGTCTTGAGATCAGCAGCTCCAGAGTGGGCATAGCCCTAAGGCTATTGGCCCAGTGCTGCCTGTTGAAAGTGAGGGCCCCATTCATGTATGCCCAGCCTTGCGCCAGCATGCTGTCACCTCCACCTTCACTGCTAGCAGCAGTGCTTGCACAACACCAGCAGCTGCTGACTGCTATGACAGGCTTGTCGGTACAGTGAAGGGCACATTATCTATGCATGCTGACCCCTGAGTGCTGCCTGCTGAAGCTAACTGCAAATCACAAGTTTTGGGCTGAATGGTCATTGCACCAATCTTCACAGGCTGCGGGCGCACCTGGCTTTACAGCTCATGCAGAAAATTCACACATGCAGGAAGCACACATTTGAAGAGCAGCCCAGGGTGGAGATGACACAACCCGGTTTGAAACAAAGCAGGGCAAAGCTGAGCACGCAATGATTGTGTGAGTGTGCCTGAGCACAGCCAGAGCCCAGATGCTGTTTCTGATGTCCTCTGGAGAAACTGGGCAGCTCGTGTAATACATGGCAGCACAAAACACACAATGGTTAGGTAGTCTGAAGGAGGGCTGAGAGCCAGGTTGGCATATATTATATAATGCCAAACCATGTTAGAAAAATGAAGCTTGTTGAAGCTCTGTGGCTGGAAATTGCCGATCAGGGCGCAGCTGTGCAGCGCTGCAGCTCCCACCGCCTCTGGGTGCAGCTTGCCTGCACATCAAGAATGGAGGTTGAGAAGTGTTGCAGATGAAGCATGTAGGCTGGCACAGATACAACGCTTCTCGGCTGCATTGGCTGCCCATCAGAGCTTGGCGGTCTGGAGATGCTGCTGTCACCAGCACCATACACAGCACACAGCTTGGGGCGTCAGCACAAAGCTGCCCAGAAGGCATGCATCATGAAATCTGTGGCACCGCCCATCTGCTTCTGCTTCTGCGGTAAAAGCTGTTACAAGAGGCAATGCTACCATGTTTGCTTGTGCCGTCCAAACAATGGGCTGCATTGCGCCATAAGACTTGAGCATTGACAGCAAGGCTTACTTCTGCCCATTGACAGCTTGCAGCTTGCTCGTGGTAATGGGTGCCACTGCATCCAGCAGCCTCACATGCACCACTTCCAGCTTGCCGGGACCCCATGCTGTGCTGCTTAGAGCCTCTGGGTATGCACAGGAGTTGAGCAGGTTGCAATCTGGTGTCCAGCATGATGTGTACAGGCCCATCATGGACAGCAATGACGTAATACATATGCATACTATGCAAAACATGCAAGATCCAGACTGCTCAAATGGTAAAAGGAGACTACAGTACCAGACATCCAAACAGAAACAACTAAAGTTGTTGTTGCCCACAAGCAGAAGCGAGTACAGTCGCTGTTGCACAAAAGCAAAAGCAGACAATCAGAATGTTTTGAGGACTTGATATTTGCGCATGATACTTGCTGCATTGTGCAACAGCATCGTCAATGCTCGTGAATTGTGTCACAAGTTGGGACCCATGGGTTTGCACGTATCTGTGCATGACGTATTGGCATGTCAATACACGAGAGCTTGTTAACCCCATTAGGACATAGCACAAGCAAAGGCAAGATGCTAGCTGCTGGGCAGCTGTGGGCAGCCATGATGTTGACAGTCAGACCAGCTATCTCAGCTGGTCTGACTCGCTACGACAGCGCATGCTGAGATGCAAGGCAGCACATGCCTGATGATACAAAGCATGAACATATTCATAGCATTTGGCGTCAGCACATAACTGCCCAGAATGCACACAATGCAAAAATTGGTCCCGAGCTGTATACACTGTCCCTTCACTGCACTACACAACTCAAGCAGGGCGACTTACTGAGTTGCTTATGCTTTGCCCATTGACAGCTTGCAGCTTTCTGTAAACAATGGCTGCCGCTGCATTCAAAAGCCTCACACACACCACTGCCAGCTTGCTGAAAGCCCATACTGTGTTGCGCACAGACCTCCCAACCTCTGAGTCTTGCACCATGAACATACATGACTACACAGCATTTGGCATCACAGCACAGACTTGCCCAGAAGGCAAAACATCTGACTGTCTGGCCACAAAAGCAACCATGTTCGGAGAAGCAAAGCATCAGTACCTGCACAGTTCACATGTGTATATTTGTCATGTCTGTACAGGCATTACACCTTGCATGCCAGCACCACTGATATGTGTACCTTTGCAGGGTATTGAAAGCTGCGTGCTGAGGTTGACCCCATCCCTGAGCTGGCCCACGTTTGTTGCTTTCATGTTTGCTGAATGCATGCAAGACAGCACAGTTAGTGTGTCTGTTGGCGCCATCGCAACATTGGGGCTAGCTAGTCAATGCACCAATCTTCACAGGCTACTGATGAACCTGGCTTCACATCTCATATAGGAAGCACACACATGCAGTCCAGTGCAGGCCTGCCCAAGAGTGCAACAGCCACAACAGGTTAAAACAAAGCAGAGCAAAGCTGGAGACACAAATACCCTGTTAATGTGCTTCAGTGCAGACACCACCTAGATGGTGTAAATGATGCTATGAGGAGATAAGTTGAGCCGCCCATGTAGTGCATGGCAGCACAGATAGGTCAGCTAGTTGGAAGGGGGACTGTGAGCCAGGGTGGCATAAGCCTGTGTCACAAAACCATGCTGTTGGGCTGAGGAATGCTCATCAGGGCGTGGTTGTGCAGTGTTACAGCGTGCATCAGCTCTGGATGCAGCTTGTCTGCTTAGTGAGAGTGGACACCAGCAGTTGAATAGATGGCAGCGTGATGACATACCGTGTGATAACAGGCAGTGCCAAACTTGTCATAAGCTCAAAACAGAGCAACAGCTAGTGTCCACAACTTGAGACAAAAGCAGCACTCTCTCTGGCCGCAAAAGTAAGCCTATGCTGGAGAAGTGGAGCATCCATCAAAGCTCTTGGGTCGTGGTTCAAGTTGGCGTAGGCCCACACCTGTGAATGAAACCCACACAGAGTTGCACAATCTTACGTGAACAACTCAATTGTCAGACAGCACAAGCAGAGGCAAGAAGCTTGTGAAAGGTTTTGCATGTGTGCTAGCTGCACTTGCAGCTGCTGCAGTGCAGCTGTGGGTTGTCATGCGACGAGTCAGACCAGGAAAACACATGCTAAGCTGCACGGCATGCCTGATGGTAAACTTATACACAGCGTTTGGCGTCAGCACGGAACTGCCCAGAATGTACAAAATACAAAAACTGGTTGTGAGCTGTATACAGAGGCTTACTGTGTTGGCATTGTGCCCATGGAATGCTTGCATCTGTCCCACAGCAATGGGCACCTTTGCATTGAAAAAAAGAAAAGAAAAGTTTACGCTTTTCAGCGATCATAACGGGAGCCTCCTAAGGCGGCAGCCAGGAGCTGGGCACCTTTGCATTCAACAGCCCCTCATGCAGCACTTCCAGCTTGCTGAAACCCCACGCTGTGTTGCTCAGAGCTTGTGGGTATACACAGCAGTTGAATAGACTGCAGTGTGAGCAGATTGCAGTATGGTAACATGCTTTGCCAAAGCCTAGCACTATTGTACAGTGCTGTACAGCTTCCCTTGCTTGAGGCAGAAATTGTTGCATCAGCAAAAACAGTCACTGGAGAAGTGGAGCATCGATCTCCATACCTCCCGCATGCTAAGCGGGCGCTCTACCATCTGAGCTACATCCCCTGTCTGTTGTTGCAGCATAGCACTTTGCAGCAAGCTCTGTGGGCAACGTTTTAAGCTTTGCGTATCACAGTTGTAGCTCTAGTATTCACATTTGCGAGGTACGAGCGTTCTTGGTCCGTCAGGTTGCGCACAGTGTGCAACAGAAGGCTAAACGATGCGCCTGCTCTCCTTTACTTGACCGGTGAACTGGTGCAGCAAGTTCGCTATGCATGGTTGCATGCATGGATGCACTTGTGCGAGTCACACAACAGCACGTACCACCGCCACGAGCAGAACAAATCTAGTGCTGCTGCTGTTTCAATCACGTCTTCACTACGTAGCATGCGGCAGTAGCGCCTTGTACGCGTGCAAGTGAATTGCTACGGCCCGTTCTGGCAGATGTTGATTATGCGACCGCTCGCCTAAGGTCAGAGCAAGCAACCGAGTCGTCCTAGCCGGCCACTATAGTGTGAAATAGGTACTTGTCTCATCGGCAATCTTACGTGTCACCACTCTGACAGGTCGACCTCGGTAAATATTGCTAGACCCCTTTCACGCTACTGCGCATGCGAATCCATTGGAACTCAAAAATGTCAAACTGAGTTTGCCTGATATCCTGGCATAGCTGGGGTCGCACAGAATGTGCCACAATACAAGTGTCATGCAAATACATCTGAAGAGTGAAGGTGTTCAGCTTGCGCAGACTCTCAGCAATCATGACCCCTCATGAGGTGACCTAGCTGGTGCTCCAGCTTAGTAGATGCCAGCAGTGAATTGCGCATGGCCATGAGCACCCATGCTCACCACTACAATGCTATACATAATGCATGTGGATGATTCAGGGAGTGTATATCAAGGCATGACCTACTCAGGCGCTATTGTCAACACCTCAGCAGCTGTTATGGATTTGCTGAACGTGTGGAGGGTTTCAAAGTCTAGCTCACATTCAAAATCGATGCCGGGATGCATGCGCATTCCTTGCAGAAAAGCACACCCTGATCAAAGTCCTGTAGCTCGAATTATGCTGTGCACTACAGCAATCTTGTGTACATTACTAGAGGGCACTCAAATGAGTAATCACAACAATCCAAGCTAGCACAAGCCAGCGCTGACGTCTGCTGACAACACAGTCCACGCTCACAGGTGCAACAAATAAAATGAATAAAATATGCTGCATAAAGTAAATGGTTGTGACACTGTTATTGACCACCAAACCGAGATGGCATATGCATCGTTCAAGCATGGCAAGTGACAAACCTTGTTTGCTGTATCTATCACAATACTTATGACTCGGGCACTTCACCGGGCTCTGCAAATCATTGCATACTTGGGAACGCGTAGTCGAGCTCTAATCCAGCAAGTAAACCCAGTTTGCAGTGGGATCATGAAAAAAGTGTGTGCCCTGTCTGTTGTTGCTTGATGAAGATGGTGAGACCCTGTTGATCCATTTGCGTGACAAGAATGTGCTACTCTTCCATTTGATGATCCTTAAGATCCTTAAGATCCCTCAAAAAGCCAGTTGTGCTCAGGAAGACGAGGGAGTCGGCTCAGGCATAGCAAGCTTTTTGATGTCAGGAGCCTTTTGAGCCACGATCTCCAGAGTCATGTCGTACAACTCTTTGCAGGCTTGCATGTCGTCTGCAATGGCATTGGATGGTGTCCGTTCCTCTGCACACACACACTGTCATTTTAAGGATTGGCCTTAAGCAGCATGCTACCTGGGGATGTAAGGCATAAGTAAAGCTGCTGTGAGGGGCACGTAGCAACCAAGCTGTGTCACAACACAATCAGGGCACACGTATGCATGATGTCTACCAAACCTGCTGACATCAAAAAGGCAAACAGGACATATGGGCAATGCAAAACAGCCGTATACATTGAACAGCACTGCTCAGTCGCAAATACTTTCTTGAAGGGTATCTTACGGTGGGCGCAATGGACCTGACAAGCAACTAGGCATGAAGAGCAAGCAGAAAGAGGCAATAGACTCGCTGCTCACTTTCATTGCCGACGTGCATCTGCAGAGGGCCCTTGTACCACGGCCCAAAGTATTTGAAGCCCTGGCCTGTCAGGCTAGGGTCTGTGGATGCACGCAAGGTGGAGATTGCTCCATCTTCTGATGACTGATGGAACACCTGCATTTCATCAGCCCGGTGTAGTCAATGTGGTCGCAGATATTATGACCATATTGTGAATCAGACACAGCTGAAGTGCAGTGTGATGATGCCAACAACGTCCTGCTTGACCTGCTCACACACACGGTCTGAACTGCACTGTATGACTACATAGCAAGCTGGTGTTGCGCATCCTGAGTGTGCTAGGCCACTGCAGAGATGACGCAATGTACCACAGCAGCTACGTGAATGTATGCATGCTGGCGCAAAGCTGACATGTGCTGCACCAGTTTGGTAGGACCTGCTGCATCCGGTAGCACTGCTAAGATGGAACTTGCTATGCCTGGAATGAATGTTGCATGGTCTGCCCCAGTCATGTGGTACAGCATGCATTGCACCTTCACTTGCTCTGCAGCTTGACATGCTGACAAGATGCAGAGACACATGCTCTGTAAGCTGTCACAAGTCCCAGATGAGTTTGCATGCAAAGCGCAATGTTGATCACACCTTCTCAAACAAGTTGATTGCTACAGCCTCAGGCTTGCTCTTGTCCAGCTTGGGGTACAGGGGGGTAGCGGCAAGGCCAGGATGCGTTGCTAAACAATCAATGCCCTTGCCCTGCAGCATTGCACGACAGTCAAGACATAAATGTGACTGTTGGACCTCGTGTGATCTGTGCATGGAGAAATTTACAGCGTGCAATCAGCATGCAGATCAGATGCTGCTGACAGCCTTTCAAAACTGGGAAGATCAGGACAAGAAAAGAAACGGTTACGCCTGTCAGCAATTGTCACTGGAGCACACGGGAGTCTCCTAAGACGACAGCCCACAGCTGGGGAGTGATTGTGAACAGAGCATGGTCACATGGCATCTTTGAACAGATGAAAACTAAATGGTGCAGCAAGGCTTGGCTACCCGAGGCACTACAAGGCCAAGCTATGTCACCTGGAGTCGTCTAGAATATTCTTTGGCCAGCATAATATTAAACAGTTTGGTAGTGCCATATATGCTCAAGCCACTGCGGTCGTCTTTACCATGCTTGCCTTGCAGCAGGTCTTTCCAGTCAGACCTTCCTGTAATCTCAAGAACAGATCTGCAAACACAATTGCAGTCAGCACTTGTGTTCAACCAGCACGAGTCATTGTCTCAGTAGCAACAGTTTACAGAATCTGTATCAAAACAGCATCAACACAGCATCAACACAGTACCACTGCTGATATGCAGGCAGGGTGTTTTCTTCTGCAGCCTCTCACCCTAGATTCACGATTCTTGCAGGAGCGTTTTGCTCCAGTTTATGCAGTAGAAGATGTGTCAAATAAAAAGGCCCAAAATGGTTGATGCCGAGTGTGACCTCAAAGTCTTCCTCTGTTCTGTCAGTTGGGGGGATGAACACTCCAGCATTGTTCACCAAAACATGCAAAGGCAGGCCGCGCTTCTCAAAGTCCTCTGCAAACTGTCGGATTGAGCTGCAAGTAGATAGTAGACAGTCTTGTGCTGTTTGACCTCTCGATAATCGAACTCGCAGCAAACAACATTTTACCTGAAGGACGCGAGATCGATCTGCATGCATTCTACTTTAGCCTCTGAGGAGGCCGCTTGTTTGAGCTCTTGCACAGCAGCATTGCCGCGCTCGCGAGACCTTGATGCTACGATCACATGCGCGTTCTTGCTCAGCAGCGCTCTTGCCGTCTCTAGCCCGATCCCGGAGTTACCGCCGGTGATCACAAAGGTCTTGTTTGCAAGGTTAACCGAGGCGGCCATACTGTCAGCACAGGCGGCTGACTGCTGCGATTATGGTGACGCTGACACCAGGCAAAGTCGTGCTGACCTCCGTGCTTTTGCACATCGGCATTGGGGTTGACCTTGTCACCTGGGAGGGAACACGAGCCACAAATCTGGCCACAAATCTGCTGTGACTCATTGTGATCCCGTCATTGCATGTCTGATTCCATGTGCTATCAGATGTGCTATTACAGCTTGTCCACGGCCGGCGATGACTGCTGATGCACGTGTCACGCAAGCGCATTGCGTTCTGGATTGTAACAGTGAACATCTGGGTGAACGTTCAGGACAAGTCGGATGAACATCATTCATGGAAAGCGTCTTATGCTTTCACCTCAATATATGCAACTGGCAGCGTCTTTACTCCGTCGGTAGAGTCTCTCCTTGACGTCCGCAATGAACTACAGTTCTCTGATTGCCACATCATCTTCCAGATCATCGTCTTCGATTGGCAAGTCAACGGCATTTTGGTCATGATTTATGTAGTATAACTTATGTTACTAGTGATGAACTGACTGCATGTGCAACATAAGGTACCAACATGAATTGTAGTCGAACTTCAAGCACATGGTCCCCACAAGGTAATTTGGCTGAGGGTCCCGGGATGCAGACACTCGAAATCTGCCAGTGCTACTACAGTTGTAGTAAGCTTGAAATGGCCAACTGAAGAATCTTTGTAAAGTCACGCAATGTACAGTAGCGACTTGGCAGGAGATGGTCGCATCTGCAAAGCGAGCATCCAATCCACCGTTACACCTCGGACCCAAGGACTGTGGTCGATCACATGGCTTTCGCAAAGCGAACAGGGCCGCTTCGTACAGTTTTAGGAGCTGCATCCATTCTGATCTGGCTTGAACTGCACATAGATGCAGATTCCTTGCGGTTTGTCAGCTCTCGAGACATGAAGTACGCTGCGCACTTGAAGCAAAAAGCTTCTTCTGGTGCCCTGACTTCGTACGGGCAACCTGCGGGTACACAAGTATTGACCCGCGAAACAGCGGTCGACCATTTTGGCAAGGTATTAGCTCGCTTTCGCTCAGAGCAAGCTGCGCTTGCTATCACAAGCGGTCTGCACTGGTTAAGTACCGGAGTGATCAGTCCGGCTTGTTTTCTGCAGGCCCAATACACTGGCAACGACACCTACCAATTGAGACTCGGTCTGATATGGCCAGAAACTGAGCCCAACGACTCTACCCCGATAGGGGAAGAAACACCTATTGAGTAAGCTGCTTTTTGGAAGTCAGTCATACTGATGAATTTCTGGCTGCCTGTCAATTCTTGTTGTCTTTGGTGCAATGCTTGAATGCATCTTCCGTGCTGCTGCAGGCAGACTCCTGTGGGATCTGGCTTTTACTCTGACCTAGCCAACTCTGTTGGAGCGCTGCAGATCTGGCCTGAACACCGTTACTATGCGGAATCTCTACCCTTCCTCCCAAACGACAACCTTCAGCATCTGAGCATTGAGCAGGCAATGGTGGATCATGTAGAGCTGGTGCTGTATCTTCAAAAACGTCTCAGCATGGACCACAACCCAGTGATTGCCATTGGATCAAGCTACAGAAAGTTGCTGAGAGCCTGTGAGATCAAAGACACACAGCACTCCCAAACGCTTCAAGTCACCATGCACTGAGTGGCTCATCTGGCATGTCGTAATGATGTTCTTGACGCTGTCTGCACCTGTACTCATTATGCACTTGGGCTAAACTTGTGTCTCATAGACAGCTGTCAGGGAAAGTTTGAGCCAGCAAAAGCCTGGTGTATCGTAGGCCATGCTGCACCACACTCAGCTAAATAAGCTTCAGCAGTGCCTGCAGCATCAAAACACCTGAGTGTCTCACATTCATGCAAGGGGAGAAATGCACAGCATGTATGCCTGTCACTTTGTGCATCGTTGCCTTTGCAAAAGCCATATGTGTATCAGTGACTTGCATCCAACTCTCCCTTAAGTCAGGCTGCACCTCAGCTGGCCAAAGCTGCTGCTGCTGCTTCGGCAGCTGCTGTATCAGAATGGCAATGACCAGCTGTGACCTTACATATCATGTCACAGTTAGTGAAACATATTGCAGGTGCACAGCTGGCATCATTCATGCGGATGCGGTACCCTGATGTCATTGCTGGAGCTATAGCTTCCTCCCCTACTTCCTTTGGTTGCCCTGGACTTGGCCTGGTATGCTCACTGCATTGTCAGATTGCTGTGCAAGTCTGGTGACTGTACTAGTTCTGAATGCACTGCTTGCATGACAGCAAGGGTGGAAATGCTTTTTCTGTGGCTTTGGCATTGACAGCCTCTAGGCTTTGTAAGCTGTGCGCTGCCTGACAACACACATCAGAGGACATCTGCCCACAATGAAATGACCATGTGTTCCCGGTTGTCATGGACTATGCAATCAATTCCATCGATTCCATAATCACAGTTTGTACAGGTACAATTTTATCTGGGCACATACAGGAGCATTGTCAACAGCAGTATGCAGATCATACATTTGTTTCAGGACCATATGTTGTGACAGAAACTTGTCTCGCACACTAATTATGAGTGCAGGATCCAAGCTATGATCCATATGGTTTTGCCAAGGTAGCTACCAGAGCAGCTTCCAGTGAAATGGGATCAGCAGCTGCCTGTCCAGAAAACGTTCAAAACTTCTTCAAGATGCTTTTTGCACTGGCAAAGAACTCATCGGGACTCAATCAGATCAACACTGACATGAACCTGTGCCCAGATTCCATGGTGAAGACATACGACCAGGTCAATCAGACACTTGCAGCTTTCATACAATCAGCCTGGACAACTGCGGTAGGCTGTCTTTTCCGTTGACTATCATGCCTTGATGCTGCACTAGGGCAGTAGCATTGTGCTCAAACAACCTTTTGCAACACTGTACAACAGCGGTGGGCTCACCTTGTGCACATCCGATCACAAACACACTTGACTGAGCACATGCTACCATCCATTCCCTTTGCATACAACATACTGAACAGCCTTTCACCTGATCACAAGACACCGTGCAAAAGGCTGCGTTACTGTGGTTGATGGAACTTCGGCTTGGCTGTGCAGTCAGCATGGTGTGCATGGTGTGGGGCATTCAGTCCAACCAGACACAGTGACACACTCTTTGCACAAGCTAAAGCTAGAGGTTGAGCAAGCTGCTACACGCTTGCATCAAATGCCATCCGGTTGAATGTGTAGCTAAAAATGGACATTGCGAGTGACAGGGCCTTGTAGTGTGCATGGTTACACATCCGTGATGCTGTAGATAAATTCGATCAGAAAGGACAGGAACACATCAGTCACAGATGTGTCCAAGTACTAAAGGGAGTCTCATCTCTCACATCTCACTGGGCTTGTGTTCGCAGGCTCAATACAATTCACCCGTGGCTGACAATATACCCGCCAACCGAGTCAATGTGGCTTGCGAGCACCTCAGCAACTCCAGCTTGGCTGGGACAGACTTGCTAGCAGCAATGACACAAGCCATAGACGTGTTCTCCCAAAACTCCAGCAGCTCTTGCCTTGACACTACAAGTGGTTCCGCTGAACCAGAACCGGAGCTTTTCCCTGGCTCTGCACAAGCACCTTCTGTGGCACCTGCACCTGCAGAAGCTGCCTCAGCAGGCCTGAACTCTGCTGCTGGGCCTCCAGAGCCCGTTGAAGAAGAACCTGCTCCAGAAGCTGCTCCAGAAGCTGAAGGAGCGCCTGAGTTGTCTGCAAATCAGAAGTTTGGCTATCAGACATGCACTCAAGACACGACGCCAGCATCTTACAATGAAGGTAGGTCATGTGATGTATAACAGTAGTTGTCGCGTTCAGCATCCTGTTGTATCTGCAGTCACCGGTCACATGTTGTGTAAATCATCGCAGAGTCAGCATGCTGCTGCTAAAGCAGCAGTATGCACTGGCCACCCTGCAATGCTGAGATTGGTATGAAGCATGTATCGCACTGCTGCTCATGTCATCACAGACTCTGCATGCTGGTGGTGCTCGCACATTTGCAGGTCCCTTGTCTTGCTGTTCTTCATCACATCCTCAAACTTGGGCAGCAATCAATTCAAAGATAACCTGTCCCTGTCATGTCCCACAGTGTGAGACAGTGCTGTAAGACAGTTGTTGCTCTGCACTTTGCAATGACAGACATGTTCTACGAGGCTCCTTACTCAGTGCAAGCTGAAGATGAGGCATGCGTCATGCAATATGGTGTGCATTCCCAATACAACTGGGCAGCCTACAAGTGAGGACCCTGCTCTGCCTTTTATGCCATGAAGTCATGTGCAACAAGGATGCCTCTGGCTACACTGCTTTCCAATGGATTACACTGCTTTCCAAAGCTCTACCTGGTCTTTGTATGCTGCTTGTTGCACAACCAGCAAAACTGCTTTTCCTTCCACACGCTTGATGCAATGTGCTTCGTACTTGCAGTACATACAGGAGTACGCTAAACGCACACTGCTCGGCGCTCCGTATGCTGTGTAGGCAGGTGCCACATCAGTGCACAGCTGCTTTCCTCATCCTCTGTCGAACGCCTGCTCATGCTCTTACATGTGCTTCACGCATTCCTGTGAGCTGCCACAGTTTTCTGCGACACAATTGAATAGCACTAGAGACATTTGGCGGTCATCTGCAAGCCGGATGCCTTACACTTGAGTGCTGTGCAGTTTTGGGCTCAATGCCATCCGGCAATCCTCCAACATTTTCTATACACAGGGCCTATCAGACCCACTCTTAGCCTGTGGGCCAACAGTCCACATCTCAGACTCCATCACAGTTGCAATACATGGTGCGTACACACATCAGCAGCACAGTCTTTGTGGGCAGTTGATCTATGTGTCATGATGTCCTGCATTACTGGACAGCGGATAGGTATCATAAGTGCGTCACTGCATTGCATGCGCATCCTTTGTATAACAGTATGAATAATGTATCGTCAGCGCAATACTGCATTGCCTGCTCATCCTCTGCACACTAGTGTGAAAGCGGCATGGAGATGCAACTGTAAGACAGTTTTGGGTCAGCAGTTCAGCAGTTGTTATGCCTGCAGATGCATGTCATGCCTATGATGTGGGAAGTGCTATGCCTGAAGACTCACCCAGTGTCGTCAGCGCCAGACAGCAGGGTGCGGCAAACATTGCAAAGTGGGTGCAAGAATACAACATGCTGAAAACAAGCAGACCAATGTCCAATCCTGCTGACCTGTTTGACCTGGAATACACTTTGGGCGGATTCATTGCACAGATCAATGACACCATGATTGGCACCCAAGTTTTCACAAATCAGTCGGTGCTGAAACCTGACAAGGAGTACATCAGTGTGGGTCAGATAGTTTGAGATATGGACAGCACAGCACAATAACAAGTATTGGCAGCAGGTCAAGCGTTGTACAAATTGCTGATTAGACTCCTTGATGACTGAATTGGCCATGACTCATGGAGACATATGACAGAGCAAGGAGCATCATCTTTAGTTGCATGAGCGTTTGCAATGACTAGGACAATATAGTATAAGCTCCTTGACGCTGACTGTACTCACACGGGGCTAACTAGGCTGCTAGGTCTGTTGGAACCAATTACACCTGCCTGTGTTAATTACTACTGGCTTTTCGTGCGACTGATGCGACGCTGTCTTATTACGCTGCGACTGATACCAGGAGGTCGTACATAGTCCTATTGGTAGTCATGCCTACTCAGCGGGCTATGCTAAGGCTGGTGAGTCGAACCCCAGTCAGTTTTTACATACATGCTTTAGGCTTCGCCACACCCCATCCACTTCAGTGGACATTCTTTCTGCGTAATACTTTGGCAGCTATTGTCAGAGGGATTCAAGCCCTGCATTATCTCTGTTGCTGTTGGTTGTGACAGGAATTGGACAATCTAAAGGCTTCTGCTATTCATTACATTGTAAATACCCCTAGACTGAAAATCTACCCCCAAGATGTAGCAGCCGGCCATACTCACGCTCTGCAGGTTACAGAGGCAAACCAGACTGTTGTGTTCAGAGGTTGCAATCATATTGTATCTCCTCAACTGCAACTGAATGAGACTAGCAGTCTTGCATTTGACAAGACTGTCGACTTTCAGGTATATATCAGGCCAAAAGACAACATTTTTAATGGTGAGATGTTATAAGCTGGCAGAGCAGACCCATCCCAGCGAAATGACATGTGTCAAAGCCTCCAGCTCCTTCAGCTCCGTCAGGTGTTGAATGTCAGAAAGATTGGATACGCCAGCCAGTGAATCCAAGAGCTTTGATCGAAGACACTGCAACCTGACTAGCTGATCTATGTAGTGCCAAAACAGAAGCTCCGTAGAAGAGTCATCAGCACACAGTCGTAACGCAATAGTCGGTCCAACCAACAGCTGTTGCCTGCAACACTCATGCCCATGCGATCCTTTGTCACAGCCACATGGCCTATTGAGCTCCATGTGCCAAGGAACCTGCTCTACCTGTGTTTGTACTGTGCGCTGTTTGCGTATAGGTGCAGTGATGTAATGTGGCTGCTGTTGACCGGATCATGCCAACTCAAGCATATTGCCAAGCAAGTATCATTTGCCTTGTGCTCAAAAACAATTATTCAACCATGCAGTGACAAGGTGGACCCGCACACCTCCCCCGTACCAGAGCCTGAAGCAGCTCAAGAAAAGATCTTGGAACTTCTTCTGTTGGCTTCCCTGTCAGGTCTGCCGCGGGTTATGCGGATCAGTCACAATGCGCCGCCAGCATCGGCTTGCAATGACAGGGCCAACAATCGCCTTTGCTTGCGAAGGGTTGAGATGCTTGCACAGCTGTGCAAAAGACAACTCAAAACCCAAGCAAAAGTTGGGCAGGCAACAACATGGTTATGTGACGGTCTGTACGTGTTCTTACACATGAAGATAGTGTCTAGTACGCATGCAATGAGCGACAAGATGAAAGGGGGCAACTTAGGTGACCTTACCAGCGATCTGCAAACAGAAGGCTACCTTGGAGTCCCTACTCTACATCTGCGGGGTACTGTGATCAGCCTTCTTTTGCTATGGCTCCTTTCTGCAAGTGAAGGCTGCAGAGAGAAGTGTTTCACATCCTCGCTGAGAGAAGAGAACAGACACCAGAATTGCCGTCGTCTAAAATTGTTTTACTCTATGGTCCGTCATGACGCCGTATACTAGCTCAAATCAACCTGGCGCCAGAACATTGTTGTTAGCACAGTCAAAAGTAGTGTTCCGTAGACGCTGCGCCAGCTTGCAGTATTTCCTTGTGCATTTCGGTGCAAGCTAATCAAGCGGAGCAAGTTCAGGGACAAGTGATAGCTGTAGCTGCGGTGTGAGAGTGAGACTCTCTTTCTAGATGGTGAGTGATTGGTGGCCTTTTCAAGTATGGCGGTTCGTTGGCCGATTGTGTGATTTCAGTATCGGTCTTTTCGACACGTACCCGTTGCTTCCTGTTGGTGGTTTGTTGCCTGGCTGACCTTGGCGAGCTTTGACGTTTGGCCTGCTGAATTTCAAACTGCCTGCTACGAAGACAAGTTTCCTGTCGCCTGTTTGCGTCGAGCCAGATTGAGCTACGTACTGAGTGCTCGTACACCGTTGCGATGCCATGCATGTTTAGTGAAGTGTCCCTGACATAATTTTTGCGTTGTCACCTGTCGTACCTGCAGTGAAGTTGAGACTGGTCTCTCTGCTTCCTGCAGAGTTATAGGAAAGCTGTCAGCACCGCACGGCGGGACAAGAAGGGTGCTCGTGCAGCTGGTCTGACAGAAGAGCAGAAACAAGAGATCAGGTGACTCTCTATGTTTGAAGAGTTGGTTTATGCTGGCCTGTGCAAGCCTGCTTGCTAACACACGACTTGGTGTTGCAGGGAAGCTTTTGACCTCTTTGACACAGATGGCTCTGGTACCATTGATGCCAAGGAGCTCAAGGTTGCCATGAGGTATGTAACACCAATGCAGTTTTGCTGCTGCTACTGCTGTAGGTAATACAATTTGGAACTCTAAATTTTGGCAACATGCAGGGCTTTGGGCTTTGAGCCAAAGAAGGAAGAAATCAAGAAGATGATTGCAGACATTGACAAGGATGGCTCTGGAACCATTGACTTTGAGGAGTTTCTGCAAATGATGACTGCCAAAATGGGAGAGAGGGACTCCAAGGTATGTTCAACAACCACATTGTTTGCTCTGAGCTTTTAGCAGCAGCAGTAAAGTTTTGCGGGCACAGCATTGCTTTCTGCAGCAATAAGCTTTGCTTTCTGCAGGAGGAGATCCTTAAGGCTTTCAGGTTGTTTGATGATGATGAGACTGGCAAGATCAGCTTCAAGAACCTGAAGCGTGTGGCAAAGGAACTTGGAGAGAATATGACAGACGAGGAGCTGCAGGCAAGTTTGTGCAGTATTTGGTAGCCCTGTCTGTGCGTATTATCACAGGCTCTTGTTTAACATTATTTGAACTTTGCAGGAAATGATTGATGAGGCAGACCGAGATGGAGATGGTGAGGTAAATGAGGAGGAGTTCTTCAGAATCATGAAGAAGACTTCCCTGTTCTAGCTCCAGCTTAGTGTTGGTCAAATGAAGTCAGATCCTCAGCACGTTTTGTGTGCCTGCTGCTGCGCAATAAACCCAACCCCTTTCACCACCGCTGAATGAATCAAGCTTTTCTATGTTAAAAGTCATGACTATAGCTGACATCAAGGTACAAAAGTTCACAAGTGATTTTTGTAACATAGATGCAATGCACCACCATGCAGTGTATGTCATGCTGCTGTAATGACAAATTAATGAAAAGATGCCATGCTTATTGTTGCCAGCCCCTGATGCACATGCTCTCAAGCTTGCTGCCAGTGTATGTCTCTTGGCATTCATTGACACAAAAGCTGCAGTGTAAAAGCAGTAATGCTTGCGCATGTTCTGGGATATTGAGCATATACGCTTATTGATGAACAGCATCATCATATATTGCATGTGTACTGTGCACCATTACGTGCAAGTGCTGAGTCACTATCTCTCTGACAGTACAGAGTCTCTATCTCCCTGACAGTACAACCTCTAGCATTTCTGCAGTCAGTGGATCATCAGCTGATTTCACAGCTGTGTGCCTTTGCAATGTTATATGCCTTGGCTGTGCAGCATCTGATTGTCTGGTAACATGGACTGGATCCCTAGCTGGACCAATGTTGTGACTTGACGAGTTCGTCTTCTGTGCCAAGATGAGCAGTGCCAAAAAGTACTTCTGCAGCAAGGGTGCACACTGTGCGTTAAGTACATGGTATGACAATGGTTTGGCAAACACATTGCCATGGCACCATCCAATACAATCTGACAGGATCACTGCTGCAGCATGGAACTACATGTTGGTAGCAGCAGGCCAGTCTTATAACAACGCAAAGCTTTTTCTAATGCGCTTAGTATAATAACAATACCTGAGTAGAAGCTGCTGTGGAGCTTGCTGACTGCATAGCTAAGCAGGCTTCCGTTAAGCTTGCCAGCGTAATAGATCCTTCTGCCCCTGCAGAAGCGCGATTCTCAGCATCAGCCTAACATGCTCTTGAGATTGTGCTTGCCTGAGTCATTGATCCAAACTTGGGCTACCTTCTACAGCAGACATTGCTATCATGAGCGCAAAACAGGACCAACAGCAGAAGCACCGGAAAAGCCCAGCTTGCCAGGCACAGCTACATGATTCTGTCAGGGCACGTGTGTATGAAGTCATGCAGACGCAGAGTCATGATGCTTATACAGGCATGTGTTCACTTTCAAAACATATCTTTGATTGAAAGCACAGGAAAACCCGGAACTAATGCTGGCAGCTGCATGCCTGCTAGAGGCAATCATCGCAAGCACACAGTACAACATGGATTCGTGTCCACAAGTTGCACACAGTCAGACAGAAATACTCCTTACCTATTGGCTGTCTGCTGTGAGGAGGCACTTGAGCTTCATTGATTGCCTCAGAGAGCTGAGCCACCAGAGGTTGCAACCCCCCGCTCCTCTCAGCTGTTTGTTCCATTGCTCTCTGCGTCAGCAACGATGAACTTGTGTTTTTGTGTAATGGTGCAATGGACCATGCAGCATGACAGAGGTTCTGATGTCACAGCATCTTCAAGCCAATGGAAATTAGTATCTGACCACAGTGAAATTCTGGCCACAGGCTATGGCCTGCAGTTTCAAAATGCATTGCATTGCACAGGATACGGTCAGGTGACAAAATTATGCTGTGTTTGCAAGCCTGCAGGCGACCACAGATGCAACAACATCACTCGCCCTTCATTGTCCAGCATCCAAACCAAATTGCAAGCCTGTGAGAATACAGTGTGCGCCTTGGTACTGCTGACTGAGGCAGGCCTTGCAGTGCAGCTTCAGATGAAGGCATGCCCATGCCTGCACCAATGCATACCTTCATCAGCCCCTGAAACAGCTCATCTCTGATTCTGCTCCTCTTCTTCACATCAGGCTGGTGCATGACCATGGGCGGCGCTAGGTCCTGACCAGGAGCTGACCACTCTTCTACTTCATGGTCCTCTGGACACAATGTGATGCTGGTCAAGCGTGGGCACTAAATGCACTTTTGCTTGGTTGTCAGCATGCGTATTGCAGTCTCACTAATGATGCTGATGCATCAGGTTGAAAATGTCACTTTTGGCGGCATGAAGCATGGTTCTGCTGCATGGTAATCCTGGCAGAAGGCAGGGACGCTAGGTCAAGACAAAGACGGCCAACACCAAATAGATAGCCATAGCATGCACAGCACAGCATGCACAGCACACCACCCAGCACAGCACAAGCAGCTCAAACAGAACAGCCAGGCCCACCACATGTATACACATGGACTACAGCAGGTGTAAAACAAAAGTTTGTGAAGACGCAACTACTCACCTGACATCATGTCAATATCTGCCTGTTCAGTCAAATTTGTATCTTCTGCCATCTCAGGCTCTGCACCTGCTGGCCGCTCTTCTTCCTCTGACTCCAGGCCAAATACAATGGGGCAGTATGCCTCTGGGCTGGTGTCAGTTTGATCGACAATGTTGCACAGCTGCTCACATGACGACCGGTCATGTGACTGCTCATGACTCATGTCTTGGTCACGCTGCTGGTTACGGTCTTCAAATCCTGACAGCCATGACAACAACATTTGAACAAGCGAGCATGCATGCCTGGCGTGCCCAAGAGTGGTGAGGAATCTTGTGGTCTGTGTGCATACGTCTTTGTGCCTTCCCTTTGCAGCAGACCACCCTGGAAATGCAGTACTTGCTCAGGTGGCGCATCACATGCTGTCCTCATGCTGTGCTGTCCACAAAGACGTATGCACAGTTCAAGATGCTGCTCATGTATCGAGTCTGGACTTTGGCTCTTCAAGAGCACAACAAACGCAACCATGTGTTACTGTTACTACTATGCTTACAATTACTACTGTGGTGATCATGATTGATATGACTAATAATGCTGACCTGCTGCAGCGGCAGAGGAGTATCAACAGGGGGGACAGATTTGCCGTTGGCTTTGCCCTGCCACCGGATGGGGCCCAGCTGCAGGCCCCCAATCCCACTCATCCTCAGCATCTGCTCAGACAGACCCATCAAACCCCTGCAATCAAGCTCCACGAATGAACAATGGAGAATGATGAACATTGAGTGAAACTTGCATGCAGAAACACTGAGGTTCTGTGGCTGGTTCACTCTAGAGATTCTGCTGATCAAACGATTGATGCTCTGGCCCATCAAACCCCTGCAGCCAAGCTCCATGAGTGAACATTTTTGATGGACATCGAGTACAGGAAACACTGAGGTTCTGTGGCAGGTTTACACTGAAGGCTTTGTAGGCTGTACAGTTGTTGGAGGCTGCACAGGCCCATCGAACCTCTGCAGTCAAGCTGCATGAGTGAATGATCTGAATGGACATCGAGTATAGCTTGCATGCAGAAACACTGAAGTTTTGTGGCTGGTTCACACTAAGGGCTTTGCTTTTCTAAGCATTGATGCTCTGACCCATCAAAGCCCCATGACTGAGCCCCTTGGCTGGACAACAGAACAGTGATTGACATGTGGATGCAGAGCCAGCGATCCTGGACATGCGGCCCTACAGTTTTGTTGCTGATTCACTGTGCAGGTCCTGCTGGGACAGATCTAGGACAGAGACCTTGCACATGCATGATGATTGACGCTATCAACTTCATTGTCACATGTGATGCTGCATTGCCAATATGGCATGGTGCATGACAAATTTATAGTGCGCTTCTGCTGAATTCTTACACAACATGAATGACCCTTGAGTGCTGCAGCTGCTACTGCTGCTATCAACAGTTGGAACCCTAAAATATCATGATTGTGCTGTGAGGGCCGGAAGCTGCTATTGCATTGAATGTGTGAATGCCACAGCTGTTGCAGTACCAGTCAGAAGATAGCACCTGGCATATGTAGCCTATACCAGCACTGCTTGTAATGAACAACTTGCTTCAAGAGAGAGACAAACAGACTCCTAGGGTATCACCTGTTGCTGTCTGACGGCCTACGGGTTTGTCTGGTGCCGTTGGCCGGATTCCCGTTGCCAAGGCTGCTTGCGCCAGTGCCCTGCATGGCTGCCCCAAGCTCACTGAACTGCCCTGCGCCATCCCCAGTAAAAGAGGGGGTCTGCATCATGGGGGACCCCAGGCGGGGGTCCACATTGGCATCACAGCCCACCTTGTTTGCTGCCACCCAATTCTCCCCTGCAGGGCAGCCACTACATTTAGGGTTCATGTTTAGGGTTTAGGGTTGACTTAGGGTTTGTACTGTCGCATGGTCCAATGACTTACACAACTGTAGTGCATATGAGACCAACAGGAAGGGAGAGTAGGTCTACATGCATCTGGGCAGAACCCATGTGAATGCTGCCATAAAAAGTCAGCAGCGACAAAATTTGCATCTTTGCACTCTCTGCAGTCCAGCAAGGTCAAGAGCCCGTGTGGCTGCACAAAGAGTTGCAAACGACCACAGCAAGTACGCGCGCTTGAGATCATATGCGCTGCTACGCTGCTCTTGGGGATACAGAAACGTTTTTTGTTGTTTTGTTGTCTGTTGCACAACCAAAACCTGAACTCAAAGTTGAGGAGGGCCTACAGCCTGACTCCTCCTACAGCCGAGATCTGAACCCAGAATGGACGAAAAGAAAAGAAGAGAAAATTAGAGTTTAAGCTTTTTAGCGATCATAACGGGAGCCTCCTAAGGAGGCAGCCCAGAGCTTCAGAATTGATAACATACAGTCTTGAAGTAAGGAGATGGTAGAGCTGTATCTGCAATGCCGTGCTCGTCTTACAACCATGCTCTGAACCCAGAATTGATTACATACAGTCCTGAGAAGAATCCACGGAGATGGTATCCTACAACCATGATCTGAGCCCAGAAGTGATCACATACAACTCTGAAAAGAGTCTGAGGAGGTGGTAGAGGTGTACCTGCAATGCCATACTCTGCCAGGCGGTGCATTTCCCCTGTGCGGATGTGCAGCTCCAGAGGGAAGAGAGGATTCCGCTTGGAGGTGGTCCCAAGAGGCAGCACAGTGGTGTGCAAGCTCTGCAGAAAACAAAGAGAATCATGCAAAAAGTGAAGAAAATGCTGCAAGACATGAAGAAAATTGTGAAGAAAGTGAAAGAAATGCTGCAGGAAGTAAGCATGACGCTGCATCTGTCTTTACTGATAAAAAAGGACCCATATTGGGACCTGCTATCAGGGATTGGCTGTACAGATGCCAGCTCCAGCGACATGCTCGATGAAACGACCAACATTTCTGTCTTTGACGGTTATCAGTGCCACCTAGTAAGCTATCGCATATGTGTGTTCTGCAGAATGTGTGCTGTCTACTGCATGCATGCTGTCTACCAAACAGTCTGGTCTAATGTACGTATGCTGTCTACTGTATGCACGCTGAGTACCATATGTACATGTCTGGTCAACATGGATGCTGAATGGTTCTCACACGCTGTGTACTACATGCATGCTGTTTATCACACCTGCTGTGTACTGCATGCATGATGCCTACTATGCGTACTGTCAAACATATGCATGCTGTCTACCAAGCATACATGCTGTCTACCATACGGGTAATGTCTACCATGCATGTTGACTTGATGCCTGATGCCAACAGTGTGTATGCAGTTTTTCCAAACTTTCAGCACAGCAAAATTTTCCAAACTTTCAGCACAGCCAGCAGGAAGACCCACCTGATAGCCATTCGTCTTGGGGGTGGCTATATAGTCCTTGATGGACCCGGGTATGGGTGCCCACTTGGTATGTACCAAGCCCATGATATGGTAGCACAGCTGTGAGCCTGTCCCATACAGTGTGGTGTCCTGGTCCTTGTGCAGATGAATGATGACTTGCAGCTGAGCCACATCGTGCACCTCTTCGATGTCCTTCTTGTTCACGGTCCCAATCTTGTCCACCAGTTTCCTGCAGCATAGCGCGTCTCTTGAGTAATGCTGGCAAGGGGTGCAGCAGAAGACAGCAATGGAAGTATATGGGCCATGGTCCAAATGTAGACGTGCATGATGATATATCACAAACAGAAAGGGGGTGGGGGGTAGGGGAGGGGGGAGAAGCAGATGTACCCAGACACATCTGCATCACCAAACAAGCATCACCACACAAGCAGAATATTCACCATGCTACATGCATATGAGCTCTGTGACTTGGTTTCTGCAGCCAAGACAGATTGTCAAATGGCTGTTTGCTCAACTTATGTCACATTGCTTCTGCACAGCTGCCGTCACAGCTGCTGTCACAGCTCACACACTGGTTTGAATTGTTGTGCACATGGTATGAATGGTAGCGGCGATATGCAGCTGACTTGACAAACAGGTGCTTATCATCGCTACCATTCATACCATGTGCACATGGCGGCAGCACCAACATTTCAATCCAGTGTGCTGTGACAGCAGCTGTGACAACAGCTGTGCAAAAGCAATGTGGTACAAGTTGAGCGAACAGCCATTTGCCAATCTGTCTTGGCTGCAGAAACCAACACAATGCACACAGGATGCTGGTGCCACAGCCATGTCCACATTCTGTGAGTGGTGGCATCAGTATGCAGCTGACTTCACCAAAACAATGCACACAGGATGCTGATGCCGCAGCCATGTCCACATTTTGTGAATGGGGGCATCAGTATGCAGCTGACTTCACCAACACAATGCACACAGGAACCAGGAACCCAAGCAGCACTCTCAGCTATGGACCAAGTAAGCATCACTCTCAGCTATAGGCCGAGTAAGTAACATTCACAGCTATAGACCGAATCAGCAACAATCTCACCTACACACTGAGTAAGCATCACTCTCACCTGTACACCGAGTCAGCAACACTCTGATTTAAACATCGAGTGAGCAACAGTCTCACCTGTACACCGAGTAAGCAGCCTTTTGGTGACTGTCAATGCTGATGCGCTGCACTCTGGTGGCAAGATACTGGTCCTCCTTCAGCACCTGCTCCAGGCTTTGACACGCCTGCAAGCCAGCACAAGCTCAGAACCACAGGCAATTTCAAGAGGTGAAACAATTTTAGGACAATCAGTATAGAGGCTTGGGTACGCTTTGCATGCTGGGAGAAACTGCCTGTTGCTGAAAAAGAACAGTGACTGTCCATATTCTGGACGAACCTGACGAAGTACAGCATTCCGTCCAGTACAGCAATGCAGGACAACAAAGCTCAGAAAGCACAACACAACGAGTGAGTGAGCAAGTGAGCCCAAAAAAAGGTGTTCATTGACAGAACAACTCTGGTGAGAGCGACTCACAGCTTGCACAACATCATGCTGAGTCTCTGAGAGCACATGGATCCTCTTGACCATCTGGCCATGAGCCTCAGGGTTGCTGAACTTGAAGGACAGCTCCTCCAGCTCTTCCTTGATTGAGTACAGCCCAAGAAGGCGCGCCAGAGGTGCAAAGATCTGCACAAGCAACGTCTGTCTGATGAGCAATGCTGTGTTTGTTACACACAGACAAACACAAGTATATTTATGCTTCAAATCACTGCTGACACACATATGCACAGGAAGAAGTGTATGCACCAAATGACTGCTGACAGAGCTGCTGTAGATGGAAAGCAACTTCTGCAGCTTGACAATGCTTGATTGCAGCTGAGAAGTGCTGTGCCAAAGGAGCAGGTGTCAGTGAAGTTACTGTCAACATCTGCACCAGCATCGTCACAGCTGATGTTGACAGTAACTTCACAGACATCTGCTCCTTTGGTCACTGCGGCCTGCACAACTGCTGACATGTGCTCTGAAATCACATTTGCAGCTTCACACTTCACTTCTTGCTGAGTGGAGAATAGCTTGAGCAGCTCCATTTGGAGCAAAAGTTGAGAAAACTTGGGATCAAATCATATGCTCAACTTTTCAGCGGTCAGGACAGCCAAGCTGAAAGAATGCTATGTTGCTTTCACACTCCCTGACCACATTACACTACACGAGCCAAAGTTTGCAGATGAGCGACAGCATGTTACGCTACATGCAGCCCATTGCAACATTCGTGTCTGCACAAGCAGAGGCTGTACGCAGCACTTGCTGCATGCCGTCTGCCTGTGCATCTGAAAGTCTGATGCAAGGAACCTGCAAAGCCCACCTGCAATGTCTCAGCAGCAATCTTCTTTTGCTTCTCAGGCTTCATGCTGCCCAGCGTGCGCATATTATGCAGCCGGTCTGCCAGCTTCACCACAATGATCCGTACTTCTTCAGTCATGGCCAGAAACAGCTGCCTGAGGTCTTCTGCCTTCACATCTGCCCCCGGAGTCATGCCTGAGATCTTGCCAATCTTGCTGAAGCGAGTTTCGCCCTCCACAATCCGCCGCACGGCTGAGCCAAACCAGTTGCCGATCTCCTCGAAAGAGACATCATTGGTGTCTTCTACTGTGTCATGCAACAGACCTGCAGAGTGTGTGTGGTCACTTTCAGAGGCTGTATGCAAATTTGTCTTGTCTTGTCTTGCCATTCTATGAGTGATGGGGGAGATGAAACTTCTGATCCTCATAGGCAATGACAGCAGTGCATGGTGTGTTATCAGGCGCAACATAGCGGAGCCTATGAGGCAACGTGGTGCAGTATCTTAGAAGGTGTTTCCAAGCAAAATCAGAGGCAGCAACTCAGCAGCCAAAGGCATGCCTGCAGGCAGTAAAAGTGCCTTAAGGAGTTCAGGCCTTCAGGTGGCTACAATAGACCATAGGGTATCACGCACATGCTTGGCATTATCTGTACAAGTGTGCATGTCATTGTTTGCTGTACAATGACAGGTTTGCTTTGACGCCTCTTGCACTCAAACCCTCAGCATTACACTACTGTCAGAACCCCTTCTGCATTAGCCGCATTATATGCTTGCTCACTGTGTGCTTGTGTGTGCAGGCACTGGTAGGGGCTGAGTCCCTGCTAGTGCCTGCACAATGTGGTGCTCGATTGCATGATGCTGAGTACGACTGGCATGCATGCGTGAAGCAGATACAAGTGATAAGTCATGCACAAACGTAGCCAACAGGCTGACCTGCTGTGTCAGAACGGCCTTGAGTGCATATGCATGATGAATGCTCCTGGACTGTTGGCAGGCAGAGATGATTGCATACACACCAGCAATGAGGGACTCATGGTCCATCTGAAGCTCTGCCAGAATCCTGGTCACCTCCACAGGGTGTGTGATGAAGGGCTCCCCACTCTTCCTCTTCTGCTGGATGTGGGCGTCATAGCCGAGGGACAAGGCTTCTCTCACTTTGGTGCGATGAGGTTCTGACAGGTATGTCAGCAGAGGCTCCAGGCGCTGCTCCCACAGGTACTCCTCGTTGATTTCCTGGTAAGGAATCTCCTGATAGAACTGCAGCAATGCAAAGACACATTTGTTTGCAACCAAAAAGAGCACATGTGAAGGCTGAAGTGTGTTCTGACGAACATGCAGCAGTCTTGACAGCGCCGGCAAAAGCATGTATTGTATGCGCGTCCTCGTGACAAGGCAAGTGCTCAAGCTGAGGATAATACATGCATCCATGCATGCATGCTTGACGCACTGCTGCTGCTAGCACAGATGATGCAGGACGTGCTTTTTTGTGCCAGGTGCAAGCACTGTACTGCTACTGTTTGCGAAGCCTGGAAATGTAGGGATGAACAGCTGCTTGACAATGACAAGGCTATCACAAGTTACATGCGCATCATTCTGTGTTTGTAGAACAGGCAGCATGTCAAAACGCACATTCCAGGTTGCGCAGCACAAAATTCAGGCAAGATTGCCTGTGCACACCAAAACTTGAGAAGATCAGTGTCAAACTCACTGTGTAGTCAATTGCTTCGAGAGAACTGGCATTGACAACGCAGCTGTTCCTCTTGCGCTTGCCCTGCACAACATGAGAAGATGTGGTTGAGAAACTGCCAACAACTGAAGCCAAATTACCGATGCAAGATGTCCAGCTCGTCACCTGTTTTGCGCGCCGTCCCGAAACTACAGGCAGCAGGTGGCTGTACGACCCGTCTTCAAGAGACAGAAAGGCTGCTTCGAAGACTGCCTGCTGACGCTGTGCGGCAAGAGTTCTTCTCGACCTGTGACCTTTGCAGGCTGTAGCCGCTGTCCACGGCTGTCGTGATGCTGAGAACCGGGCATTTGAGCTTTCTGCAGAACAAAATTGGCTCAACCTAGAACATGATGATGCTGAAGACAGTCCAACACCCAAAGGTGAGAAATACAATCGCATACGTAGGCACACCTGTGAACCCACCCTGAAGGGTGCCTGCGCTGGAGTGACTTGAGATACGGTCTGCCAAATAATGTGAGAGCCCGCCAGCCATGATTCTCAACCCTACGGAAGGTACATACCGAGACAGCAAGCTGTGCTAAGAAAAGCAGTTACTGAGTGTTCTTGCGACGATCCTCGGACACTCTGGTTAGGCACGAAACGTGCAGAACTGGGACAAACGTAGCTGTATGTTGCAAGCCAGCGATGGAGATCAATGGCGGTAGCGGTCACTGCGCAACAAAGCCGACCACGAGATGCACATCAATTCTGCTTCTATTCGTCATTTCTTCACCTGATCAACGATAATATAATTTCCTTGATTTCGACCAAAAATCAGTAATTTGCTTTCCACATGTAGCTACAAGAATGCATTTATTGAGACGCCGCAATGGCACACATCGCGTCCGTACGTTCAACCCCGTACTCAGTGACACAGCAATGAAGGGTTTCGTTCCAGGTTGAGAGGCCAGCCACATATAGAGCTTTTTGCAGTGGCGACTTGTGCAGTGCCACAACATCACAGGTGTAATGTTGCAAACCCTCAGCAGTCTTGATCACTACCATTGCTGCAGGGCACGTTGCAATCATGAGAACAGCTCATGATGGCACAGCTGGTCATGCCAGATTGGTGCAGGCCAATTCATGAGCATAGCCATTGTGAGCAATCCAAGAGATTGATGTCAAAGCAAACACAAGACTAATAAGCAGTTGCAGTTGTGGATGCAGTTTGGACTCGCATCTCAATCAGCTGTGCCATGAGAGGATCCAGCCCTATGGGCTCTGCCACAATGCAGTTCACTCCAGGATGCTGCTCCTGTGCAGCTGCAACTAGCGCAGGTATGTCTTCCTGAATATGTCTGCCCCGTGAAAGAAAATAGGGAGCAACTACAATGGTGGTAGCGCCTGCTGATGCACATTTGCGCACAGCATCAGCTATTGTAGGTTCTGCAATCTCCATATGTGCACCTTCCACTATTTGCCTTCCTGAGGTTTCCCTGATAGCAATCACAGTCAGGTTCAACATCAACAGTGCTTTCCACATCTTCATTTGCTGATGTCCAGGACATGCAGCAGCATACAAAAAGCTGACCTGTACAAGTTGACAAACTCCTCCAACATACGGTTTGATGCCTCCCTTCTAGAGCCATGATCCACCACAACTACGGCCGTTGATTCTGCTGAGCTTACCATTGATTCTGCCTGCTGTGCATAGATGTGGCTTGATGCCAGAAGGCTTACTGGTCTGCAAAGACAGCAGGTGTTATGTGGTCAGACACTGAGACAACGTCTTTCCAACGTCTGCTTACCTGAACGATAGATCGCGTTTTCGGCAGGCTAAACGGGAACAGTCTCCAAGTCTGAAAGCGGAGCTGTGCTTGCAGGCGCAAGATCTGACGCCTGGAAGTCTCTGTACGGTACTGTAAGCTGCAACGTGCATGCCAGCAAGGGAGTATGCAACAAATGAAGCTTCACCACAGGCGCATCATTGACCAGTCATGTGAGACACGAAACCTTCTCGTCAGTTTGCGGCAGCTTGCAGAACGTCTATTGCCCCAAGAAGGTTGTTCAGGGGAATTTGCAACCTGTGTGCATGCAAATTGCACCACAGCATTTACGCTTGCATCACGAGAGCAAATTAAGGAGAGGTCGTAGCTGAGCAAGGCGCTGGGCAAGACGTCTGCCAAAGACTCGCATACGGCACGAAATTTTAGCACGCGCTCTTCGTATCGTACTTCTGCACGGTAACCTGCTGTGTCAAGATCGTAGTGTCGGCTGCAGCTGCAGACCGCGTGATAAAGTCATTCTGTGCGATACTGTCGGCTCATTGCGTGGCAGCGGAGCTGCAATTGCTCGATAACATATTGACGCTCTATTGTTGTCGCCTCCGACCGTAGCTGCCCACTCAGTAGCCGTTGCTGTTGTTTTTGACCTAGCTGCAGCGGGCCCCAGCCCCTTCCAAGCTCACACAGCAGCGGGCAAAGCGCAAACCAGAGGCGACTACGCCTGCTTAAGTTAGCCACCAAACCGTGGGTCGCAAATGTCATTGTGACAGTCCCTAAAGCTACAGTAGGTAGACGAACTGACAGATCTGCTTGAACCCACCTGCAACGACAGCTGCCCGCTAGATAGCTGCCGTGTTCTGGATCAATCTGTAGTTTTCCATTCAGGTATGCAATCCAGGGGGTTCACCAAATGGCTTTCTGACCAAATTGGAACAGACAGGGCGCAGTCTAGTAAGTTTCATATATACCCTTCGCACGACTCCCATTGCTGCCTCCGTTTGTGCAGTCACAGTATCAATGCATGCAGCAAGCAAAATCATGTCTTCACATGCAACACTCATCGTGTGTGTCCAGATTCATGTCGTCTGCATTTGAGCACACAAAGAGGTGGCCTTCATGGCGTGTGTTGCCAAACTGGTTGTGCGCAAACAATGCACCATTATCTGCAGTTGATGCCCTTGTTCTCCTAACCAATGTGCATTATTTTTGCGTTGTCCTCAGTGGCCCAAGGTGCACCCCTTGTCATGCAAGCATTCTCCAGCATAGTTTCCAGTTTCACTAGTAGCAGAGCTGTCATTCATCATGCATGGAATGCATTTCGGTATTGCTACCAGGGCCTGTGACCTGAGTGCCACAACAAGCAATACTACCAGTCTCAGACACATGCACATTCACAGGGCCCAGGAAAGGGCGTGGGGGTTCAAGGAGTCAGGCCTTGAGACTGTGCGGCATCTTGGCAGTGGTGTTGGTGGGAGCATACCTGAGTGTCAAGATCATGGGTGTGCTCATGGGCGGATCATCCAGCATGACATCATCCACAGCAGCTGGGTGAGTGCACACATTTGGCAGTGCATTCATGCAAAACATGTCAGACTGTGCCAGATACTGCACAACGTACTGGTTTTGTTCTGCATGTTGTGCATGCTTTTGCCTGTTTTGTCATTTCACGACCTGGACACATTGGTGCTGAAGCTCGATATTAGTAACAGGCATAAAGCATGTGACATGGATTTATGTACTTACATCAAATGTGGCTGAGTTAGGGGTCGCAACTGTAATGAGAACTGTGTTGTCAAAGTCACAACAACCATTGGCTGTCTGTATGTGTCTGACCCTTCAGGCAAAGCCACACACCTGCAACAAATGCAGGCATGAATGCATGTCTGTTTACCCTTAGTATGCTTATCTTGCAATGAGCTGTTGTCGACAACCCAGGCTCTGCAATGTGTTGCAGAGGGTCTGCTGTCTCCAGTGAACAAGGCAAGGGTGTGGGGTCAAGTTTGCGTGCAAACAAGATGCTACTGACAGGCACTGATAGCACCCTGCCTGGTATTAAAGAGGACTCTCTCAAGACTTCCGTCACAAGTAAGCGTACGTCACACCGTATGTGTGTGCTCAACCTGTCAGTGTTGCAGGCGTACTAAGTGCAGCTGTCTTAGTGCAGCACAGTCAGTCATGTCACATTGGTTCAAGTCAGATTACATGTCAGACAGCTTTTCTGTCCTCAGAATGCATTGCTCGTGCTGCATCAGTCATGCATGACTCAAACAGGCAGGCAGGTAGACAGACAGACAGACAGGCAGACAGTCCTGACTTGTGCTGAAAGCAACAGCAGAGTACAAACAAATGACCACTCCTGTTTTGCACTTTCCCACTCGGCTTTAGACACCTAAAACATTTCCACAATGTGGAAACGCGTTTTCACTGTCCCCAGGCGTTTCTGGGTTTAGATTTCTAGCGCAGGAATGACGTTTCTGAACTGAAGTAGACGTTTTGGGATTGAGAGGAGCATTTCTGCATTGCAGGTCCCGCCAAGAGACCAGGGCCTGCTTTGCATGGCTTGTGGGAACCTAACAGTTCCAACTTGACGCAAGCAGCTGGCAACACTGCTACAACAGGTGCGCAGCACACTGTTTCATCTCCTGTGCGTTTGATCTGTGCTGAGCGTCAAGCAGGCAGTGACAAGCAGCCTGCAACGCCCACTGTTGCACTTATAGATTCAATGTAACTGGACTTTAATTGTTATTTTTCTGTTCTGTGGGTGCCCAACTCTTTCAAGGGGATTGCAGCTGCTCTGCTTCGGCATGCTGTCCAGTCTGATGTTGCTGCCCTGCCCTGCCCTGCCCTGCCCTGCCCTGCCCTGCCCTGCCCTGCCCTGCCCTGCCCTGCCCTGCCCTGCCCTGCCCTGCCCTGCCCTGCCCTGCCCTGCCCGGCCCTGCCCTGCCCTGCCCTGCCCTGCCCTGCCCTGCCCTGCCCTGCCCTGCCCTGCCCTGCCCTGCCCTGCCCTGCCCTGCCCTGCCCTGCCTCAATGTGTCCTGCTTCAAGTTTTCTGTGAGGCATGGAATCTTGGCTTTCCCTCATCTGCATTGCATTTCTGTATGTTCTTCATCTGTGCAGACATCATTGCAGGCACCACCACCAAGCCTCAGCAGGCACAGCAGGGTGCAAACGCCCAGTCAAACCGCTCAGGCGCACTGACAGACGCCTTGAAGTCCAAGGATGCTAAAACGATCGAGCAAGCCCTTGCAGACTCGCTGACAGATAGCGACAGCAAGTCCTCTTCTTCTTCTTCTTATTCTTCGGGGCAGCTCAGCAGCGCAATTAGTAACAGCACATCCTCAGCTTCTTTAGGCGCTGTTAAGCAAGCCATCTCCAATGCGACAGAGGCTGTAGGCCAGATGTTGCCTGGTGTTGGCTCTGCTGGAATGCTTGGAGGTGGAGCTAACAAGACTCAAGCCAATGCTGGGGATGGTGGGTTGTGTCACCCTTCCAACAGCAGACCACTCTTGACATGGTGTCAGCAATGTGACACTTGGAATCAGATGTGCACTGGACATTGTGTTGTGTTCTTGTGCCCACCATCCTGATGCATGTTCAGATCACATCAACTACAAAGCGCCTGAGTACAATTTGACTCTGAGCATGGCTGCTAAGCATACTTACTGTGTTTCA
>JAABUP010001811.1_pt1 | contig 43770 bp, 56 predicted proteins | sample 5559201 | NCBI WGS metagenome assembly JAABUP01 (sample SAMN10711887, study PRJNA513373) | rock metagenome | isolation source: Antarctica rocks | place: Antarctica
AAAGCCTGCATCTGGAAACCAGGTTGTTGCTTTGCACAGGATGAGTCGTCCATTGCAGCGCATCTAGGTGAGCGCGCACCCAAGCTGGCAGACGGTGAGTCAGTGGCTCTGGATGAGCAAGATGCAACTGAAGATCTGAATGATGAGGATGTGCCAGACACAGGTACCCATCTCCACCTACCATATGCGCCATGCAGCATGCAGTGTTAGAATTGTTGTGGATATTGTCTGTTGACTCTCCTGATGAGTCCTAAAGACACATAATGCAACATGCAGTGATGACATCAAGATACTGACTAGCGGTGTCATTGCTACTATTGCTGTATTTGTTACAGTATGCATTGCTAACAATTTCTACCTAAACGATGCTACAAAACTCACCACAGGACTTGACAATTTGTACAAAAAATATGTAACAACACCATGCACCTTTGTACAGTATTATGGATGTTGACATGGGTGCTGTATCATTGTTTCCTTTCAAATTCATAAATCCAAAGTTTCCAAACCCTTTTCGAAATGAAACGAATTTCATATTTTCAATTGTTGAGAAAGATCTCAGCAGGCGTCACCTGCTACAATCAAGCAAGTGCATTGTGCTGACAGCGCTGAATGACCACGCTCGCTCACGACAGTGCATTGCATGTTCTGCAGATGACTTCCTGGAGGATGGTGCAGATGCAGCTTCACAGCCAGCCACACCTGCAGCTGAATCTCAGCAGGGCTCTGGCAATGCAGCCAGTGCGCTAGAAGCATTCCTGGACAGCGCAGCGCAGCCAACAAATAGGCAGATGCAGCAGGCTCACAGCTACTCCAGGTGCACAGCTAGGGGACCCGACCCTTGTCCTCATTGTGACCCTTCATGTGCACACATTCCATATGTGTTGATGGTGTGTGTCACAACTGACCTCAAGGCGTCATGCTGCATCTTCTTCAGGAGCTGTGCAGGGTTTACACTTGCAATGTACACAGCTACTACTGTGTTGGTTGTGACTATGTTGTGATCTGCCAAGATTTGGTCAGACAACTTGTCTGTTTTCATCAGATCTGGTCTGATCTGCTTGCATCAACGAGTCTGAGGTATTTACATCACCTCAGCCATGCTCTGCCCAAGAGCATTTTCATCCCTTTCACTGGCTTTCCGACTCCATCTTCTGGGCCTCACACAGTCAGCCATGCCATACCCACCCCACCTGACCACTAAACATCATCAGCCCCCCCCCCTCCCTTAACTTCCACCCCCCTAACCTGAGCCCAGTCCATTCCAACCTGGCCCACCTTGCTACGCCCAACATTGCACTGATATACGGAGATCTTTTCCTCACACTGCAATGACATACAGAAATGCAGGGTTGGCTGCCATCTTCAAGCAGTGACACCTGCATACACTGCATATGTATCATCTAGCTGCATCTCAGACCAAGTAAACACTTGGCAGCACAGCTATCAGCCAACGTGCCTCTCACGTGCTTGCCCTAAGGCTGGTCATGGTCGGGGTTTGGTCGGGGTCATAATCAGAAGGGTCAGGGACACTGTGGCCATCAGTACTGATCCACTTTTATAATCCTGAGTGTATGCCAGTGCAACGCCACTGCCCTTGACACTGTTACTGTAATGTGCCCCTGTGCAGTACCGGCCTACCTAGTACTGCTGTAAGAACTGACCATTCTGCAATTCCGTTACCACCATACTGCTGCAGCAGGACTGTATGAGCAAATGGTACGCTGTATGACATGACCTTTGTACACATGACATTTGTGAGGCTTCATCTCTAATTGCATCAGGTAGTAGGTGTTACTTTCTGTCCATGCACATTCATGGCATGTCTGTGGCACTTGCCCTGCTAGTGCAAACCCCATGGGTCCAATCCAGTATCAGATGCGAGTGGATGTTGGACACGCAAGTTGCTTTAGACATACCTGATAGATACCTAACAACGGCTGGCACTTTGTCACTGTCATCATCACTGTTGTTGTTATTGGCTTTGTTGTTCCTGTCAGTAACATGATTGATTGCAGGTATGGGCTGTCTGCGCCTGAGGAGGCTTCTGAATCAGGGCCAGCGTCTGCCATAGATGAAGAAGCAGATGGGGACGATACCGCAGCCGGCGCGACCGGGCGGCGCCACCTGTCAGTCAAAGAGCGCAAGTTGATGAAGAAGCAGGTCAGTGCTGAAATTCCCATTCTCAAGTTTGGTCTTTCTGCCGGCAAGATCAAATTTCCTCAAGGTCCAGATGGGTCAACTTAATCAGTAGGTCCTGGTCTTATGTGTACTTCATGTGCGGCTGTGCGCATGAGTATCAATGACAGCTTGGTGTGCCCACATGATTCAGCGTTACTCTGCTGGAGGAGCACATGCTCTGGATGCTAATCCTGACCTAAAGCTCTTGCCGCACATCATGCGTCGCATGTCACATGCACACATTGTGAGTACACTGTCTGCACCTGGTTTGCCATGGCAGGAACAACATGCAGCCCACTAGAACCAGTAGCCGCAGCATTGACACAGTACGCGATGCACTGGGCAGTATTGATACATTGCACAGCTCTTCTGCTACTTACTCCTTCTCTCTGCATGATGGACAAACACACTGCGAGGCATGCAGGGTGCAGATACCTGTGCCAATGAGAACGTCTGCAACAGACGTCACTCTGGACAGCACTCCATTCCCTGATTGTCAGCTACAGTGTCGTTGATCTGCTTGTCTGTGTTGAGGTGCAGGGTGCAGAGGCAGGTGCTGGCGGCTCCACCACCGCCAACAGCCTTCCAGGCAGCTCTGCTGCTGGTCATTCTGAAGCTGCCAGCTCCCTGAATCCTGCTCCAGGCACTTCACAGGCACCAGCAGCCACAGACAACACAACTGGACAGACCAAACAGAAGTCTGATGGGGAGAGCCTGGAGGCAGCCAGGAAAGCTGAGAAGGCACGAAGGGAAGCCAAGGCAGGTGGAGGAGCAAGCAAAGGGCAACAAGCCCAAGGCAGAGGGCAGCAGGCTGAAGGGAAAGGGCAGCAGGCGCAAGCAGCGGCACAGACTCAGCCTCAACAGCAGGTCAGTGAACAACTGAGAGTATTCGTGTAGGCTCTTTGGTGCACTGAGCAGGTAGTGATTTGCCACTGATTTGCTGCCAGTTCTAGTGATTGGGGAAACTGCAGGCTAGTCCCATCCTTTGCTCTTCAAGCCCACCATGCTGGCAATGCTTCACATGCAGTCGGATGATCAACCTGTCCAGACATGTGCATATGCTGTCTTGAGCCTGATTTTGGACTGTCTGGGCTTGTGGACTGAGGACTGGGGTGCCTCTACCCTACAAGCCAACCCCACATCTGCACCCATCACTCCAAGCATCATCCCCTTGCAACAAGCATGCATGGCAAGGGATGACATGGCAAGAGCTGGCAGCAAAGCATCAGTGGCTTGCAACAAAGCATCTCTATCTTTCACAATCAAGCAAGACAGCTGCAATGACAAGCAAGACAGCTGCAATGACAAGCACATGACTGGCTTGCAGGCGGTGAGAGGGAAGAAGACAAAGGTTGCAAAGGCCAAGGCCAAGTACGCAGACCAAGATGAAGAGGACCGGGAGCTGGCTATGCAGTTCCTTGGAGCCGCTGGCAAGTCTCAAACTACTGTGCTTGTGAATGTCGACAACCAACTAGGTTTAGGGTCTGGGGTTTAGCTCACATGTAGCAGTAGGTGCTCAAGGGCATCATGCATCACTTTTGCAGAATTTGATCTTGTTTTCCTTCGCTATGATTCAGTTTAGATGAGATAGTGCTACAGTGTATGTTGGCAAACTGAATCACTGCTATCCAGTCTATTTTCAGGCTGGAATACTCACAGTTCTTGCTGAGACATGTGCTTTGCAAGAACAGGACATGCGTCTAATTAGGAATTGGATGAAAAGCTACATCGGGTCTTTGTTGCTGTTGAAGTTGCACAGTAACCCAAGCTGCAGCACATTGATGTGGTGTGCACAACAGCAGTGCATCAAGTGACTTGTGAGTGCTGCTCAGGCCAGCCATGTGCTGAAGAGCTGTATATAATCTCTAGGATAAAGCCAGTCAGCTCTTCTTCATGCTTAGGCAGGTCAGGAACTCAGCAAGGACAAGGCGTCGCAGACACACAAAGGACATCAGGACCTTGCTGTGCCTTAGTGCAAGACATATGTAGACATCCATATCTTCCCATTGTGGTTCCAGCCACCACAACGATGACTTTGCAACCCCTTCTCTTCAAGATCCAAAACAGAAACCTTGTGTCCATTATGGGGGAGAAAGAGTAATCATGCCTGCAGTTGATGAGTGAGCAATTGTGTGAATACCTTGTGGATGGTGTGGCAGGTGGGCAGAAAAGCAAGCAGGAAAAGAAAGAGGCGCATAAAGCCAAGCTGAAAGCCAAGAAGGGTGACGATGCCTCAGCAGCCTCCACTGCCCTACTCAACTCAACACCAACTGCTGAGGCTCTTGCAGCAGTTGGCGCCAGCCAAATGAGTAAGGCTGCTGCAGAGAGGCAAGCTGAGATTGACAAGAACAGGGTGGCTTGGCAACAGCGCACACAAGCAGCAACTTCTGGGGCAGCTTCTGCCAATCACGCAGCTTCTGGAGGGGCTATAAGTGCTGGAGCAGCTTCCGACAGCCCAGCAATCCCTGGAGCAGCTAATGCTGGGGGTGCGCCTGCAGCCAGTCAAGTCTCTGCTGGGGATACGAATGGTCCCCGGGGGTTCCAGGCAGAGGCAGAACAGCAGGTGGCTGGGGATGCTGGTGGGACAAGTGGCAGCACCAGCAGCAATGAGGAAGAAGAGGAAGGAGAAGCTGACACAGCAGGGAGTGGACAGGTATATGATATGCATTGTAATGTACAACCATGTGCAGGCTGCCAACATAAACAATGTGGCACTGCAGTAGCATCTCAAAGTTCTGCTGATCGTCACATGAAGGGAGTCTGTGCCAACTAGGGCACGCTTGTCATGTGTCAGCGCTGTACCAGTCAAGGCAACCATGACTTTGCAACACCCAGTGTACGTGTGTATGTGCAGAAGCAGCAGCAGTGCACAAGCACAGCTGAGCAGCAGGAGATTGCTGCTCTGTTGGCAGAAGAGAATGTGGAGGTTTTGGACCCAGAGGACAGGGACAGGCTAACCCAGCTGGATAGCCTTACTGGAGCGCCAAGACCAGATGATGTTTTGCTGTTTGCTGTGCCTGTATGCGCGCCCTACTCAGCCTTGCAAGGCTACAAGTACAAGCTGAAGCTCACGCCTGGCACACAACGCAAAGGCAAAGCAGCCCGACAGGTGAGCCCACCTTTCAATGTAACTCTTCCAAACTTCCTGAGTCCTGCCAGCTTCAGGCAGTCTGAACACTGCTGCATTCAATCGCATGTAACAGGAGAAGTTGACGCTACTGTTGCAGGATGCAAAGCGTCCATTCGTTGCTTATAATACAGCTATATTCATTGTGATTTACATCCTGCATGGGTATGAGCTCACTAGCATGAAGCATAACTGACAAGTTGCCCCAGTGTGCAAGTGTTCAAACACACATGTTGTATTGCACACAGCCTCAGGTTCATCAAGGCTGCATTTCAGTTGCCATACATGCATTCAAGACTTTGCGTGTCTCTTGTGCCACTTTTACAGACTGTCCTCGCATACATGGTTTTGCTGCTTCGTTTGCAGGCTGTCGAGCTGCTGTCTCGGCAAGCAGATACTCCAGTTCGAGAGAAGGACTTCATCAAAGCTGTGCCTGACATGGACATGATCAACGCCTTTGTTGGCACTGTCAAGCTGTCCATGCCAGGGCTGGTCAAGATTAAACAGGATGTCCGCAAAAACAAGAAAAAGAAATAGCTTCGTTTGTTCATGATCTTGTTTTAGCAGAGTTGGGCCTCTGCAAGCTTCTGCAACACTGCTACATTGGTGACATCAAGTCATGTGCTGATGTGCTACCACAACTATGACGTTCTTCACCAGCTTGACAGAAATTTAGACCAATATGTGAGCCATAGTACAAAAGCAGCCACGTCATGAGACAATGTCATGCTCATTGAGATCCTTTGACTTTCCACACCAGCAAAGCAACAATGGCTGCTACGCCTACTGCTGTGAGCTTGGTCCTGCACAGGAACAGAATAGTGCGTTGCAACTCTAAATGTATGTGCTGCATAAGGACTAAGGACTTGTGATCAGTGTAATGAGGCAAGCATACCTGTAATCTTGCCTGTCTCCTTGCTGGTCCTCCGAACTGGGGACAGCTTTTGTCAACACCGGTTGCATGATGTAGTTGTCAAAGAACTTTCTAAGATCGTCCTCATTGGACACAACGCCTGTGTCGGGCATGTCACAGTCTCATTGTCTTGCAGAAAGGAGCCAACAACATATTGATATGGCAGCATCTGCACAAAAGTCGGCAAGGTACCTTGCCACGTGTCCTGTCTGAGAGCTGCAACATTCTGGACATACTTATGGAGAATGAGCCCCATGAAAGAGACATTGTCACCACCATTGTCTTCAGTAACATGCACGTACGCTTGACCAGTATGTTGCTTCAACCCACACTGATAGGTGAAGGTATTGGCACAACCCTTCCTGCACAATGAACGCATGTTCGAAGGGTGTCAGCTATTGAAGTTAATTCTGATAAGTTCTTGTGCACTTCCCACTCTCACTTCTTGTACTGAAAGATCCAAGCGTCATGACTGCGGTTCCATTCGGGCTCAGGATGATATGGAGACCCTCGAACGTAGTCAACATTGGTGAATCCGGCTTCAACGAAAAGGCCTGTGTTGACATCGGACACAGCATGTAACTTTCCTGCTGAGACTCAGCAGCAAAACTTGATGCTGGACGTACAATGTACTGCCAAGGCTAGCACGGCTCCTCCGTCTTGGGTGTGAATGCAATCGGGGGCCGGAACTGCTTTGCGCAGGAGCTCCTGCAGCGGAGGGCGCTGCGCCGTGTCTGCCATACTCGAAACTAGTCAGCTCGAACCTTTGTGCACAGAAAGAGAGCACACAGTACCAAGTATCTGCCGATTCAAAGATGTCTCAACTATTTAGCGCAGAGGGGGAGCACAACTGCACAGTGCTCACAAACTGTGCAACCTGCCGCAGCCGTTACGTTTATGACGTTAAAGGGTTGACAATTTGTATCTGCCTAACATGCTGCAGCAATTCGTCATGCATGTGTAACACATGTTCGCATCTCATTTCTATGAGTACTCATCTCTTACAGCAGAAAAGTTCACTCGTCAGAAAAGGCTGAGGAGCAGTTGCACTGCCCATTGGACCAGCTCCAGTCAAAACATAGTGTACAGGTGCTTCTAAGCTGTTCAGCACAGATTGCACAAGTGTGAAAAGCACAAAGTCACACCTGCTTGTACTGTTGACTGCTGAGTTGTGAACAAGCTGCAAAGTAGGGAGGGCTGCCAAAAAATGTTGACAAGATCACGAATAATGTACACACGCCAACATGGCACACCATAAACCCGACCAAGACTTCCTGACAAGAGAATCAAAATCAAATCAAATGACCAGACTGGTTCAGTTTGGACACCACTCCTGGTAGGTTTGCAGCGTCCCAATCTCACAGCTTTGGCGTGCCTGAAGATCATCCCATCCACTATCATACATGCGGTGACTGTTGGCCCTACATCACACACATAGATATTCAGCATCACTGGACAGTTCTTCTGGTGTATCTAGTACTTGCGCTTCAAACATACATTTGCATATGAACAAGATGTCGCATAGCATCCAACAGTCATTTGCATGCACAGCAGACAATTTACTCTGTCGCACCATAGTGCAGTTCAGCAGCAAAGCACATACCTACGAGGGGACCTGACATCCTGGTAAGTGAAGTCATCCTTGCTCCATTTCTTGCTCTCGTACAGACAATCAGAGGCTCTGTTGGTCTGCAAAGGAGCCCATAAGCTTGCACAAGCACTGGAAAAGCTCACAGGCTGCTCTTTGACCACCTCAGTGCTGGTCTGTGCATTGGGACCGCACAAATCTGATGAAGCCTGCCGCCGAGAGAAGGGTCTGTCAGCTGCTGTGTTGTTGGAAGCCAGCATCATAGAACTGGTGAGCACTTTGCCTTCCAGCTCGTGCTGCTGTTCTAGATCAGACAGGGCAGAAGCAGCAGCAGCCTGCAGAAGCAGTGCTGCGTTTGCTCTGCTGGAGTCTGCCTGGACGAGACTAGCAGTGTTGGCCTCTGGCTGAGGCGTCTGACCATCAAGGATTGATGACACTGTAGTGGAAGTCTGACACAATGCTGACCAGGCTTCATGCTGAGTGCTGAGCAAGCTGTGGGCGGCAAACATAGCAGAGCCCTTCTGCTTCTTGGAGTCATATGATAGGAAGGATGACTTGACTGTGTCCTCCTCCATGCATGTTGACCGCAACCTTCTGCTCCCCACTGCATGTACAAAGTTGCACAATCAATTACATGTGGAAGCTTGTGTTTCACAGCATCTATGGCTAGCATGAAGCTGTAGGGACCAAAACGCACAAAAGCTGCAACACATCAAACACGCACAGACCAAAACAGTACGACGAGGAGCATGCAGTGAAATTGGTGTTGCAGAAAGCTCATGCCTGCTTGCACCAGGCACGAGGGATGACACCGAAGTGACACTCAAACGCATTCCGAAGACAGACGGGCTGCAAAGAGCTACGCAAAAGGCAAATATGCAATGCAGAGAGGGATAGATAGTTACAGGCAAATGTGAGAACGTACATGTGCTGAGAGTGGGCAGAGCTTGCTTAGCATTCTTGCGTGCCCTTCCTCTGCTTTTTGCAGCAGATGAGGAGGGCTCAAGGGGCTGAGCATCTGTCTCTGGAGGGGCCATGGGCCCGCCTGTTGGCACAGCAAACTCCATATGGTTGGCCTCTGCCATTGCCTGCATTGTTGACAAGAACTGCGTGGTCAGAGTGATGCTGATCAGATGCAGAGCTGGACAATTGATTTTGACACATAGTCCCAGAGGTGATCGTGCAAAGGGGGCACCAAGACAAACATGACAAGAATCTCTACAAACAGACAAGGACATTCTCCTGCCAGTATCCAGGGTCCTTAGCGCCTGGCACATACATTGAAGGGTGCAGACATGAGATGACAATCAGGTGCAGCGGGAGCTTAGACACCCACCTGACATCTTGCATCAGCTGCAGGAGAGCGCAGCACGTCCTGACTGCCACCTGGCAGCCTGTTGACTGTGCGAGGCCTACCAGGCTTGCCCGCCTTACGCTTGACAACCTGAATGAAACAAGACAAATTCAGCCAATTCGACCCTGGAGGTGTTGGCATGCTGCAATGAGCTCATGATAATGTCATAAATGACCAGATTTAAAAAATCGTAAGAAACATAGAAAACATTGCCGTGAGACACATTCAGCTGCTTGTAACACCAACATGTGACAGGTAACATTCAGCTTTGCTCTCATTATGCCAGGGGATGGACACTCAGTACTGCAGGTTAAGTAGCAATGTGTACCTTCTGGGCAGGCATAGGAGCAGGAACAGCGGGCTCTTGCAGCTTGTCTTGGACCTGTGTTGCTACCTCAACTTCCGTCTGAACAGCAGGAGGGCTAGGCTTGGCAGCTGGCGTTGCAGGCTGTTCTGCTGCTGCTGGCGCACTTTGGCTATATGGCTTGCTAGCATCTGTGCCTGCCAGTCTGTGATGCTTGAGCATAACCTTGAGGCCACTTTTTGCCTGTGGCTGAGCAGCTGCAACTGGTTCTGATGCTCTGTGCGCTGTGATCGCTGCTGATGCTTCTGGGTCTGCTGGTACAGCATTGGAGGCTGCGACTGCTGCTGCTGGCTGTGACCTGGGACTGGCCACAGGTGCAGAGGTGCGAGGCTCCATGGTGCCTTTTCTGGGAGAGAAATCCCCAAACAGGTCTGACTCCACCAGCTGTGCCATTGGGGCACTAGGGTGTGTGGCCAAGTAAGATGAGCGAGGAGTAGCATCAAAAGTGCGAGAATGCTGGCCATTGCGAGCACGCGGCGTTGCATCTGACAAGTGATGGTCTCTGGGGGTCTGAGTCCCTCCTCTGCATCTTTTGTGCTGAACAAGGTCAGCAGCTGCCGGTGATTCCATTCCGTTGAGTTGCTGATGGGGCTTGTCCTCGCTTTTGACACGCACTTTCAAAGCTTTGAGAGGATGTTTTGGAGATGCTGAGAAGCCATTGGCTGTGGCCTGGAGATCTGACTTGGCATGCAACAGCTTGTGCAGACGGCCTGGGGCATTTGACGAATCTAGACGTGCAGCTGTGTCGGGGTTCAAAGACATGGTGTGTGACAGTGCCTTGCGCAATGCTAGGCGCTGCGTCCTCTTGTCTAGGAGATCCATGCCATCTTCCAATGGCAGACTGCATGGCATCATATCAGAATCACAATCTGTCAGCAAGCTAATGCAAGCAGACAAGCAGACAACACCAAATATCATACATACTAATGAAGCCCAGAGTATTTCTGGCTTCACATCAGCTGCATTGTGCAACATAGGCAAGGTGCAACAGCTTACACAGAAGTGCACAACTTCCCAATCACCAAGTGACAAATGGTGCAGATAACGCAGAGATAAAAGTTGCAATGCAAACAAGATGATCTACCTGACAGCAGCCACACCCTCAGACTGCATTTCGTCCTTAGGTTTGCCATCCTCTGCCGCATCCAACACGTCCCTGCTGGATAGATCAGAAGTCCTTTGGCGCTCAACTGATGCAGACCGCTTGCCACTGTCGGTTGGGAGTCTAGCTTGGCTGGTGGCTCGTCTAGGATGACTGTCAGCATCGGAGTTGATGTGATGCAAACGCGGTCTGCCAGATGATAACCGATTGGAAGAGTCTGCTGACAGACGCAACTTTGAAGAAGTTGACTGACTCTGTTTGCTACCGCCTGACAAGCTCTCAAGCCGACCACTCTTAGCACCTGAACATGTGCAAGAATTCAGACACATACCATTACCTCCATGAGTGCATATAGCAGAGGTCATGTGCATGCTGACCATTGACAGATGCCAGGACCTATGATAATGGAGGAAACAAGCACTAGACAATAGAGTACCACTGTTTGAGAAAAGGAAACATTCCAACAAGCAACAGCAAAGAAGGTGGCATCTAGCTAGAAGTACGAACACTCACAAAGCTTATGGTCGTGCTGACCAAGCTGAGAGGCAACATCGCTGTGCTGGCTAGTGAGGCTGCGAGCAGGTTGCGCAGACTTGATTGCGCGTCTGTGAGGCTTGACAGCAGACTCATCCTCGCTGACACTATCCTGCTCTGATTCTGAGGCGCCCCCCTGCCGATCGCTGTACTCGTCCTGAATGAACAGCAAAGTCAGAACAGGAGCATCAACATCAAGCAACAAGTCTTCATAGAGTTTGGATATGCTGTGAAAATCAGCATATAGCTGACCTTCAAAGTGCGATGTCACCATGCAACAATAAGCACAAAGACTTACCTCTGAATCCATTTGTCTGCTGGCCTGCCGGTCCTTGGCTTGCAAAGCAGCAGCTGCCTTCTTGCTCTCCTCCATAGCAAGAGCAAGCTGCTGCCTTTCTGTCAACCCTGTAAAAGCCAAATAAGTCATAACACGCCCCAGTATCAAGTGACAACACAAAACAGCAACTCATATAGCTCTGTAATAAGCTTGTATAACTCTGTAATATGCTTTGAAGACTTACTTGGGACAACCCCATCTCGCAAGCCTGGTCCAGACTGCACCTCTGAGACGTTTCGAATGATACGCCTTTTCTTGGGCTGATCATTGGATGACTGGTTGTGTGGCTTACGTTTGCGCTGAGCTGGCCCGCTGCCTTTGTGCATGCTGTATGTGCTGTGTGCTGACTTGCTGGAGGAGGACGATGCACCTCTCTGCAGATTGCAAAAACTTTTTATTGAAAATCAGACCCAAGCTGAATGAAAGACTGGAAGCTGATCATATGCTGCTGGCCTCCATGCAAAATATGTTGCTGCCTTGTAGCAGAAAGGCACTTTCTGTGCCCTTCCAGTGATGAAGAGGGCAAAATATTGTTGGTGGGGTTCAGGGCTAAGATAAGGTATTAGAGTGTACAGCTCGCAAACGAGAAGCATAAAGAGTGTCATCACAAACACTAGATAACATGCCATTGAATGCGGATACACTGGACCTAGGTTAAAAGACGACAGACGCAAGGCGGGCTACCAAAGGGATTGCGCGCAAAAAAAGGCTCCTGGCGCAACTTGCTGTCAGCGTCTAAGTAATAACAAAAGCAGAATCCCTAGACAGTCTCGAATAGACAACAACAGGGCAAGCGCTCCAGGACCTTGCTATGGGCACGTGCTGGCTATGTGGGGGCTCGAAGGCAGCTAGCAGAGCCGGTACAATTACCTTAGCATGGTGGCTCATCTTGACCGTGCGAGACACAGCAAGAAACCTTGAACTCGGGGCGGGCGTGACGGTGAACCGAAGTATGAGCTGTAGGCCCCGACGCTTGGAGAGAACCGATTACACCCATGAAGCTCACTCGGCCAGCAGGTGACGTGCCAGTGAGGCTTCAAACATGCCACTTGAGAAACCTTGAAGTTATTCCACAGCCTCAAGCAACTTCGCGCAGCGTCCAGGTTGGCTTTAGTACGAGCAGGCGCGCCCAAACCAGGCAAGTGGCAAACGATGCTGCTCGGTGGTGTAGCGGTGGCAGCCATTTTGCAATTTGATATTCTGTCTTTTCCAGACTTCCACATACATTGCGTAGTGTTGTTAAATATTAAACTGGAGACCAGAGGACAGCAAAGCCGGCTCGGTTGAGGCGGCAGGCCATTATAAAGGTGGCAGGGAAACCTTGTCAGTGTCGCGTCACGTTTGTTAGGTCTTCTGGAAAGCCAATGCGTTGAAGCAGCAAACAGAAGCGTGACGAAACCAGCTGAAACGAGTGCAACCGGGTCGTGAAACCTACAAGCGCTGGGCAGGCAATGGCAAGGCCGTCAACCTGTTCTTGCTGACCCGGATAGATCTCTTGCTACACAATAGACAGGCGTAGCAGTGCTGCCCTGGGGCCAAGTGCTGACTTGTTCTTACTCTTTTGCCAAATCAAAGGCGCTTTTGCTCCACAAGACAGCATCCACAGGCGCCGTTTGCTTTTTGTTCTGCACAACCAGCGGCGGACAGCGCAGATGGCGTTAGCAGATCTGCCCCTGTTGCACCATGTTCGGCCCAGATGGCTTATCGCCTAGTCTGAGTGGCTTGGCCAGTACGACAGCGCTGCGACAATGCCAGCTTTTTTGCCGCAAAGCAGCTTTGTTTCAGCTTGTAAGTGGCAACCTGCTGAATCCCAGAGTCAGCTTAGCACTCTTCCTGTGTCTGTGTACAGCAACGCCACAGCCTGGCATGACCTCAATTAACAAAAGCAGGATCGTGTATCATCCCTCCATTCAATGCTACCTGCCAGCTGATTTAGTCATGTCAGCTCTTGATCAAAAGCGTCGCAGCACCTGGAGGGCGTCAGCAACTTAGGCTGTGTCAACACCATGCACAGGGGCTTAGATAACCTGTATGCAACTGTCACTCAACTGCAGGAATTGACTGCTGCAAGAGCAGAAAAATTGTGCGTACTATCACTAGTAGCTTGAGCACCTTTTGAAAGCAGTTCAAAAGTGTTAGCGCTGAGAAGCTGTATTTAACATTGGGAGTGTCTGTCAGCCCCAAGTATCACCGTCATGAGTTGCAGCTCCAGACATATGCACTGCCACCAATCAAGCAAATGCTTATCTGAAACAGCAGTAGACTCTGTTGTCCTAGATCCGTACCACAACTCAATTTTGAGAGATGAATTGTACGCAGACAATTTCTAGTCTCAATGTCTTCAGAGGAAGAGAAGACTTTCCTGAGCCGTGTCAACATCAGATACTTGAAATATGCAGATGTCATTATAATGGTGACTTTACCAGTCAGCAAGAGCTCGGCGTTGCTGACCACACAGACCTTCAGGATTTGAAGATTCTCAAGGGTGCGACTGGACTGATCACTGCAGCAACTAGAGGCGCAGGTGACTGGCTATGCAATCAGCAGATATTGGATGTCTCACAAGCTCATTTTCTGGCTTATGGGCACAAGTCATTGGTGGTGCAGCTTGGAGTGGAAGATGCAGTGTACAATGTACAGTGCACTCATGCACTACTGTCCCTTGTGCTTATCTGCAGTCAGGGCATTCATCACTGTCTTTAACGGTATCTGTGTGAGTGCTGTTCAGCCATTGTCAATTTGGCGGTATGAAAAGCAGATTGCACACCATAAGCTGGTTGAGAACAAAATCATGATCCACCAGACGGTAGATGCAACAGTGCCATATGTTGTCAAGAGCGATCTGGACATGTTGGGGAGCAGGTGCTGGCTGCAGCTTTCTGCAGTTGCGACTCCTTGGCAGTAGCTTGCAAGCAGTTCCATTGAAAATGCTGTCTCACTATTGGAGCTGTGTACATCAGGTACAATGGCATGAGTGTGTTGTTTGCATGCAAGTGTTGGTGGCCTGCAAATGGGTTGTGGCTTCCTGCTGCTTTGCCGCTTGCAAAGTCAGCATTGCCTACGAGAACACATGCAGCTCGTAATGTCATCACAATAATATGTGCTTGACTTGCAGGCAGTCACAGGCTTGCACATGGCGGGAGAGTTACACAGGGATGTCAAGCCAGATAACAGGTTGGTCATCAACAAGGATCTGTTTCTGAATGATCCCCGTTGATGACCAACATGTTGTCTGGCTTTGATGTCAGTTGCTTGGTAGGCACCTCAGATGCTACATTGCGATCAAGGGTTGGGACTGAAGATTTCTGGTCTCCTCTCTGGCAAGCAGAAAAGCGGCACAGAGCAGTGGAAGACCTTGCATCATTAGTGCTGTCTTTTGCATGGCTTCTGAGCATGCGCACAGAGTCTCCTATTGAGTCAGTTGCGCACCTCAGAGCATGATCAAGACTGGTGATGATACTCTGAGGTTTTTTCCTAGGAAGAGTGTGGAAGAGCGTTGTTTGTGTGAAGCTGATGTGGATTTAGTTGCATTTACATGCTTTATACATTGGATCACCTGTAGGTAGAATTTTGCCCTTGTTATTGTGTTGGTAGAGCCATGCATTGGATCTTGCAAACGTCAGGGACATTGTCACTGTCGGACTCCCTTGGGCATATGCAATTCCATCAACGACACCTTGATGTTAGAGCATGCGAGTGTTTTGCCTGTTTGTCCTGCTAGTCAGTGGCATGCTACAGTTCTTGCTTGTAAATAAGCATAGCGTAATTCTAGTATGAGCACATTCACTGGATTTTACCGCAAAAGCACGACCATGGTCTGTGATCATCTGGTTGTTGACTCTGATCAGCCACAACCCGAAGCATTGCATTGCCAGGCTCTCCTTCTCAATGGCACCTATGTTGCCATTTCAGAAGTAGAATCTAACAGACGTTGCTTGTTAAGCGCTTGTGACTGGCATGATGACTTGATGGCAGCCGTGACACATTTCATCTAGCATTATAGGATGACCAGGCCATGCGTACCTGCGCTTGAGGCAGCATACAAGACTGAAGTGGCTGCATAGTTCAAGTAAGCCCATCAGAACATGAGTCTATGGAGGTACGGCACATGAAAGGCAATCCAGTACTTTTCAAATGCACACACAAGCAAAGGTTGCTTTGAATCATTTGATGGCTACACTATTGGTTTTAATGACTGTGCCATGCATACCTTGTAAAAACCTCCCGTAAGCAATGCAGTAGGCTGTGCAAAGTCACACTTACTATGTACAGATACAGACAGGAAAGGAAAGATATTTACCGTGAGGCACGCAACCAAATTCATTTGTTTGACCAGCAGAATTGCATTCATTTGTTGGGACACCACCCAATTTGCGCCAGCCCATGAATTCCATTTTGACTGTGGCTATTGTCCGACAGTAATAAAGTACCTCGTGATTGTAAAAAGCGTCAGTCAAGCATCCCACACAAACTGTCAGGCAGTACAGGGATCACTGCTGCTGATACATGGCTGGGATCTTCTTCTCTCTGCCAGCACCATGTCTCATTGTCGACGCGCTTCTCAAAATTGCTTCATTGCCCTGCACAGCAGCCTCGGTCTGATGACAGAACCACAGCAGTCCAGGCAGATAACAGACCCAGAGCAGTCCAGGCAAATAACAGTGTCCTGTGCTCACCAGGTTGGCTACATCTGGAATGCTCACATGTGCAAGCTGGCTCAACAGGACATCTTCCATAATCAATTTCAAGTCACAGTCACACATCAGAGCGAGCGCAAACAATGCCAAAATGGATGATAATGGCTTCAGCAATGGGTCATGAAACAGATCAATCGCAGAGGCCACAGAGAGTTGCACAAATGGCTCCTGAGTTATAAGTTCAGACAGCAGACCTGCAGCAAACATAGCAAAGGAAGGCGCTTACCTGTCGCATCATATCACAGAACTCCTCATAGTCAATGCGGCCATCACCATTCTTGTCTACCTCCTTCAGGATGTTCCTGATTTCAGTGCCCACATTGTCCCCGGTCACTTTCTGCACAAGCGAGTCCACATATTGGAGCTCTGGAGATACAGGCAAGTAGGTTAACACATTGCATGAGCATAAACAGGCTGCCCGCCAACCCAACTCACATGCAGATGCCAGACAATTTCACTCTCAATCTTGCACTGAGTGCTCTTCATTCAACAGAGTTACAGGACAAATTGTACAATGCGCACAAAGTCTTGCAGATGGCCAACAGGCAACACAGCACACAGTGCTGAGTCAGGCAGAAGACTGCTGTCAGCTCACCGAGAGGGCATCCTCCATTTCCTGCTGTGTGATGTAGCCACTGTTGTCAGTGTCAAAGTGCCTGAAGGCATTGTACATGGTGTCCTCCTTCTCCAGGTGGTTCAGGTTCACGGTGGCGGCCAAGAACTCCTCATAATCAATGCTGCCTGCAAAACATTCAATTCTTGACTCACACATGGCTGTACCAGAAGGCTTATAGCATAGAATGGGCAAGAGCCCTGGCAGTCAATGCGGCTTGTAGGAATCTGACTTTTGCAATGCGTTGCTTGGTTCCTTGCATGCAGCATTAGCGTTTGTCCCTTGCATGCAGAACTTCTGCTCAGAGCTACAGAGACAATGTGGTGGCCATGCACATCAGCAGCCTTCATGATGTACATTCCAGCAAGACTTGGATCAAAACATGGTGCAACAGAACTGATCAGCAGATGCGAGTTGCAACTTGGCATTGGTTGCACAGAAGCCATGAGGCAAGGCAGAGGGGTAGGCACCATTGGCGTCTACATCAATGTGGGCAAGGAGGGCCTGCAGCTCAGCCAGGGCCACAGGGCTGCCAGCCTTCTTCATGCCTGCCTTCAGCTCATCCACTGTGATGCTGCCACTGTTGTCTGCATCCATGCCCTGCACACACCTGCCTCACTCAAATCAAGGTGGAGGCAATGTTGCGCCTGTTGCTAGTCCAGTCCCTGTGGCTGATAATGTGTTTTGTTGCACAGCTTTGCTGCTGGCTTTGCTTTGAGGGCAATGAAACTGATGCACAAAGCTGTCAGCCTGTGTCCCTGACAGTTGCACACATGGGTCATCATTGGCTGTGCAGACAACAGCAATCAACATCAATGATGCGGTCTAGACTATACAGAATGCATGCAGCCATACAGCAAGATAACGTATAAAGTTTGCCAGCAGTCCTTTCAGGCTGCAATCTGTCCAGCTATGTGTCATTTGCATCACACAAACCAGCGTCTCATTGCAGCTTGTCAAAAGGACTATCAGGTAGCAAGGACTATCAGGTAGCCCTGCTGGCATGCATATCATAGTGCTCTGTAACATTGGTCATATAAGAGATGAGAGCAAGTGTACCTGGAACATGGTGCGCAGGCCAGCAATCTCTTCCTGAGACATGCCAGCAGCAATGACCTTGAGGGCCTCCTTCTTCAGCTTGTTCATGGCCGCAAAGCCGCGCATGCGCTTCAGAATGACATTGTCCAGAGGCCGCTCGCTGGCAGTACCGTTCTCACGCATCCAGTCATGCTGCAAGATGCTGTTGGCGTCTGCGCGCTTCTTTGGGTCCTGTGGGAAAAGATAGAGGCTAATGTGGGTCATGTCTACGTAGTGTTAAACTGGCATGCAGCAAAGCTGCAGAGCATGTATAGTCGAAAAATGGATGCAGGTCAAAAGCAGAGCAGCATAGGAGATGCAGAGCATGGTATAGCTCTGTCAGATGCTAATGATGATGACAATGTGACAGGTAAAGCAACTAACAAAGGTTGCAGTGCTAATGTCATGCGGGGCCAGCTTAAGTGTCATCTCAATTTCAAATTCCTGCAGCAACTAGGCACTGCTCATGCACAGGTTTGACCCCAACTCTGCATTGTCTAGCAGCTGTCAGTCAAAAGCATGCATGTGTGCTTCAATCTGTGCTGACAAAGTACACAGTGTGCTGTATAGAGGTAGATGGTGACTGCACTGACCTGCTGCAACATCTGCTTCACGCAGTCCTTGGCTTCCTGGCTGATCTGAGGCCAGGGGTCAGACTGGAAGTCCAGATTGCCCTTCAAGATGCAGTCAAAGATCTGCTGCTCGCTCTCACCCCAGAAGGGAGGCACGCCACTCAGCAGGATGTACAGAATCACCCCACAACTCCAGATGTCTGCTTGGTGGCTGTAGTGTCGCCTTAGCACCTGTGTACCACAAAACGCTCATGTCAACCAGCACATGCAATAAATTTTGTTCATGAGTTCTCTCAGTTGATGGATTTGAGACAGCAGTGGCATCAGTCTGTGCATTGACAAAATCGACTGCTGATTGGAGCCAGCTTACAAAGTGCTGCGCAAGAAAAAAAGTGAGATGGTAGCTAGCGGAGCTGGTAGCACTAAGAACTTCATACTACAGATGCAGCCTGTCGGTGCATTTCAACCAGAAAACTGCTGGTAAAGACCTCAGACCTGTTTCTGTTGTGTGAAGCTCTGCTTTTGCCTGTAGCCACTGATGCAGATAAGTTACAGTAGAATTGACAGGGAGGCTGATATTGCAGCAAACTCCTGCCAGATGTACTGGTTCACTTCATCCATGGCATCAACAATTGGAGTGACAATGTAGCAAAGTGCCAGAGATGCCTACCCCGCCGTCCAGGAGCAAGAGGCACACAATGTGTGTGATAACCTACCTCTGGAGCAACATAGTAGGCACTGCCCACAATGTCAGTGAAGATCTGGCCTGGGTGACTTTTACGGGGTCATGTCTGTATCTGTCATGCGAACACACGCACTGCCAAGTGCCACCGAATAGTGTGCTTGTGCGCAATTGAAATCACACTGAACTGCAAACTTACCTGTCAAGGATGCCAATAGCAGGGGAGCAATGCCGCCACGCTAATTAGCTGTCAAGCTCTTCAGTCGAGTGATCACCATGGCACGAGCACCTGTGAAATAAACGGCCTGCTTAGGAAGCCGTTCAATCTTCTTGCCGTTGAACCCACCAAGCCATGAGATACATGTCTGTTACAACCTGCATGGGCATTACCTGAGCTGAAGCGGACAGCTAACGAGTAATTCGCTGAGATTCGATGTTAGCTAATGTCCCCCTATGAGAAGGGTTGAGTAACCTGCAGCTTCCATCTGAATCTGAATTGCATTCTCCCCGTCGATGACTAAAACATGCGGAATGATATTGTAGTCAAACCCTAGCATTCTTCGGTGACTAAAGCTAAAGAACTTTTGGTGCACCATCACCTGTCTTCCGGCCTTGCAACTTCTAATCAATCAAGACTTTGTACTGCATCTGCTGTCTGGGCTGGCTGTAAGCTTTGCGTTGTATACACAGCACAATTGGTTGGGCAGTAAGGATGAAGGCAGTGACCCTCCTGTCCTTCTGTACTGCAGCCCTTGTTGCTTCTGTCGCGGCCTCCTCCATTCAATTCAGCAGCTCGCATGTAGCTGATTTGGGCAGCGACTTTGATGAGAAGGTGCGGAATCATGCCAGGTTGCTGGGAGCCCTTGGCTATTGATCGCTTTTTCGCTGCTGCTGAGCTGACTGGTGTTGATACAGGTTGGCGATGGCAAACTGTATTTTGTTAAGTTTTACGCACCCTGGTGTGGTAAGACTTCTGTCCCTTGCACTTGTCGAACGGTGCTTCTGGCAGACAGCTGACATACATGCATCACGTTCCTAGGTCACTGCAAAAAGTTGGCACCAGCCTGGAGCGAACTCGGAAAAAGCTTCGACAACGACTCAGATGTGGTCATTGCACATGTTGACTGCACCAAGGCCAAGAACGTCTGTTCAAATGCAAAAGTAAGTCACAGCTTCAGAGGCATATATGGACTGCTTTTGCCCGCAAGTGCTCACTTGGTAATATCCTGCAGATTGGTGGCTATCCTACACTTAAGCTCTTCTATGATGGCGAGGAGCAAGAATCTTACAGAGGTAATGCTAGCTTCACCATGCTGTGCACAGTATGCCAATACAGAAGACATGGCACACCTCACCCAGTCTTGACAAAAGTGACATGCTGAAGGCTCTGTGCATCTTGAATATGCAGGCGGACGTGATCTCCCGGCCATGAAAGATTTTCTCAGCAAACAGAAGCTGACGCTGTTACAAGAAACAGAAGAATGACTTTTGTTGATGTGTTTTAGAAGCTAAAAGCATGGGTCCAGCATCAGTGATCTAATATAGCAAGCACATGCACCATATGTGCAGCACCTGATCCTGTGTTGCGATGTGCTATCACTCACACCAGAATGCACCCATCAATTTTGTTTAAAGCAAATGTGCTGAACAAGTACTCGGTGAACAAATACTGCGACGCATGCACTACGAGGTATCAGCTTTAGTACTATGAGACACAATGGCTGCTGTGAGTGCTGTATGCAGGCAGTGCTTGTCTCCTCATTGGCACTGGAACTTGTACATGATTTATGGTAGCCACCATTCTCTATAGCTGGGTCAAAGCTGTCGAAGAATACTTTGCGCCCAGTGCAATGTATACCGCAAACTGCTGATGTAAGGCAGCTTGTTGCTCAGTTACATTGTCAGCCTGAGTAAAGCTAGTGACTCGTAGTGACCAGTAGCAAAGGTCATCTATTCATCGCCATTGCATTTGCTTATTCAGAAGGTATGTCACACCACGTGGCAGCAAGAGTTCCAGGGATTTGTGTCAAATAAAGCTTGCAGCAGCTTCCCAATACAAACTGAAGGCAAAACTGAGTGATTCGACGTCACAATGACAAAGGCCGGAATTGAGGCACACTGCGTTAAACTTGCAAAAGAGACGTTAGCCTATCATGCAGCACTTGCATGACTAGCATCCCTGCACAAGGACTAAAAGCCAAAATCGAGGCGGCTAGAATGGTACTTCCAGCCTCTGTGTGTCAGAATGGCCCATCAAGTGCCTGAAACCTACAGTGAGCATGGGACTGGCTGCCCATGAGTAAAACCTCTTATACTATGGCAAAACAGGCTTCAAAAATAGCGCTTCAGGAAGGCCTGGCAAAATCTAGTCTGCAGCAGTCCCTCCTGCCACACAGGTGAGAAAGACTGCATGAACATCACATGCGAGTGCAGGCAATGCTGCATCAGCCTGGCTTTGACATGCTTGAGGACAGCAAACCACATCTGGTCACCATTTTGGAAGCCATAGACCGTCATTGATGGATTGAAGAAGAACCTGCTCTGCACCAAAGGCTCCTTGCTTGAAGCTGATAGAGACTGTTCACATAATGCCTGACATGTTCATTTGGTGCATGTTCCTGGGCATGCCCATGTGTGGCGCCATGTGCATTTGGTTGCCTATAGGAATCATGCCCGGCTGCATGGAGGGATTGCTCAAACCCATCATGTTGTTTTGCCCCCCTACAGTATGTACACAACTTGTCAGCCATTGTATCGCAAGCTCAAGCTTTCATCTTACACACATATGTCATCTGTGTACCTGTGCAATGACAGACTCTGTACACAAAACCATGTCATGCAAAGTACAAAATGGCAACAGTGAACTGCAAGCATGGCTGTCATTCAAAGGAGAACTTGTGCAAGCACACAGCAGCATACACTTGGAAGGCATGCTAGCCTGAAAAGCAGCAGATTAAGCATGACAGCAGCCAACCTGACATGTCGCCAGTAGGCGGGTTTACACTGGTTATGTCATGTATACTAGAGCGCCGTTTGTCCTTCTTGTTCATGCTATTCAACCTGATGAAGTACTTCTGAGCATGACTAGCTACCTACATGCCAGACAAGACATGATCCGTTACAATGTCTCTTCGTTGCGACTGTTCACCTTGCTGTACGCTCAAGTCTTGCACACACAAACAAGCGCGAGTCATGACTGCGCTGTAACAGGCAAAGCTGAATGTGTGATGCTTGCACCAGGCAGTGCTTCAGCTTGCTGCTCAATTCAGTGTGCAACACTAGAACCAGCATATGACAGTGTGTGCATGAAGGCTCTGTGACTGCCATTGCAGGAGCAATCAGGAGCAGGGCTCAATGGCTGCTGCGGCTGGTGACATAGCTGCTGCTGTTGGCAAGGATGCAATGAATGATCAGACACTGCAGGGGAAACAGATTCTTTTGTCCTGCCTGAGTGGGTGTCCGTGAAATGACAAAGTTTCTGGAAATGCTGCGCCAATCGCCCTTGCCAAACTTGGACAAGCCCATAAGGAACAAGCGATGTTCCTCTTCTGTCCAAGGAATGCCTTTTCGCCGCTCTGCATCATTGCCGCTCTTCATCTTTTGCTGCAACCGCAACATCCAGTTTTGAACTGGCTCTTGCACATAAAACTCAACAAAGCACAACAGCTATCTGAGATTCCAACAGACGGCTTTCATCAAGCCAAACATGAGCTGTGGACCTAGCACAAGCTGATATTGTTTACACAGTCAACTTGTGCATGCCAACCCCATGCATTGCCTGATTTGCTGAGACCATGCACGAGACAACATGATGCACCCAATACATGTAAGTCCAACAAAGATGGATCAGCTGCAAAGCTGGTGGGGCATACAGTGATCACAACACTATGTCTGTGCTGAGCAAGACAGACAGACTTGACTGCCCAAGCCAACACCACATGAAATCAAATTGCTTGTTTGCCACAGAGCTTCCAGCAGCAAAGCCCATCAGGAAATAGTCATGCAAACACTGTCACAACTCTACCATTCCACAAGCAGTGCCTTACCGTGGCGCTGGTTTCTATGGGGATAGGGGGGGGCATGGGCATGGGAGGGGGTGCCTGCTGCACAGCATAGAATGCAGCCTGACTGTTGGCATATTTGGGCATAGGAATGCTGCCCGCCTCTATACTCCGTACATCCTCCTGCAAGTAGATTGCCAACATTCATCAGCATGCATACAGACCATCCAATCTGTTCAAACGGCAGGCCTGATGCCCACATGCTGTTGCCTGCAGTGACAGTGCTGGAGCCAACTGAAAAAGGATCGGCTTGGCTTGGCTTGGCTTAGTATTTTGGTAGTGCAGGGCATGCGTTCATACTGATTATGAAGCATGGAAGAAAGAGCCCAAAGCTTGCTTGATTGTGGTCGACCAGTGATGCCTGTTTGTTTACACAACATTCATCACAGCAGGAACAAATGACCCTCAAGACCACACCAAAACTCACCTCTAGAAAGGCAAAGCGCTTTTTCACTGCAGCTAAGTCCTTCTTTGGCAGCTTTGCAGCTGCCTTTTCCAACCTGAAGAAAGACAAATACTTTTCTGAGCAGATTGTGCACAACTTGCTGATCTGAGCTCTGATCATGCAAGATGACTAACCTGTCCTTGGCCTCCCAGTTGTCAGCAAGGATTCGCTCAAAGATCTTGTCTTCATCCAAGCTGTAATTGGCAAGCAGGTGGCCTCGCTATGCAATCTCACGGGGTTTTCTGCCTGTCGAAAGCCAAGCGCCAAATGATTTTACCTCCAGTCCTCTTTTTGAGCAGCTGAAAGGCCCATGCAGACTATTGGTGCAACCAATGCCTAAAAGCTTTTCGGCTGTCTCGCTTGACGTGGCTACAGTGCGGCCATGCAAGTCTGTCTGCGTTCAACCGGTCACCAATACGACGGGCTTATGGTGCTGAAGGCCGACTGCGGCTCGCGACGCGTGCACACAACCGGTACGATCTTGTCGACACAGACCCTGATACCTGTCTCAAGCTGATTGTTCAACAGGTGGCACTTTTCAGAGGAATGATGCTTGTCTCCGATACGCTTACTTGCGCTGCGTTGACTGCAGAACATGTAACCGACAGGCATGCTAGGGCACGTTGCCAGCTGGACTCACATGACTGCGGAACCTATCTATTTTTGGGCAGTCATGTGCTTCAGACCTAATGCGCGTTCAAACTCCTTTGCATCTTCACGACTGGCTTGCGACAGCACAGCGTTATGCCGAAGCCGATCATTTTGAGGTAAATTGTCCCGGCGGCTGGCAAAGACAGCGCATACATCGGCCGGAATCTTGTTTAGTTTTGGTCAATTGCTGTGAAGGCTAGTTTGACCAGATGGACCAAAAAGCGTCCCCTGCAGCGCTCAACGCTGAGGAGAACATATCACATCAATCACCGGAAGTCATTGCTTTGCAGCCGCTGGCTGTTGTTGATCATCTTTGCAGTGTTACCGAAGACACGTTGAAGTCGGTCTTGGCACAAGAAGAGATAGGTGGCAGTAGACGCATTTCCCAGCAGCAAGTTCAGGACATGCTCGCGCAGATCGGCGAATTTCACAGCAAAGCCGGAGGCAGCAACGCCAACACAATTCGAGGTCAGCCAGCTAACGTTCACTGCCACCTCCTGGCTTTGTCGGATGAGCATAGACTGACCCAACTATGGTTGCTCAACAGGTCTAGCAGCAGGCTTTGGTGTCCAATGTGAACTGGTGAGCATAGTATTTTTCCAGGCAATACCAAGCTATGCTTAATGTCATCTGCATCATTTTCCCATTTTACCGTAAATGCGGCAGGGTCAGGTTGCATGCTTTTACACCTCAGGTATGTGCAGGTTGGTGCTAGAGGGTATGATGAGTGGGGTGCCATGTTTGCCAGTAGCATGAAGAGGTCTATGGTAGGCATTGGCAAGATGCGCATACAGCAAGGCCCCACAGGTTTCACATTGCCCATGCGCATCACGCCTTCCAAATTGCCATTGTATGCCTTTTGCCTATCTGCACCTCATGTCTGATGTGTCATTGAGTGCAGCTTTCTTGACTGATGTGATGCCTGCATTGCATTATTACCCAAGCTTGCTTTCAAAACTGGCTACGTAGCCGCCTGAGTTCCAAGCACTAATCATGCTTGGACGTTGCAATGGCCAAAACACTATCTGATAACCCTGATGCAAAGTCAGATGTGTTGACACGCATGTCGCATCACCAGCTGTGCATTGATTCCAGTGTCCACTGCAGGCAGGTGTGTAATTCTCATTTGCAACGGTCAGCGCACAATGCGTACTTGCCTGGGTGAAGCAGCTCGCATGGTAGCTGATGACTTATCAGTACAAGACTTCAACGGCGCCAAATGGCTGCTCCTCAGCGGCTACTGCTTCTACGGTGAGCATCTGCTGCAGCGAGCCATTGAGCTAGCGGCAGAAGCCAACATCAAAGTTGCACTGGATCTGGCCTCTTTTGAGATAGTTCAAAGCTTCAAGCAGGAGCTCAAGGATGTTTTGGAGAGCGGCAGAGTCCACTGCTGCTTTTGTAACGAGGTATGTTTTGTTGGTTTGCTTGTGACATGCTGCCTGCTGCAATTGAAAGATGTTCTTTATGATACAACTGCTTGGCTGCACGGGGCTGCTTCCCTGCCAAGCTGCATTTCCAGCAACAAAGCCTACTGTACATGTCAAGTGTGTGATGGCAATGCATCAGCCTGCATGGTACTTTCTTGTTGCACTACTGCATGCAGACATGCACGACCGCACGTGCTGAAAATGCCTGCAAGAAAACAACTCGTGACGCTACGTTTGGGACAACAGAATTATCTGCATCATCTGCATCAGCAGGTTCTCAAAAGCCAGCAAGCAGCAGCAGGCTTCATGGCTGTTATTGGGCCTCAGCGCCGACTGCATCTAAATGTCACATGTCATCTGTACATGCACTTGATGCATGAGACTTATAAACATCTTCTGACCATGCGTAGGATGAAGCTGCAGAGCTCATACACGAAGAGCGGCAGGGCAGCAGGGCACAGCCAGAGGAAGCCCTGGCATATCTGTCTCAGCACTGTGAGCTTGCAGTCGTGACTCTCGGAGACAAGGGCTGTATAGCAAAGAGAAAGGGAGAGCAAGAGACAGTTCAGGAGCCTGCATGTTCAGGGGTGACTGTTACTGATGCAACAGGTGTGTGGACGAGAGACTAGACCATGCAGTGGCCCATGCATAAGAACAACAGTTATGCCAGACATAAGCATGTCAGGTGTGTGGGTACACAAATGTATATGTCCCTTGGCATTTTGCTTGGTGTCAAAGTCGTCACACACTGTGCATTGCCCATCTTTGTCTTCTTGTATATTATGAAAGTATATTATCTTACATCATTGTTACGATAGTATTTTTCAATCATTAGTCAATCATGAATAAGGTGCAATCACAAAGTGGCACAACATGGGCTTCATGCACAGGCGCTGGGGATTTGTTTGCCAGCGGATTCCTGTACGGCATGCTGAGGCAGTACAGCCTGCAGAAGTGCTGTCGGATGGGCTGCCTAGCTGGCGGCGCCATTGTGCAGACCCTAGGAGCAGAGATGACACAGGCCAATTGGAAATGGCTCTTTGACAGGTATCAGATCTTGCTCTAGCCATGCTTTAGTACCAGCAGGTGCTGCCAAATCAAAGGTCACCATTAGTGATGACATCGCATAATTGGTGCAGTCCTTACAGCAGCATCAGCAGCAATGTCATGTTCAGACAAGCTCTGCAGCCTTGGCAGAGCTGAAGAGCATTCTCCAATTCCTGCAGTAGCTGATCTTTTCATCTCAGCTCCGAAAACAATTCGTGATATTTCGACCCAAGCCACCTCTAGGTGTGTGCCTAGACAGAAACATTACCACATGTTGCAATGCTGTGCCCTGCCAGTAGCAGAAGCTTGACTGACACAAAGCACTGACAGACAGATCTGGCATCTGGCTGCAGATTACATGGTGCACTGGCTGCATCAGCAGTAAGAGACTCAGCAACAGCAGTGCATCATGAGCTGCTGGAGTGCTATGCCCTGATAGAGAAGCTAGGCAGGGGAGTCGTCTACTATGGCAGCGCCCGCTTGAAACAAGATTCACCCCACTGGGCGAGAGCAGTGGAGCTAGGGCAGCGAGTGGCAGAGCTGCTGGGGTGCACTACTTGGTCGGGGGGCGGCCCGGGGATGATGGAAGCTGCCACTGCAGGTATAGGGGGAACACATGCCTACTGTCTCCTGTGCATGTTGCCTTATGCCTGATAGTTATCCCCTTTGCTGCTGCCTGCTGGTCTCTGCCTGTTCCCCTTTGCCTTTCCTTCCTGCCTCGGAATGTTGCCCATTGCCCTCTGCCCTGAGCCTACTGCCCTGCCGTTCTTTTCTGACAGGCAGACCTCACTCATCATGTCTCGCAGGAGGCATGACTGTCTATCTCACTCTGGAGGAATACCTCAACATGGGTACACAACTGAAACAGAAACATGCAGGTCTGGGCAGTATCACAGGGGATTTTACCCCAGGTCGACAACAATTTTGCTGCTATATGGAAACCCTGATTTGTCACATCATCCTGACTGGGCATTTTGTGACAACACTGCAGGTGCACAATTTATCAAAGCACCTGTAGGAGGAATCAGAATTTCCCGGGAAGCTGGCACCACAGTCCGGACAGCCTCCTACCTTCCCGCCGACTGCGCAGTCTTCTGCAGATTCCTGTCTTCCCGCAAAGTTGCCCTGGTTGATTGTGGAGTGCGTGCCAAGGAGTCCGATCAGACAGCATACATCTTCTTGCCTGGTGGTCTTGGCACCATGGACGAGCTGTTTGAGATCATGACACTTGTACAACTCAAGAAGCTGGGCAGGTCAGGCGTCTCTCTCACAGACGGATTGGTTACAAAGTGCTGCCTCTCCTGATTGCAAAGTCCTGCAATGCAATGCAATGCTGCAATGGCATAAAATTGGGTTTGACTTGCTTTACAACAGCAAAGAACTCAAACTACAGCACTCCACGAGCATTGATGGCGACACACAATCGTATCCATTTTTGAATCTTATCGACTGCACTGGCAGGCTGCTTTTGATATTTGATGCTCAGAGGGACATTCAGAATGTGGGTTGGTGCATGCATCATACAACTATGCCCCTGTGCATCGACAAGTCCACATCCTGATGACTGGCAAAACCACTCCTACATGACTCGCAGTCACTCTCACATGTCTCATACTTGCACTGCAACATGTATGTTTGGCCCATGAGATCTACTGGCTAAGCAGCTGTGACTGAGACTTTGCCTGGCGAGTTAGCGCTGAGTTACTTGTCTGTGCGTTGCAGTAAGCTTGCCGTACCTCTGATCATGTGCAATTATGATGGCTTCTATGACGGCCTCATGAACTTTCTTGGGGCCATGGTTCAGAATGGGACAGTTGGCACACCTGAACTGACAGACATCATGGTGGCATCAAGCAATGAGGAGGTGTTGGACTGTTTAGCTTCTTTCTACAAGTTGCCCAGGACGAGTCATGGCACACAGCTGACATTGCATAGAGCTAGCAGTTTAATTAAGCGGGATAGTAACAAGGAGCTGCCAGAAGATGGTACAATGTCTAGAGTAAACTCAGCTGTGGCATGAAAACATTGATTTGTCTGCGTTTGTCTGTATCCATTGAAGGACAGGTTGATGTACATATGTTGCTTGATGCAAACACAAGGCCTCTGTGTTTACACAACGATGTTCAACCCCTGACTGTGACGCAGACTCTTCCTTAGTTTATATGCACAACTTTGCAGCATGAGCAGACATTAGACATGGTAAACCCAACAAACAGCAACTGAGTGATTCTTGTATGCACAGCACTGTATCTGATAATTTATTTGGACCTTGTTTGACAGCATCAGTTACAACCTGTAATGACCGGCAGCCTTTGCATATGAGGAGCTGTGTCAACATAAGTTTGCCAGCGGCTATGTTGCATGTATGTGCAAATGGCGCAAGTGACAGTCCCAATGGTCTGCAGGTATCAAGCGGGCAGATGTTGCCTGATTCACAGGCAAAAACATTGATGGTGTTATTGCGCACAGCATGAGTAATGGCATGCATTCAGCTGCCGCAAATGCATCACCAAGTATCTTTCTGAAAACAGTTGAACGACACTCACAATCAAATGGGGGCAGATGCCCTCCAGATGAGCCTTTTCGGGAGGCTGAACGTCTTCACTCGTGCGATCATCACACCTGAGGATGATATCCTGTGACTTGATATGTGAACACGCATGTCAGCACACACTTCGCTCTTCCAGAGTAAATACGAAGTCTCTTCCAGAGTATTTACTCTGGAAGAGCGAAGTCAACAGTGGTATGCCTGACAGTGTCTCAACCTGGCAAACACGGATATGCACAAAAACCATTCTGATCAACATTGACATGCTGACAGTGTCTCAAACTAGAAAACAGAGATACAGACAGAAACCATTCTGATCGCCAGCAGAGTTTCACGTCCCCAAATATGCTCAAACAATAATCATCTGACAAACCCATCCAGGCGCAACCGTTAAAAAAGAATTTAGTCCAAGACCAAGCATAATCTCATTCCAGTACAGCAGAGTAAAGTACAGATAGGTACACCAAGACAATGCTACAATTGTCAAAGCTAAACAAGAGAGTCAAGAAGAACTCGGTGTTCAGAATGCACTTTCGCGCGGGCAGAACACTGAAACGTCAAACACGGTGCACTGAAGCAACAAGGTACACATTGTACTGCAGAAGTGCCTTCCAGGAATGCGCAGGACAACAACACAGAACTTGACTGCAGGATCCGTATTAAGAATGAGTTTCACTCCATAGCAGCAATGCCATTGCCATGACTTGCTACCTGTGCAGCAGCTGGCTCCTGCAAACGCACACACCACTGTTGGTCTGATTCAGCGCTGTCTAGTAGGACTGCAGGCCAGTGAATATACATGTAGACAAAACTTCAACCCTGGTGACCACTCGTCACAGGTGGCACAAAGCCGCCGACAATGCTGCTGCCAGTGCCTCGAATCTGAATCTAATGACAAGTGTGATGAATTGCCCAGTCTACAGCATGGCAGCAAGTTTCAGCAATGAAGTACTCTTCTTGTATGGAGGGGTGTGTATGCCATGTAGCAATGTGGGCTGGATGGAACGTACCTGAGCAGCAATGCTCTGGGAAGCAGCTGTGCCTGCCTTCACAAACTGACCACGCACCCTCGGCCGGGTCTCAGCCAGACGCCTCCTGCTCTCATACCTCACCTGCACCATACATGCAGTTGTTTTAGAGCCAAGTCTATTGTTGCATGCATTGTATAGACAACGAGCTGCTTTAGGGACATAATGCATTATTCATGCTTGCACATCCAAGCAAGGCAGAGGATGGCTACATCTCGGCAGCAGGCGTCAGCTTGATGGGATGGGAGTTGCTGCGTGCATTTCCAAGGCGGTAGGCTGTACCTTCTTGTTGAAATTTCTGGCCTTCCTCTTCTCACGGAACTTAGCAATTGCAGCTCTTCTGTTCACAGCACATGCTTCTACCGCCAGCTGATGCTGCTCCACAGCAGCCTGGAAGGCCTGGAAAAATTGCTGCTGCTGACCAACAGTCACGCCAGCAGCATGTCCTGACAGCCTGGCATTCACAGTAGCCTCCCTTGCAGGCTCATGTGTGAGAGACATCTGTTGTAGAGCGCTGGGTGGGTTCAATTTGGCAAGCTCTGCAACGTCGCCTCTGCTGCATGGCCTAGGAACAAAAGCTGTGAAGCTCTGAAAGGGCGAGGTGCTTTCGCTGTGATGCAGTGTGTTGGCTGCATCTGATCCAGCTCCTGTCTGTTCATCTTCATCACTGCTCTTGGGCTGCTGCTTAGAGCGTTCTTTTTCCAGCTTGTTGCCCAAAGCTGCCAGTTCACGCAGCGCCGCTGGCATGTTGTGATGGCTGCCATTGGTCTGGCTAGTGCTGTTGACCAGAGCAGAAGGGGCTGCTCGGGTGGCAGAGGGGTGAGATGGGGTGACATCAAGAGGTCTAATTTTCAGTTCAACTGGACTCAATGCAGAATGGGTTCTGTCACGAGGCTGTGGCTGTACTACTGAATGGCCGTTGCTTATTTGCTTAATCTGCTGGGCTGATTGCCTGCAGGCTTGATGTTCGTTTGATGCTACCTCACAAAGCAGGTGCAGAGGAGAGACTGTTGTCTCCACATTGTGACCTGAGTCATCGCCTGTGTACTGTTTTACTCTGGATGGAGCAAAGCGCGGTTTAAGACTATGGGCTGGTGACATGTCTCTGTTGACACGCCAGACGTGCTGCCAGAGCGTTGCAAGCTCATTGCGGCGTACAGGCTTGATGAGATAATCTTTGGCGCCAGCTTCAAAAGCCCTGAGCACTGATTCTTGTGAGCTCTGTGAACTCATCACTGCAGCAAAGCAGGAAGACATGGTACCCATGTACTATCTGGAGAAGTGCTGGAATGCATGCAATAATCATGGCAAGACTGTGTGCTAGTGGCAAGACGTGCATAGGTCACGCTGCTTGTTATACGTGAAGACTGAGTATGAGTCAGTAGTTGGATGTGATTTGCTTACCTATGATGGGAATGTGGCTCCAGCCCTCATTCTGCAAGAGCTCTGTCATAAGCTCAATGCCATCAATCTGCACAAGCAGGAGGCTATTGCGCATTATAGACAAGCACAGGGCTGGCTGAAGTCAGCTGGGTCTTGTACTCACTATCCGAATGGCAGGGCTGGACGGCCACCCAAAAATCAGCAAAGCACAAAGCTGACTTATGACTTGCAAAATTATAACAGCGAGCGTGAACTCGCAAGGTGGTCGGTACATACCTCAGGCATAAGGACATCCGTTAAAATCAAGTTGATATGCTCGCCTTCGGGAGACTGCAACGCTTCTAAAGCCTGCCGGCCATTGCGAGCCAGGGTGACTGCAAATGGGATGCGGAGACAGTCAATAAAGGTCAAAATGGCAAACGTTTCGGCCTGAGACACACAGAAACGACACCTTGATAGTCACAGTGTCGCAGCAGTCCCTCCGTCACTTTGAGGGTCAACACATCGTCCTCAACCAGCAGAATGTGGAACGCCTCGGCTCCTATGGCGTCTATCTGGCCTAGAAGGCCTTGTCTAGACGACATACTGAGCACAAGTGATCCCGGTGACAGTTGTGAGCCGACCGACTACTCGGGTGCCGTCCGTACGCAGGATCGCAGTGCCTGAACTGCCTCGACAAGATACTCACAAGTCGATCTTTGCTAAACTGCGAGACATACCAGGGCGACCAGCGGTGCATCCTGTGGCTCAGGAACTCTGGGTTTGCATGTGCTTCGAAGCAGAGGCTGGTGTAAAATCGGTACTACACACAAGTACTGGTAGTCCTATTTTGCCTCAATTAGCAGTGATTTAGGGCTTAATTTGAGATAGGGTGCAATCGGCCGCAGATCTTGTTAAGATTCGTGGCTGCGATTGCCAGTTGACGGCACATTAGTAAGAGAGACCAGGCCCCTAAAGTGCAGCTGCCAATAGGCGCAGGCCTACGCCTACACCCTGAGTACTCAAGAGCAGGTTTTTGTATGTCAGCTGGTTGAGTTGCGGCTACGTTTGCTCTAACACAGCAGATCGGGCAGATGCAATCCTTGCAGTTGGCGAGAACATTACACAGATAGCTTTCTGTTGACCTCGTCAGAAACCGTCATGTTCTACAGATCATAGGGCTGGGGAGTTTCTGCTGGTGTTACCTCAAAGCGAGGCGGCGCTCGTGAGCCATTGCTACCCGCGTGACTGCTCGCTGAAATTTGCACGAAACAACTGAGGCTTTGCTGCAAGCAATCAGCTGTGATGGACAGCTGCGGTCGAAGCCCGCAATCTCTGTCCCCCCCGTCATACTGTAGGGACACTGCGATGGCTGCTGCAGTCAGCACCAGTTGTGCAGGGCAGTTCATCAAGAAGGAACAAGCAGGTACAAACATACACCCTGAGGGAAGGTAATAGCACAAGCTTTTGGATCACTCCATTTCAATACAATAAGACATGGTCAATTGTTGCAACAACATGACAGTGCCACAGTCTAGCTGTGTGACCTTTCAATAAAGGAGCCTACTCGGAGTGCTAGATAGCACTGATGAACATCGATTTCCAAATACATCGTGCCGACAGAAGCCAATGTCAGACTGCATATAGGTAGACGCATGTGTAGCAGGTTGCTAGAATTTCATTTGCATACACAGCATGCTGCAGCCTGCTCCAATACAAGAAACATGCTGCAGGCTGCCTAGATCTAACAAAAGACAGTTGACACTGCCCAGCACTGTTCAGGCAGCTTCATGAACACAAGTGACGCACGTGTGTCAACCAGTCCATCCAAGCCTCAGATCCTGGCTAGTAATTGCGCAATCAGATCCTTGAGAGCAGCTGAAGTGTTCACGTCTGAAGAGCCCACTGTGACCTGGAACATCAGCCGCTGTGCCTTCTCTACCTCAATGCGGACCATGCAGGCCACCTGAATTACCAGAGCAAGTGTCAGAGCTTGCCTCAAACGATGTGTTTTGCACCTGCCAGTCACTCAGTCAACCAACTGCATATTTGCAACAATCTCCAGACAGACATCACAGGCATCCACTCAGTCAACAATTTTGCACTGGGGCAGGCAACACCACAGCAAGTCCTGTCAGCTCAAACTCAATGTGTTGTCAGCGCACCACACAGGTGTGTCAACAACTAACTGCTGATTTCTGAGGCCCAGGTAAACTGATCCTAGCAATTGCAAATTGGTACCATGGGGTTGCTGTAAATATGATCTGTGAAGCAAGTAAGATGCCCAGTGTGCAGCACAGACTCCCAACACTCCCATATAGGAACCCTCAGTTCGGGTGCAGCGAATGCAATACTGCAAGAACACTCAAACACAACTCAGTGCAGGCCACGGCTTAGTGAGGCAACATACAGTCTGAGCCACACACCTGCTGAGGGGGCTGGCCAGGGGGTGTGCTGGTGAAGGTGCCGACAGCCACAATGTTGTCAGGCTCAGGGTCCAGGCCCTGCTGGGGACCCAAGTTCAGGCTGCTCAGCAGTGCCTCTACTGGACCCTTGGCCACCGGCGCCACCCTGGTCACCCTCTCACCCACCTTCTGTGGGGGGCCTGAAAAGCAAGAAACCATTTGTTGGTGCATGCTGTGGCTTCCTGCTTGCCGTCGGGATGTTGTGCCACAAGCTAATCATGTCACCCACCTAGGAAGAATAGAAGGGACCAAGCTTGGTTCATAGGCAGTCAAGCCTGAGTGATTGAAGCTTGCCTACAGCAGCGCAACGCTCTAGGCACAATGCTTCCATTACCCCCTCATCAGGCCTTGGTGTAAAACCAAGGGCAGCTATACCATACCCTTATGCTCCTTGTGTTTGACAGTGGCTTTTACCTGCAATGGCTCGCCAGCGGCTGAAGAAGACGTCTTTGGGCACTGGGTTGTCGGGGGGTGTGCAGAACTTGGAGACCACTATAGGCAGCATCAGATTGTGGGCCACCTGTTGGCCCTGGATGCTGTAGCTCAGCTGCAGGTGCGGCACATCAGGGAAGGACGACACACATGTCACCCTCAATGCCACCTGCAACAACCGCTGCCTACATTCAGCGTGAATGTCATGCACTGACTCACACACTGCAGGCATTGAGCAGCAGCAATACAGGCCATCAGCATCCTGTTTTCCCAGTGATGCTGCATATGCCAGTGACAGCGCATGGCTACACGTTCTGCAGCTGTACACTGCGACAACAAGCTGCATGACTTGCTGCTGGGAGGCAGTTCATGTCTGTCTGATGCAGTCTGCACACACAGTGTGATGTCCTCAAAGCGGCAGTGTCCTTGGGAACAGCAGCGTGGACTGACCTGCACTTGCTGCTTGGCTTCCAGCCTCTGGGGCACAGATGCCAGCTGGAACTGAAACTGCGGCTGAGGGGGCACTACAAAGATGATCCTCTCCAGGGGAGCTGCATGCTTGTTGCCCAGGAAGAACATGATCTGTCCCTGGCTGCCCTGATACTGTGTCTTCAGACCTACCTGCATGAAATGGGCTATACCATCAGCTTGCAGCCATGCTATATGCAACAAGACTGAGGATGGTCTAGCGAGGCAGGATAGTCTGGTGCTTGTCAGAATGTGATTGGTACCAGGACTGTCCTCGTGCACAGCTGCAAAGGCGTCAAAGCTCTGCTGTCACACAGAGATGTGAAGCCATGCAGCATTTGAGAGCACGGCATGCCATGTCTGCTCATGACAGCAGAGCACGATTGGTACACGCTCAGCAGGCCCTCAAAAAGGCTCTGTGCACTTCTTACTGCATGAAGGGTGTGCAACAGATTGTATTGAATGATCTCTTGAGCAGCCTGCAAAGCCCACACTTTACAGTGCAGAAGTGGACTCTCGCCTGCAGGTAGTTGTCTTCATAGAGCACGCCGGATGGGCTCTGGCACAGCTTCCGGAACCAGTCATTGATGTCCCCAATGGGCCGCACTGGCTCTGCACCCCCAGCAGCTGCAGGCGAGCTAGGGGGGCCCTGGGGTGCACCCCCTCCGCTTATGGCGAAAGGATCTGCAGCACCTGCAGAAAGTGACACTGTTCAACATACATGGTGCATTACGGCAAGACTAGCATTCTTGAAGCTGATGACTGCCTCTCTGCTGTGCAGCACATGTTTTGCAATGCATAGAGATGTTTGAACTTGGCACGGCAGTAAGAAAGATGAAGCTGGTGATAAACCACATTCTGAGAAGCTCACTGTAATGATCAAGGCAGGGTGGAAAGCATATTGAGTGGCGGACAGGTTGGGACAGAAGGTATGGACTCACTTGGCTGCGCTGGCTCAGGTGTGCCATACAGCTCCTCTAGGGGATTGCGAGCTGCTGGAGGGGGTGGGGATGGTGGCGCTGCACCTGTGTTGCCATTGGACACTGCGTGCACAGACATGTTAGCCAGGAATGTTGTCTACACATGTTGGCTGACACGACACATCTGTCTTGTGATTGTGTCTATGTTTGGTAGTCACACAACAAGCTGCTGGCTTGGCACTTGCTGGTGCAATGTGATGCTGTTGCGTGATGGCTTTTATGACGAGCGAGGCCTGTTCCCTGGCAGCAGTCTGAAAGGCAAAAAAAAGGCACTTGAACAGAATGCCAGTACTGACTCCATCAAACTCTTCAGTGACAGCTGTACCACGTGAAGTGCAAACACGCAGTGCCTGGCCGGAGCGCAATCAGGGAAGTTGCATGGTCATCACTGAAGAGTTTGATGGACTCACCATTGACATTCTGTTCCAGTTGCCTTTTGTTGTTGGTTTCAGACTGTCGCCAGCAGGCATGTCATTTTGATGTAGGACCACAAGGTGATGCTTCCTTGATTCCTCACCTGGAGCGTCATCATCAAGGCCGATGAAGTCTGCAGCCCCCTGGGGGTCCATGGGCTGTGTGGGGGTGGGTCCCTCCAAGTGCAGCTGGCCAGCATTGGCTGCAGTGGGGGAGCCCACCTCCTGCCCATCCTCCTGCAGCCACACTGGCTTCTGCTGTGTCTCCTCTTCTTCGCCCTGCACCCACATGGCAGTCATGTGGACTCCAGCCATTGACAGGATACAAGTTGGCTTCCTGAGGCAAGGTGGTAGGTCACAAGATGTGCGTAATTTTTTTTGGCAAACAAGCAATGTTGAACATGTTCATGCACAGAAGGCTTGTTGCCTATCATAAACAGCAAGCCTGGGCGCTCTTCGGGCTCCAATCACACCACACTGTCTCAAGAAACATCACCGGACCCTGCTTGACTGTCTTGAGATGCATGTCAGCTCTGCAGTACATGGTCAAAAAGACCACCTCTTTCTCAGCCATACGCCGCAGCAGCAGGGACTTCCTCTTCTCCCACTTGGGCATGGCTGTGACGTTCCGGCTGGCCACATCCGGGTGCTTCATCAGGCCCTGGTACTCCACAGCCCGCTGCTGCAGGTCTGCGTCCATGAAGTGGGAGTAGCGCTCATAGACAGCGCTGATCTGCTGTCTGAGCTGAGCATCGTTGGGGTCCGCCAGCAGCATCTTCAGGTATGCTGACAGCAGCAGGCCCTGCAGCACAGAACAACGTGAAGCAACGCTGGCCTCGGCAATAGTATGCAAAGACAAGAAGCACAGCAGCGTCATGCTGGCTTCAAAAGCATCTATCATGCTGCCCAGCTTGTGGCCTTGGCAAAGACCAGTAGCACAGCAGCGTCATGCTGGTGTGAACAAGCATCTGTAGCGCTGCCCAGCCTGCCGCAATGATGCAGAGCTGTGCCCGTGCATCAACAGGAAGCACTGGTCAGGATGCAGCATGTGTTTCAGCAACTGCTTGGTGAACATTGCCAGCATGTCAAAAACTTGTATGGCACCAATCCATGAAGCAGCAACTGCTCCACACTAGGCTGTCTGTATTGTGACACCGTGAGAAGCAACTCGCCTTGGCCTCTGATGAGACAGTCACGAAACGCTCCTGAAGCAGGCCGAACTGCTCTCTCAGCGGCACACTCTGCACCTGCCTGCCATATTCACCCAGCAAGTAGGCGGCGCAGCATACCAGGGACTCATGTGCAGCACCTCTCTGCAGGGCCTCTATCACCTGTGACACACCTCAGCATCAGAAGCACGTGCCTTATGAAATGCTGACGCACATATGTCACAGCGCAAGCAATGAATCAAGGGATTGCACAGCTTGTGGTACAAGATGTGCATCTCACATGTGTGTCTCAGGAACTGTCATGGCACACAGCTAAAAGCTAACGGTGGGAAGAAAAGTGCATGAGGATCTCTTGAGCACACTGCACCAAGTGTTGCAACTCACATGCACACACCAACATAGCATATTCATATGAATGTATTTTGCATATACCAACAGCATTACAAAATACACCGCTTCAGGCTGAGCATCCGCTTATTTGACAGCCCTAGTTGCAAGGACCAGATGCGGTCTGGCAGGTTGTGCAAGGCTAAGCTTTACCTTGGTGGCTGCATACATATGCAAATCATCATTGTTGGTGATGAGCTGCACGGTGGAGTGCCAGATGTCCTTGGTGGAGAACTCGCCAGCCCGCTCAATGAGCGTAATCATGACGTCTGTGTACCACTCCAGGTCCGGGAAGAACCTGCAACCAAGCTCATTGCAGCAGGTTTGTCATAAGCTCATCTCGATCCTGAAACGTCTATATTGTTACAGAAAAGTCCATCCTACAGTGGAAGTCTCAACTCAAAAAATGCCTGGGGACAGTAAAAACATAATTCCACATTTCAGGAGTTTTGTCATCTCATAATTGCTTTGATGCTGATTGGGATGATCCAAGGTTGTCCTGGTTGTATGCTGGACACAAGTCCCATGGGCAGAGAGCTTCACAGGAAGTATGCACTTGACCAACAGCGGCAGACAGGTTTCTCTCCATGCGACTGTACCACAACAGGGCTTGCAGGAAGGACAGCAGATGCAGCTACTCCTATGCGGAAATTCGATGGAAGGGTGGAAGGCTCAAAACTTATGGTATATCACAGATAGATGTAGACTGTCACCTCTCAGCCAGGACGGCAGTCTTGAGGACCAGCTCGTCCCGCATCGTGAAGTCTGCAATCTCCAGGTACTTCAGCAGCTCATCCACGATGTCGCGCACGTTCTGGTTGTTGCACATGGTGAAGAGCAGGTCCAGGCCTCGCCGCCTGATGCTGATGTCTGCATCCTTCAGCGTAGCCACAATGCTCTTCTGATGCCTGCACCATCCAGCAGAGCTCAGCTTTCAGGACAATGCATGGACCGTTTTCAGGACAACGTATGGAGAGAAGATCGATGTTGCAGTGCAGTCCTACCAATGCATGCTTTTCAACATATAAGAGCCAATGCCCCCTCACGGGGTAAGGCCTTAGTCTTGGCAGAAATGTATGCTGGCAACTATCGGGGTGTGCCTTGTATACTAGGCCGATCACGACTAAACTACATGCCTTTTGACACACAGAGATGCGTAGCCTTCAGAATGTTGAGGACCAAGGTGGGTCAGCGCTGCTTAGTCAACAGCTGGAAGCTTGTCTCACGCTGTCTGCTTTCAACACCAGATGGTGCAGAATTGGTCAGAATCTCTTGCTTCTTGGTCTGCCATAGGTACACAGTTCACGGTGTTGTCACATCACATCACTGCCTCATCACACCGCTCATTCGCTTGCAAAGTTCATCCAGCGTTGCAGCCTTACAACACAAGCTGAATCTAGGAAACACTATTCTGGCAGAGCCGGGCTAACCTGTGGATGGTGTCGATGACAGCCGGGACCTCAGCCAGGCGGACCATGTTCTCCAGACCCAGGTACTTGATGTTGGGCTCCCTCACGCTGATGAACTTGCCCAACAGGCTGACACTGGCCTGCAGCAGCTCGGTGTCGGCCTCCATGGCCAGAGCCAAAGCCACCGCCTCAAAGACAATTGCGTGCTGAGCATTGTTCTTGTTGATGTTTTTGGCCACCTCATTGCCTACGTAAGAGAAATTGGTGTGTGAACATTGTTCTTGTTGATGTTCTTGGCCACCTTGTTGCCTACACAACGGATGTCCAATCTGCTGCTTTTTTTTATACCAATCAATATGCTTGAAGATTCCACATAGTATGGTGCAGGCAAGCTCTGGTATCATGCGCTGCAGCAGCGAAGGCTTGGTCTTTCGAATGTGCCTCAGCGGGAGCTGTGAGGTGCTTTTTTTGTAAGCAACCACTGAATTATGTGAATTATTGGTCTTGCAACATGCAGATCAGCTTGTGCAACTTTGATGTGTGCTTGACACTGTGCAGGTTTGTGTATGTAGTGCAACTCAGCCTGAACCAGCTTCAACAGAGGTCCCAGCACATTGAGGCAGAACAGAGAGCCGGGGTGTTGTCTTGCTAGGTCAAATCACCTGTGATGATGCGCTTTAGGACGTTCTCCAGGCCCTTGGAGACCACAGGGTCATCTGGCACTGGGAAGTACTGCAGCACCCTCAAGCACTTCACCTGCAAACACACATGAATGTCATCCAGACTGTGCACCTTCCGGCTTTGCAAGTCGTGCACACAGTGAAGAGTCTCAAGTCCTGTGTAGACATGCTGAATACAGTAGTATGTCGTGTGATGTCCTATGTGGTGTGTGAAAGTCAGACAAAGAGTGCGGTACTGCTACTGAAGCTTGGGGATTGGACCTGTAGCCAGGGGGAAGCTATGCCGTAGTAGGTGTAGTCAGGAGAGACTTCTCTGTTCTTGAGACGCTCCAACAGCTTCACCAACTTGCCTGTCAGCGACTCATAGCCTGCAGTGGAACAGCCTTTGTAATCAAAATTGGCTGACTTAAAGTGACTGTCTCAGACACCGAAACGCAGCCATTGTGGACCTTTGCAGGTATATTCATTCACAGACAGATGACCTGGTGTGTCTGGGTTGGGTATGTGCACAATGCAGGCATGCTTGAGTGATTGTGTGTATCCATTCATATGCAGAAGCATGCCAAGCATGCACTGAAGCGCTCACTTCTGTGCTGAGCTGCACAGCGTGAATGGTAATGGGTTGCAACAATGTTGCAGCAGCCATCGAAGTTGATGTTGTGAGTGTAGATTGTCAGATGGGATCACCTTCATAATTGCGAGACACGATTCCTAGCAGCAAGGTGACCACTGCCATGAGCACTCCCAAGTCTCGCTCCTCCAGCAGGTTCCCCTGAACACCATGGACACAAGAATCAGACGGAGAGCATGCAGACAGACAACTGCACACCCTATGCATCCAGCTGGATCCTGAGCAAGCGCCGCAGGGAAAGCTGTGCTCCCTTTGCTGTGCTGCGCATGAGTCTGATGACAGAAGCTCACCAGCTTGACTGACCAGGCGTCTGGTGCCAGCATGTCGCTGTCTGGGCCTGCCTTTCGCAGCAGCCTCAGAAGGCACAGTGCTGCCTTCTTGCGGATGATTGGGCGTACAGCTCCATTGGTCTGCACACGCAGAGTGCAATTATAGCTTTGACATCACAGAGGCATATCTTGACGAAGAAGGTGAACAACATGTGGCGGTCAGTATTTGTCATTTGCTGATGTTGCTGCTTTGATGCTGCCTGAAGCATGTGAGGTGTTGTGTCAAGAAAGTGACAGGAGCAGAGGCAACCCATGCAGCAGGAAAGATTTGAGCTCAAAACAGCCTGGAGATGTTGGCAAGCACAGAGCAAGGGATTGTCATATTTGCGAGTCTCTGCTGAAAGGTGAGTTAGAAGCATACCACAAGGGCCATGACGTCCACTGCCAGCAAGGAAGCCATTTCCTGACCTCCAACTGCATACCATATCAGAAATGGTTTCAACAAGATACATGTGTAGCAGCAGGTAATGGCAAATGCAGGGAAGAGGTGTGCTTGGGCGGAATTGCGATTGTTAGCAGTGACTGACCATTTCCAATAAATCCAAGGGCAAGACATTGGAAGGCTTCATTTCTGGAGATGAGATCATTCCTGATGGAATTAATGATCAGTCGGAGAAACTCATCTTTCTGCAGTGCATATATGTCCGTTATTGCTGTATGATTCCCAACTGTTCTTAGAAGTATGACTACCACCATGTGATGCCACCATGGCCTTTTGCACGTACCTCTGTCAGCAACACAGAACAAGCCATATACCCAACTTGCTTTTCTGCATACCTAAAAAGACAACACAAAATCAGATCTGCACATGATTCTTTGCTGATATAAGCTCGTATACAAAAATCTGCTGGCAACAAGACTCTAGTCTTACTTGTTGACAGGTATCAGGTCAGCAGCTTGTTTGTGCCCAAACTCCACGTCGTAGCCCAGCATGTAGATGTACAGCAGCTTCCACACATACTTCTTTTTATCATACTCTGCAGGAGGCATACAGAGATCGCAGGCGCTGAGTACGATCGCACTCTGTGTTGCTACCCATCAGTTGAGCTCAGTGATGCACCTGACAGGACGTTGGCGGAGGCAAACTTCTTGCGGATCTTGCCTAGCTCCTTGTCCACTCGCAATTGCTCCTGTTCCTTGTTAGAGCAGTTCCTGATGTCCGATATGAAGACCTGCACATAGGAAGTCAAACTAACCAGACCATCAAGGTGCCTGTTCGACTAGTAAGTCGCAGCATGCTAAACTACCTGCAGACCGCGCATGTTCACGAGCTTAGCCATATTGGCTTGCGCTCTGGGAAGAGCACCTGTTCGGACCGGACTGAAGTCACAGCTTTCACTGCACTGTACGACTCAGCGCTCTATGTAAGCCTGTGCAAACCGCCCTAGCCGAATGCCCTACAGTCAGTTGCATTCGCCCTGCACGCAACAGGTAGACAAGCTGTTGCCATTTTGCAGCGAGTGTGCAGGCGCGTGGTCACCCATGCGGCCTGCAACTAGTTTAGGATGTAGCTGTGAAGTTTGAGACACCCATCAGGTTCACACACAAGGTGTGCGGGTGTAAAGCCAGGCTTGGGGCGTCTGAATTGATGCCTTGGTCAAACACCCCTTGACTACGCAGGTTCTGTCTGATCATTCCCTAGGATCTGAAATGTCAGCCACGTACAACCTCAAGCTTATCAAGACAGGCTTTGCATCTATTGATTGTGTGGGCAAGGTACGTCACAACCAGGGCAATACCTGTTCGGCAACTCGATCGGCATGTGCGTCCGCTTTGCGCGGAAGGCAATCCTAATCCTTTTTTACCCCTCCAGACATGAGTCTGAGTTATATTGGAACGATGCATCTGCACGCAGCGTCATGCATGGACTCTGCAGCTATGTGGTTGTGGTGATGCAGCACAGCAGTTGACACTGACAGCAACACAACGCCTTACATTGTCTTCTTGCCAATTCAGGTCACTGCAGATGCCTTTGCTATCAGCAGGAAAGGAGGAGAGGTCCTTTTCAAGCTGCCTTTGGACTGTTTGTTGACTGCTGCCCAGCCAAACCCCACCTCACTGGAAGTTCAGGTGGGTCCTGGTCATGTCTTGCAAGGTCTCATTGCCTCTGTGTACAACACCCTTGCTTTTGCTCAGGCAATCACCTGCTTCCATACCGCTGCTTACGCATGAATACATAGCAGCTGAAAGACAGCCTATTCAAAGATAGACTACACCTCAGATGCCATCATGAATTGATGATTCAAAAGCACACCAAGGGTCTTTCATTTCACAGGTGTTGCTCCCTGACAAGCGTGCTGGCAAGCTCAAGCTGCAAGCTGCAGGCATTGGGCGCCCTATTGGCGAATTGTATGGCAGCCTATCAAAGGTTACACACCTCTGAAAGGCCACTTCTTGCTTGCCTGCTTCCTTGCTAGCCAGTTGACACTCAGCCCAGCTCCTGTGCCTGATGTCTCAGTCAGACCAATCACACGGTTTTCTCCTGAAGAACCTGACCAGGTCATTTGGCTGGCATGACCAAACTCTGCCCATGCAGGCCTTACACAGGCTGATGCATCATATGTAAACCTCACGTGCTGCCTGAAACTGCAGTTGATTGAGGGCACAAAGGGCAAGAGACACAGGCTGGTCAGCATTGTCAACAACATGCAGACTGCTGAGTCACTGAAGATGCAGTCAGTCATGCTAGGGGGTGCA